>Ga0265296_1005161_pt1 | contig 10911 bp, 10 predicted proteins | sample MunlanPumphouse1_FD_189073 | JGI IMG/M metagenome (GOLD analysis project Ga0265296, IMG submission 189073) | Groundwater microbial communities from a municipal landfill in Southern Ontario, Canada - Pumphouse #1 | ecosystem: Environmental > Aquatic > Deep subsurface > Groundwater | place...
TGTTAAAGTCCCCGGGGTCCAGTAAATCAGGGGAGGGTATTGGGTGAGCATGATGGTGTGAAGTTCCAAGGCTTCCTGCTCTATAAACTCCCCAAATTCTTTGAAGTTTCTTTCTTTAATTAATTTTTTAACTAATTTATTTTTTTCTTTCATCCGTAAGAGCCGCAAAGCCATAAAAGGGGAGGATTGAGCTTTTGTGTGGCCCTCTGAGGAAGAAACTTCTTTTTTGGCAGTTGAAACAATTGCTACCACATCTGCAATTTTCCAGTAGTCAGGAGGGAAAATTTGTCTGGCATAGGAAGTTTCCGAGGTATTTCCGTCCAGCCATTCCACAAAACCGGAAGGAATTGACCTGCAGGCAGAGCCAGAAGCTTGCCTGGCTAAAATAGATAGATCTTTTTCGGAAAGATTTAGCCCTGCGGCCTTACTCGCTGCCAAAGTGAGCGCGGCAAAGCCGGAGGCTGCCGAGGATAGGCCAACTGCGATCGGGAAATTGTTTTCGGATGAAACTTTGGCTTTTAGGTTTATCTTTGCCAGTTTTCTAATTCTATCCAGGTGTTTGACGACTCTTTCTGTTTCGATATCTTTTGGTACTTTACCGTTTAGCATTAGTTCGTCTTTGGGGTAATTTTCGGAAAACTCAACTGTAGTGGTAGTTAACAGATTTGATAGACACATTGAGATTGAGCCATTGGCCGGCAAACGCAAGATTTCATCCTTTCGGCCCCAATATTTGGTAAAAGCTATATTAGACGGTGCAATAGCTGTGACTTTATCCATATTCTATTCCGACTCCTTCTACATTAGCTTTGATATCAATTACTTGTCCTCCGGCTGAAGTTATGCCATCCTTTACAGCTTGAGTTTTATTCTTAGGCGCAAGAGCAATCATACAATCTCTAATACCTGCTCCGGATAATTTTGCTCCATATGCTCCGGCATCTCTGGCAGCATATATCATATCAGCTAACTTTTTACCTTCTACCCCAAGAGTAGACAAATATCCTTCGTTAAAATTCATCAGTTTTCCTAAAGTTTGCCAATTTTTACTCAAAACAGCCTTTTTAGCTTGTTCTACCAACTTGCCAATACTATCATAAATATTTTCTATAACTTCCGGATACTTCTTTGCTTTTTCCAAAACCTGGTTTATAAGGATTGCTGTATCTGTTTTAATTCCGCTGTAGCCGACGATTAAGGGGAGGGAATCGGTTTTTAGAGATTCAATTATTTTTCCAGGTATGACATAGTAAAGTGTACCGCCAAAGATGGCTGCTGCCACATCAAATCCAGAACCTTTACCCTGAATATCTAAAACTGTTTTGTATGAAAGATCAAATATAGCTTTGTTGTCTAAACTCGCGCCCGTGATTTCTGATAAAGCTTTAATGGTACAAACAGTAGAAGCAGAGGAGGAGCCAAATCCAAACTGAGAGGAAAATTCTGAAGTGGTGGTAATTTTTACACCTCCGAGGTGTATTTTTTTCACCTCGGAGGTGGATTGACTGGCGAGGAAATTTTTAACGGCTATCTCAACAAATTTGGCTCCTTTGGGAATATCGCCTTTCCCAAGTTCCGACATTGGCTTTTGGTATCCAGTAATATTAACATCCGGAGCTTCAAGTTGAAAAGTAGGCTCACCAATAAGTTCTACTATTGCCTTCATTCTTTGGTTGACAGCAGTCACAATACAAGGCCGGCCGTAAACTACCGCATGTTCTCCCAAAAGCATTAATTTTCCCGGCGCTGAAACAGTAATGCTAGTTTTCATTTTTTAACCCTTCTACACCTAAGGCTACCTTAAAAAAGGGTAAATTTAAAGATTTAGCTATTTTTTCAAGCTCTTTTCCATCTTTGTAATAAGCAAGTAGAACTCCTGTAGCTTTGGTTTTGCCTCCGGCGCCGCAGATTTTGGCAGCACCACCGGCATTTTCTATTTTTCTGATGATGGATTTAACTGATGGGGACACAACTCCGATAGCTTCCAGATTTCTTTCTCCAGCTTTTATGATCTGGATTAATTTCATTTCGTTTCCATCTTTCAAGACAGTAACTAACTCTTTGACTAATTGTTCCTGATCATCAAATATCTTTTTGAACCTTGTCGCCGACGCTCCATAGCTTTGGCGACGGAGCGAACTTTTCTCAGCCACCATTTCTACCATTTGTTTAGTAGTTTCCTTAGGTTTCCCGGTATTAATTAAGATGAAGTTTCGAGTGAGGCGAGGGGAGATGGGAAATTTTAGGGGTTGAACCCCTTTGTTTTTTTGGTACCAAATTAGTCCACCGTATACCACAGCGGTATTATCTCCGCCGGAAGGATTACCATGAAAGACTTTTTCTGCCTCAAAGGCCAATCTATTAATTAGTTCCAAATCCCATTTTACTTTCAAAAATGAAAGCAATGCGGCAATGCAGGCAGCTGAAACAGCAGCAGATGAGCCAAGTCCGGCTCCAACTGGAATTTGAGAGGAAATTTCTAACTTGTAAGGCGGAATTTGTTTGATTTTAAGTTGTTTTTTAATGATCGGTTCAATGATTTTTGCTAAATTGGCTCCACCTCCGAGGTGTAATCGCATTTTCTCACCTCGGAGGTGAACTGTTACTCTCAAATCTACTGCAGCAAGCAAAGCAGGTTTTCCGTAAACTACCGCATGTTCGCCGAGCAGATGAATTTTGCCGGGAGCTGAAATTTTGATCATAGCGGCTTGGCTTTTATCCCATATTCAATTACTTCGTCAAGCTTGACTTTGCCTAGTTTTCTGACAACAGTAATAAATTTTTGGTTTGGTTTTAGGTTTTTTTCCTCACAATCAACTAGTTGCAAGGGCATTTTTTTACCATCATTAAATTTAATAATCGCTACAAAATAAGGAGCCTCATGTTCAAAACCACTTGGGGCAACAAATACTTTAGTCCAAGTAATAACTTTACCTTCCTTGCCAAGGTATAAATGCAAATTTTTGTGATTTCTCCAAACTGTAACCGGACTGCTCATTAGTTTTGTAATACATGAACAACTACTGTTGCTCCTGTTCCTCCCACATTTTGTGTTAAACCGCAATTGGCGTTTTTGACTTGTCTTGCACCGGCAGAATCCTTAAGTTGCTGGGTAATTTCAATAATTTGTTTTACTCCGGTTGCACCAACAGGATGGCCGCAGGCTTTTAATCCCCCTGATGTATTAACCGGACATTTGCCCCCTAATCGGGTAGTACGACTTTCAACAAATTTTCCTCCCGCCCCGGCGGGACAAAACCCTAAGTCTTCCATTGCCAAAATTTCGGCAATAGTAAAACAATCATGTACTTCGGCGACCCTAATATCTTGAATTTCAACTCCGGCTTGTGATAAAGCCTCGCTGCAGGCTAATTTAGTAGCCTTAAACTCTGTTAAGCTATCTCTTTCGGCCAGATCAATCGTATCAGAGAAAGTAGCACTGCCTGTGATGTAGACTCCTTTGGAATTTGTATCAGAGCTTAACACAACAGCTGCGGCCCCGTCTGTAATTGGCGAAGAATCAAATAAGGTAATTGGATAGGAAATCAAATTACTATTTAAAACTTTCTCGATTGTGATCTCGAATGGATATTGGGCGCTTTTGTTTAAAGAAGCGTGGTAATGGTTTTTAACGGAAACTGCGGCCAGCTGTTTTCTGGTGGTGCCATATTTTTGCATATGGGCTTGGGTTATTAAGGCATACAGAGCTGGGAAAGTTAAGCCTGCTTTTCGTTCCTTGGATGAGGAGGCACCCATTAAGGCCCAAGTTATCTGGCCGGTCGGTGCATCGGTCATTTTTTCTACTCCCACCACCAGAACATTTTTATAGGTTCCAGCTAAAATACCCTGAATTGCCAAATGTACAGCCAGTCCGCCGGAAGCACAAGCGCCTTCGATTCTGAAGGAGGCGCAAGATAGACCTAAAGAAGAGGCTACCACAGGTCCCAGATGATCTTGTCCGGCTATTTTGCCGATCAGCATATTGCCAACAAAGATGGCATCTATGGCCTTTTTGTCAATCCTCGAATCTTTGATAGCACCAATCGAGGCTTCTATAGCTAAATCCAAAAGTGATTTGTCCCAAAGCTCTCCAAATTTTGTTAATCCAACACCGGCTACTTTAATTTTCATATTCTGTATTTATTAATAATGTTTCTGGCAACTAGTGAGTAATCGATCATTTGTTTATTCTGAATTTGGCGCTGAACATTATTTTTGTTTTTTCTTTGGAAATCTTTTAAGTGGGGAGTAGTTTCAAAAGCAAAAGCATCTGATCCTGCACCGGATCCGTAAGAGCACATAAAGATCTTTTGTTTTGGTTTGGCAATATCCAAGATGGCAGCCAGTCCTATCATGGATGAGGCAGAATAAGGATTGCCTATTTGGGATACGACAAAGCCTGGTTTAATTTGTGCATCTGTAAAACCTAATCTCCTGGCGGCCTCTTTGGGGAATTTAGCGTTTGGCATATGAAAAATGGCCCAGTCAAAATCAGATGGGGTAAGTTTGGTCTTGTCAAAGAGTAATTTGGAGGCTCCAAGGATATGAGTAAAATAAGCAGGTTCTCCGGTGAATCTGCTGCCGTGGGCAGGGAATTTTTCCGTGTCTCTTCTCCAAAAATCCGGAGTATCGCTAGAGTAAGAAGTAAAATCCAAGATATTTGCCAAAGTATCCTTGCTACCCAAAATAAAGCTGGCTGCGGCCGAGGAGGCAGTATATTCCAAAACATCTGACGGTTTGGATTGGGCAACGTCAGATCCTATAGCCAAGCAATATTTCACTTTTTTGGTTTCAGTTAATCCTGAAAGAAGTTGGATGCCGGCTGTACCGGCTTTGCAGGCAAATTCCAAATCAACTGCCAGTAAATCTTCTCTTAAGTTCAATATGCCGGCAATAGTTGTGGCAGAGGGGTTAACAGCATAGGGGTGCGATTCGCTCCCGACAGTAATGGCACCAATTTTACTGATGTCAAAATTGAGTGGCAAAATTGCATTTAAGGTAGCTTCAACTGCCAAAGTGACCGTATCTTCATCAACTGAGGCTACGGCTTTTTCCAAAACCCCCAAAGATTTTTCGACATCAACTATTTCTTTTCCCCAAGCTGAAGCGATTTGTGAAGGTTTGATCCTATATTTAGGTATGTATACCCCGTAAGAAACAATTCCTGTCATTTTTGTTTTCTGCCAAGTTTTTTATGTGCTTTTGCAAGCGATCCTTCTGCTAGGCTGGCAATTAGCGAAAGCTCGCCGGAGAGGACAGCCGCACCGACTACAGTTGCATATTCTAGCACATCAGATACCTGCATAATCTTTAATGCTTCTTGTTGAGTAGGCAAGTGGGTGCCGCCTCCAACCGTACCACACATTAGAGCAGGTAAATAAATAGAAAAATGAAGGGAACCTTCTTCCCTTCGGGAACAAAGATCACCACCGCCTAAAATTTCTGCCGTAGTTACCCCTAAACTGCCTTCCACCACATGGGCCAGATCTTGACCGGTCGAAGCAAAAATTGCTGCTATGATATTGGCAAAATGGGCATTAAATCCCAGCGATCCTGACATTATTGATCCCAGGTGACACTTTCTTTCAACAACCTCAACTAATTTCTCCGGGGTAGTTTTTAGGATGTCAGTAACTACTTTTCTGGGTAAGATACACTCAGCCCAAATCTTTTTGCCGCGTCCATTGATGAAATTCAACCAAGCGCTCTTTTTATCAATATCAAAGTTACCGGCTAGTGTAACGCATACGGCTTTGGTTTTTTGCTCGATTAATTTAGTTGCTGCCTCGGTTGCAAAAGTTGCCATATTCATGCCCATGGCATCTGTTGTGTCAAAATAAAATCTGGCAAATAAGTTTTTACCAACTATTGCACAATCTATTTTACAAAGCTTTAAATGGGAAGAAGTTTTTTCGGTAACTTTGGCGATTTGTTTGAAATTGTTTTCTATCCAGTTTTTCACTTCTGCTCCCTCGGTTATTCCCCTTGTTTTGAATACTGGGCCACGGGTCACTCCGACATTTTCAACATAAACGGTTGCCCCGCCCGACTGTGTTACAGCCTTACAACCTCTGGAAACTGAGGCTACCAATGCTCCTTCTGTGGTAGCAAGAGGAATATAATAATTTCTAAAAACACCTCGAAGGTGAGCTTTGGCTCCTTCGAGGTGGATTAACAATGGTCCTGCTACTCCCAAAGGGATTTGGGTGGCTCCCACTAAATTCTCAATATTTCTGCCAACAACCTCACTTTCTTCAAAGTTAATCTGGCCGATTTTGTCCAGGTTTATATCTAATTCTTTTTCCAAAAATTCACGCCTTTTTTGGGTAGACGTGAAGCTGCGAAGATTAGGTTTAGTATCCATGAAGCCCGATTTTACCACTTTTACTTGGAAATGTGTTAAATTATGAGGCATGGAGTTTGAAGAAGAGTTAAAAAAATTGCTGGAAGAGTGGAGGGAAGAAGCTGGAAAGATTGACAAAAGCCTTTTACCATTAGTTGATAAATTTATTAAAGCAAATGAGGGAGGGAAGAGGATTAGGGGAAAGTTAGTAATGCTGGGGTATGAAATAGCAGTTGCGGAAGACGGAAGACGGAAGACGGAAGACATTTTAAAAGTGGCTGCGGCGTACGAAATATTCCATACTGCTATTTTGGTCCATGATGACATTATTGACCAAGATTTAATCAGGCGCGGTCAGCCCTCGTTGTATCAGGCTTTGGGCGGGAATCACCAAGGTACCTCTTTGGCTATTTGTCTGGCTGATGCAGGCTTTTTCCTGGCTGTAAAAATAATTGCTGAGAGCAATTTTCCGCAAAAGAGAAAAAACGAAGCTTTAAAATACTTCTCAGGTATAATACTTGATACTGCCATGGGGCAGATGTTGGATATAGAAAAGGGGGACTACTTAACAGTTGCCAAGTATAAAACTGCGGAGTATTCTGTATCAGGGCCGTTGATTTTAGGAGCGATTTTGGATGGAGCGAAGTTAGACCAATTAGGTAAGTTAGACCAATTCGGAGAATACTTGGGAATTGCTTTCCAAATCCAAGATGATATTTTAGACGGAGAAGTTGCCTGGATAAGAGGGCTGGATTCTGCCAAAAATGAAGCAAAAAAGTATAAAAACAAAGCAATGAAGGTAATACCAGAGATTACTAAAGATCCAAAAACGAGTAAATTATTGCGACAGATGGCTGAGTATCTGATTGAAAGGAATAAATAGTGGCAAAACAGGATATACCTTCACATATCGCTATTATAATGGATGGTAATAGAAGGTGGGCTAGAGCCAGGAGTTTGTCTGATATTAAAGGGCATGAAAAAGGAGCAGAGGCTTTGGAAAAAGTAGTAGAAGCTGCGGATAAAATGGGCATTAAAACAGTCACGGTCTATGCCCTTTCTACAGAAAATATTCAAGAGCGGGCCAAAAGAGAAGTTTTTGGATTATTTAATCTGATGAGAAGAGGTTTTCACCAAAGGTTAAAGAAGATGATGCAGAAAGGGGTCAGAGTGACTGTTCTGGGTGAGGTGCACGGTCTTCCGGAAACTATCAAAAAACTGATAGATCAAGTTAAAAAAACATACATTAAAAATGAATCTATCAAGTTGAATATCGCTCTAAATTATGGAAGCAAAAAAGAGTTGGTTGAAGCAATCAAAGATATTGTTAAAGAAGGTATTGATGTTAATAAAATAAACGAGCAGATTATTGAAAGGCGTCTTTATACCAATGGCCAGCCTGATCCGGAGTTGGTGATTAGAACAGGCGGAAGGTCAAGGCTATCAAACTTTTTACTTTGGCAAACAGCCTATTCTGAATTCTACTTTACCAAAACTTTATGGCCGGATTTTGATGCCAAGGAGTTAAAGAAAGCTATTATGTGGTACCAAGCCCAAAAGAGAAATTTTGGTAAATAGTCGTCAGCATGAAACTAAATGCTAAACAGTTGAGAAAAGGCTTTCCGCTTTCCGACTACCGGCTACCGCAGTTGCGGAAGACGGAAGACGGAAGACGGAATGCAATTTATATCGTTCTGGATAATGTTTTGGATACCTATAATATTGGATCAATTTTCAGGTTGGCAGATGCAGTAGCTGCCAAGAAAATCTATCTTTGTGGGGGAACAGAAACCCCTCCTAATCACCGGATTAAAAAGGCTTCTATAAATACAACAGAGTGGGTGGAATGGAGTTATAAAGAAACTGCTGTTCAGGCAATAGAGGAATTGAAACAGCAGTTTGCTAACCGACTACCGACTACCGACTATTGCAAGACGGAAGACGGAAGACGGAAGACGGAGAGCATTCAAGTGATTGCCATAGAACAGAGAGAGCAAGCTCTTCAAGTGAACAAAAAAAGTGTTCCATATGATAAGTTTGATTATAAACTGCCTATCTGTTTGATTGTGGGAAATGAGACAAACGGAGTATCAAAAGAAGTGCTTAAGCTGGCAGATGCAATAGTAGAAATCCCCATGTTCGGGGTAAATATTTCTCTAAATGTGATGGTATCTTTAGGGATAGTGTTGTATAAAATTATTGAAAAACTAGAACAACAAATGGTACAATACCCAAGAAAGGATACTAAATGACAGAAGCAGTTAGAGGAGAAGGACAGCCGGGGTTCAATAATATGGAAATAATCTCTCGAGGAAGAGAGATTAGGCGGAATCTGTTACCATCACAAGTTCTGGAAATTGGTTTAGGTAAACGAGATGATGAAGCTTATATGGTGAAGGTTTGGAGAGAAAGAGATGAAGTTTCAGTAGAAATCCCATCAACAGGGGAAGATAGAGAGGTTAGACATTTTCCTGAAATAGACCCCCGTACAGGGGAAAGACTTGTGCTTGAACTGGGACGATCTCGTGATGCAGTTCAACCACAGCATGTGCGGGTTTCAATTGTTGATCCTACAGAGAGAGTTTCAAGAGATCATGCTCTTGTGACCTTCTTGCCTAGCGGAGAATTAGTTTTGAGAGATGGGGTAACAGAGAGACAATACTCAACGAATAGAACATTTTGGCGTGTGGTAGAAAGAAGACCTCCAGAAGAAGCGATGTTAAGGGAAATATTGCCCCAAGGAGAAAGAGCGGTGCAGAGAGGGAGCATTCTTGAAACTTCAGTAAGAGGAGGGATAAGGATTAGACGGACGCCTAACCAGGATCCCACAGGAGAACGTCTCATGGATCAAGGCGGAGAGATGAAACAAACAGAGGTTCTTTCCTCTCAAACAAGTACTTTTGTAGTTTTAGGTGTGAATCAAGAATTGGAAAGACCTAGAGCAGGTGTTTTACAAACAAATGTTTTACCTAGAGTTTTTCAAGCCTTAAAAGAAGAAGCAGCTCAAGTTTCTCCTGGTTTATCATTGGAGGAAGAACTTGAACGAGTGATTAGAGGAGGTAGTAATCGTTTTGTAGATAAGAGTATAGATAAGAGAGGTCGAGAAGGAAGACCTCAAAGAGGTGCAGCTTTGGCTGTTGTAGCTATTCGGGGAGATGAAATAAGAGCAGTTATTTTGGGGCTTGGCAATTTTGAAATAACTACCCTCTCCCGGGCTGGAACTATTGAAAGATGGGAAAATAGGAGTGTTGAAGACGCTAGATATCAATTTGGAGATACAGAATTGAGTGATCGTACAAGGTCGTTTACTCAATTTCCAATTAATAGGGCACGATTAGGGTCAGGAGGAACTATTTTTGTGGTGAATACCGAGACGTACCCCATCCCACTAAGTTCCAATTTAGATCTTTTAGAGGCAGAAGGAAAATATCATGGGCGGGTTATTGCAATTACTCTGTAATTCTTTTTTGCAGTTGAATCTTTTAAAGTTGTTCAAGTTTGGATTAAGGTATAACCTACTTTTTTGTATACCCTGGTAAATCGACTATTAATCGGCTATAATACGACTATATATGTTTTCTCCCAAATACACTATTACTGATCATCTCTTGGCTAATATCAAACGTATCAATATTTTGGTTAGCGAACTAAACAACAGAAGATTTCCTAATGTGGTATTGCTGGAATTTGAAAGAGAAGCCAGGGCAGTTTCCACTTATGCGTCAACCAGTATTGAAGGAAACCCCTTACCCTTAACAGAAGTAAAAAAGATTCTTAAATCTAAACCTCAATTTATTAGAGATAGTGAAAAAGAAGTATTAAATTATAATCAGGCGCTTAACGACCTTAACAAGCAACTGGAAGAGGGTAAAACTAAGCCATCTATTAATCTGATACTTAAAATTCAAAAACAGGTTACTAATGGACTTTTGCCAATTTTTGAGTCAGGCCATTTAAGACAAAAGCCTGTTGTAGTGAATGACCCTCGAACCAGGCAAAGTAAATATTTACCGCCTGAGGTCAAGGACGTTGAACCGCTGATGAGTGATTTAATTGAATTTGTAAACAGTAACAGAAACAAGATTGATGCTTTAATCTTGGCCGGCATATTTCACAAGCAAATGGTTTTAATACATCCCTTTACCGATGGTAACGGTAGAACTACCAGACTGGCAACTAAAGTTTTACTGGCTGAAATGGGCTTAAATACATTCAACTTGTTTAGCTTTGAAAATTACTACAACCAAAATGTTACCCGTTACTTCCAAACGGTTGGTGAATTTGGTAACTATTACGATTTAGTTTCTATAGACTTTACTCCCTGGCTGGAGTACTTTACCGAAGGCATAATTGATGAGTTGTTGAGGGTCAAAAAGTTACTACCAGAGGTTGCCATAAGTCCCAAGACACAGCTTAGGCCGTATCACTTTAAAATGCTTAAATTTATAAGAGAGAAAGGTTTTATCACAAATCAAATTTATGCCAAGTTGGTAAATAGGGCCAAAGCTACCAGAACACAGGATTTTAAGAAACTAATTGATTTGGGGTTAATTGAAAGGAAAGGTAAA
>Ga0265296_1005162_pt1 | contig 10910 bp, 9 predicted proteins | sample MunlanPumphouse1_FD_189073 | JGI IMG/M metagenome (GOLD analysis project Ga0265296, IMG submission 189073) | Groundwater microbial communities from a municipal landfill in Southern Ontario, Canada - Pumphouse #1 | ecosystem: Environmental > Aquatic > Deep subsurface > Groundwater | place: Canada...
CGCCCCGAGCTGGCGGCAGGGTTCGCGCACCTCGTGCTGCTCGACCCGCCGCCGGCGGCGGCCGCCTATGCCGCCGCCGTGGCCGCCGCCGGGCAGAGCTGGGTGCACGCCCTGTGGGGGCCCGCCGAGGCCGCGTTCGCCGAGCGGGTGCAGGCCGCGGCCCCCGGGCTCGATCACGAGATGCGCCGCGTGTGGCGCGCCCTCTCGGCGGGCTCCGGCCGGTTTGACGATGCGCTCGAGCAGGAACTTCTGGAGGCAGAGCCGTTTCTGCGGCCGGTCGGGGCGCTGGCCGCGGCGCTTCGCGCGCTTCGCGAAGCCGGCCTCCTGGCCTTGGAGGGCGGTGGCTACCATCTCGAGCGGCCGCAGAGTAAGGTCGACGTGACCCGCACCGAAAGCTATGGCACATGGCACACACTGTTTCAGAAGAGCGACTTCCTGCGGACCTGCCTGACCGCGCGGCTCTGACGGAGGTCCCTGAGCGGTACCGCCCGCTCCTCGACGACCTCTTCGCGGCGATCGAGCGGTACAACACCGATCCGGACCGCGATCTCATCACGCGCGCCTTCGTCGCCGCCTGCCTCCTGCACGGCGCCCAGAACCGCAAGAGTGGCGAGGCGTACATCCATCACCCCGTGGGCACGGCCCTCAACGTCGCCGAGCTCAAGCTCGACTCGGTGACCATCGCTGCGGCCCTGCTCCACGACGTCGTCGAAGACACCGGCACCCCCCTGGCGTGGATCCAGGAGCAGTTCGGCGACGAGATCGCGATGCTGGTGGACGGCGTCACGAAACTCACCAAGATGCACTTCACCTCGCAGGAGGAGGAGCAGGCAGAGAACTACCGCAAGATGATCGTCGCGATGGCCACCGACATCAGGGTCATCCTGATCAAGCTCTGCGACCGCCTGCACAACATGCACACGCTCTGCTACCTGAGCAAGCAGAAGCAGATCCAGAAGGCCAAAGAGACGCTCGAGGTCTACGCGCCCCTCGCCCATCGTCTGGGTATCCACAACCTCAAGTGGCAGCTCGAGGACCTCTCCTTCGCGGCGCTCCACCCCCGCAAGTACCAGGAGATCCAGAACTGGGTGGCCCAGCGCCGCGCCGACCGCGAGGATTACGCCGACGAGGCCGCCGGCTTCCTGCGCGCGGAGCTCGAGCAGGCCGGCATCGAGGCCGAGATCACCGGCCGCGCCAAGCACTTCTACTCCATCTACGTGAAGATGAGCCGGCGCGGCAAGGAGTTCAACGAGATCTTCGACCTCACCGGCCTTCGGGTCCTCGTCGAGACGATCAAGGATTGCTACGGCGCCGTGGGCATCATCCACTCGGTCTGGAAGCCTCTCCCGGGGCGCTTCAAGGACTACATCGCGATGCCCAAGTTCAACCTGTACCAGTCGCTGCACACCACCGTGATCGGGCCTGGAGGTAAGCCCCTCGAGATCCAGATCCGCACGTTCGACATGCACCAGACGGCGGAGTTCGGGGTCGCCGCGCACTGGCTCTACAAGGCGCACGGCGACCGCCACGCCGACAAGCTCGGCTGGCTCCACCAGATGATGGAGTGGCAGTCCGAGACCGGTGACCCGCGCGAGTTCATGGACACCCTGCGCGTCGACCTCTTCGAGGACGAGGTCTTCGTCTTCACGCCCAAGGGCGACGTCAAGAGCCTCGCGGCCGGCAGCACGCCCATCGATTTCGCCTTCGCGGTGCACACCGACGTCGGCAGCCACACGGTGGGCGCCAAGGTCAACGGCCGCATCGTGCCGCTGCACTCCGAACTGCACTCAGGCGACATCGTCGAGATCATCACCAGCAAGTCCAGCCGGGGGCCGTCGCGCGACTGGCTGGACATCGTGCACACGCCGCGCGCCCGGCAGAAGATCCGCCAGCACTTCCGTCGCGAGCAACGCGAGGACTCCGAGCACTCCGGCCGCGACCTCCTCCAGGAGTCTCTGCGCCGGGAGGGCCTGCCGGCGCAGAAGATCCTCTCGTCGAAGGTCTTCGGGCAGATCAGCAAGGAGATCGGCTTCGCGCGGCCTGACGATCTCTTCGTCGCCATCGGCTCCGGACGCCTCCCCGTGAAGACCGTGGCGCACAAGGTCATGCAGCGCGCCGGCACCATGAAGGAGGCCACGCCGCCTCCCGAGATGCTGCCGACGAGGCCGTCGCGCGAAGCCGAGGAACCGCAGGCGCTCTCCGGCGAGTTCGGCATCGTCGTCGAGGGCATGAGCGACATCATGGTGCGCATGGCCAAGTGCTGTAAGCCCATCCCGGGCGACCACATCGTGGGCTACATCTCGCTGGGCAAGGGCATCACCATCCATCGCTCTGACTGCAAGAACGCCCGCGCCCTCCTCAAGAACCCGGAGCGCTTCACGAAGGTCGATTGGCAGGGCCTGGGGGGGATGGCGTTCCGGGTGGAGATCCAGGTCGAGGCGCTCGACCGCAACCACCTGCTCGAGGACCTCGCGCGCACGCTGTCCGACTCGGGGGTCAACATCCTCGGCGGCAGCATGCAGACGCTGCCGGACGGCGTGGTGCGAGACCGTTTCATCCTCGAGGTCGGCGATGTCCGGCAGCTCGACAACATCCTCGCCAACATCCGCGGCATCAACACGGTCTACGACGCCTACCGCGTCGTCGGGGGCTGAGGCCGGCGCCGGGCCGTCCCCGGCGGCGCCGGCCGGCGGTCGACCCTCTCGGGCGGCGTCTGATAGGCTCTCGCGCGACCCCGACCTCCCGAGGCAGCATGGCTGACCCGCTCGAAGTCTTCCCGCTCCCGCTCGGCCCTCTGCAGGCCAACTGCTTCCTCGTCGTCCACGGCCACGAAGGGCTCGTCGTCGACCCCGGCGACGAGGCCGACGTGCTCATCGAGGCGTTCACCGAGTTCGGCTTCCCCCCGGCGGCGGTGCTCGTGACGCACGGGCATTTCGACCACTTCGGCGGCGTCGCGCCGCTGGCACGGCACTTCGGGATCCCCGTGTACGTGGGCGAGCCCGACGCCGGCCAGATGGCCGACGGCGGCCTCGGCGCCGTGGCCGGCTTCGACATCGAGCCGGTGGCCGGGGCGCTCACGATCAGCGGCGAGCAGGTGCTCGACCTGCCGATCCCGGTGACCGCCATCCCCACACCCGGTCATTCGCGGGGCTCGTACACCTACGTCATCGCCGAGCACCTGTTCTCCGGCGACCTCATCTTCCAGAACAGCGTCGGGCGCACCGACCTTCCCGGCGGCGACAGGGACGCACTGCTCAACTCCATCGCCGGTCTGGTCCGCCGTTTCCCGCCGGACGTAGTGGTCCACTGCGGCCACGGCCCCGACACCTCGCTGGGTCGCGAGCTGGCGCTCAACCCGTTCCTGGCGCCGCTTCGCTACGACCCCGAGCACCGCTGGTGAACACACCCACGGCACCCAAGGGCACGTACGACCTCCTGCCCGACGAGGCGGCGCGCCGTGACGCCGTGGTCGCCACGGCGGCGCGCGTCTTCGCCGCCTACGGCTACCGCCGGATCGTCACGCCCGAGTTCGAGGAGACCGGCCTGTTCGAGCGCGGCGTGGGCGAAGCCACCGACATCGTGCGCAAGGAGATGTACACGTTCAACGACAAGGGCGGGCGCTCGCTGACCCTGCGGCCCGAGGGCACCGCGCCGATCTGCCGGGCTTACGTGGAACACGGCCTGCACAAGCTCCCCCAGCCGGTGAAGCTGTGGTACTACTGCCCGATGTTCCGCTACGAGCGCCCCCAGGCGGGGCGTTTCCGCGAGCACTACCAGATCGGCGCCGAGGCCATCGGCTCCGCTGAGCCTGCCGTCGACGCCGAGGTCATCGCTCTGCTGGCGGCCATCTTCACCGAGCTGGGCGTCGAGGGCGTGCGCCTCAACCTGAACAGCATGGGCGACGCCGCCTGCCGCCCGGCCTACGTCGCGCGGCTGCGCGACTACCTGCACGCCCGGGAACCCGAACTGTGCGACGACTGCCGGGCGCGCCTGGCGCTCAACCCGCTGCGCACCTTCGACTGCAAGGTGCCGTCGTGCCGAGCCGTGCTCGACGAGGCCCCGCGCATCGGCGACCACCTCTGCCCCGACTGCCGCGCGCACTTCGACGTGGTGCTCGAGTCGGTACGCCGCGCCGGCCTGGAGCCCAACCTCGATTTCCGCCTCGTGCGCGGGCTCGACTACTACACGCGTACCACCTTCGAGTTCAACTCCGACCGCCTCGGCGCCCAGAGCGGCGTGGGCGGCGGCGGCCGTTACGATGGGCTCGTGGAGCAGATCGGGGGCCCGCCGACCCCCGGCGTGGGCTGGGGCAGCGGTCTCGAGCGCATCACCTTGGCGATGCGCGAGCTGGTGCTGCCGACCCAGGCCCCCGACGTGTTCGTGGTGAGCTTCACCGGCGAGGCGCGCGGCATCGCCTTCGGCGTGGCCCAGGACCTGCGCGCCGCCGGCCTGGCGGCCGAGCTTGACCTCGCCGGGCGCAGCCCCAAGGGCCAGCTCAAGCAGGCCGGGCGCAGCGGGGCGCCGGTGGCGGTGCTCGTCGGCCTCGAGGAGCTCGAGGTCGGGCACGTACGCCTGCGGATGATGGAGGGCGGCGGCGAAGAGGACGTCTCCGTCCCCGGCCTGGCGGCGCTTCTCGAGGCCCGCCTGGGGAAGGAGCCCTGATGCTTCGCGACGCGTATCCCGGCGAGTTGCGGGCCACCGACGTGGGCCGGGAGGTGAGGCTTGCGGGCTGGGTCGCGCACCGCCGCGACCACGGCAAGCTCATCTTCATCGACCTGCGCGACCGCAGCGGCCTGGTGCAGCTCGTGTTCGACCCGTCGCGCGCCGCCGCGGCGCACGCGCTCGCCGAGACGGCGCGGCCCGAGTACGTGCTCGCGGTGCGCGGCGAGGTCGTGGCCCGCTCGCCGCAGACGGTGAATCCGGATCTGCCCACCGGCGAGGTGGAGGTGCGCGTCGCCGAGACACAGATCCTCAACGCCGCCAAGACCCCGCCGTTCGAGGTGGAGAGCGCCACGGAGGTCGACGTCGACGAGACCTTGCGCCTCCGGTATCGCTACCTCGACCTGCGCCGGGCGCCGATGCTCGCCAACATGGAGTTGCGGCACGAGGCCGTGCAGGCGGCGCGCGCCTATCTCAACGGGCGGCGCTTCCTGGAGATCGAGACTCCGGAGCTCACCAGGTCCTCGCCCGAGGGCGCCCGCGACTTCCTCGTGCCGTCCCGCCTGCAGCCCCACCGCTTCTACGCGCTGCCGCAATCGCCGCAGATGTTCAAGCAGATCCTCATGGTGGCCGGCATGGACCGCTACTACCAGTTCGCGCGCTGCTTCCGCGATGAAGACCTGCGCGCCGACCGCCAGCCGGAGCACACGCAGATCGACGTCGAGACGTCGTTCATGAGCGCGGCCGAGATCCGCGGCCTGCTCGAGGGCCTCATGCAGGCGGTGTTCGAGGGCGTAGGGGAGGGCGCCCTTTCGCTGCCGCTGCCGACGCTCACCTACGACGACGCGATGCTCCGGTACGGCTCCGACAAGCCCGACCTGCGCTACGGCCTCGAGATCGTCGAGCTCTCCGAGCTCTTCGCGGCCAGCGAGTTCAAGGTGTTCCGCGGCGCTGTGGAGGGCGGTGGCGTGGTGCGCGCGATCCGCGCCCCCGGCGGCGCCGCCCTCTCCCGGGCGCAGATCGACAAGCTCACCGAGCTGGCCAGGGAGCAGGGCGCCAGAGGAATGGCCTACGTGATCGTCGAGGAGGGCCGCGCCCTGCGCGGCCCCATCGTCAAGTTCCTCTCGGAGGCCGAGCAGGGCGGGCTTCTGGAGCGCACCGGGGCCGAGCCGGGCGACCTCATCGTCTTCGGCGCCGACGAGGCGCTCGCCGCGGCCGCGGTGCTCGGCGCCCTGCGCCTGGCGCTCATCGGCCTGCTGGCGCCTGAGCCGCTGGCCCGATGGGCCTTGCTCTGGGTGGTCGAGTTCCCGCTCTTCGAGATCGACAAGGAGAGCGGCACGCTCACCTACGGCCACAACCCCTTCAGCCTGCCCACTGACGAGACCATGCCTCACCTCGCGAGCGACCCGCTGCGAGTGCGCGGCGCCCAGTACGACCTCGTGCTCAACGGCGTCGAGCTCGGCTCGGGCTCGCTGCGCAACCACGACGCCGCGGTGCAGCGGGCCATCCTGCGGGCGCTCGGCATGGGCGACGCCCGCATCGACGAGTCCTTCGGCTGGTTCCTCGAGGCCCTGGAGTACGGGGCTCCGCCGCACGGCGGCATCGGGCTGGGCCTCGACCGGCTCGTGATGCTGCTCGCGGGCGAGGCCTCCATCCGCGACGTCATCGCCTTCCCCAAGACCTCGTCGGGCGGCGACCCCATGACGGCCGCCCCCGGGCCGGTCACGGCCGAGCAGCTCAAGGAGCTGCGCGTCAGGCTCGGCTGACCGGGGGCCCGCCTGGCCCTGGGCCTGTGTGGCTCGCGGTCCGGCGAGGCGCCTCCAGGCCGCGGCCTGCTCAAGGTTTTTGCAGGGCTGCCGAGTAGTTTGTTGAAACAGTGGACGTTTGCTAGGATGTCGCGGCTCGACCTTGTTCGTGACCTCGTACCATTCTCGAGCCAACACGAACACATCGGGAGCTCGTGCTCCGGCCCCTCTGTGGATGGGCTGGGAGGGCACCCACCTGCGAGAGCAGGTTCGAGAATCACGCGAGCACGGCAAGGTGGAGTTCTACTTACCGGAGGCCGGCATGGGGATCGTCAAACGTAACCGAGCGTTTCTGATCACTGCCGCCATGATCCTCGTGGTCGGGGCCATCCTCTTCGGTGGGGTGGTCGCCGTGCGGGTGCTTGCCGAGACGAACACCACGCCCGCGGCGCCGCTCCCGGCGCCCGCCTCGTACAACTCCGCCAGCAGCTACGGCGTCACCGGCTACGCGCCGCTCACGCTCACACCCACCGCCGACACCCCGTCCTTCATCACCAAGCGTCTCGACGAGAAGCGCGGCATCGTGCTGCTCGTGTACTGCGCCGGCGCCGCCGCCGACATGGAGATGCTGAGCTACTTCGACGCGGTCAAGTCGCAGTTCGACGCCGACAGCTCGTTCTTCTCCTTCGAGGCTCTCGAGTCCAAGCAGCTGGGCGACACCCTGCAGCAGCTGCGCGTCTCGGACCCGCCGCTGCTGGCGATCATCCGCGCCGACGGCGAGGTCGCCGAGCTCTACACGGGCTGGATCAGCCGCAAGGTGATGGAGCAGCAGATCGCCGACGCCGTCCGCGGCCTCTAAGAGGTCTCGCCGCCGCGCCCTCCGGGCGCGCACCGCTCAGCGTTTGACCTCGCCGACTCTCGTGGTACCATAATGCCGACCTTTCTGGTTGGGATTTGAGCCACCTCAGACGGGAGTTCCATGCGCATCTCCTCACGCTGCGAGTACGGGCTGCGAGCCATGGTGTTCCTCGCTGCCCAGGGGGACGCGCGCCCCATCTCGCTGAACGAGATCGCCGCCGGGGAGGGCATCCCGGCGCCGTTTCTCGAGCGCATCCTGGCGCGCCTGCGCGAAGGGGGGCTCGTCAAGACGACGCGCGGCGTCAGCGGCGGGTACCAGCTTGCCCGGCCGCCGCGGAGCATCCCGGTCGGCGACGTGGTCACGGCGCTCGAAGGGCCTCTGTCGCTGGTGGGCTGCCTCCCCGACGACGGGGCTTGCGAACGGGCCGAGTCCTGCGCCTCCCGGGTCGTGTGGCGCCGCCTCGACACGGCGATCAGTGGCGCCCTCAACGGGATCACACTGGAGGACCTCACGATGGAGGCTGCACCGAGATGAACAGCGTGTACTTCGACCACGCGGCGACGACGCCCGTCGATCCCAGCGTCCTTGACGCGATGCTGCCGTTCTTCTCCCAGGTCTATGGCAACCCGTCCGAGCTCCATCGCCTGGGGCGCGAAGCACGCGTCGCCGTCGAGAAGGGGCGCGCCCAGGTCGCGGCGGCTCTCGGCGCCGACGAGCGGGAGATCGTCTTCACCTCCGGCGGCACCGAGGCCGACAACCTCGCGCTCGCCGGCTACCTGCAGCGCTTCGAGCCGGGGCACCTCATCATCAGCGCGATCGAACACCCCGCGGTCATGGAGCCGGCGCGGGCCCTCAACCGGCTCGGCTGGGCCGTGGACTTCATCCCCGTGGACGGGCAGGGGGTCATCGACCTCGAGGCCTACGCGCAAGCCTTCCGCGACGACACCAGGCTGGCCTCGGTGATGTTCGCCAACAACGTGGTCGGGACGCTGCAGCCCGTGGAGGAGCTCGCGCGCATCGCCCATGAGCACGGCGCCGCCTTCCACACCGACGCCGTGCAGGCCGTGGGGTCGGTGCCCATCGACGTGCGTGAGCTCGGCGTCGACCTGCTCACGCTCTCAGGGCACAAGCTGTACGGCCCCAAGGGCATCGGCGCGCTCTACGCGAAGCGCGGAACGCGCCTCACCCCGCTTCTGCACGGCGGCGGTCACGAGCGCCGCCTGCGCTCGGGTACCGAGAACGTGCCCGGGATCGTGGGCCTCGGGGCGGCGCTCGAGCTGGCCACGGCGGAGATGCCGGCCACCCGCCCGCGTCTCGAGGCGCTGCGCGACCGTCTGGCGGCCGCGATCCTCGAGCAGGTGCCCGACGTCAAGTACCTCGGCCACCCCACGCGGCGGCTGCCGGGCAACGTCTCCTTCACCGTGCGCTACATCGAGGGCGAGTCGATGCTGCTCCAGCTCGACACCAAGGGGTTCATGGTCTCGAGCGGCTCGGCCTGCGCCTCAGGGTCGCTCGAGCCGTCGCACGTCATCCTGGCGCTCGGCCTCGGCGCCGAGGAGGCGCACGGCAGCATCCGCCTCAGCCTCGGCCGCGAGAACACGCAGGAGGAGGCGGACGCGTTCGTCGAGGTCTTCCCGCCGATCGTCGAGAAGCTCCGCCTCATGAGTCCGCTGTACGTGAAGGGGTGACGATGTACACCGACCTGGTCATGGACCACTTCAGCAACCCGCGCAACGTGGGCGAGATCGAGGATGCCGACGGCATCGGGCAGATCGGCAACCCGGTGTGCGGAGACGTCATGCGCATCAGCATCAGCGTCGACGGCGACGACCACATCGCCGACATCAAGTTCAAGACCTTCGGCTGCGGCGCCGCCGTCGCCACCTCGAGCATGGTCACCGAGATGGTGATGGGCAAGAGCCTCGCCGAGGCGGCCGAGATCTCCAACAGAGCTGTCGCCGAGGCGCTGGGTGGTCTGCCGGCGAACAAGATGCACTGCTCAAACCTGGCCGCCGACGCCCTGCACCTGGCCATCCAGGACTACCTCGTGAAGAGCGGCCGCGAGGCCGAGGTCGAGCAGATCCTGAAGGCCCTCCCAAAAGCGCCCGAGCCCTCGTCGCACTGAGCGGCGGGGTCGACAGCGCCGTCGCCGCGCTGCGCCTCGTCGAGGAGGGCCGCACGCTGGAGGCGGCGACCGTGCGCCTGTGGCCGGGCGCCGACCGGCGCAGCTGCTGCTCGCCCGGCGCCCTGCAGCGCGCCGCCGGGACGGCGACGGCGCTTGGGCTGCCGTTTCACCTGGTCGACGGCGCCGAGGAGTTCACGGCCGCGGTCGTGGAGCCGTTCGTCGCCGCCTACCTGGCGGGCGAGACCCCGAACCCCTGCGTGGCCTGCAATCCGGGCCGCCTCGCGGCGCTGGTGCGGCTTGCGGACGACCTGGGCCTCGAGCGGGTCGCCACGGGCCACTATGCGCGCCTCGTGTGGCGTGACGGCGAGCCCTACGTGGCCCGCGGCCGCGATCGCGGCAAGGACCAGTCGTACATGCTGTGGGCCGTGCCCCCGGAAGTCCTGGCGCGGCTCGAGTTCCCGCTCGGCGAGACGACCAAGGCGGAGGCCCGCGCGGCCGCCGCGGCCGCGGGCCTCGCCGTCGCCGACGAGCCGGAGAGCCAGGAGGTGTGCTTCGCGGTCGACGGCTACCAGGCGTTCCTCGAGAGGCACGGCGTGCGGCCGCGCCCGGGGTCGATCGTCGATTCGGTCGGTCGCGTGCTCGGCGAGCACGCGGGGCAGTGGCGCTTCACCATCGGCCAGCGCCGAGGGCTCGGCGTGTCGGCGCACGAGCCGCTGCACGTGCTCGAGCGACGTGCCGAGGACAACGTCGTGGTCGTCGGCGGCCGCTCCGAGCTCGAGGTCTGCCGCGTGCCGCTGCGGGGCCTCAGCGATCGCGGCCTGGGGGGTGGGGAGGGCCTGGAGGTGCAGCTACGCTACCGTTCGCCGGCGGTGCCCGTGGCGAGCCTCGAGCGTAACGGCGCCGGGGCGGCCGTGGTGACGCTCGCCGGACCCTTCGCCGGGCTCGCGCCGGGGCAGTCGGCGGTGTTCTACCGCGGCGACGTCGTCGTGGGTGGAGGGGTCATCGATGGGCTCGGCTCCGTGCGTGGGGGAGTATGATACGCTTCGCCGGAGTGGAGGCGGTCGGCCAGTCCGGAAGGAGAGGCATATGGACACTACGGTTGCGATAGTCGCCCTGAGCACCCCGTCGCTGGCCCTGCGCTACGCTGCGGCGTTCTTCTTCGTGGTCGTGGCCATAGCGGCGGCCTACGCGCTCTACAAGGCGGGCAAGGCGCTCGAGAGGGTCGACAAGCTCCTCGCCGACGTCGACGAGCAGGGCATCCCGCTGATGAAGAAGGCCGGCGGCACCCTCGACGGTGTCAACGCCAACCTCGGTAACGTCGATCAGATCACCAAGGACGTCGCCGGCATCACCGACCGGCTGGACTCGATGGCCAACGCCGTCGAGGGCGCCGTGACGACCCCGGCGCGCAAGGCCGCGGCGTTCGGCGCCGGCGTGCAGTCGGCAGTCTCGAGCTTCATGCGGCGCGACAAGTCGGGCGACGGCTCCGGCGGCGCACCGGCCGGCGGCGCCGCGCCGGCAG
>Ga0265296_1005163_pt1 | contig 10909 bp, 13 predicted proteins | sample MunlanPumphouse1_FD_189073 | JGI IMG/M metagenome (GOLD analysis project Ga0265296, IMG submission 189073) | Groundwater microbial communities from a municipal landfill in Southern Ontario, Canada - Pumphouse #1 | ecosystem: Environmental > Aquatic > Deep subsurface > Groundwater | place...
GGAGTTGACCGACAAGGAGTTGGAGACGCGGCTTTACGGCGACAGCGGGTTGAGGACCGGCGCCCGTCGGCGGCCCGAGCCGGATTGGGCGGCGCTCAACCGGGAGCTCAAGCGCAAACACGTCACCCTGCAGATCCTCTGGGACGAATACATCGAGGCCCACCCGGACGGCTATCGTTACAGCCGATTCTGCGAGCTCTACCGGAGTTGGGAGGCGCGGCTGCCGGTCACGATGCGGCAGACACACCTGGGCGGCGACAAGCTCTTTGTCGACTACGCCGGCGACACCGTGCCGGTGATCATCGACCGACGCAGCGGCAAGACCCAGAAGGCGCATATCTTCGTGGCCGTCATGGGCGGGTCGAGCCTGTCATTCGCCTATGCCACCTGGGGCGAGAAGCTGCCTGACTGGATCGACGGCCACGTTCAGGCCTTCGAATATTTCGGCGGCGTCCCGCGTCTTCTCGTGCCCGATAATCCCAAGGTCGCGATCATCAAGGCGTGCTTCTACGAGCCCCAGGCTAATCGGACCTACAGCGACCTGGCCGCCCATTATGACACCGCCCTGCTGCCGGCCCGGCCGAGACGTCCCCGCGACAAGGCCAAGGTCGAAGCCTGTGTGCGCATCGTCGAGCGATGGCTGCTGGGCCGGCTGCGCCATCGGCGTTTTTACAACCTGGCCGAGATCAACGCCGCCATCGCCGAATTGCTGGTCACCCTCAACGATCACAGGGTCCTGCGATACGTCAGCCGGACGCGCCGCCAACTGTTCGAGGAGCTCGACGCCCCAAGACTAAAACCTCTGCCGACCACGCCCTATCAACTGGCGGAATGGCGCGTGCGCCGCGTCGGACTGGACTACCATGTGGAGGTCGAAAAACATTTCTACTCCGTGCCTTACCGCCATGCCCGCGAGACCGTCGAGGCTCGCATGACCTCCAGGTCCGTGGAGATCTTCCTCCGCGGCGAACGCATCGCCGTCCATCTACGCGGCAGCGGCGACGGCAAGCACACGACGCTCAACGAGCACATGCCGTCCAGCCATCGCCGCTACGCCGACTGGACCATCGAGAAGATCCTTAGCCATGCCCAATCCCACGGGCCTTCCGTGGCGCTGCTCTGTCAGTTGGTCCTCGAGCACCGGCCTCATCCGGAACAGGGCTTTCGCTCCTGCATGGGCATCGTTCGCCTGGCCAAGACCGTCGGCCCAGCACGTCTCGAGGCGGCCTGCGAGCGGGCCCTGCTCGTCGGCGCCCGTAGTTATGGGCAGGTCAAATCCATCCTCGACAACCGTCTCGACGGCCAACCTGTCCGACGCCGCAAGGACGAAGCCGAAACCCCTGTGGCCCACGGCAACATCCGTGGCTCCAAATACTATCACTGAGGAGATATCATGCTGACCCACCCCACGCTCGATCAACTCAACACGCTCGGCCTGCACGGCATGGCCAAGGCTTTCGGCGAACTGATCGACAACGACGAGGCCAGGGGGCTGGCCCATGCAGACTGGCTAGCCATGCTGCTCGATCGGGAGGACGTCCACCGGCAGGACAAACGCCTCGGCGCTCGGCTGCGGCATGCTCGACTGCGCCATCTCGCCGTGCCCGAGGACATAGACTACCGCGCTCCGCGCGGCCTCGATCGAGGGTTGCTGACCGCCCTCATCAAGGGGGAGTGGATCAAGAACGCTGAGAACCTGGTCATCACGGGCCCCACCGGCGTCGGCAAGAGCTGGCTAGCCTGCGCCCTCGGCCACAAGGCCTGCCGCGATAATCACTCCGTGCTCTACGTCCGGGTCCCCAAGCTCTTTGACGATCTGGCGCTCGCCCATGGCGACGGCACTATAGGTCGCCGCTTCAAGAGCCTCGCTGCGGTCCAGCTCCTTATCCTGGATGACTGGGGCCTGGAGCCGCTCGACGCGCAGGCGCGCCATGACCTCCTGGAGATCCTCGAGGATCGCTATGGACGGCGCTCGACCATCATCACCAGCCAGCTCCCAGTAGCCGCCTGGCACACCGTCATCGGCGAGGCCACCTACGCCGACGCCATCCTCGACCGCGTCGTCCACAACGCCCACCGCCTCGATCTCAGCGGTGACTCCCTGCGACGTCTCGCGCCCAAGCCGGTCGCTTGACCTGAACCCCGAATAACGACCACATCAACATCGTCGAAAAGCGCTCACCACGGTGGCGCGATCACTCCGGAATGCCTGGCGGCATCAAATCGGAATAGACTGGCGGCATCGTCGGAATCCGCACCCCTGAGCATTCCATGTATTGATGGCGCGCTGGGTGGCGGCGTCGCAAGCGGGCGGCATGTCCACGTGGATGAAGACCTGAGCCGAGGGCGTCGCCCATTTGCGCTCCATAGGCGGGGTTTGCGCCAACACCGGCGTAGCGGCGAGGCATGAGCAAAGGGCCACGGCCACCGGGCGCCAAACCATCACTGATTTATTGAGCTGCATTTCTAACTTCCTCGATAGAAGAGAGACGGGGTTGTCCGATGACCGTGGGCATGAGGCCCTGTGGGGTAACCAGGTAGCCCGGCATGATCTGCGCGTAGGCCGCATCTTGGCCTTGCCTCCCCGCTTCGGCGACCAACTGCTGGTAATAGTCACTCGACAGGAGCAGCAGGAACTGCTCGCCGGCGGCAGGACGCAGGTCGGTGCTGACGTCCATCGTCTCCGTAGACTGCTGTCGAAGGGCGAACTCGGTCCCCGCAGAAAGATCGCCCTTCAGGCGGTCCACCACTCGAAAACGGACCGTTGAACCGAATCCATCGCCTGCACTGGTCTGGCGCTGATCCAGCGCCTCGGCCACGACGATACTCTGGGCAAGAGCGGCCTGCTGTTTGAAAGTGGCCTCCCCTCGGATCGCGGCAGAAGCCGCCTCGAACACATCGACGCCGCGCGCGCGATTTCGGAGAATATCCGCAGGCCGCAATCCGGCGGCCGCCAGCAGCTGGATAACTTCAACATTCAGCGCCGACTCCAAGCGCGCCCGCATCTGCGGGTTCCGCCCAAGCCCACTGGGGGCAATGCGTGCGTTAGCCAAAAGCGGTCTCAGTTGAGCGACCAGTGCAGTTGCGCCGCGTCGGGAAAGTGCGGCTTCCCTGATCCGTTGGCGCTCTGCTGTGCGCTCAAGGAACGCCTCGACCGGATCGGAGGGCACCGCCGTGGTCGGCCGCTCTATCCCAGCAGGCGCATCGGACGATGCTGCCGTCGGGGCGGTTTGGGCGTTCACAGCCGACGCCAGAGACATGGACATAACAACCGTAGCTATAGGTCCGCGAATGGCTTCATCTATTCCTCCTGGTTGTGGTTCATCTCCAACCCGTTTTGACGATCGAGGTTCCGAGGGCCCGCCACGATGACCATCGCGTGTCTGTTTCCAATAAAAATTGGGCCTCACCAGAAAGAGTGGTCGTCATGAGCCACAGCATGCGTGTGGTCGGGTCAATCGCGAACGCAGAGTGGGTGGCCTTCTTGGACCGCGTTGTAAGATGTCCGCCCTCCACCCTGAGCCGAACTTCGGAAGGTCGGCTTGTGAGCCATGAGGTCAATGTCTGGTTCCGGGCCGGGTGCCTACTTCGCAAACCGGCCCGTTGCGGACCTTCAGACTCAGGCTCACCGCTATCGCTACGGTTTGGCCTCGGGTGGGATAGCGGCGGCAGCTTTTCGCCTAGCGTCCAGAAGAATTCGTGAGGTGACCAACGTCGCTGCAAAGGCGGTTACGGTTATGCTTGCCCATAAGAACGCAAAAGACCCGATGAATGGGAGCGGGCCAAAAATAGCGACCCCGCCGAACGCAGCAGCAATCGTAACTGTCCACCGAGGTGTCCTATCCATCGGCAAGAGGCGATAGGCGATGAAGCCGCAGACCAACGGCGTTGAGATCAATCCGAGAAGAAGGGACGGTAAGACTTGCGGTAGCATGAGAATTCTCGATCACAGCTTGCCGAACACGGTCGCATGATCGGCAAGTGCACGCTAGCCGAACGTCCCGCTTTCCACCCTTAAGCGAACTTCGCTTCACGACCCGTTGCGGACATTGGTTACGGAAGGGGCGGGCCCATCCTGATCACTGCTCTGGAGGAGGGCCGTAGAGCGAAGTCGTCATCTTTCGAACCAGCTTGAAGACGGCGAAAATGAACCCTCCGATGGTGAGATTTATCGCCATCAACACCGCACCAGTAACGGGGTCTTTGTTTAAGAAGGCGATGAGCACCGTCATTGCGCAGATGACAAGGAAAAGGATCACCATCGCTCGCCCGATGACGCGCTGCCCCCTGTGGATCACATCACCATTCTTCATGACGCCAGGGTACTGGGAGATGTCACACAGAGCAAACTATGTGTCCGCTAACCACCCCGAGCCGAACTTCGGAAGGTCGGCTTGTGAGCCATGAGGTCAATGTCTGGTTCCGGGCCGGGTGCATACTTCGCAAACCGACCCATTGCGGACGTCGGCTTGGGGAGGTGTGACTGCCGAAATAGCAAGGCGGGGGGGGGAGGGCTGAGCGTTCAGATTACAGCGGTTGTCGATTGGTAGGGTTCACGATAGCTTACTTTCAGAAGCAATTATGGGGGCAGCGATGACCGATGTGCACGTAGTTGATGATGTAGTGGTGAGAGGCCAGAGGCGACCAGCGGGCGTGCCGAACCCGTTTCCGGCACTTGGCGATCTGGTTTGGCCGGCTTGGGTGGTCGAGCGGGGTGAGCATCAACCGGGGGCGTTCAATCCCTGCATGGCACCTCAAATGCGACGTGAATGGAACCGTGATGCTGCTGCTGCGTCAGCAGTCCAAGAATTGGAGCAGTTCGCAGCAAATAATCCTCCCGCTGCGCCTATGAGCGATCGAGGTTTTTTTGCGCGGGAGTATGGAACTGTCTTGTGGGAGCTCCCCAATGGGGATGGTTGTCCGCGGTCCCATGACTTGGGGGGAGCATACTTTCCAACAAGCCAGCGCGGAAGCAGAAGGGCGTTCTGGTGTTGAGCTCGATTGGACGCCGCCAGCTCCGGGCGCGGTGCCTATCGGAACCATACATACGCATCCTTCAGGTGGTCACATCCCGTCTGGGCGTCCAAATCAACCAGGATATGATGATTTTGGCGTCCTTACTTATACCCAGGATATGCGAGCGTATTATGGGGCAGCGTCTACTAAGAATGCGGCCCGCCTCTATATTGCCGCGTACCCACTTTCCCAAGCCGGGCAAACTGTAGTTGCTCAGATCAATGTCTATGATCACAGGAACATTGATGATGCTGTAACGGGCAACTACACCGGTCCAGAAGTAAATCCATCGGCATCGCCATGCCCGCCACAATGATTTTCGCAGTCGTGGGTGCAGTTTTTGGCATCGTGTCAGATGATCTCGGCTATAATTCTAGCCGATCACAAGCGCCTGATGGTCTTTCGTTTCAAGCTGGGTATGCCGTACACGGCAATGGAACTTGGGCTACCGAGTTTTATATAAGGCAGAAGGATAGTCAGCCGAGTGAATGGGTCGTTCGGAAAGGGCTCGTTACCCCAATCGGGCGCGAGCAAGTTTCATGGATCACCAGTTCCTCTTGCCCTATCGTTGCAGAGGTAGCGCTCAGTCTCAATCGGGTAGCCCTTGGATCCGTTTGGATGCCGGAGATCGCAGATCGACCACGCATGTTTGTCTTTCCACAACTGTCTGGTCCTCCCACTGAAGCTGACGGATATAGCCTATGGGGTAGCTCCATTCAGGGGGATGGTATCGCCCAGTTCCGCGTAGACGCCACGACGGGAACTTCCTCTGACTGGGTCAAAGCGGCGGACCGAGCGCTCGAATTTTGTTGGACGGAGACTGATCACAGCTGAAGTTCTGGGCGTCCGCCTAACGGCGGAATAACCCCCAGAAGCCCTGCCTCTTCGTGGGCGTAGCCAGCAATAGACGTTCGGCTTGGTTTCGGGTCGATACAGATGGTGCTCGGGATGGGCCGTCAAGGTTGGAAAACGGTGTTCAGCAATGCCCGCTTTCCACTCCTAGCGGAAGCTGGGGGCGTCCGCTCTCGGTCCGCCTGAACAAGGTCCGGTTTCGGGCCAGATGCCTTCATCGCAGACCGACCCTTGCCTGACATTGACGACGACCGCTCGCCTCTTTCGTCCAAGCTCCTGTCGGTCGGCGTGCTTCTCGCCTGTTACGACCACCTCCACGGGGATGTGCCCGGACAAAGACTTGATGTCGGCATCCGCTACGTGGAGACCGCCGTCTACCTGGACCCCGAGCAAGGCGAGGACCTGCAGTTCGAACTCTATTCCATGTGGATCCGGGGAGAATGGGAGGACCCGGTCCTTCGGCCCATGACGTAAGACGGTCCAGCCGCCGTCCTTTCGCCCCTAGAAATGAAGGTCTGAAGGGCGGAGCCCTGGCCCGGCACTATGCCGCTCATCTTAGCTCACTCCATTAGACCGAAGATCGCGATTTGGAGCGGTTTTCTAGGTTCGGCCGTAGTGCCGGTGTAATGGGCCGGCTCGCCTCTCGCCTGAAGCCTCGCCCAGACACCGCATCCCGTCCGTGGACGTTGTCGCCGTTGCGGGCGCACCGCCGCGACCCGCTCAACGGCGGAGAGGGACGATGACGGAACACTATGCGGGCCTGGACGTGGGCGTGGCCGAGACGGCGATCTGCATCGTCGATCTGAAAGGCGAGGTGCGGCTGGAGACGACGGTGGCGACCGAGCCGGACGTCATCGCTCAGGCTCTGGCGCCGTGGCGCGCCACGCTGCGACGGGCCGGGCACGAGGCCGGGGCGCTGTCGCCGTGGCTGCAGCCGGCGCTGAAAGACCTGGGCGTGCCGGCGACCTGCCTGGAGACCCGCCATGTGCGGGCGGCGTTGGCGGCCCAGCGCAACAAGACCGACGCGACCGACGCCCTGGGGCTGGCCCACCTGATGCGCACCGGCTGGTACCGGACCGCCCATGTGAAAACCGAGGCGGCCTACCGGCTGCGGCTGCTGCTGATCCAGCGCCGCAACCTGAAGCGCAAATTCCTCGACCTGGAAAACAGCATCCGTCACTCGCTCAAGAGCTTCGGCGTCAAGCTCGCCAAGGTCGGCCGGGGCGCGTTCGACCAAGCCGTTCGCGACGCTTGCGCCGACGATCCGCTGACCGCCGAGCTGATGGACTGCATGCTGATCGCGCGCGCGGCCCTGTGGACCCAGTACCTCAAGCTGCACGCCCTGACGGTGCGGGTCGTAGCCCAGGACGAGGTGTGCCGGCGCTTCATGGCCATCCCCGGGGTGGGGCCGATCGCGGCGCTGACTTTCCGCACGGCGGTCGATGATCCGATGCGGTTCAAACGATCCCGCGACGTCGGCGCCTACTTCGGCCTGACCTCCAAGCGCTGGCAGTCGGGCACGTCGATCGACATCCAGGGCCGCATCAGTAAGGCGGGCGATCCCGATGTCCGACGCGCCCTCTACGAGGCGGCCTCGGCGATGCTGACCCGCTACAAAGGGCGCAGCGCGCTCAAGAGCTGGGGCGAGACCATCGCCAAACGCTGCCATAAGAAGGCGGTCGTCGCCGTGGCCCGCAAGCTCGCCGTGATCATGCACGCCATGTGGCGCGACGGCACGGTCTGCGCTGATGCGGTCGAGACCGGCGTCGCCGACGGCGGGGCGACCGCCAAGGAATGCAAACTGCTGGGCGTCTACGCATGATGCGGCGCCCTGACCGAAACCCCGCCGCCAGGTCCGCCTGACCGCGATTGAGATCCGCCCCGGCGGATGAGGACTGATGCAGACCAGGAAAGCGGGAAGCACGATATCTTGCCTGTGGCCGGAGCAATCCGGACCACGCCGGAGTGCCTGTGATGCTGCCCCGCGAGACCGATGCCGACATGCGCTGCGACGGATCCAGAACCGCTCAGTCGGTCGAGACCCCGCCGTCGATGAGCGCGGAAGAGTGCACGGCGCATCAGGACTCGATGTCCAGACCGATCTCCCCGCAGGCCGCGCGGACCCGATCTCGCCGGGGGCGGGCGCGTCTTCACCTCGGTCCATCAAGGGAATACAATATCCATCAGGAGAACGTCATGAAAACGAGCCCCAGAATGTCCCCGATTAAGAGGGCAGGATAAAAGCCGCAAGGTGCGGCGGGGGTTGGGGCGACGATTCCTCGTCGTATTTCAAGCTTTTACGAAAAGGCGTGCAATCTGCGCGCACCTTGTCTCAGCAGCCATCCCTCTGAATCGGCGCGGTAAATCGCGCCTTTTCTGTGCGTCTTGGCTGTCCAAGCGGGCCGGACCGCTCCCGGCCAGTCAAGGGCGGCTGCGCCGTCGCAGGGCGATGAGCGCGTGCCGCGCTCACCCCTGACAGTCCTCTCGCGGCCCGGCGTAAGTCCGCCATAGCGACGTTGGTGAAGGTCAGGCCTTCAGTCGAACGCCTGGTCCGCCGGTAGCGTCTGCCGGAATGAACACGACCCCGGCGTCCTCGAGCGAGTTCTGAATCCGCGCCATATTGGTGGTGAGGATTGCCCCTTTACCGGTCTCGAAACGCAAGATGGTGGAGTCGGCGACACCGGATCGTTCCGCCAACTCGCGAACGCTGATTCCGAGCGCAGCGCGAGCCATACGAACCTGCACAGCATGCATCATGACTGAAATTCCTCTTTGTATGGCGGAATTTCGTTGACATCGTCGCTGAAATTCAGTCGAGTGTAGTGGAGATTCCATCAAACTCCACCGCTCAGCGATGCCTGGGCGACCGAGCGTTTACGCGGGAGGTTCCGCATGCCTGATTTCCGGAAGGTGTCCTGGCACCAACAATGGCTGGCGCTCAATGACGAATATGCCCGGCAGTTAGACATTTGGGCGGTGGCCTTGGCGCGCCTTGAGCGCCAGCCGGGTTGGTTCGCCATCTCAGACGCGGATCGCGATAGGGCGGAGCTGGCCAGCGGACTTACAGACACAAACACTCGCCTGCGGTTGATGGACCGCCGCCTTCGCCGCTGGTTGCGCTTCCTGCCCAAGACACCGGCTCTCGATATCGAGGGCGTCGTTGCGAATCTCCAAGTCGCCGAACGCCTCCTGGCGCCGGAGGAAAATCGCATCGTGCATGGACTGATCGTCCGCGCCGCCCGCGATCTCTCACGTCTGAAGCCTACGTCATGACCCGCGCTCGTCGGAACCCTGATCGACGTTTGGCCCAAGCGCTTGCGGGGAATGCTCGGGCTTTCAGGGAAATGGCCAAAGCCGGAGGCTCGGAGATTAACGGGTCTCGCTCCTACTTTCTGGCCATCGCCATCGAACTGGCTCTGAAGGCCTATCTTCTCCAGCGTGGGATCACTGACGACTGGAACCGCATCCATCTGCGGCACGACCTGAACAAGGCTCTAAGATGCGCTCGTATGGCAGGCCTACGCTATCTGCCGGACGGACTTCCTCAACTGATCTCCACCCTCGGCCCGCTCTATGCTTCAGGGGCGTGCTCCTTTGGGCAGGGCAAGCCCGCGCTCCTGATGACGCCGGAAACCGCAGACGAAGTGGTCGGAGGGCTTCTATCGGCTGTTGTAATTGCCATGGATGACAACGGGCAGGCAGACACATGAACCGCCAGAAGGCCTCACCACGACGCTTTTTAAGGAGCTCGGCTGCCGCTGATCAGAAGCGCGCTCTAGCCAGGGCGATCCTGCAACTGCCGGCCGATCTGCGGGACGTGTTCCTGCTGCACCGGATGGCAGGGTTGTCCTACGAGGAAATTAGCCAGCAACTCGGCATCGAGCGCACCGTGGTTCAGGCCTATCTGGCGGAAGCCTTAGCGCGGATAGTTCTCGCGGCAGCGCCCGGTGATGTCTGACGCTGGCTGGGTTAAGTGAGCCTTGCTCACAGTCTGTCCGCGAAACCGAGTTACTGTATGGCAAATGACATTTTTTGACTGAGGCTGTGTAAAAACCCGACCCGCAGAAAATTTTGCGCAACTTCCTGCTTTTAAAGGGCGGTAGAGGCACTTTCTTTTGCATCTGCTGGCCGGATTTGAGTCATCTGCGGGCATATTATTGCGCCGAAAATCGGGTCCGATGCGTTTTTACACAGCCTCGACTCACTGCTGACATTCGCAAGGTCTGCTTTCGGCGCTAGGCACGCAACCCCGCCCGGTCATTGAAGTCGATCCAACGTCCGCAGTCCACGACCGTCGGTTTGGACTGAAGCAACATGTCCAGCGCGACCGGCAGGCTTGTGTAGCGTCGCAGGTTGATGAGACTTTTCACCATGATCCGGTCGTCCTTCCCGCCACTTGGTCCTACGACCTAAGCACGTCGGTCGACCGGGCGAAACTCACGAGCGGTCCCGCTTTCGCGGCTCTCGCCGGGCTCATGGCTGACAGTTGAGCAGTCGACGCATCGTCCGCGCCCGCCTAGATTTGGACATCACGGAGCTAGGCGAATGTCCAGGCGGTCGGTCCGTCCCTTCACCAAGGCGCAAGAACGGGCGCTGATCCGCAACTGGCGGCTCCATGAGGCCTGGGGATCGTCGGAGCCCATCGAGGTCGAGGGCGTCATCTTCGATCTGAGAAGCAAGGTCGACACGGCATTGTGGAGACCCAAGGTGGCGCTCGGCGCCTACAATGGTCGCGCCGCCTTGTTCGCCCCGAGCATCGTATTTCCGTGGACGCCGGCCGACTGGAGGAAGTCGATGCTCGAAGGCGGTGAAGCGATCGTCGCCTCGAGGGGGTCGATCGTTCGGGTGATCAGCGTGGTGTCGGATCCGCTGGCGACGCCATTCCGACAACTCGAGCCTCCCGAAGCCCGTAAACGCCAGTTGGCTTACATCGGCGTGGAATCGCCGGACGGCGAGTGGCGGCTGGCGGACAGGCCTCTTGTGCTTGTGGCCGAGGCCGCCACAGCACTACAGGTCCGGGCGGGAGACTATGCCGCAGCCT
>Ga0265296_1005164_pt1 | contig 10908 bp, 7 predicted proteins | sample MunlanPumphouse1_FD_189073 | JGI IMG/M metagenome (GOLD analysis project Ga0265296, IMG submission 189073) | Groundwater microbial communities from a municipal landfill in Southern Ontario, Canada - Pumphouse #1 | ecosystem: Environmental > Aquatic > Deep subsurface > Groundwater | place: Canada...
GCGCTTCGGTCATCTCGTGGATGGTGCCGCCGTAGGAGCCGGCGAACGCGGCGTCGGCGGTTTCCGGCGTGGCGAAGAAGGTGTCGAGCTTGGCGGCCAGCTTGTCGCGGCCACCGTACAGCGCGGCCAGGCCTTCGCCATCGTGCGCGGCGGTGAAGGCGAATGTCCAGCCATTGGATTCGGTGTAGTCGTGGCCCCACACGCGCGGGTCGTAATCCTTGGCCTGCAGGCGCCAGCTGCCATCGGGCTTGCGGCCCTGGAAGAAGCCGGCGGCCGGATCGAACATGGTCGCGTAGCTGGCGGCACGGTAGCGGAAGTAGTCGGCTTCGGTGGCGTAGCGTTCGCGCGCGGACGATGTCGTCGCGCGCTTGGCCAGCGCTTCGGCCATGTTGGCGATGCCGAAATCATTGAGCGCCCCTTCCATCGTCCACGACATGCCCTCGTGCACGTCGGCGCTGGCGTAGCCGCGGAACGTTGAGCGGTCCATGCCCTTGCGGCCGACATGGCGGTCCGGCGGCACCACGGTGGCGTTCTTCAGCGCTGCGGCATAGGCCTCTTCGGGATCGAAGCCACCGATGCCCTTCAGCCATGCATCGGCGAAGGCCACATCCGAACTGGTGCCGACCATCAGGTCCGCGTAGCCGGGCGAGGACCAGCGCGCGATCCAGCCACCGGCGCGGTACTGCTCGATGAAGCCCTGTACCAGCTGCCCGGCATCATCCGGGGTGAACAGCGCATACGCCGGCCAGGTGGTGCGGAACGTGTCCCAGAAGCCGTTGTTGACGAAGACCTTGCCGTCGCGCACCGGTGCGAAGCTGCGCGTTGCGCTGCCATCGGTGTTGTCATCGGCGGCGCTGGCCTGGCTTGCATAGCGCCAATCCGGAGCGGCGGCGGTGCCCGCATTCTCGTGGCCGGAATTGGGGTACAGGTACAGCCGGTACAGGCTGGAGTACAGCGTGGTCTTCTGGTCGTCGCTGGCGTTGCCGATGTCGAAGCGGGCCAGGCGCGCGTCCCACGCATCCTGTGCACGCCCGGCCACGCTTTCCAGCGTATCGGCTGCGGCAATTTCCAGCGCCAGGTTGTGGCGTGCCTGCTCGATGGAGATCAGCGAGGTGGCGATGCGCATCGCCACCCGGCGCTCGCTGCCTGCGTCGAACTTGATGTAGCCGGTCGGGCGGCCGGTACCGATCTGGCCGCTGCTGCGCCACGGCTTGTCGAAGCTGGCCACCACATACATGCGGGTGGCGCCGTTGGACAGGCCGCTGCGGGTATCGGTGTAGCCGGATAGCGTCTGCGTGGCGGCATCAAGGGTGAGTCCGCCGCGCGCATCAACGTTGTCGAACAGCAGGTTGGCGTCGCCACCTGCGGGGAAGTCGAAGCGGAACAGCGCGGCATGGTCGGTGGGGGCGATGGATGCGGCGATGCCGTTGTCGAAGCGCACGTCGTAGCGATACGGGCGCGCGCTTTCCTGCGCGCGGTCGAAGGACAACGCCCGCTTGCTGCGATCAGCTTCAGGCACACCGCGCGTGGCGGAGGGCATCACCTGGAAGGTCTGGCGGTCGCCCATCCACGGGCTGGGCTGGTGGCTCAGGGCAAGCGCCTGCAGCTGCGGCCGGTTGTTCGCATCGTTCTGCTCGTTCCAGCGGTATAGCCAGTTCAGTGCGCCGGCATCGGTCACCGGCGTCCAGAAGTTGAAGCCGTGGGGTACAGCGGTGGCCGGGAAGTTGTTGCCGCGTGAGAAAGTGCCATTGGCCTGGGTTCCGCGCGTGGTCAACACCCAGTCGGAGGCACGCTGCGGTGCCTGTCGTGGCTGCACGTCCAGGCGCACGTCGTCGATCCAGCCCGACACGGGCGCGCCATCGGCGCTGGCCACCTCGAGCTCGATGCCGATCACGCGGCGGCCCTTCAACGCGGGCACATCGCCAAGGCGTACCGCCTTGCGCGCCCACTGCTGCGGATACAGCGTCTTCGAATCGCCCTGCGCCTGTGCGCCCAGCGCCACGCCGTGCTGGTCGCGCGCGCCGCTGGCGGATACGCGGCTGCCATCGTCCAGCAGCAGGTCCAGCGACACACAGGTGGAGGCCACGGTGTCCTTGCCAACGATCTCCGGCAGTACCAGCCAGGACAACGTGGTGTCGGCGTCGATGGGCACATCGGTCTTGAACAGTTCGCGGCGTGCTGGGCCGCCATTGGCGCTGTAGTGCAGCGCATGCAGGCCGCTGTAGCCGACGTTGCGCTTGGCCGCGTACGGCGCGCCAGGGCCGCTGCCGACGTCAACGGACAGCGCGCCAGCGGATCTGGCCGGTGCCGGCTCGCCCGGCTCGAAGGAGGTCTGCAGCCCTTGCGCCAGCACCGGTGTCGCAGTGGTCGCACAGGCCAGGGCCAGGGCGAGCGGAAGCAGGGCGCGGCGTGGATCGGACAGGGTCATGCAGGGTCTCCCGGTAGGGCAGGCGGCAGGCAGAACCCGCATCGGCGAACACCACGGACAGCATCGCCCCGCCCGCCACGGGGCAGTCGGGAGGCGATGCAGGTCCGGTGGGGGGCGGGCCATGCGATCGGGTCAGGAATGGATCGGACCCGATGCTGCAACAGCCGGCGGGGCCCTGACAAGTGCCATTTAGTTCGATCCAAATGCGGGAAATTCGGACGAAGACCGGTTCTGCACGGAACTGGCTGGTGCGCTTGGGGATTTCCTGCCGCCGTGGCTCGGCGCCGTCGCCGGGGAGCGGGCAGGGCGGTTGCATGGCGGGACCAGGGCGTGGGGGTAAAGCTGGCCGCCGCGCGCAGCGGCCACGCCGCGCACGGTGTTTGCCGGGCCCAGATGCTAGAATCGCAGGCCTCGCAATCCGTTCATCGACATTCGCCATGAGCCATACCGCCACCGCGCCCGCCAACGCTGAAAAGCGCTACACCGTGCACCGCAGCGATCTGCCGCTGAGCTGCCCGACTCCGGAAATGGCGCTGTGGAACTCGCATCCGCGGGTGTACCTGCCGATCGAAGACGAACCCAACGGGCAAGCGCAGTGTGCTTACTGCGGTGCCGTGTTCGTGCTGGCCGACTAAGCGGCCGCCCCCTCGATGCGCCGATTGACCGTGGTGCAGTTGCTGCCGGCGCTGCACTCCGGCGGTGTCGAGCGCTCGACCCTTGAAATCGCCGCGGCCCTGGTCGCTGCCGGCCATCGCGCGCTGGTGGTGTCGGCCGGTGGTCGCCTGGTGCAGCCGCTGCTCGACAGCGGTGCCGAGCATCTGACCCTGGATATCGGCCGCAAGTCGCTGCTGACGCTGCGCCATCTGCCCACGCTGCGTCGCCTGTTCACCGAAGTGGGCGCCGACATCGTCCATGCCCGTTCGCGCCTGCCGGCGTGGCTGGGGCTGTATGCGATCCGTGCGATGCAGCCGGCGCAGCGCCCGCATTGGGTCACTACCGTGCATGGGCTGAATTCGCCCGGCCGCTACAGCGCGGTGATGACCAGCGGCGAACGCGTGATCTGTGTATCCAACAGCGTGCGCGACTACGTGCACACCCATTACCCCACGGTGGCCCGCGACAGGCTGCAGGTGATCCCGCGTGGGGTGGATGTCAGCCAGTTCCCGCGTGTGGCACGCGCCGATCGAAGGCCTCGGCTGGCGTTGGCGGCGGACTATCCCTGGCTGGCCCAGGTCGATGGACCGCTGTTGCTGCTGCCCGGTCGCGGCACCCGGTTGAAAGGCCACGCCCACGCGCTGCAGTTGCTGGCCGATGTCCGTGCAGCGGGCGTGCCGGCGCAGCTGTGGATGCTGGGCACCGACGAGGCTGGCCGCGAAGCCTATGTGGCAGAGCTGCGCAGGCAGGCAGACGTGCTTGGCGTGACCGGGGCCGTGCACATCAGCACGCCCACCGCACGCATCGCCCAGGCGTACGCCGCCAGCGATCTGGTGCTGCAGCTGTCGGACAAGCCGGAAGCCTTCGGTCGCACCGTGGTCGAAGCGTTGTCGGTCGGCAGGCCGGTGCTGGGTTGGAACCATGGTGGGGTCGGCGAACTGCTGCAGCAGCTGCAGCCCAGTGGTGCCGTGCCGCTGGGCAATGCGCAGCTGTTGGGTGAACGTGCGCTGGCGCTGCTGGCCCAGCCGCCATCGCTGCCGGGCCGTATCCCGTTTACCCTGCAGGCCATGCAGCGCGATACCCTCCGCCTTTATGCCGACCTCGCTGGCTGACGCCACGCCGCCCCTGCGCGACGAGCGCGCTGGCCGCTGGGCACCCTGGTGGGTGCTGGCCTACGTCGCGTTGTGGCCGCTGCCAGGCATCGCAGAAACGGTGCTGGGCCTGGGAGCGTTGTACGCCGCGGCACGCATGGTCATTCGCCGGGTGCAGCATCGACCGCATCTGCTGAGCCCGGCAGCGTGGGCGCTGACTTCGATTCTTTTTCTTGGCTACTGGTTGCCACAGGCGTTCTCGGCGTTCGATGCCGTCGACCCGTCGGCGTCTTGGACCAAAGCGGCGGCCGGGCTGCGCTACCTGCCTTTCATGTGGCTGGTGGCGATCGCCGTGGCCACCCCGCAGCGGCGGCGCTTGACCCTGGGTGGACTGGCGGTGATCACCGGGCTGTGGACGCTCGATGCGCTGGTGCAGGCACTGGCAGGCACCAGCCCCTGGTTCTGGTCGCTGCAGCAGCTCAAGCTGGCCATCAGCGGCCACGCGTTGTGCCCGGCCGATGAAGCCGCGCTGGCTGATCGTCTCAGCGGGGCGCTTGGGCCGTGCAACCTGAAATTCGGCCAGGTGCTGGCCAGCCTTTCGCCGTTCCTGTTGTTGCCGGTGGCGCGCCGTTTCGGCAATGCGGGCTGGTTGCTGGCCGCTGCTGCGGTGGGCGTGGTGCTGTTGCTGGCCGGCTCCCGTGCCTCATGGATCACCTTCGGCCTGGTGGTTGTCTACAGCGGCGTGCGCCAACTGGGGTGGAAGCGGTTGGGCCTGCTGGCGCTGGTGGGTGTTCTCTCGGCGGGCGCACTGACTGCCAGCGTGCCGCAGCTGCGGGAGCGTGTGGCGCGCACGGCAATGGCCTGGGGCGGTGGCGAGGACGGGGTCGAACAGGCACTGTCCGGTCGTACCCGCATCTGGAGCGCGGCGGCCTGCATGATCGAAGCGCATCCGATCAATGGTGTCGGTGCACGTGGCTTCCGCGATGCCTATCCCCATTGCGTTGCGGATGAAGGGCCGGCGGTGTGGGGCACGATGCCGGCGCTGCACGCCCACCAGATCGTGCTGGAGATTCTTGCCGAGACCGGTGTGCTGGGTCTGTTGCTGTGGCTGGCGGCGGTGGCGCAGGCATGGCGTGCATGGCGCTTCGCGCCGGCAGCGGCGCGTGAGCGTGCACGGCCGGCGATGCTGGCATTGGCGGTTACCGTGTTCCCGCTCAATACCCACCTGGCGTTCTATTCCGCGTTCTGGGGCGGCCTGACCGTGCTGCTGGCCGCGCTGTTCGTCGGCACGTTGCTGGCGCGCGAACCGGACGATCTGCCGCGCGCCGCGTAATGTCCGCATCCACGCCATGCGTGGATGGGCTTTCCCATGAACATTGGCCGTCGTTGCGGCTTTTCCCGACCTGCCACAAGGTGGTCCGCCAATGCACGCAGGGTCGCGCAACCCGCAGTCTGTGCCCATGGCAAGCCCCAGACTCCGTTACGGTCGCTATTCCCGATCCGGCAACGGGTACTCACTGACCACGGCGACCCACGGCCGTGCGCCCTTGTTCGCCGATGCCGCCAACGTGGCGGTCCTGGTCGATACCCTGCGTTTCATCGAACGCAATGGTTTCAGCCACAGCCTCGCCTGGGTGGTGATGCCCGACCACCTGCACTGGTTGATGGAACTGCAGAAGGGAACGCCGGCCCAGTGCATGGCCGTGCTCAAATCACGCAGCAGTCGGCTGCTGAACCGGCAACTGGGACAGAAAGGGCCGCTGTGGCAGCACGGCTACCACGACCATGCGGTACGCACCGATGAATCCCTTCATGAAAAGGCGATGTACCTCCTGGCCAATCCGGTGCGGGCTGGACTGGCCAGTGCATTGGGGGACATGCGTGGTGTCGTTGGCCGTTGTAGATTCCGGCATGGGAACGGAGAGCATCCACGCATGGCGTGGATTGGGCGTTCCCGACCGCCCGTCATATCACTTGTAGAAATCGCTCCGCCCACCGGGCTGGCGCTTGAAGCGACGATGGATCCACAGGTACTGGTCCGGTGCCTCGCGCACCATCTGTTCGATGGCCTGGTTCACCCGCGCGGTATCCGCTTCGACATCTTCGCTGGGGAAATTCTCCAGCGGCGCACCGATCTTCAGGAAGTACTTCCCGCCTTCGCGGCGATGGAAGTAGGGGATGACCGCGCAACCGGTCATCCGCGCCAGCTGGTGGGTCGCGGTGATGGTGGATGCGGTGTGGCCGAAGAACGGCACGAACACGGTGTCCTTGCCGCGCATGTCCTGGTCGGGCGCGTACCAGAGGAAGCCGCCCTTCTTCAGGTGGCGCACCGTCGCGCGGATGTCCTCGTTGGCGTACATCGCCTTGGCGTAGCGCAGGCGGCCGAACTTCACCGCCCACTCGTACACCGGGTTCTTGTGCTTGCGGTACATGCCGGACAGGTCGACGTGGTCGCACAGCAGGCGGCCGCACATCTCCAGGGTCATGAAGTGGCCCGAGACCAGCAGCACGCCGCGGCCTTCGGCCTGCATCTGCTTGAGGTGTTCCAGCCCTTCGATGCGCACCTGCGGGCGGATGCTGTCGATGCTGCCCCACCAGGAGCGCGCGCATTCGAAGATGCCCACGCCCAGTGCATCGAAGCTGTCGCGCACCAGGCGCTTGCGCCAGGCCTCGTCCTTCTCGGGGAAGCACAGCTTGAGGTTGACCTCGGCGGCATGGCGGCGGCTGCCGGCCAGGCGCCAGGCGATCGAGCCGACCCCGCGGCCGAGCGCGCGCTGCAGCATCCACGGCAGCCGGGCGATCCCGAAGGCAGTGAACATGACGGCAAACATCGGCCAGTTGCGTGGATCACGCAGCGACGGACGGACGGCGGTGGTGGCATCGGACATGCCGCCATTCTACCAACCCGGCCGCGTGTCTTTCCCGGGGGGCTCCCGTATCCTTGCCGCATGCGTAAAGACCCTGTCGAATGGATCCTGCGTGGCCTGTACTCGGCCGTGCTGTACCTCCTGCTGCCGATCACCGTGTACCACCTGGTCTGGCGCGGCTTCCGGGTCCGTGAATACTTCCGGCGCTGGGATGAACGCTATGCGTCCTATCCGCAGCCGACAGGCCAGCCACGGGTCTGGCTGCATGCGGTCTCGGTGGGCGAGGTCAACGCCGCTGCACCGCTGGTCAATGCGCTGCGCGAGCAGCGGCCCGACATCCGCTGGGTCATCACCACCATCACCCCGACCGGCTCGGAACGGGTGCGTGCGCTGTGGGGCGATGCGCTCGACCACGTGTACCTGCCGTACGACGTGCCGGGCAGCGTCAACCGCTTCCTCGGCCACTTCCAGCCCAGCCTGGCGCTGATCCTGGAAACCGAGCTGTGGCCGAACATGCTGTTCGGCTGCCGCGACCGTCGCATTCCGGTCTACATCCTCAATGCACGCCTGTCGGCCCGATCGCTGCGTGGCTACCGGGTGCTGGCAGCACTGATCCGGCGTGCACTGCGCACGGTCACCTGCGTGGCCGCACAGTCACAGGATGACGCCGCACGCTTCGTGCAGCTGGGCGCGGCGCCGGAACAGGTGCAGGCGCTGGGCAACCTGAAGTTCGACATCGCCACGCCGGACGTGCAGCCCTTCATCGAACAGTTCCATGCCCATGTACCGGCCACGCACCCGGTATGGATCGCGGCCAGCACGCATGATGGCGAAGAGCAGGCGGTGATCGACCTGCACCGCCGTCTGCGCCAGCAGCATCCGGACCTGCTGCTGCTGTGGGCGCCGCGGCATCCCGAGCGCTTCCCAAAGGTGGAAGCGCTGGCCCGCGAGCAGGGCTGGAGCGTGGCGACGCGGCGCGCACAGCAGTGGCCAGGGGCCGACAGCGATGTCTTCGTCATCGACACGCTGGGTGAACTGATGCCGTTCTACGGCTGCGCCCAGGTTGCCTTCGTCGGTGGCAGCCTGCAGGCCATCGGCGGCCACAACCTGCTGGAGCCTGCGGCAATGGGCACTGCAGCGGTGACCGGTCCGCACCTGCACAACTTCGCCGAGATCTCGCGGCGCATGCGTGAAGCCGGCGCACTGCTGATCGGCGAGGACGCGCAGACGGTGGGCGATCTGCTGCTGCACCTGCTCGACGACGCGCAGGCGCGCGAGGACATGGCCCGCGCCGGTTGCACACTGGTCAGCAATGGGCGCGGCGCGCTGCAGCGGACCCTGCAGTTGGTGGCCCCGCACCTGCCGCCACCGCTGGCCTGAGACCCTGCCAGTCGCCATCAGGGGTCTCAAGGCAAACCCGGCCTTGGCTCTGTCGTGATCGCCTGCATCAAGCCTGCTTGATGGCGTTGAAAGTGTCGTAGCCGGACCGCTCCCACCGCTCGCGGCGTGCAGGCTGTCACATCATCGTGGCTACGGTGCTGATTCCGATTCCGCCTACCGCGTCAGGCTGCCAGCCTGTTGTCGACCACGCTTGGGCGGCATCAAGGGAGCTTTGAATGATTGGCGACAACGGAAGCGCGCAGCAGCCCAGCGAGAAGACCGGGGGGCTGGGCACCGACCATCTGCTGGTGGTGGCGCTGACCCTGCTGTTGGGGGGCAGCGTTGTCGCCCTGGTCGGCCAGCACACGGCGGCGCAGGCGGGGCCCGCCATTGTTCTCAGTCTGTTGCTGGCGGCTCTGGGTGCGGTGCCGATGCTGTATTGCCTTCGTATGGCAATGCGGCGTCTACCGGATCCATCAGGTCTGCATGCTCTGCTGCGTGCCGCCTGGGGCAAGCTGTTCGCGGATGTACTGGTGATCGCCCTGCTGCTGGAACTGACGGCGACCACCGCAGGCCTGGCGCAATCGATGGCGCGCCATCTGTATGCAGCCGCTGAGGTCATCGATGCGGCTCCCGCGCAATGGGTGACATTGCCGCTGGCGGCTTCGATCATGGTGTTGCTGCTGGGGGCCGCCACTGCAGTGCTGCGGACGCCGCGCGTGCTGCTGTTGGCCAGTGCACTGCTGACAGTGAAGCTGGGCGTTGGCCTGCTGCTGTTGTTGCTGGCAGCACGCCATGTGCACTACGCGCATTGGATTCCATGGCTGCCATCGGCTACCGCGCCCTATCGCTTCGGGCTGGGCGGCGTGCTTGCAGCTGGCGTGGCATTGCTCGGTGTGCTGCTCGGTGCAGGCTTGCTGGCAGGGTTTGCCGGCGGGGTGCCGCACCCTCGTTCGCAGGTTTCCAGAGCCGCCGGCGCGGCAGTGCTGATGGCGATGCTGTGGCTGATGGTATTGGCTGCGCTGCAGTCCGGCCTGGTCGAATTTTCTGCGCTGGCCAGCACGCGACCGCTGTCGGTGGCATTGCAGGGTGTGCCGCAGCTGCAATGGTTGCTGCCACTGTTGCCGTTGGCGGGCGGCGCGGGGCTGGCGGCACTGCAGTTGGTATCGCTGCTGTTGGCCGCGCGGTTGGGGGTGGAGGTCTGGCCGCCGGAACCCGGCGACGTGCGCACCGATGCGCATCTGCGGGTGACGATTGCGCTGACCATGCTGGCGGCGACGTTGGCGTTGTCGATGCCGGAGGGCTGGCTTCCACAGCTGCCGGGGCCTGCCGGCCTGCTGGTACTGGCCGCCGTATGCCTCGGCGTTGCCCGCAGCCAATGGCAGGCGCGGGCGGCGGCTGGCGAACGGCGGCTCATCCCGATGCTGCTCGCACCTGTAGCGACCGCACTGTGTCTGTTGCCGGCAGTCATGTCCCGCTTGTTCGTACCGGCGCTGATGGTGCTGGCGGTCGTGCTGGCAGGCGCCTTGATACGTCGACATGCGGGGCGTTCGCGCTAGCACCATGCGCGGCGGCAGCCATCTGCAATCAATAAAAAAGCCACCCTCACGGGTGGCTTTCTGATCAGACCGGTGACGCCGACTCAGTTCGTGGTCGTGGACGGGTTGCCCGCGTCCTGGGTCAGCAGGCGGTTGATGTCCTGCAGTTCGGCGACATCCAGGCCACCCACGGCCTGGCTCAGCAGCAGGCGGTTCTGCAGGAAGTTGTAGCGGGCCTGCGCGTAATCCAGCTGGGCGGAGAACAGGATGCGCTGGTTCTGGATCACGTCCAGCACCGTGCGGGTACCCACTTCCAGGCCGACCTGCGAAGCGTCGTAGGCGCTCTGTGCGGAAACCACGGCCAGACGGCGGGCTTCCACTTCGCTGATGCCCTGTACCAGGGTCTGGTAGGCATTGCGCGTGTTGCGGTCCAGCGCGCGCTTCTGCTGCTCGAAACCATCCTGGGCGATATCACGCTGGGCCAGGGCCTGGCGCACGCCGGACTGGGTGGCGCCGCCAGAGAAGATCGGCACGCTCAGGGTCAGGCCGATGCTGTTGGTGCGTGCATCGGGTGAGAGCGAACCGGCGCCGACGCTGTCGCCCCAGGTCGCGCTCTTGCCCCAGCTGCCGCCCAGCGACAGGGTCGGATAGTGGCCACCACGGGCTGCCTGCACGCCGGCTTCGGCGGCACCGACCTTCAGCTCCTGCGCCTTCAGCGCCGGGTTCTGCGTGGTCGCCTGCTGCACCAGCTGGTCCAGGTTGCCGCGGTTGGCCGGCACTTCCGGACGGAAATCGGCCGGCAGTCCCTTCAGGTTCATCACTGGCTGGCCGGTCAGTTCGGTCAGGGCCTGATAGTTGTCGGCCAGGGTGTTCTGCGCAACGATCGTGTTGGCGCGCGCCTGGTCGTACTGGGCGCGTGCTTCGTGCACGTCGGTGATCGGCGCCAGGCC
>Ga0265296_1005165_pt1 | contig 10907 bp, 11 predicted proteins | sample MunlanPumphouse1_FD_189073 | JGI IMG/M metagenome (GOLD analysis project Ga0265296, IMG submission 189073) | Groundwater microbial communities from a municipal landfill in Southern Ontario, Canada - Pumphouse #1 | ecosystem: Environmental > Aquatic > Deep subsurface > Groundwater | place...
TCGCTGTAAATATACCTATTGCAGAGATGGCCGGTAACACTTCGTAGTTGGCCGGGTTTAGCGCTGTGCAGTTTGTTGGTACGTCACTTGCCGCAACATTGAACACTGTCGCGGCCGAGATTAGATCCCTTTGTACAACACTTGTACTTTTTTGATCTGCTGCAAAATTCGTGATTACGGCGACAAGAAAGATAACCGCAAAGGTGATTATAAATTTTTTCACAAATACCTCCTTCCCAAAAAATATTTTTGGGATTTAGTTTTCTTTCGTTCTGTGTGTCAAAGAACTACTCTACTCAACAGAACTTTTTACTCATTAATTATACATCTTTAATTTTTTTTATAGTCAATAGGGGCTGTGGATAACTTAAAAGCTGAAAAAAGACTGTCCTTTGTTAAATAAAAAAGGACGCTCTAGCAAAAATTCCTTTAGAAAGAAGAAGCTAGAGCGCCACCACGTCGCGATTTGCAGGTTCCTATATGAAAGAGAAGGAAGCACCTGCGTCTTGGACTGGACACAAGGTTCGATGAACCTTGGCAAAGATTTTTTACATATTTTATATTTCTCCTATTTGTTTCGAAATAAGAGCTACCCAGCCTGTCCCAAGACAGTAGGGAACTAAAAGAACAGACTAGACTTATTAAAATATTACACCTCGATTTTTAAAAAGTCAATAAAAAAAGTGGATAACTCAAATTAGTTTCTAGGTTCTAGTTTCTAGTTGCTAGAAAGAGTTGTATTTTATGCTACAATACCCTTATGACTTGGGCTTTAAAAAGACAGCTTCTTTATGTAATTATTTTAATCATATTTTTAGGGGTGCTTGGGTTTTTAATAGTTTCCCCATATATAAATAAATTGCCCACTTGCACAGATAATAAACAAAATGGAGATGAAAAAGGAATAGACTGTGGAGGGTCATGCGCTAAAGCATGTACTTTTGAAGCGGATCAAATTTCAATTTTGTGGGCTCGTACTTTTGAAGTTATTCCCGGACGTTACAATGCAGTGGCCTATCTTGAAAATCATAATAAAAACACAGCTATTTATAAAATAAAATATAAATTTCGTTTTGCCGATAAAAATAATATTTACATAGGTAAAAGAGATGGTGAAACCTTTATTCCGCCTGGGGGCAAATTCGCTATTTTTGAGCCGGGTATTGGTGTTGGTAATTCTGTCCCTGTTTATACTGCTTTTGAATTTACCGAAACACCTGTATGGAACACAGTACCAGAAGGTAAACTAAGTCAGTTAAAAATATTGGTTTCAGATATAAAATTAGAAAATCAAAATACTAGTCCGCATTTATCTGCCACCATAAAAAATAATTCCTTTTTTATCGTTCCGGAAGTAAGCGTAGTGGCTCTTTTGTATGACGAAAAAGGCAATGCTGTTTCTGCCAGCCGTACCTATTTGGATGCATTGACAACAGAACAAAGTGTCAATATTGATTTTACTTGGCCAGAACCTATATTAGGAAATGTGGTTGCCAAGGAAATAATTCCCATGTATAACATTTTTCTGATTAAGTTTAAATAAATCCGCCAATTAAATAGTTAACCATGGTTATAAGTTCATCTAAAAATTTTATAAGAAAAATCTCTAACGGGGTAGATTGGCTCTTGGTTTTTTTTGTTGTTCCCATAATTTTGGCTGGTCTTTTTACTATGAAATCATTTACGCCCCAAGAGGGGATGGTTAACTTTTTTGATAAACAAATTATCTGGATTATACTGTCTTTTGTTATTTTTTTTGTTTTTTCTTTTATTGACTTTAGATTTTTACGACGTACCGATATATTGGTTACGTTATTTTTGATATTTTGTGGTTTATTAATTATTTTATTTATTGTCGGATATATAGTAAAAGGTGCACAAAGTTGGTTTTCTTTTGGTGTTTTTTCTTTTCAACCGGCAGATGTGATGAAACTTGTGCTTATATTGATTTTATCAAAATATTTTTCTCGTCGGCATGTGGAAATCAGAAATATAAAACATATTTTTATTTCTGGATTTTATGCGCTGGTGCCTTTTGTTTTAGTTTTACTCCAACCTGATTTTGGTTCTGCCATGGTCATATTTTTAATCTGGTTTGGCATGGTGCTTGTTTCTGGAATTTCTAAAATGCATTTGTTTTTTGTTTTTTTGTCTGGTACTCTGGTCTTCGTTTCTCTTTGGTTTTTTGCTCTTGCCCCCTATCAAAAGGATCGTATTATTAGTTTTATAAATCCACTGGCAGACATACACGATTCTGGCTATAATGCGTCTCAATCGACTATTGCTGTCGGTTCCGGGCAGATTTCAGGAAAAGGTTTGGGGTTTGGCACGCAATCGCGATTAAAATTTTTACCAGAACCTCAGTCTGATTTTATATTTGCCGCATTTGCAGAAGAGTGGGGTTTTATTGGCTCATGTTTTATTCTTTTACTTTACGGGCTTGTTATTTGGAGGATTCTTCATTCAGCTTATTTAGGGCTTTCTAATTTTGAAATGCTTTTTGGTATGGGAATTGCTATTTTTTTTATGAGTCATATACTCATAAACATAGGTATGAATCTTGGGTTAATGCCTATTACAGGAATACCATTACCATTTATGAGTTATGGCGGTTCACACTTAGTTACCGAATTTGCAGGGTTAGGGATTTTAATGAACATGCGCAAGTATGCAAGGTCGGCCCATAGGGATGACATGAAGAACGAATTTCTAGGAATATAAGTTTATTATTAATTAATTTCTAACGGGATGAATGACACAATTTTTTTCTTTTTTTATAATCTTTCGCATCAATCTGTTTTTTTTGATAAACTGGTGGTTTTTTTGGCTGACACCTTTCCATATATTGTTGTAATTCTAGCTTTTTTATTTTTACTTTTTTACAAGAAAAATTTTAAAAAAACTATTTTAATATTTTTCTCTGGCGCTTTTGCTTGGTTTTTAGCTTATGTATTGAAATTTCTATTTCATACTTCAAGACCTTTTGATGTGCTTCCAAATGTTGTTTCTCTTTTTTCTGAAACAGGTTATGCTTTTCCTTCGGGGCACGCTACTTTTTTTATGGCCCTTGCTTTTGCCATTTTTTTTAACCACAAAAAAGCCGGTTACATATTTATTCTTTTTGCATTATTGATAGGTATTAGTCGTATCGTCGCTGGAGTTCATTTTCCGATTGATATTTTAGGCGGTTTTATTTTGGGTTTTTTTGTTGCTTTTTTCTTGAAAAATGTGTACCCCCACACTTTAAACACTTAAAATTTATATAAGCTCACATAATATACATATTTTTGACTTTTTAAGTGTGGGGGTGTAGAATAACTATATATTTATGATTAAAAAATTGATATCTATAATCATAGTTTTGATTTTGGGCTCGGCTGTGGCTTTTTTTGTTTTTAAATCAGAACCTAAATTAAATTCAAATTTTCAGAACGAGAGTTCGTTTTTTAAGAATTCTCCTTTTCGCCTGGGTCTGGATCTTTCTGGCGGAAGTCATTTGATTTATAAAGCCGATGTTAGTGGAGTGGGAGCTGGAGATGTTACTGTTTCCATGGATGCCTTGCGTGATGTGATAGAGCGCAGAGTGAATTTATTTGGTGTTTCTGAGCCTATAGTACAAGTGCAAAGTAGCGGCTTTGTTTCTGGAGCAGAAGAAAAATTGATAGTAGATCTTCCGGGGGTAACAGATGTAGAAAAGGCTACTGCCATGATTGGGCAGACTCCGCTTTTGGAATTTAAAACCGAAGCGCCCACTGGTGCAACCCAAAATGCCACAGTAGACAAAGATGGAAAAGTAACTTTGGATGCTGGATCTCAGTTTGTTTCAACAGAACTTACGGGTAGATATTTGCAGAAGGCTACTCTTGAATTTGACCAGACTACTCGCGAGCCGAAAGTAAGTTTGCAATTTGACGATACAGGTACGAAACTTTTTGCCCGAATTACAAAGGACAATGTAGGTAAAATGGTGGCTATCTATTTAGACGGAGCGCCTATTTCTACTCCAGTGGTTCGTGAAGAAATTCCAAATGGACAGGCTGTTATTTCCGGGAATTTTACTCCGGTTGAAGCAAAACAATTAGTTGGCAGATTAAATTCCGGCGCTTTACCGGTTCCCATTTCTTTATTGTCCAGACAAACTATCGGAGCAACCTTAGGTGGCGATGCTGTTGCGGCCGGAGTGAAAGCCGCCATTATTGGATTTTTAGTGGTGGCCTTGTTTTTAATTCTTTGGTATCGCTTACCAGGACTTATCGCTGTATTTGCTCTGTGTATATATATAGCAATTATGTTGGCTCTCTTTAAATTATTGCCGGTTACCCTCACCGCGGCCGGTATTGCTGGATTTATTATTTCCATTGGCATAGCGGTGGACGCCAATATTCTTATTTTTGAACGACTAAAAGAAGAATTGCATTCTGATCGCACTATTATTGATGCTGTGACTGCTGGTTTTCATCGAGCCTGGTCTTCTATTCGCGATTCCAATATTTCTACTATAATTTCGGCCATGATTCTTTTTTGGTTTGGTACGTCCCTGATTAAAGGATTCGCTTTAACACTCGGCATAGGAGTTTTGGTGTCAATGTTTTCAGCTATTATGATTTCTAGGATTTTTCTTTCAGGACTTGTTTTGATAGGGGAAGGAAAGGTTTCGAGGTTTTTATTTAGTTCAGGAATTTCAAAATAATATGTTTATAATAAAACACAAAAAAATATTTATCAGTATATCAATAATTTTAGTTTTACTTTCTGTTGCTTCACTTTTTATATTTGGACTTCGAATTGGTATTGATTTTAATGGTGGTGCGTTGACAGAAGTTGTTTATAAAGATTCTCGACCGGCGCAATCTGACTTAGACACTGTATTTAAAACACTTGATTTGGGTTCTTTACTCATTCAACCGACAGGGGAGTTGGGTTATATTGTTAAATCCCTTGATTTAAGTGAAGCGCAACATGCTTTGCTTTTGAAAACACTTTCCCAAGACGGGAAAAGCCCACTTGAAGAAAAAAACTTTAATTCCATCGGACCTTCTGTCGGGCGCGAACTCACCAGAAAAGCGATTATTGCTATTGTGTTGGTTTCCCTTGGCATTATTTTCTTTATTGCATTCGCTTTCAGGAAAGTTTCAAACCCCTCCGCCGTGGGTCGCCACGGCGTAGCTTCTTGGAAATATGGTTTGATGGCTATCATTTCGCTCTTGCATGATGTTATTATTCCAATTGGACTTTTCACTCTTTTAAGCCATTTTTATGGAGCGGAAGTAGATACTCTTTTTGTGGTAGCAGCCCTTACTATTTTGGGGCTGTCGGTTTCTGATACAATAGTTATTTTTGATAGAATCAGGGAGAATTTAAGAAATAAAATTAGTACTAGTTTTAGTGAAACTGTTGGTAAAAGTCTTGATCAATCATACATGCGATCCATTTTTACTTCGCTTACGGTTATAATAGTTTTGTTGTCTCTTTTCTTCTTCGGTCCAGAATCTACCAAATATTTCGCCTTGATGCTTACCGCCGGAATGTTTTTCGGAACATATTCTTCTATTTTCTTAGCTTCTCCGCTTCTTGTTTTAGTCGAAGAGTGGCAAGAGAAAAAGAGAAAATAATTATTAGTTAAATAAAGATTTTTGCTAAAAAATTTCTGAGCCTTCGCCCTCGGAGTCATAAGGACAGGGGACCCACGACTCTTAAAATTTTTCATCAAAAATCTAAACATAAAAATCATGGAACAGAATTTTTGGCAAAAAAATAAGACATGGATAATCGTTTTAGTAGTGGTTGTTGTTTTGGTATCTTGGGTCGTTAAGAAATATAATTTTTTTGTAAATCAAAATGAATCTATTACTGGCCAATGGGCACAAGTAGAAAGTCAATTACAAAGACGTTTTGATTTGATACCAAATGTTATTAATACTGTTAAGGGTATAACCAAGCAAGAGCAGGAAGTTTTTGGAGCACTAGCAGAAGCTCGTATACGTTATGCTGGATCTACCACCATAGATGAAAAAGCCACAGCCGCCGGACAAGTGGAATCATCCTTGGGCAGACTTTTGGTTATCGTAGAAAATTATCCTGAACTAAAATCCTCTCAATCTTTCCGTGATTTAACCGTAGAACTTGAGGGTACTGAAAATCGCATTGCTGTTGAAAGAATGAAATACAACGATTTGGTAAAAAATCTAAATGCCAGCGTCAAAATGTTTCCAAACTCTATTCTTGCCTCAATTTTTGGTGTGGCAGAACGTGCTTACTTTGAAGTAGCTGACGAAGCAAAAGTAGTTCCAGAAGTTAATTTTTAACCAGTGATTTATAACTAAATGAAGAAATTTCTTTTTCTCTCGTTTTTCTTGCCACTTTTTGTATTTTTTATTGGGGCGCATAGAAGCTCGGCTTTTGATGTACCGGAAAAACCGCAAAGCTTCGTAAATGACTATGCCAACATTCTTTCTGTAGAAGATAAAAATTCTTTGGAAAACAAAATTTCAGATTTTGAAAAGCAAACGACTAATGAAATTGCTGTAGTTATAATATCGTCTTTGGACGGAGATATAGTTGAAAATATTGCTCAAAATATTTTTACCAAATGGAGCATAGGCAAGAGAGATAAAAATAACGGGGTTTTGCTTCTAGTGGCTATAGCTGAGCATAAGACTCGTATTCACACCGGTTATGGGGTGGAAGGCGATCTAACCGATATCGGGACTTCATATATTCAAAGCGAGATTATAACTCCAGCTTTTCGTAAAAGTAATTATTATTCTGGTATTGATGGCGCGGTTAATAAAATAATAGAAGCTCTTCAGGGGAATAATGTTATACCGGAGGGATATTCGGGAACAAAAAAATCTGGAATAAGCTTTGAATTTTTTCTCTTTGGTTTTTTTGTATTGCAATGGATTATAGCAATTTTGGGTAGGTCAAAATCTTGGTGGGGCGGGGGAGTTGTCGGAGCTATTATCGGAGGAGCAATTTGGCTTTTTGGCTCATTTTCTTTTATTCTCTCTATCGTTTTGTTTTTCGTTTTTATGATTTTTGGACTGGGACTTGATTTCTTTGTTTCGCGCAAATATCAAGCAGTAAAAAATGCTGGAGGTCGTTTCCCATGGTGGATTGGTGGCGGAGGATTCGGCGGTCATAGAGGTAGTGGTTTTGGAGGTTTCGGAGGATTTGGTGGCGGTTCTTCTGGCGGTGGCGGTTCCTCCGGTTCTTGGTAGATTTACCTCACCCCTGACCCCTCTCCTTAATAAGGAGAGGGGGAACCTATTTTTAATAGGTGGGGTGAGGTTCTTTTTTTACATTGATTTTGTTATACTAAATAGGTTATGGAAATTAAAGACGTTGAAAATTTGGCAGAACTTGCAAAGATAGACCTAACTACAGAAGAAAAGAAACAAATCCTAAAAGATATGGAAAGTATTTTGGAGTATGTAAAAGTTATTGAAAGTGTGGAAGCCCCGACCATAGTCGGGGTCCCGACAGGGGTCGGGATAAATGTTTGGCGGGAAGATAAAATAGAACCGCGGGAATTTTCAAAAGAATCGATTATAAAACAATTTCCAGATTCCCAGGACAATTTTTTGAAAGTGAAAAAGATCCTTTAATATGACTTGTCCCGTACTAAATTTTTGAGTAAATGTATTATGAATAAATATAATTAAAAAGAAAAAAGAAATGATGATTATTAATAAAAATTTAAAATTTTAGTACTGGGATGGATTTAAAAAATTTAACAATAGAAAAAGTACACGAGAGTCTTGAAAAAGGAGAATTTACCTGCAGAAAATTAGTACAGGGGTATTTAAAAATTATTAGAAAAAAAAATACTGAACTGAATGCGTATTTGGAAGTTTATAGTGACGTTCTAGACCAGGCGAACGAGGCACAGAAAATGTTTGAAAATGGAACAGCCACGATATTGACCGGTGTGCCGTTTGCTATTAAAGACAATATTTTATTTAAAGACCACAAAGCATCCGCTGGTTCAAAAATTTTGGAAAATTATGTAGCAGTTTATAATTCTACAGTTGTAAAAGAGCTAAAAAAACAAGGTGCGATTTTAATCGGCAGGACGAATATGGACGAATTCGCTATGGGTTCCTCCACTCAAACTTCAGCTTATGGCGTGACTCGTAATCCTTATGATATCTCTCGAGTGCCAGGGGGTTCTTCTGGTGGTTCGGCTGTGGCCGTTGCCAGTGATATGGCTTTAGTATCATTAGGAACAGAAACATGCGGATCAGTACGGCAACCGGCTTCCTTCTGCGGTTTGGTCGGATTAAAACCAACCTATGGAGCAGTTTCTAGAAATGGAATTATTGCTATGGGTAATTCGTTGGATCAGGTTTCACCTTTTGGTAAAAATATAAATGATGTAGAAATTGTCTTTAATGCTTTAGCAAAATATGACCCGATGGATAGTACATCAATAAAAGAACAGCTCCGTGGAGGACAGTCCTCCGTAAAAAACGGAGGACTGTCCTCCACCAGAATCGGTGTGCCTTGGCATCTGTTTGAAAAGGGTGTTGATCCTGAAGTGATGGAAAATTTTAAAAAATCCATAGAAAAACTAAAAAATTCTGGTTATGAAATCGTGGATATAAAACTTCCATATTCTAAATATTCTCTTGAGGCTTATTACATCATAATGCCGGCGGAAGTTTCTACTAATCTTTCTCGTTTTGATGGTATGCGTTATGGTTTTAGTGATAAGGGTGAAAACTTAGCGGAAGTATATATGAAAAGCCGTGGCAAGGGTTTTGGTCAAGAAGCACGTAGACGTATTTTGCTGGGCACCTATGTTCTTTCGCATGGCTATTATGATGCCTATTATAATAAAGCTATAAAAGTTCGGGAAAAGATAAAAGAAGAAATTGTAAAGGCTTTTCAGAAGGTTGATTTAATCGCTACCCCCACTACCCCAACTACCGCTTTTAAATTAGGTGAAAAATTAGACGATCCGGTGGCTATGTATCTTTGCGACATTTTTGCCGCTCCGGCAAACTTGGCTGGAATCCCGGCCATAGCCCTTCCTTCTGGAAAAGATAAAAATAATTTGCCTTTATCTATACAATTTATGGCTCCGCATTTCTGTGAAAATTTACTTTTTGAAATAGGTAGGAAATTTGAAAATCTGGTATAATAATTACAATGGATACATTTAATAGCACTAATCCTCTTATAAAAGATACGCCTCTTGGTTCTCAATATCTTGACCCTGATTATTTATTTAGCCATGGTCTAGAAATTTTGAAGTATATTTTTAATTCGAAAGGATTAGATGTTCTTTATATTATTCTTTCTGTTTTAACAATATTTTTTATTGCTATTATTATATACACTACAATTAGAATGTTTGAGATCAGAAAGAAAGAAAGAGAACACTTAAAACATGAAATTGCCGAATATGCGCATAATCAAGCTTTGAAAGAAAAAAAGGTGCAGGAAGGAGGGGTGTTTAAAAATGAACGATGGAAAAAAGTTTTAGATTATCTCTTTTCCATAAATGAAAATGATTGGAAGTTGGCCATTATCGAGGCTGATTCTATGCTTTTTGATTTGCTTACTGAAATGGGATTCAAAGGAGAAAATATAGGAGACAAATTAAAAGAAGCGAATCAAGCCAATTTTAAGAGACTCAATTCTGCTTGGGAAGCGCATAATATAAGAAATAAAATAGCGCACGAAGGTTCTTCTTTTGAGCTTTCTTTGCATGAAGCAAAAAGAGTAATTGCTCTTTATGAACAGATTTTTCAAGAATTTGGGTATATATGACCTCACCCTAACCCTCTCCTTAATAAGGAGAGGGGAATTTTATTGTTGCGGGAGGCCGAATCGAACGGCCGTCTCAAGGTTATGAGCCTCGCGAGATTCCTCTTCTCCATCCCGCTATGGATATAGATTACAGCAAAAAATTATATTTTGCAAGGTTATTTGAAAATATGAATAGATATGCTATTGTATTTATTATGTCGGGGTAGCTCAGTTGGTAGAGCGGAGGAATCATAACCCTCAGGTCGTGGGATCGTTGCCCACCCCCGACACAATATAGTGGCCTTTTTTTCCACACTATCGGTTAGTATAATTTCCTGTCACGAGGTATGATATATCTGTGCCTATATATAAAAAAGTAAATAAAAATTTCTTTAGAAAATGGACACCCAATATGGCATATATACTTGGTTTTTTTGCGGCTGATGGATACATTACTGTAAATAAAAGGGGAGGGCAGTTTTGGTGTATTCAGATTACAGATAAGAAACTTTTGGAAAGTATTAAAGAAGTTATAGACGCAGGTCATAAAATTGGCATTCGTTTACCACGAAAATCAAAGGAAAACATTTCATATAGACTTCAAATTGGCAGTATAGAAATGTGTAATGATTTACGCAAACTAGGTTTTTCTGAGAGAAAAACTAAAAGTTTGGTAATACCAAATGTTCCTAAAAAATATTTTTTTGATTTTGTTCGTGGTTATTTTGATGGTGATGGAAATATTTGGCAAGGGGAAATACATAAGAATAGAAAAACAAAACTTAGAGTTTTAAAACTCGTTTTTACTTCTTGTTCTTATAAATTTATAAAAGAATTACATACTAGACTTTTATCATTTGGTTTAGAGGGAGGTTGTATTTACAGATCCCAAAATAGACAGTTTTGCCGATTACAGTTTAGTACTATAAATGCTTTGAAATTATATAAAATTATGTATAATAAGGATATTAAAGATTTCAATGGTTTATATCTTGAAAGAAAGAAAAAAATCTTTGAAAAATTTATGAAATTGCGGCTGTAGTTCAACGGTGGAACACTCGCCTGTAGATTCGTGCAGCTTTCTGTCGAAATGGCAGATTGAAACTCTTTGGGATATCGGTGGAGGCTAAACTCTAATTTGACATTAGAGC
>Ga0265296_1005166_pt1 | contig 10907 bp, 14 predicted proteins | sample MunlanPumphouse1_FD_189073 | JGI IMG/M metagenome (GOLD analysis project Ga0265296, IMG submission 189073) | Groundwater microbial communities from a municipal landfill in Southern Ontario, Canada - Pumphouse #1 | ecosystem: Environmental > Aquatic > Deep subsurface > Groundwater | place...
GGTCAGCGGGGACATCGTATACTGTTGTCATCTACTACCTCACTGTTGAATAATGAAATAACAGTCTTATGTTATTTGTGAGGAGAGTTCTTATATATTTCCAAGGGCAGAAGCCCCGACGGATTGGAGCGCGAAACGTTCGTTGACGGGAGAAAATGATACCGGTCTCTTCCGCGCGAACAGCCATCATCTTAAAAAAAGGCTTACTTTCTTCCCCGCTGCATGGCACCGGCCGGGCGTCGTTTTCCCGATGCGCCATCTTTTGCCTGAACCTTTGCGGGGGCTCTGGACGGGGATCTGGCCGGCGATCGGGTTGGAGATCGGGTTGAAGATCCGGCAGGAGACCGGCTTTGAGGTTTTGCCGCAGATCGGGTTGTTCCCCGGGAGGGGGCCTTTGCCGATGATCGTGCCGGAGTCTTGACACGGGAACCATCCGTAGTTTTTATCGAGGCGCGGGCCGTTGCCTTTGCGGTGACCTTTGCAGGAGATTTTGCAGGGGTTGACGGAGTCCCCGGTGCCCGGCCTTTGTCGCCAAGGACCATGGTCCGGCCCCGCACTTCAATGAGGCGGGCTTTTGCCTGGGTCGCGATTGCCTCAGGGTCAACGTCCGTGTTCTGGAGCCACTTGACCTTGATCAGTTTTCGCTTCTTCAGTTGGGATACGATCTCATCGATCATCGTTTCTGTGCAGCCCTGTTTACCGATCCAGACGGTCGGTTTAAGGTCCTGCATTGAGTTATTGTTTGGTTCCGGCATCAGGTCTCACCACGCGGTATCGCGTCTTTTTATTACAGGCGCTGCACGTGACAACGACATGGCCACCGTGCACCCGCACCCGCATATTATTGCCCGGAACGAGGAACGCATAACAGTGATGGCAGTACTGGCGGCGGAGTTCCCGGTCGATCCGGACCCGCTGGCGCATTGCGATCTTCCGGGCGAGTTCCACGTACCGGTTGCTCCATTCGGGATGTTCGGGAAATGCCTTTTTGGCCTGTTCGAACAATATCCCGATGCGTTCCCGGGCAATATTCTTGGTTGCCGGGTTCTTGGATTTCACTTTCATGGTCCTTGATCCCGGCTCCCGGTGTGGTATACTATCTGCGTCCCGGATAATAATCTTCGGGGTCGCCAGAGGCTTCGGGTTTCACCCGACATAATAATTATTTTCTGACACGGACAATCCGCCCGGTGATCTCAAGCCGGTCCTCGCAGAAGAGCCGGATTGCTTCGGGAAACGCGACATGTTCCTGTTCGAGGATGCGATCGGCAAGGTCGTCTTCATCATCGTCATCCAGAACCGGCACCGATCGCTGGAGAATGATGGGGCCGCCATCAAGACTCTCGTCCACGAAATGCACCGTGCACCCCGCTACCTTCACGCCATGCAGTACGGCCTGTCGCTGGGCATGCAGGCCGGTAAAACTCGGGAGCAGGGCCGGGTGGATGTTTACCATCTTTTTAGGAAATGCCCGCACCACATCCACACCAAGGATACGCATGTAACCGGCAAGGACAAAGAGATCGGCCCGGCACTCCTGCATCGCGGCAAGCAGGGCCCGGTCATACGCATCCCGGGAGGGGAATGATGAGAAGTCTACAACCTTCACCGGGATTTTTACATTCTCTGCCCGCTCAATCGCATAGGCCTTCGGGTTGTCCGTGATCAGTGCCACACACACGGCAGGGATCTGTCCCGCTGCGATCGCTGCGATCACTGCCTGAAAATTCGAACCTCTGCCGGATGCAAGAACTGCGATGCGTTTTTTCACGGTATTCATCCCCCCGGTATTCAGGTCTGGTTATTCCCGGTACCATTGCCATTTGCCGGGCGGATGACGATCTTCACCTTCACGATGCGGTGGCCGTGCATCTGCATGACAACGAGCGTCACCCGCCCCTCATCAATCTCCACTTTCTCCCCCGGATGCTGGGGTAGGTGGCCGAGCCGGTCGATGATGAGACCCCCGACGGTCTCGTAGGTCTCATCGGTCGGGAGGTCAATGTGCATCTGATCGTTGATGTCCTCAACCCACATCTGGGCATCAACAACCGAGACTCCCGGGGAAAGTTCCTGCACATCCGGCTCTTCCTTGTCGAACTCGTCCAGTATGTCCCCAACCAGTTCCTCTAAGATATCCTCGACCGTGGCGATCCCGACAAAACTGCTGTACTCGTCGATGATGATCGCCATCTGGACCCGGTGAACCTGGAGCTCCTTTAACAGATCGTCGATCTTCTTGGTCTCGGGAACGAACATCGGGTCGTACATCACCTCTTTGATGGTCGAGGATTTGCGGTGCGATACCATGGCGGCAAAGACATCCTTGACATTCAGGATGCCGGTGATGTTGTCGATGCGGTCGTGGTACACAGGGATCCGCGAGAACCCTGTCTCGTTGAAGATCCGGATCGCCTCCTCGAATGTCAGGGTATCCTCCATCAGGATGGCATCGACCCGGGGCGTCATGATCTCACGGACTGTGGTATCGCCAAATTCGAGCACCGAGTAAAGCATGTCCTGTTCGCCCTGCTCGATCGTACCATCTTCCTTGCCGACATCGATCCATTCCTTGATCTCCTCTTCCGTGACCGCGGGCTCGGAGACGTCCTTGCCGATGCCGAAAGTCGGGCTTACACGCTCCACAAGCCAGATGACCGGTGAGAGGATGCGGGATAGGAACAGGATAATGGGTGCGACCGTGAGGGCAAACCCGTCGGTGGCCCGGGCCGCATAGATCTTGGGACCGATCTCGCCGAAGACGAGGAGCACGATCACGACAAATCCCGTGGCAATGCCGACACCGATGTCACCGAACATCTGGAGAGCAACCGCTGTTGCAATGGACGCCGCAGCGATATTGACGATATTGTTCCCGATAAGGATCGTGATCAGGAGCTTTTCTGGAGATTCCTTGAGCGTGGCAAGGGCAGTTGCGCCCGCTTTTCCGTCGTTGACGAGCGTCCGCATCTTGGCCCGGGTCATAGCAACAAGAGCAACTTCCGAACTGGAAAAAAATGCGGAGAGAAGAACACAGATGATGAAGAGAAGAATTTCAGGAGCGTACTGTATCATCGGATTTCACAACGTGCGGGTGCACGCATATCTTTCCCGCATAAACGCGGGGAATTTCACTATGATATTCGGGATTAAATTTTATAAAACCAGCGCCTCGTCCATACACTCGTGCATGAAGGCACAGTCCTGCGCGAGCAGGGCGATCTTCTCACCGGACGAATAGGGCCGGCCCAGGTTCAGGTCCTCGATCTCAAGCGTCAGGCTGCCATTAAACCCTGCTTTGCGGAGTGACTCAAGAACGGTTGCTATGACGGGACTCTGGGCAAGCGGGAGATGCAGAACCTTCCCTTCAGCCCGGCTGATATGCACATTGATAAGGCGATCGTGACAGAGCTCGATATACTTCAGGGGCTCATCCTCAGATTTTGAGAGTGCGTGTGCCACGTCAAGCGTGAAACTGAGCCACGGCTCATCGTCGAGGAGTTCCCGCATCCGTTCGGGAGTGCATAAGAGGGAGTTCACCGCCGGTTCCATGTTCTCCATGCAGACCCGGATCGAGTCCCGCATAGCCGCCTCGCGGAGGACATCGATGTAGTGGTTGAAGCGGGCAAAGTCCGCTTCGCCGGGGGGACGTTTTGCCGTTCTCCGCCCGGGATGGACCGTAAAGACACCTGCGCCCATCCGCCCGGCCATCTCCAGCGCCCGTATTGTATATGCCACCGAGACTTCGGCCACCTCCGGGTTGATGGAACACGGATTGAGATCGAGAATGGGAGCATGCACGGTAAAGGTTGTCAGTTCCGGGAGCTGCTCCCGGCAGGCAATCACCTCATCCACCGGCATATCCCGGAGCCAGAAATGGGGAGTCTCCAGCCAGAACTCCATCCCGTTGAGTCCTGATCGTGATACAAACGAGAAGATCTCAGGTATCGTATACTCATGGAAGAACATGCTGGCAATGGAATACGAGACCATGGTAGTACTACTTGATATGCGGTTTTGACCAAATAACTGTTGATGGACTGGTTCAACACCCCGGACGAACCACCGGAGGGAAAAGCAGCACCGCTTCTCGTCTCCGAACTCTCGGCAATCATCGCGGGGCTCCTTGACGATCATCGCCTTCAGGATATCCGGGTCCGGGGCGAAGTCACCAACTACAAGCATCACGGACGGGGGCACCGGTACTTCTCGCTCTCAGAGAAGGGAGGAGGATCTACTGCTGCGGTGATCAAGTGCGTGATGTGGCGGTCGGATGCAGACCGTCTTCCGTTTAACCCGGAAGAGGGTATGGAAGTCATAGTCACGGGATCGGTCACCCTGTATGCCCCCCATGGCGCCTACCAGATGCAGATCAAGCGGATGGAGAAGGCGGGTCTCGGGGAAAAATACCTGCTCGTGGAACAATGGAAGAAAGAACTCGCGGCAGAGGGGTTGTTTGCAGCGGAGAACAAACGTCCGCTCCCCCTGTTTCCCGCACGGGTCGGGGTCGTGACATCGGAGACCGGTGCCGTGATCCACGATATCCGGAATGTGATCGGGCGACGATTCCCGGTCGAGATCGTCATTTCACCCACCGCCGTGCAGGGGGAGGAGGCGCACCACGAGATCGCAGCAGCAATCCGGCGCCTTGAAGGGCTCGTGGATGTCGTGATCGTGGCACGGGGCGGTGGGAGTTTTGAGGATCTCTTCCCGTTCAACCACCCGGAGGTAGTACGAGCGATCGTCTCCTGCCCGGTACCGGTGGTCAGCGCCATAGGCCACGAGGTAGATGTCACGCTTGCGGATCTTGCCGCGGATATCCGGGCGCCGACTCCCTCGGCTGCCGCTGAACTGGTTGTTCCGGACCGGATTGTACTGCGCTCGCAGCTTGCCGAGATGAAGTGCCAGATGGGATCGGCCCTGCTCGGGCGAGTGACGTGGGTAAAAGAGGAGATCACCGGTCTCCGGGACCGGCTCCGCCCGCTGCGGTTCACCCGTAAAATTGACGAGCGGAAGATCCAGACCGCAGATATGTCAGACCGGCTCGAACGGAGCATTGCAACCTGGCTTGAACGCGAGCGCCTCCATCTCGCAAGCCTGAAGACGGCGCTGGATGGCAGGAGCCCGCTTGCGGTTCTGGCCCGGGGGTATTGTGTGGCAGAGAAAGGAGAGACGGTCGTGCGGGGCGTAAAAGAGATCGCAAAAGGCGATCGGATGACGATCCGGTTTTATGATGGCAGCAGCCAGGTGACGGTGGAGCGTGTGAACCATGACGGAAACGTATGAAGCAACAATCGAACAGTTGAAGAAGATCATTGAGAAGATCGAAGACGGGAACACGAGCCTTGACGAGAGTATGAAACTCTACGAACAGGGTGCGGCGCTCGTGAAGAGATGCGAGACTCTGCTTGCAGATGCAGAACTGAAGATCACGATGCTCAGCCGGGACGCGTAACAACAAGCGTTACCAGCATCTCTTTTCCTTCTGCAAGATTCCGGATCAGGTCCCGGGGCAGCGTTGCTGCCACCCGGTCTGAACCGATACCGATGGTGCGACCGCAGACAAACGAACTCTTCCGCCAGACAAGATCGGTTGGGTGACTGAGCATCATCTGCGCCGATCCCCGGGAGATGATCTCCGCCGCCACCCCGCCACACTCAAGCGTGGTCTGCAGGAGCGCATCGTCGTGCGCAAGTGCGGCCCTGAAATCCGGTGACAATCCATCACATCCCTTGTCTGCACCGACCGCGATGATGCAGTTGCCGGTCTCCGTCAGGTGATCCTCAACAGTTACTTCAAACGTGGTCGGGTGCGTAGCGAGGACCAATGGATGTCCCCGGCACCGGATGGACTCCTGCGCCTTCATGCTTTATCATGTGAGGGTTGCCATTGATATTCAATGTTTATCACCGCCAACTGCCCCGAATGCAACGATGAGACCGAGCAGGAGGTACTCGCCGATTCCCGCGACACACTTGTCCGGTGCACGACCTGCGGTCATCACCAGCGTCTCCCGAAAGAAAAGGAGCCGCAGGCTCTCATGATCAAGGCCATCGTATCCCGCGAAGGCACCTCAAAGGTCTGCGGGATCGAACTTGCGGAAGAGGATGAATGCAGCGTCGACGACCACCTTGTCGCCGAATGTGGCGACGATGCCTTTGGTGTCGAAGTGACCTCGATCGAATGCGGGGACAAACGGGTGAACCGGGCAAAGGCACCCGATATCACGACCCTCTGGACCCGGACGATCGAGAACGTTGTCGTCAAGGTCTCCATCCATGATGGCCGGAGGACGATCCCGGTTTACATGGAATGTGACGGCGAACAGCCGTTTGTTGTCAACGACATGTATGTGGCTTCGGGAAAACGGTTCCGGATCTCGCACCTCAAACTCCGTGACGGTCCGCTCATGAGAAAAGAGGGCTGGAAGACCGTTGCCCACCGCATCAAGCGGATCTACGGCGTCAGAACATAGGGACACCGGACAGAATCACCGCAGATTCAGAAAAGCCAATCAACCCAATCTTTTTTCTCCACTGGATCATTTGAGGGATCTATCCCGTTGACGGATACCGTATCCTGAAACGCAGATTCACTAAAAAAAATAGATGAGATCGTTTAAGAATTTGTAAAGGATTCTACAGTGACTTCAGCATACGGGTAGCCGAAATCGACCACAACACCACTATCCGTCTTCCGGGTCACATCCCCAAACCTGAGATAAATGTTGGCAGTTGAATTGGATACTGATGCATTGGGGTTGTCCGAGATTCCCATAGTAAGTGAATCCCCAACGGATAGTGAACTCATATTCAGGTTAACAGTCGCCAGATCTTCTGCTGAATAGAGATTACTCATAGATTCAGTATAGGTGAACGGCACCTTCTTGATCTCCCCGGTTCGCATGCCGACAACACTGGTGCTCAGGGCATCAATTTCCTGATTATTGAGTCCGAACTGTTCCCAGCTCCCCCCATTCGTAGGGACATAGATGTCGATCGGGATCAGTGCCTGCGATGCAGTTCGGTTGGCGGTCAAGGTGAGTGGTTTGGTATACATTATTGCCTGACCTTTCTCAAGGGTCTGTTTGAATAATGGCTGGCTGGTGGTGATGAACGGCGTTCCCATTGCATCATAGAGCGTATACCCGAGCACGACCTGATCCCCTGCCTTGATCGGGGCAAGGCCGGTAATCCATTGTGTTCCCATCGAGGAAACTATCATGACAACTACAAAGAGTACTGCAGCAATGACAAAAAGGACTTTTTTCCACGCGTTTGTTGCTGCTTCTTTCCGCTTCTTTTCACCCATGCTTAACGATCCTCCTTACTACTTCGCAACCGCACGGTATAAATTATTCCGATTTATACGAGTTTTAAGCAAATATTTATTAATAATTACCATTATCCCCGAGTTCTCCCACCGGTGCAGGGAGGGGAATACACAACATCATCGTGTATTGCAATTGAGTGTAGACAATCCGGTTATTTTTCTTTTTTGTTCCAACCAATGTCTTAAAGTTCCGGGCGGGGTACAGCTGTACTGATGGATAAGAAGAAGGTCAAGGATTATATGACCTATGATGTGGTCAGTGTCGACTCCCACGGTACGGCAAAGGATGTGATCGACAGTATCCAGAAGACCCATCACGACGGTTTTCCCGTTGTCAGCGGAAACACGGTTATCGGATATATCTCTGCCCGCGACCTGCTCTTTGTTCCGCATGAAACACCTGTCGAAGAGGTGATGTCCGCGAACCTTATTGTTGCCGACCCGGAGATGGATATCAACGATGCAGCCCGTGTCATCTTCCGGAGCGGCATCCAGAAACTGCCGGTCGTGGATGAGAAGAACAACCTCCTCGGCATCATCTCTAACTCCGATGTGATCCGGTCGCAGATTGAGCATGTCTCCCCAGAGAAGGTCTTCAATTTCATCACCACCTTAAAGAAACTCTACAATGTTGATCCTTCCCTTGACCGGGGAACCGTGCCGGTCAAGGATCTCCTGCCAACCCAGTCAAAGGTCTACGAGGATGAACTGGAGGGCCGGATGTATGAGATCAAGAAGGGACTCGCTGAACCCATCATCGTTGTGAGACGGCCGGGCAGGATGATTCTCGTCGACGGCCATCACCGGGCAGTTGCTGCAAAGAAACTAGGGATCACCGCACTGGATGCCTATATCATCAGTATCAAGGATGATATTGAGCTGGGTATGGAGCGCACGGCACTGGCAATGAACTTAAAAACCCTTGATGATGTGCAGGTGCTCGATTATGCCCGCCACCCGCTCGTTGCGATCACGCACCGGCTAGTGAAGAGGGACTGACGTCCCTCATCTACATTCGGAGGTCTGTTAACCACCTCGTTGATTAAAAGAGACCCAAAAAAAAATTTAATTGAAAGCCGGAGTCCCTACGACCCCTCGTACCGGAGATCGAACTTCTCATTCAGCACATGCTCCTTGACGATGGTACCATCAGGGATCACCACTTCCGGCCAGAGCCGGGTCTTGGAGTGGACAACCACATGGTTCCGCAGCACGGCCCGGGGCCCGATCACCGTATCGTTCTCAATGCTGCAGAACTCCCCGATATGGGTATCGTTGTCCATGATACTGCCGGAGACCGTGCTGTTCGAACCGATGATCACCCGGTTGTAAAGAGAGGAGGAGAAGACCTTGGCATTGTTCCGGATAATGCATTTCTCCCCAATACTCGTGTAGGGGCCGATCAGGACATTATCGCCAATCGTTGTACCGGTGCCGATCGCCACCGGGCCAATCACCCGGGTGTTCTTACCAAGCGTGATCGAACCCCCCAGCTGAACCGGGCCCTGTACCTGGGCGCCGTGCATCGAGAGATCCCCAATGATATCAGTGAATTCGATACCCTGGAGTTTCCATCGTTCGGCCTGACGCAGGGAATGGGGGCTCCCGACATCAGTCCAGTTCCCCCGCGCAAGCCAGCCCTTGAGGGATCGGCCCTCCTCCATCAGACGGGGGAAGAGATCGCGGGCAAAATCATATTTGATCCCTTCCGGAATGTAATCGAAGATCTCCGGGCTGCAGACGTACATCCCGGTGCTGGCAAGGTTAGAGAAGATCTCTCCCGGAGAGGGCTTCTCCTTGAAACGCTTGATCTCGTACCCGACATCGATCTCGGCAATACCGTACTCACCCGGGTCATCGATCGAGATAAGGCCGATACTGACCGTTGCCTTCTCCTTCTGGTGCTCCCGGTAGAATTCCAGTACATTCAGGTCGGTGACGTGATCGCCACCAACCACAAGGAAATCCTGCCCTTCGAGATATTTCTGGGCATTCTTCACGCTGCCGGCAGTTCCGAGCTTGCTCTTTTCATGAACATAGGTGATCTCGGCACCGAAAAGCGAGCCATCCCCGAGCGCTTCCTCGATTGAATCCCCCATGTAGCCGAGGGTGAGCACAACTTCCCGGAACCCAAGGTTCGTTAAGTGTGCGACAAGGTGCTGGATCGACGGGCGGTTAACAATAGGAATACATGGTTTGGGCCGTTCGAATGTGAGGGGGCGGAGCCGGGTGCCCTCCCCCCCGCACATGATACACACCTTCATGTATCAGCGTTCGTTCCGGTATGGTTTAAGGATAATGTTTTCCGGATTCCCCGGTTTTAAATAGATGCTCATGGAATGTACCGTACCTCATGCGGAGAGACAGCCATGACTGATGATGAGTATCGCATACTGCCGGCAACAAAGGGAACAGTCCAGTGCCTTCCTGACAAACGCGAACCCTTAGAAAACTGCGGGTTCTGCATCTACAGTCGGGAGTTCAGGGTTGGCGCAAAGTACGTAAAATCACCCTCGCTTGCCTATTGCACGAAATGCCGGGTAACGGAACGGGTGGATTATGCAAAAGCCGATGCCGTGAAGTGTGCCGATCGCCAGAGCGAAGGATTCCACAGCATCACGAACCTCATCAGCTGACGAGGAATATCTTTTCAGGATTGTTCCCGTATCAGGGATTCAATCATATCCATGTCAACGTATTTTTCGAAGAGATCGGCCAGGGTCTCATAGGGATCCGTAGCAATCGCCGGGACCGGTTCAAATGGCAACCCTTTCTTCCCGCACAGGTACGAGAGCAGGGCATTCGCCGCAGACGGGTTCTGGAACAGCCCGTGCATATAGGTCCCAAACACAAGCCCGTCATCGCTTACCCGGCCATCGCCTAGAAATGCTTCGCGATCACTGCCCCCTTCCGTCACACCCATGTGTATCTCATATCCCGTGACCGTTCCCATTACTGACAGGACCGGGGGGATGGGCATCGCATCGCGTGTAACCTGCGTTGTATTCTTATCGTACGATGAGAAGCGGGTGACACAATCGAGCAGTCCCAGACCGGGATATGTACCGGCAGTGGATTCGAACCCGGCATCGATAAGAGTTGTGCCAAGCATCTGGTACCCTCCGCAGATCCCGATCACTGGCACGCCACGGTCCCGAGCCATTCGTATTGAAGTGTCCGTCCCGCTATCAATGATAGTCTTGAGGTCGTCGATGGTATTCTTAGTCCCCGGTATGATGATACAATCATAGTCATCAAGCGGGGAACCAGGTGCAACGTATTCCACCGCGGCATGCTGTTCGAGCAGTTCAAAATCCGTGAAATTGGCAATGCGGGGGAGCCGGATAACCGCGATCCGGATCGTTCTACCGGATGTGTTCTTGTCCTCAAGCGAGAGGGAATCTTCGCTGGGCAGGGGGAGCGAGAAGTACGGGACTACTCCCAGTACAGGAACTCCGCAGAGTTCCTCGATCATCTTTATCCCGGGAAGGAAAATCTCCGGGTTCCCCCGGAACTTGTTGATGATGATCCCCCTGACAAGCGGTCGCAGGCCTTCCGGAAGAAGACTGATCGT
>Ga0265296_1005168_pt1 | contig 10905 bp, 9 predicted proteins | sample MunlanPumphouse1_FD_189073 | JGI IMG/M metagenome (GOLD analysis project Ga0265296, IMG submission 189073) | Groundwater microbial communities from a municipal landfill in Southern Ontario, Canada - Pumphouse #1 | ecosystem: Environmental > Aquatic > Deep subsurface > Groundwater | place: Canada...
CACGGCATTCAGGAAGCAGCTGATCGGCAGGCCGCGACCGGCGCCGCCGTTCGACAGGACGGGGGTGGCGGGCATGAACCAGAGCTTGGACATATAGTCGTAGATGCGCTGGGCGTGTTCGGCGTCGTCGGCATAGGCCGTCGAAACGCGGGCGAACATGTCCTGATAGCTTTCGCCCGGCAGAAGGTAGCGGTCCTCCAGCGTCTTCTTGCCGAAATCGGTCAGCAGGGCGTCGCGCGAGCGATCCAAGGTCAGGCCGGTGACGACCTTCAGTTGCGGTTTCTCGCCGGCCGGAGCCGAAGAAAGCGCCATGAATTCCGTCGTCTGCAACGCTTCGCCGCCTGCCATCACTCTGCCCCGTCGTGCTGTGGATAACGCCAGATGTTGTGTGGATAACGCTCTGACTATCTAAATCTTGGGTTAAGACGCCCTCCTGACGCAACGGATTTATTTTTTTCGGCGCCTGAATTTTCGCTTGCGCCGCCGTGGACCCAAGCGTGGCGTGACGGCGCGAAAAACTAGGCCTCGGATTTGTCGCGACTATCGCCGGAATCGCCGATGCGGCGTCTCGGGAACATAAAATCGAGCTTGACCGTTAGCGGCCTATGGCTCCGCATCCGACCGCCTTCCTCACCCGCGCCCTGCGCGTGGCCCGCACCGAAATCGCCGCCGTCGTCGCCCTCCTGGTGATCGCGCTGGGGACGCTGACCTTTATCGAGGTGGCGGACGACATGCGCGAGGCCGACGGTCAGGCTTTTGATCAGGCGGTGCTGCACGCAGTGCGGCCCTTTGCCGATGATCCCGGGCGCGCATGGGGGCCGTGGTGGCTGCAAGAGGCGGCGGCGGACATCACCTCGCTCGGTGGTATTTCCGTCCTGACCCTGTTCGCCCTGATGGCGCTCGGCTTCATGCTGTTTCAGGGCAAGCGGCTGTCGGCCCTGCTGCTGGTCATCGGTCTGGCCGGCGGCGTAGTCCTGAGCGAGGGCCTGAAGGCGGTGTTCGAGCGTGAACGGCCGCCGCTGGAGTTCCAGGCTGTGGAGACGCTGAACGCCAGCTTCCCCTCCGGTCACGCGCTGCTGGCGACGGTCTTCTATCTGACGCTGGGCGTCATGCTGACGCGGGCTTTTCCGCGCAGAGGGCTGAAGGCCTACGTGCTGGCATGCGGCGTCGTGATCGCCCTGCTGATCGGCCTGACCCGCATCTATCTGGGTGCGCACTGGGCCTCCGACGTCTTCGCCGGGTGGAGCGTCGGGGCCGCCTGGGCCATGATTCTGTGGCTGGTCGCCTATGCGATCGAGCGGCGGCAGCGGCTTCATAACGCGCCCTTGCAGGATGCGCCTTCGACCAATGTCTAGCGGGCAGGACGCGCCGGACGCCGGATAACGGATCGAACAGAGCCAAAAGGGCCGTTCGAGGAAGCGCCATGACCTACGCTGAGCAATACGCAGAACGTTTGATGTCGCCCGCCGCCGCGGCCGCCCTGATCCCCTCGGGGGCCAGGGTGGCCATGGCCCTGGGCGTGGCCCAGCCGCCGGCCCTGCTAAAAGCCCTGGCTGACCGGGCCGAGGCGAACGAGGTCGGCGACGTCAACATCTACTATCTGCTGTCCACCGCCATTGCCGGCGAGACGGTGCTGCGTTTCGACCTGACCGACCGGCTGCGGCCCCACAGCCTGTTCCACGGCGCCATCGAGCGAAAGCTGGAAGCGCGCGGGATCGACGAGGGACGCCGCGCCGTCTGGTTCGTGCCGACCGGCTTTCAGCAGACGCCGAACGTCCTGACCCGCGAGATCGGCGTCGACACCCTGCTGGCCACGGTTTCGCCGATGGACGCCGACGGCAACTTCAGCCTTGGCACCAACACCGATTACGCCCTGGCTGTGTCGAAGACGGCCAGGCGAGTGATCCTGGAGGTCAATCCGCACATGCCGCGCGTGTTCGGCGACTGCACGGTTCATGTGTCCCAGGTCACGGCCCTGGTCGAGCACGCCGCGCCGCTGCTGGAGGCCGGCAAGGCCCCGCAGCAACCGCAGGACCTCGTCATCGGCGGCCTGATCGCCGGTCTGGTCGAGAACGGCTCGACCTTGCAGATGGGCATAGGCGCCCTGCCGGACGCGGTCTGCGCCGCCCTGCACGATCATGTCGATCTGGGCATCCATACCGAGATGCTGACGCCGGGTTTGGTCGAACTGATGCGGGCCGGGGTCGTGACCAATGCTAAAAAGACCCTGCATCCGGGCAAGACGGTCTTCACCTTTTCCATAGGCGACCGCTCGACCTATGACTTCCTGCACGAGAACCCGGCGGTCGAGGCCCATCCGGTCGACTATGTGAACAACCCGGCGGTGATTGCGCGTAACGACCGGATGGTCTCGGTCAACGCCACGCTGCAGATCGACCTCTTCGGCGCCTGCTGCTCCGAGTATCTGAATGGGCGGCAATATACGGCCTCGGGCGGGCAACTGGATTTCGTGCGCGGCGCCTCGGCTGCGGCGGGCGGCAAGTCGATCATCGCCTGCCATTCGACAGCGGCGAAGGGGACAGCCTCGCGCATCGTCGCCCGACTGGATGGACCCGTGACCACGCCGCGCAATGACGTCCACTATGTTGTCACCGAGCACGGCTGGGCCAATCTGCGCGGTTTGAGCGTGAACCAGCGCGCCCGCGCCCTGATCGGCCTGGCCGCGCCGCAGTTTCGTCAGGCGCTGGAAGCCGACGCCCGCGCCATGGGGCTGATCTGATCCGTAGTCCTACGTAAAACCGCGTTCCTCCGCCGGTAGGCTTTTTTTACGTTTGCGGCGCACGGTGATGACGGGGTTCATGAGGGGGCAGACATGGCCGGACGCTGGCGATTGTTTCGCCATGACGCGGGACGGGAGGCGGGGCCGCCGCCGCTAGCCTATGTGGCTTTGTTCGCCGTCTGTCTTCTGGTTGGCCAGTGGAGCGCGGCGACCTTTCAGGCCATTATCGTCTGGCCGGCCAACGGCGTCATGCTGGCCGCCCTGCTTCAGCTTCATCGCCGCAAGGCCGTTGCCGTTCTGGTCGCCTGCTTCATCTTGAATCTCGCCAGCAACACCCTGCGCGGCGACACCATGCCGCTCCTGTTCATCAATGCGACGCTGAACATGGTCCAGGTGCTGATCGCAGCGGTCCTGGCGCGTCGTATCAGCGGCGCGGCTCTGGATATGCGACGGCCCCGTCGCCTGATCGCCTTCGCCCTGTTCGCCGCCGCGCCGTCGGTGGCGCTCTGCACCACCCTGTCCGTGGCGGCCGGCGCCTGGTTGCGAGACTATTCTTCTGTCTATGGCGGCTTTGTCTGGCGGCACATGTTCGGCATGGAGCTGCTTGGGCTGCTGATCGTCACGCCGTCCTTGCTGTTGCTGGCGCGTGCTCATCGCTTCCAGGGCGAAGGAACCGCGCGCTCCGTGGAGGCGGTCGGGCTGCTGTTGCTGCTGGCTGTGACCACAGCCTGGGTTTTTACCCAACCCGCGTCGGTGACCTATCTGGTCCTGCCGCCCATGTTGCTGGTGGCCTTTCGCCTGTCCCCGCCGTGGACGGCTGTCGCCCTGATCCTGACGACCGCCATCAGCGGGCTCTTCACCCTGACTGGCCATGGCCCGGTGATGCTGACGCCCATACCGGACGTCGCCGAACTGGCGGCAGTGCCGCTGCGGATGCGGCAGATGGGCGCCTATTATGTCTTCCTTCTTGTTCTCGTCGTCACCGCCCTGCCCGTCAGCACCCTGATGAGCGAGCGTCGCCAACTGGTCATGCGTCTGCGAGCGCGAACCGCGTCGGCGCTGGAGGCGCGAGCGCGGGCAGAACAGTCTGATGCCGCCAAGGCGCGCTTCCTGGCCCTGATGAGCCACGAGATGCGAACGCCTTTGAACGGGATCGCCGGATACGCCGACCTGCTGTCGCGCCGTCGTGATCTGCCGGTTGAGGCCAAGGTCCAGGTCGAGGCCATCTGCCGCTCGGGCGAGGCCATGCTGATGCTGGTCGAGGACGTGCTGGAGTTCTCGCGCGGGGGCGACGACATCGTTTCGGAACGATTGAATATCTCGGAACTGCTGCACGAGGCGGCGGCGCCGGCCCTCGTCAACGCCGAGGCCAAGGGGCTGTCGGTGGTCCTCGTTGCTGGAGCCGGCGCAGAGGGCGAGTTCAGCGGCGATCGACGCCGGCTTCGTCAGGCCCTGCATCACCTGATTTCCAACGCCGTGAAGTTCACGGACCGGGGCTCGGTTCTGATCACGGCTGAACATGATGGCACGGTGCTGAGCGTCGCGATCACCGACACTGGCTGCGGCGTCGCCCCGGACTTCCTGCCTCACCTGTTCGACGCCTTCGCTCAGAGCGACGATTCCTTGCAGCGCGCCCACAAGGGGGCAGGTGTGGGCCTGCCTCTGGCCCAGGCCCAGGCGCGACGTCTGGGCGGGCGGATCGAGGTGCGCAGCGTTCAGGGCGAGGGCTCGACCTTTACGCTGATCGCGCCTCTGGCGGCCTTGGCGGCCGCTCCTGATGTCGCCGTGACCGAGGCGGATCGGGCCATGCGGGTGCTGATCGTGGACGATCATCCGGTGAACCGTGAGATGATGCGTCTGATGCTGGCCGCAGCGGATTGCGAGACGGTGGAGGCCAATGACGGTCTGGAAGCGGTCCAGCGTGCGGGCGAAGAGGTGTTCGATCTGATCCTGATGGACGTGCGGATGCCGCATCTTGACGGCCTGGGCGCCACGCGACAGATCCGCGCCCTGGCCTCGCCTGTGGCTGCGGCGCCGATCCTGGCCGTCACCGCCGACGCCATGCCCGAAGACGCTCTCCGCTGTCGTAACGCCGGCATGGACGGCCATCTGGCCAAGCCGATCACCCACGTCCGTCTCTACGCCGCTATTGATCAGGCCATGCATGCGGCGGCGGTCCGTATCGAGAGGGCGGCCGCCTAGACCGCGTCGTTCGGGCCGAAGGGGAAACGCGCGGCCCAGAAGTCTTGCAGCGCGGGCAACGCGTCCACTCGACGCACGATCTCGGCCATGCGCGGAGCCTCGACATGGAAACGCGCCCGACGCGGCGTCCAGCGGCTGGCTGTGGCGACATAGAGGTCGAGCACGCTCAGCTTGTCACCCAACAGGAAATGGCCCGGCGTGATCTGGCTGTCCATGATGCGCCAGCAGGCGGCGATCCGTTCGGCGGTGCGCTGCTTAATCTGTTCCTGCGCCGCTGCGTCGTCCCCGACCAACCGCGAGGGCTCATCCCGCACCCAGAACATGGAATAGATGGCGGCGGGGATGAAGGTCATCCAGCGCAGGAACTGCGCCCGGCGCGGGTCGTCGAGCCTCGGCCCCAGTCGCGCCTCCGGATAGGCGTCGGCCAGCCAGATCAGGATGGCGGCGCTCTCGGTAAGAATCTCGCCGTCGGGCAGGATCAGGGCCGGGATCTGGCTCATGGGGTTGGCGAGGGCGACCTTGTCGCGCTCAGCTTCGCCCTCCCAGGTCACGGCCTCGATGACCTTATAGTCCAGTCCGATCAGGGTCATGGCCGCCTCGACCGGGACCGATCCCGAGCCAGCGGCGCCGTAAAGCGTGAAACTCATCCCCAGGCTTCTCCCCATCTGATTGGTCTAGTCGCACCATATCTAGTGGAGGAAGAAAATGTGATCGCAAGATAGGCCGGTTTCGACTTGGCGCCGGAGCCGCGCGGACGCATGGTGAAACTCACTTCTCCCGGATTCGCTTCAGGTCATTTTGATGAACGCCCACTCCTCGATCATCCGCCCCGGAACGGCCGGACTGCTGACGCCCTCGGCGGCTTACAAGCCCTTCCGCTATCCCTGGGCCTTCGACATGTGGAAGACCCAGCAGCAGGTCCACTGGATGCCCGAAGAGGTGCCCCTGGGCGAGGACGTCAAGGACTGGACGGTCAACCTGACCGACAGCGAGCGCAATCTGCTGACGCAGATCTTCCGCTTCTTCACCCAGGCCGACATCGAGGTCCAGGACAACTACATGGAGCGCTACGGTCGGGTGTTCAAACCGACCGAAGTGAAGATGATGCTGGCCTCCTTCGCCAATATGGAGACCATCCATATCGCGGCCTACGCCCTGCTGCTCGAGACCATCGGCATGCCCGAGAGCGAGTTCGGCGCCTTCATGGAATACGAGGCCATGCGCGACAAGCATGACTTCATGGGCCAGTTCGGGGTCGATACCGACGCCGACATCTGTCGCACCCTGGCCATGTTCGGCGGCTTCTCCGAAGGCCTGCAACTGTTCGCCAGCTTCGCCATGCTGATGAACTTCCCGCGCCAGTCCAAGATGAAGGGCATGGGGCAGATCGTCAGCTGGTCGGTGCGTGACGAGAGCCTGCACTGCGAAGGCATCATCAAGCTGTACCACGCCTTCAACCAGGAGACGGGCGCCGTCACCAAGGCCGTGGCTGATGACATCGTCGACTGCTGCAAGACCGTCATCGACATGGAAGACAAGTTCATCGACCTGGCCTTCGAAATGGGTCCGGTCCACGGCATGACCCCCGACGACATCAAGCAGTACATCCGCTTCATCGCCGACTGGCGCCTGCGCCAGCTGAAGCTGCCCGAGGTTTACGGGGTGACTGAAAACCCGCTGCCCTGGCTGCAGTCGCTGCTGTCGGGCGTCGAGCACGCCAACTTCTTCGAGGCCCGCGCGACCGAATACTCCAAGGGCGCAACGCAAGGGTCGTGGCACGGCGCTGATGGCGTCTGGGGCAGCTTCGACGCCATGATGAAGCGGCGCGAGACGACCGAGGGCTGATCCCCGTGACGCAACCGGTCCGGGCGGCCCTGGTCGGTTTCGGCTACGCAGGACGGACCTTTCACGCCCCGCTGATCGCCGCCTGCCCAAACCTGCGTCTGGAGGCGGTGGTCAGTCGTCAGGTCGAGGCGGTGACTGATGCCTGGCCTAAGACGCGCGTGCTGTCGTCGTTCGAGGCGGCTCTGGCGAATCCCGCTATCGACCTGATCGTCCTGGCCACCCCCAACGACCTGCACGCGGCACAGGTCGAGGCGGCGCTGAACGCCGGCAAGGCGGTGGTGGTCGACAAGCCCTTCACCCTGACCGCCGCCGAGGCGCGGCGGCTGGCGGCTCTGGCCGAACAGCGCGGCCTGCTGCTGTCCGTCTTCCACAATCGCCGCTGGGACGCTGACTTCCTGACCTTGCAGGCCCTGATCGCCGAGGATCGGCTGGGGTCGGTGGTGCGCTTCGAGAGCCGCTTCAACCGCTGGCGGCCCGAGGTGCGCGATCGCTGGCGCGAGGGCGACGGGCCGGGCGCGGGCATCTGGTATGATCTGGGGCCGCATTTGATCGATCAGGCGCTGTGCCTGTTCGGGCGGCCTCTGGGCGTCACCTGCGATCTCGCCATCCTGCGGCCCGGCGGTCGCGCGACCGACTATGCCCACGCCGTGCTGCGCTACGCCGATAAGCGGGTCATCCTGCACGCCGACATGATCACGCCCGCCGCCGACGTCCGCTTCGCCGTCCATGGCGCGCGGGCCAGCTGGTTGAAGGACGGGCTGGACGCTCAGGAAGACCAGCTGAAATCGGGCCTGACGCCCGGCGTCGCGGGCTGGGGCGTCGATCCTCGTCCCGGCGTCGTGGTGGACGGCGCGACGGCGGCGCAAGAGGTCCGGGTGGGACCGCCCGGCGACTATCCCGCCTATTACTCGGCCGTCGCCCGCGCCATTCGTGAAGGTGCGCCCAATCCCGTCCCGCCGCACGAGGCTGTGGCGGTGATGGAGGTGCTGGAGGCGGGTCTGCTCAGCGCCGGGCGTCGCGCCGAGGTTCTGCTTTAGTTATAGTTGGGCGCGGGCGCCTGACGCCCCGCATTGCAGCGCGCCCGATCACCGCGTTCGCAGGCGGCCGCGGTGGCGCGCCAATCGGCCATCTGCCGCTCATAGAGGGCCTTGGCCTCGGCTGCGGTCCTCACGTCCGACTCATAGCGCATCCTGTCAGCCTCTGCGGCCTCCAGTTCGGCTTGATAGCGGGCCTGAGCCTGGGCTTGGACGTCGGCGTTGGCGCGGTCCTCGTTCTCGGCCAGATCGTTCTGGGCGGTGATCTCGGCGTTCAGGGCCTGGGTCCGGCGCAGTTCGTCGGGGTCCTGGGCTTCATCCGGCGCACGGTGGTAGCGCTCGCCCTGACTGCGCAGCAGATCGGCCACGGGGTCGCTGGGGACGGCCTGAGCGGTTTGGGGCGGCGCCGGTGTCTGGGCCAGCGTCGGCGCCGTCAGGAAGGCGCTCAGGGCGGCTGCAAGAAGGAAGGCGCGGTGAGGACGAGCGGTATGGGTCATGAGTCTATCCTTGCCGGACAAATGAGGCTGGATCGAAGCTTGGCTTTTCCGACCCTGAACCAAACAACGCATCAGCGGTGCAAATGGCTGCGGGCTACGTCGGCAGGCGCAATTCGAAGGTCGTGCCCTCGGGGCCTGTGTCCAGCAGCCGGAGCTCGCCCCCATGGTTGGCGGCCAACTCGCGCGAGATGGTCAGGCCCAGGCCGGTGCCTTCAGAGGCGCGGCCGCTGACGAAGGGTTCGAACAGCCGCCCGGCCAGGCGTTCGGGGATGCCCGGGCCGTCGTCGGTGATCTGGATGGCGACGACGCCGTCGCGGGCCTCGGCGCGGACAGTGATCCGGCCCCTCTTTTCGCGGGCGGGATCGCTCTCGATGGCCTGACGGGCGTTGCGCATCAGGTTGACCAGGATGCGGTGCAACTGGTCACTGTCGGCGTTGACAGTGATACGGGCGGGCAGGGCGCGGACCAGGCGCACGCCGTCGTCCTCCAGCCCCGCATCCTCGGCGGCGACGGCGACGACACGCGCCAGCAGCATCTTCTGGTGCTGGGGCGCGGCTTCCTCGGACTTGCCGTACTCCAGCACGTTGCGGGCCAGGGCGGCGGCGCGTCCAAGCGCCCGCTCCAGCCGGGGCAAGGCCTTGGCGACCAGCGGGTCGGACGAGCTGGACAGGCGCTCCGACGCCATCTGGGCCGAGGTCAGCATGTTGCGCAGGTCGTGGTTGATCTTGGCCACCGCCTCGCCCAGGGCCACCAGGCGGGCGCGCGAGCGCAGCGACTGGCGGACTTCTTCCTGCATCCGGGCCAGTTCGCGTTCGACCCGACCGATCTCGTCATGGCGGTCTGACGGCGGCTCGCCGGCGCTTTCGGGATCAGCAGCGAAGCGTTCGATGGCGCGCGTCACCCGCCGCAGCGGCGCCAGAACCAGGAAGGACAGGCTGGCGTAGAGCAAGGCCCCGGCGACCAGGGCGATCAGCAGGGACATGGTCAGGCTGTTCAGCAGGAAGGTCTTCAGCTCGACCTTCAGCGGCTGGGCCGGGGCCAGGATCTCGATGAAGTCGCCCGAGCGATAGCGCGGCTTGGCCTGAACCCGGATCGAACGGTCGGGATGGCCGAACAGGGTCTTCCACGGATCCAGCAGCCGGGCGCCGAGGTTGCGCTGGCGCAGGTCGATCAGATCGGGCGCGCGCGGCAGGTTGGGGGCTTGCAGCAGCAGCCGCCGCACGCCCTGCTCGCCGACCACGACGGACTGGACGCCGCCGATGCTCAGGAGCTGCTCTGCGGTCGAGTCTTCAACGGCGGAGTATGGCAGGGCCTCGACCCCGACCGAGGCCAGTTCGGCGCCCTGCAGCCGATCCATCAGCCACCGTTCTTGGAAGGAGGCGGCGCTGGGCACGATGATCAGGGCGGCGACCGCCAGGGTGAAGGCCACGGTCAACAGCAGCAGGCGGCTGGACAGGCCGTCCGGGGCGCGGGGCGTCAATCGCTCGCGCCAGACATCGGGAAGTTGCACGGCCTTCAGGCGCGCGATCCGGCCCGTCTCATGGCGGGGGGGCGTGGCCAGTCGAGTCTCGATCGCGTTCCGTTCCGTCATGCGGCGTCCATGCCGTGCCGAGCCCGCCATTTCTGCACTAATTTAAGCGCGAGGGGCAGCAACATCGACAGGAAGGCGACCCCGAGCAACGGCCACATGAACTCGGCGAACAGGCTTTGCAGGTTGGGATCGGGATCATCGACCAGAATGTCGTTCAGCCCCGCGCCGATCCAGCAATAGATGATGTGCGCCGGCAACAGGCCGATGAAGGTGGCGATCATATAGGGGCGCAAGGGGGCGGCCATGACGCCGGCGGCCACATTGATCAGGTGGAAGGGGACTGAAACCACCAGGCGCGCAACCAGCACGTACCAGAAGGTGTTCTTGTCCACGCCCTCGCAGACCTTCTTCAGCAGGCCGGTATCCTGGGCCGCGCGACGGCGCAGGGATTCGCCCAGAGCCGTGCGGCCGACATAATAGATAGCCAGAGCGCCGACGGTGGCGGCAAACGCCGTGGCCACGCCCCCGACCCAGGGGCCGAACAGATAGCCGGCCGTCACGGTGATGAAGACGACGCCGGGCACCACGCTGGCCGTCAGCAGGGCGAAGGCCAGCATCAGCCCCAGCAGCGTCAGGATATAGTGCTCGTCCGCCAGGGCCTGAAACGCCGCGCCGTGCTCGCGCAGGGTGTCCAGCGACAGGTAGCGATTCCAGCCCATGCCGAAGATCAGTGCGATCGCCGCCAGCAGGACGGCGAGGGGCAGAAATCGTTTGACCCGGTTCATCCGTGCTCCGTAACCGACGCGGTCCAGCTTCACTAGCGGATTCAGGCTGTTTGCAACGCGCCGGATCGCTTGGCGGCGTTGACTCGTCCGTCGTCGCCGCTTATACGCCCGCCTCCTGCAGCGGATGACTGTTGTCCGTTGTGAAACCCTGTAGCCCTGGAGCCGAACGTGAAGCGGACCTATCAGCCGTCGCGACTCGTGCGCAAGCGCCGTCACGGCTTCCGTTCGCGGATGGCCACCAAGAACGGACAGAAGATCGTCATGCGTCGCC
>Ga0265296_1005170_pt1 | contig 10902 bp, 10 predicted proteins | sample MunlanPumphouse1_FD_189073 | JGI IMG/M metagenome (GOLD analysis project Ga0265296, IMG submission 189073) | Groundwater microbial communities from a municipal landfill in Southern Ontario, Canada - Pumphouse #1 | ecosystem: Environmental > Aquatic > Deep subsurface > Groundwater | place...
TATTCACGATGGTCCAAATGGTACATCGGTTCAATGATAAAATATATTTTTCCCCTATCGTCGCGATGGTTTAGAAAAAAAATTGCTGAAAGATATTATGGGAAAATATTAACTCAAGAACAGGCTGAGAAAATTATAAATCATGACCACACAACTCACGTACACTCACACCAACTTGAAAAGGTAATTCCCTATCCAATCGCTCGAAATTTAATTTTAAACGGTCCGCCCGATATCTGTATTTACGAGTGTGCTTGTCGAAACTCTCGCAGAAATCCTTGTAAACCAACTAAAGTTTGTATGATTGTCGGCCAGCCATTCGTAGATTTCACCATCGAACATAAACCTGAAGATTCTCAAAGAATCAGCAAAGACGAAGCTCTTAAAATTTTGCGCGAAGAACACGAACGCGGGCATGTTCATACAGCTTGGTTTAAAGATCTCTGTTTGGATAGATTTTTTGCTATTTGTAATTGCTGCAAATGTTGTTGTGGTGGAATAGAGGCGATGATGAAATATTCAATGCCAATGTTAATTTCTTCTGGATTTTCTGCCAAAGTTGATAAAAATAAATGCAATGGTTGCGGAATTTGTGAAAGAGTTTGCCCCTTTAATGCTCCTAAAGTTGTCGATGGCAAATCACAAATTAATACCAAAAAATGTATGGGTTGTGAAGTTTGCAAAGATAAATGTCCAGAAAAAGCCATAACACTATTTTTAGATAAAACAAAACCCGATCCGTTGGAAATTGATAAACTATGACAATGAGGAAATATGCAATATGCCGAGATCATCGTTGATACCAAAACCTCTCTTACTAGACAAACTTTCACGTACTCTATAAAACCAGAACAGCTGCCATTCATAAAACCTGGGGTTGTTGTCGATGTACCTTTTCACGGACGAAATATGAATGGGATAGTCCTCACATTAAAAAATAGAGTTGATTCGAAAATTAGATTAAAATCGATAAATGAAATTATTGATACTTTTCCAATTATCAATACTGAGTATTTGGAAATCGCTCAAAAAATTAGTGATTATTATCTTGCCCCAATAAATGAAATCGTTTTTATGATGATCCCACCAATTGCAAAAAGGCAAACAAGCAAAGAGATTATCGATAGTTTGTCAAAGGAAAATAATCGCAACAAATCAGAAGGAAAATATTTAATTTACGATCGTAGCGAGAATAGAATCAATCATTATCTAAAACTAATTGATAAAGCGATCAGGTCAAACAAAAATTGTCTGATATTGTTTCCAAAAATTGACAATACGAGATTGCTGATTGATAAAATTAAGGATAATTATGCTTTGTTGCATAGTCAATTAAATACCTCTGAAAAATATAAGATTTGGAAAGAAATTGTTAGCAACAAAACCAAGATTGTCATTGGTTCACGCTCGGCGATATTTGCTCCACTGAGAAATTTAGGACTAATCATTATTGATAGCCCTGAGGATTTTGGCTACAAGGACGATCAGTCGCCAAGATATCACGCTCTAAAAGTTGCCGAGATTATTTCTCAAACAAGAAATGTAAATTTAGTTTTAGGTGCTGATTGTATGAACGTTGATGAATATTACAAAATCCAGAACAACAGATACAAAATTCTAAAAAATAACTTCAACATTGTGAAAAAACAGGTGATAGATATTTCGACAGATAAAAAAATTATCTCGACCCAAGCAGAGAATTTGATTCAAAAATATCTTGACGACGACGATAAGATATTAATTTTTATCAACCGAAAAGGAGAAGGAACTTATTTTAAGTGTTTGGATTGCGGAAATATTTCAACTTGTTCTAAATGTAATAACCCATTAATTAATTCGAATGATAAACTCGTTTGTTTTAAATGTAATAGAAACGAGATCATTCCAGGATTCTGCAAAATTTGCAATGGTAGTAACCTGAAAAACTTTGGCATTGGCACCGGAACAGTACAAAAAGAAACCAAAAGCTTATTTCCATCGGCGAAAACTATTATCGTTGAAAATAACCTCTTACCTAATACCTATAACCTAATATCTGAAGCTAATTTAGTAGTTGCCACTTCCAAAATATTTGAGCAAATTAATTTTAAGCCAGATTTGTCTGTTATTTTAAACTTTGATAATGTCATCAACTTGCCTGAGTATTATTCATTAGAAAATGCCTATATATTATTACAAAAAATATCTGCTTTAACTAATAAGGAAATTGTTATCCAAACACATGACATCGAGAATACTCTATTCAAAAATATTAATAATAATTATTCTTTACTAAAATATATCTCCAACGAGCGTAAACTGTATAAATATCCACCATTTGGTTCTATTATTAAAATATTGTATGAAAATATCTACGAGGATAAATGCATAAGCAAACTTCAAAATCTGGAAAAAAATCTTAAAACAATTTTTGATGTGCCAAATGAAATTCAAATAACAAATACTCACCAATGTTTTATTGGCAAAAAAAGAAATAAGTTTAGATATCAAATTATAATTAAATCACCAGTAAATAATATTCGGATTAAAGAAAAACTTTCAAAAATAAAAGGGTTAACAAATTTTTCAATAGACGTCGACCCCATAACACTGCTATAATACAATTAACCTAACTAAATACTAATTTATTACGAAAGTACGAATAAGAATTAGAATTATTAGTACATTAGTACTCAATTCGTAATTAGTCAGGTCAAAGGAGTAAGATGCGTATTGGAATATTTACCGAATGTTACAAGCCAGTCCTCAATGGCGTAGTAAATTCTATTGATGGTTTTCGACGTGGATTAATTGAACTCGGTCATGAGGTTTATATTTTTTGTCCAAATTATAAAGAAAACATAAATGAAAAAAATATTATTCGTTGTAATTCAATTCCCTTTCCAGGGAAAAGCAAATATTATTATATCTTGCCTTTTAATAGTAGAGTAACGAGTATCGCCAGAACAATGGATATAATTCACACCCAACATCCATTTACTATGGCAAGTCATGCCTATAAAATCGCCAAAAATTTTAATAAGCCTTTCCTATTTACCAATCATACTCAATACGAAGAATATGCACATTATGCTCCCTTCGGAAAAAGTTTGGTACGATGGTATATGAAAACGTATATCAAAAACTTTGCTCAAAAATGCAACATGATAATTGCACCAGCACAAGGAATTAAAGATAAATTATTATCTTATAACATTAAGACACCAATTAAAATCGTACCAAATGGGATTGATTTAAACAGATTCAAATCACAAGACAAAAGTTTCATTAGAAATAAGTACAAATTAAATATTTGGCCAACTCTAGTTTTCGTAGGTCGAATTGCTGAAGAAAAAAATCTGACTTTTTTGATAAATGCGTTTCGAAAAGTTATCGAAAAATATCCCAATTGCTATTTATTACTTGTTGGCGGCGGCCCAGAAGAAAAACACTTTCATAATCTAATTACCATACCCCACCTCGTAGGTGAGGTATCGAGGTTGAAGGATAGGGTTATAATTACAGGATTTGTGCCGTATAAGGAAATCCCGAATTATTTAGCATCAAGTGATATTTTTGTCTCTGCCTCAAAGACCGAGGTTCATCCACTCACTGTGTTGGAAGCTATGGCATCTGGACTACCAAGTGTTGTTTTTGATACAGTGGGCACAGGGGAAATTATCGAAAACGGAATTGACGGTATTAAAACAAAAACAGATAATTTAAATGAATATTCCGATGCAATTTGCGAATTGCTTCGAGATAATCACAAACGCCAAGAGCTTGGAAGTACCGCATTAGAAAAATCCAAGAAATATTCATATTTAGAAACATCAAAAATTATGGAAAAAATTTATCAAGAAGTAATTGAAAAAAATAAGGACCTCTCGACTTCCCTCGATAATACTCGGGATGAATCGCTCGAGACAAAGGAGCAAGCATGAAAATATTTGTAACTGGTGGAGCAGGATACATTGGAAGCCACACGGTTAAAGAATTAATTAAACAAAATCATGAGGTTCTAATTTACGATAATTTAAGTGATGGCCACAAAGAAGCAGTGGATAAAAAAGCTAAGTTGATAGTTGGCGATATATCCGACGCTCGTAAATTAAATAAAACATTCAGAAATTTTAGACCAGATATCGTAATTCATTTTGCTGGGTTTATTATTGTACCTGAATCTGTGAAAGACCCTGCAAAATACTATTATAATAACTTTTGTTTTGGGATAAACCTATTAGAATGTATGGCCAAAAATAGAATAAATAATATTATTTATTCATCTTCGGCCGGTGTTTATGGAAATCCGGAAAAAATCCCGATCAAAGAAAGTGATTCGAAAAATCCTGTAAATACTTATGGGAAGACAAAACTAATTTTTGAAGGTGCATTAGATTCATATGAGAAAGCATATGGATTAAAATATATCGCGCTAAGATATTTTAATGCTGCCGGTGCCAGTAGTGACGCAGAAATTGGTGAAGATCATAGCCCAGAGTCCCATATCATACCCTTGATAATTCAAACAGCAATGGGCAAGCAAAAAGAATTTAAGGTCTTTGGTAATGACTATCCAACCAAAGACGGAACATGTATTCGTGATTATATTCATGTCGATGATCTGGCAACAGCTCACGTCTCAGCGGTTGAAAAATTGATTAAAACAAAACAAAGTGCAATCTATAATCTCGGATTAGGAAAAGGTTTCTCCAATCTCGAAATAATAAAAGCAATCGAAAAAGTTTCAGGAAAAAAAATAGAAACGGTTTTTGCTCCAAGGCGTGAAGGAGATCCCGCACAGCTTATTGCTGACCCAACTCTCGCTAAAAAAGAATTGAATTTTAAACCAAAATATGATACAATTGAGCGTATTATTGAAACTGCCTGGAATTGGCACAGTAAAAACCCGAAAGGTTTTCAATAATGTGATAAACCCCACAAATCTTTTCACACAAATATTACAAATTATTTGTAGGATTTGTGTAGATAGATTCGTGGAGATTAATACATTATGAATATCATCACCGATCCAAATCCAATTTTGCATGAAAAATGCAAAGAAATAAAAAAAATTGATAAAAATATTATTAAGTTAGCCAAAGAAATGGCCAATTTTGTATTATCAGACAATAATTCTGTTGGTGTTTCTGCCAACCAAGTCGGTTATCCAGTAAGAATGTCTGTTATTGAATTTGATCCAAAAAGATTATTAAACATAGCTGAACAAAAACAAAATAAACACGAAACAATTCCTTTGACAATCCTTGTTAACCCCAAAATAACCTGGCATTCAAAAGAGCAAGAGAAAGTGGACGAGGGATGCTTATCTTTACCTGATTTTGAATTAAAAATTACTCGTCCAAAAGAAGTTAATGTTTTAGCGAAAGATTTAAGTGGAAATAGAATTAAGGTTAGAGCAAAAAATTATTTAGCTAGAATTATTCAGCACGAGATTGATCATCTCAACGGAATTTTAATCACCGATAAAGTTAGCATTAAGACAGATAGAATAATTTTCATCGGATCAGGAGATTTTGGTTCGATAATATTAAAACGTTTAATTCATAGTCCGTTCAAACCATATCTACTAATAACTGAGACAGACAAACAGACTGGCCGTGGCAACAAAATTCTTAAATCTGAGATTAAAGATGTAGCAGAACAAAGGAAAATGGAAGTTTGGCAACCAAATCGCATATCGCATATCGCATATCGCATATCAGAATTAAAACCCGATCTAATTATTGTTGCATCTTACGGACAAATTATCCCAAAAGTAATTTTAGATAGTGCAAAATATGGCGCCTTAAACGTCCACCCTTCTTTACTACCAAAATATCGTGGTGCTACGCCAATTCAGGCCAGTATATTAAATGGGGACAAGACGACCGGTGTAACCATTATGAAAATGGATGAAAAATTAGATCATGGTCCAATAATTAACCAGTGGGAGATTGGAATAAATCAAAAAGAAAATTTAAATAATTTATTACAAAAGCTGGGTTATATTGGTGGCAGTTTATTGATAAACACTCTCGGCAAATATTTATCAGGTCAATTGAAGCCGAAAAAACAAAAAGATGAAAATGCTACACTTACAAAACTGATCAAGAAAGAAGATGGCAAAATTAATTGGGACGACCGTCCAGAAATAAATGAAAGAAAAATCCGAGCTTATAATCCTTGGCCTGGAGCATATACTATGATTAATAATAAAAGGTTAAAAATATCCAAAGCACATCTTATGAACGGCAAATTGATTATTGATAGAGTTCAATTAGAGGGAAAAAAGGAGATTTTATTCGAAGATTTCAGGAATGGTTGGCATAAAGATATTGACTTTTTGAGTAGTATTAGTTAAAATATAAGGTAGGATATAAGTGATAAAAGGAATCAAATTATGTTGAAAATCCGATTAACCAGAACCGGCAAGAAGAAACAACCAAGTTACAGAATTGTCGTAGCTGAACATACCGCTCCAATTCAAGGTAAATTTATCGCAATTGTAGGAAACTACAATCCTTTTAGTAAAAAAGTTGTTTTAAATAAAGAAGAGATTGAAAAATGGATGAATAATGGCGCAAAACCTTCCAATACCATCGCTAAAATTTTACAAAAGGAAGGATTAAAACACCCTTCAATCGTAATTAAAAAATTTGCTGCCAAATCAAAAAAACAATTAGAAGCTGAAAAAAAGATTGCAGAAGAAGAAAAAGCAAAAGAAGCTGTAGAAAAAGAGGCAAAGAAAGCTGAATTCGAACAAGAATTAGCAGAAAAAGCTGCAGAGAAGGAAGAAGAAACAAAGAATGAACCAGCGACAGATGAAAATGCCGAAGCCCCTAAAGAAGAGAATAAAGAACCAGAACAAAAATCAGAATAGTGGCGAAAGTGGTCGAGCTACTACTGAGCAAAAAACAGATTAGGAGTTAAAATGGCTGATCAAGACAAAGAATTTGTTGAATACATTGTCAAGGCAATTGTTGAAAAGCCAGACAGTGTAAAAGTCGACAGAAAGATCGATGAAAGAGGTGTTTTATTAGAGCTTACCGTTGATCCAGAAGACATGGGAAAGATCATCGGAAAAGAAGGACGAACTGCCAAATCTCTTAGAACTTTACTTAGAGTTTTGGGAGCAAAAAACAACGCTAGAGTCAATCTTAAAATCGTTGAACCAGAAGGTGGAAAACCACCAGTCAAAGAGTTCGCTGAAGAAAAAACTAGTTCAACCTCAACCGAAAAACCTGCTACTTCGACAGAAGAATCCGCTACTGAAATAATGTAATTTCAAGAAGATAGAAAAGAATAAAGAGATCGCCACAATCTCCGTGATTGTTTGGCGATTTCTTGTTTTAAGGACATCATGACAATAAATATTTTGACTTTATTTCCTAAAATGTTTGAATCAGTTTTCAATGATTCAATTATTAAACGTGCTCAGAATAAAGAAATAATCAAAATAAATACTTACAATTTTCGCGACTGGGCAACTGATAAACACAAAACAGTTGACGACAAACCATTCGGTGGTGGAAAAGGTATGGTTTTAAAAGTTGATGTTATCGACCAAGCTCTACATGATATTAAAATTCGAAATTCGAATATCGAAACTCGAAACAAATCTCAAATATCAAATTACAAAAAATCAAAACTTGTTTCGGATTTCGGATTTCGTGCTTCGGATTTCCAAAATGAATTACCTCATATCGTACTATTGACACCCCAGGGAAAAAAATATGATCAGAATATCGCCAGGAGATTGAGTAAAAAACAGAAATTGATTTTGGTATGTGGGCACTACGAAGGATTTGATGAAAGAGTTCGACAATTAGTAGATGAAGAAATATCAATCGGTAATTATATCCTAACTGGCGGCGAAATTCCTGCTATGGTTTTGGTTGATTCTATTTCTAGATTAATCCCAGGAGTTTTAGGAAAAGACGAATCCTCTCAAGAAGAATCATTTTCGATGGGCGAAGAATTTGGGAAATTTGAATATCCTCAGTACACTAGGCCTGCATCATATAAACCGATCAGCAAAAATAATAAAGGAAAATTGTCAGTACCGAAAATGCTACTCTCGGGTAACCATGCAGAAATAAGAAATTGGCGAATTAAGCAATCGATTGATAAATCCAAACTCAAAAGATAGTGTGATATTTCTTGATTTCTCAATGAAATCGAAATCAACCCTGTCTTCGACTCCGAGGTCGCTCAGACTCGAGGAGAGCGAAAGTCGAATGGGTTGACATATAAGGATATTTTAACTATAATGAAATGGTAGAAATCAAAGGAGGATTTTTGAATAAATATAATAAATTTATTGAAAAAATTACTAAAATTATTTTTTGTCCTGTTTGTGGAAAAAAATATTTAAAGGATCAACTAAAAATTAAAGGTTTTTTCGAAAATAATTTTGTATTCCAAAATATTTGTTCACAAAGTCATAGTCTAATCATGATAACATCCTTCCTCTCTCAAAAAAATAATAACAAAATTTCTAAAGAAGAATTTTTACGAATAAAAGAATATCTAAAAAGTTTTGATGGGGATTTCAAGAATATATTTAATTCCTAATTGGAGAAAATATGGAAAAAATAAAATTAAAAGCTGTTAAAAGAGAGATTGTTGGGAAAAAAGTTAAGCAGTTACGAAATCAAGGTTTCATTCCAGCTGTCTTGTATGGCTCAGATACAAAACCTGAGAATTTATCTATTAACGAAAAAGAATTTAAGCATATTTATGAAAAAGCAGGCTCCAGTTCATTAGTAGATATAGAAGTTGAAGGTAAAGATCCAATAAAAGTCCTGATTCACGAACCACAAGTCCACCCGGTTTCTGATCTACCTTTACATATTGATTTATATAAGGTTAACATGAAAGAAAAAATCACTACCGAAATTCCGTTGGAATTTATTGGTGAAGCTTTAGCCGTCAAAGATCTTGAAGGAAATTTAATCACAAATAAAGATAAAGTTGAGGTAGAATGTTTGCCTGGCGATCTTATAAATAAAATTGAAGTTGACATTTCTGTTTTGAAAACATTCGATGATTTGATACACGTTAAAGATCTTGTAGTTCCATCCGTAGTCACAATAATTGATGATTCAGACGAGATTGTTGCTCAAGTTACCCCTCCTCGTTCTGAAGAAGAATTAGAGGAAATGGAAACTGAAGCAGCCGCTGATGTAGAAAAAACTAGTATAGAAAAAATGGAAGCTGACGCTGAAGCTGTAAAAGCCGAAAAGGAAGCTGTAAAAGCCGAGGAAGGAACAACTCCTTCGGCTGACAAAAAACCAGCTGATCAAAAATAATATTGCCAAATGGCTAAATTGCTAAACTGTTATTAAATAAAACAATCAACCATTTAACAATTTAACAATATCCCATGAATTACTATATTTTTGTAATTGGTTGTCAGCAAAATTATTACGATGCAGATAAAATAGCCCATCTCTTAAACCAGATGGGTTATTTTGAGTCAGATGAGAAAAATGCTGATTTAATAATTGTTTTGGGGTGTTCTGTTCGTAAAAAACCAGTCGACAAAATATTTAGCAAGGTGGAAAATTGGAAAAAGTTACCTCAAAATCCGAAAGTGATTATCACGGGATGCATGTTACCTATTGATAAAAAGAAATTCAAAGATAGAGTAGATGCGATTATAGATGTTAAGGAAATTGAAACAGAATTACCAAAATTATTAAATATAAAATTAGAAATTAGAAATTTAAAATTAGAAATTGGGAATAAAAGTAATTCTTTTATTCCCATCATGTACGGTTGCGATAATTTTTGCACTTACTGTGCTGTCCCATATACCCGCGGGAGAGAAGTTTCCAGAAATGTTGACGAGATTTTAGATGAAATAAAGTCGATGATCAAAAACGGTATTAATAAAATTACCCTACTTGGACAGAATGTTAACTCATATAAATCATCAAAACATTTGAACATTAAAACATCTAAACAAAAGAATGATTTCGTGGAACTGCTGAAAAAGATTGAAAAAATAGAGGGCTTAAAAGAAATTTACTTTTTAACTGCCCACCCAAAAGATATGTCTGATGGATTAATCGAATGGATGAAAAATTCCAAAAAGTTCTCTAAGGAATTGCACTTGCCTTTGCAATCCGGTGATGATGAAATTTTAAAAAAAATGAATAGACATTATACGTCCGGTGATTTTATAAAACTAGTTGCAAAAATTAGAAAGGCAACAAAACTAAAATTCTTTTCCACCGACATTATTGTCGGATTTCCAACTGAAACTGAAAAACAATTCAAAAATACATTTGATATTTGTAAACAAATTGGCTTTGATAAGGCATTTGTTTCTCAATTTTCTTCTCGTGCTGGTACTCCTGCAGCGAAGATGAAAGATGATGTTTCTTCGATTGAGAAAAAGAAAAGATGGAAAATTATTAATGATTTAATTAATAAATAAAATAGGCGAAAGGATTCATTATCCCGTCGCCTCGTGGTTTTTTTTTCTCCTTCTAACAGAAAAATCCTTTGCGGTTGTATCAAGTATCTTATCTATATACGATACCATCATTACTGCGGTAATTTCAGATCTTTTGTTCTTCTTGATTTTTGTATACTCATTGAACATACTAGAAAATTCTTCCGAGCAAGCTTTCTTGTAGACAAACTCCCAAAACGAATTTATTTTATTAACCAAAATTTCGTCGCCTATATCTTTAAGCCAATTTAAATACGCAGAAAATGCAGAAGACAAATCTTTTGACAATTCTAAATTTAACGAATCCGCCAAATTTTTCTTGAGTTTTTCTCTATTGATTATACCATTAGAAATCCCAAGACTCAACAATATTTGTACTTTGCATTTTGACTCAATCGGAATATCAATAAAACAAATGATAATATCGATAACACACCAAAACGCGGCTCTAAAATGAT
>Ga0265296_1005171_pt1 | contig 10901 bp, 7 predicted proteins | sample MunlanPumphouse1_FD_189073 | JGI IMG/M metagenome (GOLD analysis project Ga0265296, IMG submission 189073) | Groundwater microbial communities from a municipal landfill in Southern Ontario, Canada - Pumphouse #1 | ecosystem: Environmental > Aquatic > Deep subsurface > Groundwater | place: Canada...
CAAGATGGCAGTACCTAAGGCTCCGGACTGGGAAATAAAAGCGATCTTGCCCGGCAAGGCGATCTTGTTCGCGAAAGTGGCGTTCAGATTAAGATGCGGGCGCATGAATCCGAGGCAATTGGGGCCGATAATGCGCATGCCATATTGTCTGGCGATTTTCACGATATTCGTCATCATTTTTTCTCCGCTTTTTCCGATTTCGGCAAAACCGGAGGAAATGATAACCGCTCCGGCAATCCCGGCCCGTCCGCATTCTTCGATGACAGCAGAGACAGTCGGAGCCGGCGTCGCGATTACGGCCAAATCGATCTTGTCCGAAACGTCCAAAACCGATTTGTAAGCACGCACGCTATGTACATGGCTGTGTTTGACATTGATCGGATAAACCGTGCCGGCATATTCGGAATTGATCAAATTATTCATGAGCGCATGGCCGACCGATCCTTCTTTGTCGCTCGCGCCGATCACGGCAATGGTTTTCGGATTAAAGATTTTGTCCAAAGTCATATTATATCAAATATTTATAAGCTATTGATTACATCCAAAGTTTCGCTTGCGCACTTTTCCCAACTGAAAGAGGCGGAGCGCTTTTCGCCGGCAGAAGCAAGACGTACGCGCAAAGAGTCTTCGCATATTATCTTTTTCATCGCTTCGGCCATGGCATAAATATCGCAAGGATCGAATAAAAGACCGGCATCGCCCGTAACTTCTGGAATAGACGCGGCATCCGAAGCGGCAATCGGCAAACCGCAAGCCATCGCCTCAAGAAGCGAGATGCCAAAAGCTTCATAATGCGAAGGAAAAACAAACGCATCCGCCCCGCTATAAACATAGGGCATATCTTTTTCGTCGATCCAACCCGGCATCAAGACTTCATCGTCTAGGTTGTATTCACGTATGAGATAATGCACTTCATCATAGCCGTAAAATGCATCGCCAACTAAAACGAGCTTGTGTCTGATCTCGCGATTGCGATCGCGCATGATTGCGAATGCTTCTATCAAGGCCGGAATATTCTTTTTCTTTTCAATCTTGCCGACATAAAAAAGATATGGCCGGCTGATGCCATATTTATTCAAGACTGCCGCAATGCTTTTCGTATCAGAGATTTTTTTAAATAAACCATTATTAAAACCGTTATAGATAACTGACAACTTTCCCTCTTTTACACGGAAATTTTCCAAAATATCGCTTTGCGAACATCGTGAAACGGTAATCGCTTTTTTGGCTTTGCGCAAGGCATATCCGGTTGACCATTCGAGGTAATCCCGGGCTTCAGCGCCAAATTTTCCAAAAGTAAAAATTCGAGCGCATAAATTGATAAAAAATTTCTTTTTGCCGCTCTCCGGGCCGATCGGCTCCCGCCGATAAAGGCTCTTATTTTTCATAAAGCCGACATCATGGATGGTGACCACTGATCGGCGCGGATGAATAATGGGCAAGACGTGAGTCGGAATAAACAAAACATCAGGGCAGTTAAATAGGCACTCCAAAGATAAACGGCCCAAGGTCCAAAAATTCTTATAAGGCCATTTTAATATTTTCGCCCTAAAATTATTATGAGGGCTTTTTACGGATTGGAAACCGTACTTATCTATTTCAGGAAAAAAATTCTCCTCACTAAACAAAGCGCCTTCTGCGCCTAAATCCGCCAAGCCCTTTCCCAAGGGCTGGTCCGAATAAAGGAGATATTGATTTTTTGCATCCAGTTTAGCCAAGCTCCTAATCAAGTGATAGGAATACCATTCTGCGCCGTTTCTGTGTTTCCGGTTTGCCCGGGATGCATCGATTCCGATCAGCATAAAATTATACCCCCTCCCTTCGTTGATTATAGCACTTTTTCTTTTGACAACATAGCTTGACAAGCCGAATTTTTTACTTTAGGATCAATTAAATTTCATCAATATGACGCAAATCGCGAAAAACAAAATATATATTCTATTTTTACTTCTCGTATTCAATATAAGCAATAATCTTGCATACGCAGAAACACCGCACTATTCTTCAATGCAAATAGAATTTGCAAAAAATGAATTTTTGGATCCAGAATTTTTAAGCATCACCATCAAAGGCAATTCATCCCTTCCAATAAACCTAACAGATATTCATTTGAATTATGATAAAGAAAAATTAATTTTTTCGCAAATCGACTTTTCTGAAAGTTTCTGCGATTTGTTTATTTATAATAACATTAATCAAGAAAAAGGCAAAATAAATATCGCCTGCGCCAATCCGCAAGCGACAACAACCCCGTATTTCGCTAAAATAAGATTCAAAAAAATCGCTAGCGGCCTCAGCTCTTTAAGCCTGAGCGATTCACGCTTTTTCCTGCACAATGGCCTTGGTGAAGAAGTTTGGCCGGAAACCGAAACAGCATCATTTTTAATTTATAGATAAAATTATTACTTGACTATCTTTTCCACATCCCTGATCTCTTTCAATATCCTCTTCTCAGCTCCGTCTATTTTTCTCTTCAAAACATCTTCGGATTTTTCCTTTTCTCCTTCATAGCCCTCCTTGCCTTCGAATTTGTGCAAACGCAAAAATTCTTTTTCAAGATCTTTCTTGTATGCCGTGAGATTTTCATGCAATACTTTTTCAATTTCTACCGTTTCGCGCTTTAGACGTCGGCGCACAAAACCCATAATATAAACTACTAGAGCCATTATCAGGAAAATCATGAACAAAAGGCTGGCAAAAACCGTGAAATAATTTATCACAAAAGAGCCGATTACGGCAAAAACTGGCAAAGAGACAAGAAACATTACTTTCTCGCTCGGCAGACTGCCTATGCCATTTTTATTCTTTGCCTCAACCCAAGCAAAATAGCGTCCGGCCTCGTATTTTTCCGAATCAAGAAAAAACCAATTACCGTTTTGGTCACTTTCCACACCCTTAACCATGACCTCGCCTTTGGCATTCTCAATATATATGCTAATCGCGCTTGAGCTGGCGGCAGTTCCGCTTAAATAAAAATCATCAGCCGGCTTCATTTCCCGCGGATATGCACTGATCTGCGGAGCAGGCAAAGGCGGAACAATAAATGAAGCTGAAGAGACCCTTTCATTACCAGCTTTATCAATGGCTTTGATGATGACGCTATGCGTGCCAACTGCCAAATCACCAGCTTGGAATTCTTTTTTATCTGCGCTCAAAACTGCAGGCTCTTTGGCTAAATCGCCTAAATGCAAAAGATATTTATCCAAGCCCGACTTATCATCTTTGGTCTCAAAGCGCAAAAGCGGCCACTCGCCCGCTCCAGCCTCCTCAACCGCAACCGTAAAAGCTTGGGGCGCTTCAGTATCGATCATCACTTTATAATGCGCAGGCACGCTCCATTTCTTTCCACTCTTGAATTTCAGATGCAAAAACCAAACGCCATCAGCGGTATCTACATATTCTTTTTCTTTGAATAATCCGTCAGCGCTCGGACCAGGATCGCTTGATTGCGATTGGTTAAAATCGATGCTCACACCATCAACCCCGACAGGCAAATTCCAACTAAATTTTACGTCATTTTTATTATGCCAAATATTTTGATCCGGATGCGTTTCGGATTTTATCTGGGGTTTTTCAACTCCTTGCTCTTCCTCTCTTTCCGTTTCATCTTTCTTCTGTCCTGCGGAAGAATCTGCGGCAGACTTCTTTGTTCCTGAATCGGTTTTCGGAGCTTCTACTTTCGGCGCTATAGTATAATTGGCACTGCCCATACTGGCTAGAATATTCGTGCCCTTGCCATCATTTGCCAAAACGGCTCCGGATGTAAAACGCACAGAAGCTTGGCCGGCTTTTTTAGTCTTGAAGGTGATTTTGACGATGTGTCCGGCAGAACCGGAATATGCGGGCGGTGGCAAACCGCCGCCAAAACGGATACTGCCGCCGGAAATAGCGGGCTGAGTCGTCCAAAACGGAAAAATCGATCCGCCGCCGGAAACTTGAGTTGCTTCAAGCAGATCAGTATCATAAGCAATCGAACCTTCGGCTGCATTAATTCCGGTGCCACCGGCATTCACCTTGACAGAAACAGAAAAAGAACCGCCGATAACATAAGTCCCGACTGCCGGAGACAAGTACAAGGAAGCTCCGGAAGCTTGTACCGGATCCAGCCAAAAAAACAAGCAAGAGAGAACAACGGCTATCATTGCCGTGATAAAACTATTGGATTTCTTTTTGGGATAAAGCATCTTTTCTTTTTTTTCTATGATGAATATAAATAGCGATCAAAACAAAAGCTACTGCCGCTGTAATTAATAATAGCACAAAAAAAATCTTTTCCAAAGAGTATCCGGCCGCTTTTCGCATTTCTTCAGGCGGAATATACTCGACAAAACGCTCATTGCCGGCCTTGTCAACCGCTTTGATGCGAATAACACTGTTCAGGCTTTGATCTTCCAATGCATACGGCATCTCGGCGCTCTTCCATTCCGGGGCCGAGGAAATCCGCCTGGAAAAACGTTCAAAAAGAGTACGGTCATCAGAATTCTTGCCGGCCGCAACATTGCGCGCTTCTAATATTTCGTAATGATCAATACCTGATTGCTTGTCGATCGTATGAAATATAGCGTAAAAACGGTTATCAAACATGCCTGGGTCGCGCCTGATCTCGATAACAAATGGCTCCGGTTTTACCCGATCTTCACTAATCTGTTTTTTCCACTCCTTCGCAGCAGGCGTCTTTCCTTCCACGACCTTGAATTCAATGCCAACGGTTTCCAATTTATCCTTTGTGCCAAACCCGTCATTAACAAACACTTCGGTTTTTTCCTTGTCGAAATCAAGCCTTATCGTGTCCCTTTTAACATCACTTATTATCATTCCCGGAATTGAAAATACCACTCTTGCCACTAGGTTGCTTCGCCCAGGATCACCAAGAACATGACCGCAATAACCGCCAGGCATTCCGCCGGCAAAATACAAAGCACCAGATTCATTCGCTTTTCTGATTTCTTCCGCGCCCGGCTTCTCAACCCAAAGATTAATTATGGACTCTCCTTCGATAAAATCAACCACATTGATATGATCAGAAGGATACTTTATTTCTGCGGCTATGGTGTTTACGCACTCTTCGCCGATATCCAAATACAAATCAGCGGCGAATGTATCGCCCGGACCATACTCGGCCAAAGCTGATTCCAAATACAAAACCGAAGCCTGCGAAGAGATCGGCATCACTAATAAAAACACTAATAAGAATTTCATGAATATTGGCATATTGAATATTATTCAAGTTAGTCCTAAAATGCGACTAACAATAGAAGGTATTAAAACTCCTTAAACCAAAAATTATTTATCCCGTCCAATAATACATCATAATACTGAAATCGATCAGATCAACTTTACCATTTTGATTTTGATCAGCGCAAGCATTATCGGTTCCCCAATGAAAAAGCAAAATGGAAAAATCGGTAAGGTTAACGCGCTTGTCATGATTTAAATCCGCTTCCGGACATGGCGCACTGGCGCCAACCTTTCCAACATGGAAACTGATTGACCGTGAAAATCCGCTTTTTATAATATTCCCATCGCTTGTCGCCACTTGAAACAAGGCTTTTGCAGTATGAAACTCCTCTGTGAGAGGCGTTGTATCAAAAACCAACTCCCAGGATCCGGTGGGAACGCTATTTGTCTGCTTGATGAACTCTTCCGGAGAATGGATATGGACCTGCACTTCCGTTTCTGGCACCGTTTGCCCGAAGATCCGAACCGTCTCTCCCTGTTTGACTGAATTTTTATCGATATTTATTGTCGGAGAAATATAGATTCCGGAAATAGTGCTTACAGCTCCGGAAGTTACGCGAAAGGTAAGGGTAAGCAGGGTTGATTTCAGATTATCACTGTCCATGGCCCAAAAACCAAAACTATTTATTCCCGGCGTCACTTCAGTCGATTCAAAATAAAAATCCGCCTTGGCGTCAGTCCTGACAATGCCTACCACAACCCCATCGATCAGGATATGCACATCGACATTAGGATAAGCCTTGCCTTTTAATATAACTTTCGTTTCATCTTTTTCTTCGCTACCCGGAATATATCCTTGACTTGAGCCGCTAGCCCCGCCACGCGTGTCACCTCCTCCGGAAACCGGTCCGCCTTCGGAATCACTGGCTATGCAATTGGTTGTATTAATCATGCAATCACTCGTGCAATATAGACTGCCGCCGCTGAAGCCGAGCGTGGTGCATGATTTTCCGCCAAAATCACTACTATCACAACCCTCTAGATCTTCTTTATGCCCATTGCCGCAAGTATAGCAGACACTGCTCTTGAAATCACTGCAATCCGGAAAGCACTCAAGATCTCCTTGCAAAAAAGGATTTCCAAAAACGTCATCAAAACTGGAACAAGTCGTAGTTCCTAGATCAGGCAAAACATCCGGCAATTCGCCGGGATCGCAAATTTCGCTATTTGAAGCTTCGATTATGCCATTGCCACAGCTCACCAGAACTTCGACATAAGTCGGCAAGAATTCATCGGCAAAAAGCGGACGCGGCAAAAAAAACGAAAAAAACCAAATCGCCGTAAAAACGCTATAAACGGTTTTGCGCAAGCATGAATACATAAGGGGGCGCTATTTTTTATTATCTTTATCCGGCTGGCTTTCTTTTTGATATTTCATCGCCTTTTGATGCATTTTTAGCCAAAATTGTTTATTCAAAGACCGCCAAATGCTTCTTAAAATTCGACACAAAAGGCGCAAAGGCCAACTTATCGCAAAAATGACAGCGAAGATATAGCGCCAAATTTTTATTTTTATCAGCACAAAAATTGCTATTGCGAGCACCACAATGATTCCCGTCAGCATAAGCCATGGCAAAAATCCTAATTTTGAATTAAGCGTTCCGGGCGGATTGATCAAAAATATGGTTTCATCTTTATAGACTACTTCCTGATCACGATAAACTTTAATCTTACCCCAATACTGTCCGGCTGGAAGTTTTGTCGGAAAAGAAGCAGCTACTGTCTTAGTTTGGAAAGGTTCGACTTTGGGAATTTTCTTGTCAACACCGGTCTCGAGTAATTTTTCTTTATTCAAATCATAGACCTCCAAAATCGCCTTTGAAGGTGCGACCTTGACGTTTCCGGTATTCTTGACGCTGATCTCGGCTTTAATGCGATAAAAAAACTGAGAAAATATCCGCCAACTCCAAGGCTTGCTCAGCATCTCGATATCAGGGATATCAAATTTCCTGATCGTAAAATCAAAAAATGATTCATTGGTAATATTCAAATCGATGTCAACGCGCGCACCCAAGGCGATTGCCACTCCGCCGCCGGTATTCTGTCCTTTGGGCGAAACTTGGATATTGATATACCCCTGATAATTGCCAATTTCCGCGTCAGAAGGCACATCCACCCGAACTACCATTGGTATTTTCAATTCATTTTTTGGCAAATCAAAAACCTCTCCCTTATCAAGGGAAATCCATTTGGCAATATTCGGAGCGTTCACCTTGATGATAGCCTCAAGGTCTTCTTCTGCCGATGAACGCAAAAGAGTTATTGTCTGCTCGTAATGAGAGCCGGGGAAAATCGGTTTGATTGTTTTTACGTGCGGAGGAGTAATTCCAAAACCGGCAAAAGCTTGCGGAGCAAAAACAAAAAAATATAAAATCAAACTTAAAAACACTATTCTTTTTGCAATTATATATGGCATTACAAAATATATTTATTAAAAACAAAAAAAATTCCAAAAAATTTTGGCCAGTTTTATGCTAATACAAATATTTTAACGTAAATATTATTAAACAAAAATTTGCTTATAAAATATTTTTCAAAAATTTTATACAATTAATATTTTCTTGTGGATAACGTTTTTTTATTAATTATAATATACTATATTTTAATAAATAATTCAAGTAAAAAAGCGCCTGTTTTAAACAGGCGCTTCTTATGGAAGTATTATTATTACCAGTTGTCATTATCTAAAATAGCCGTAAAGATATTTTGTCCGGTATATGTACCGGAAAGCTTGCCAGACGGTATGCTTATACCCCAATAAATTTGGTCTGAAACATTTGTCTGGCTGGTAGGCCTAACGGTAATCGTATCAACCTGGAGAGTTGACGAAGCTTCTTCTACTGACCACGAGCCGCTACCGTAATCAAAATTGCTCAAATCAAACTCTTGATTTTCTGCCTCGATCCAATTGGCGGTAAGGTCGTCCTTGTCCATATCATTCACATCAACGCCGGTATCAAGCGGCGAATTGCCGAAATTTATTATCGTAGTCGTAGCATTATAATCGCCGGTATCAAATCCGGATTTGATCGTATTATACGGAATTGCTAACTCCGATACTTCTAGAGCCACCAAGGATATCAGCTCAACCCCGGAAGAAGAAGTCGCTGTACCATGGGCGCCGTCATCATCAAATACGGTAATTCCGCCCAGCCAATTAGTCAGGTTATACGGTGATCCGTTCGCATCATCAGTCGGAAGAGCGTGATATGCGATAGTAGTTGAACAAGTATAGGTAAGATCAGCATCAGAACTGCCAGAACAGCTTCCGGCCGTAATTACGCAATCCGCTGATCCGATAACATAGCAGTCGTTATCGTTTGCCGCACAATTATGTTCGCTTGCGGCACCAGACCAATAAATCGTGCCTGTGGCATGCCCCCCAGTAGCAATATCAGAACAGCCGTTTGCATCGGAAACAGACGTTGATGTCGTTGTTGCGGCAACCTCGTTCATCCCTTTCATGTTGACGATTATATCATCCCCATCATGAAGAATAACGCTGCCGATCACGGGAGCGACATTATTAACATTGTAATTGCTGTTTCTAAAATTTCCAACCGCGGCCATATCATGCCAATCTTTTACGTACGCGTAATAAGGATAAGCTCCATCAGCGGCAGGCGTGGATGTAGCGAATTCACAGGAAACATTAGGCGCAGTTGAAGTACCATAACATAGCTGCATTCCTGTGCACCCGCCGGCAATAGACCAACCAACGGAAGAACAAACATAAATAGCAAGCTCGTCTGTTCCGCCCATTACATCGCCGTCAGTAGCTGATGCCGTAACTTCGAAAGGGTCAGACGAGTTACCCGGATTCTTATTGTCGTCCGTCGTAGCAACGACTGTGAAATTCGGAGCATGATTAATATAAAAAGGACTGGAGTTATCACCGCTATTCGGCGCCGCGCCCTGACTTGAAAGCGAGCAATCGGCCTGCGTTGCATGATTATCGCAGACAAAAGCATACCAATCGTCCATTTCCGCCCCCGGATCACTTACCGCAAAAGTGACGCTTGCCTGCACTCCTGCGTTGGTTGCAGTAGAAGAACCAAAAGTGGTTGCACCGCAAGAATGCGATTCGCCTCCGCTAGCATCAATCGTTATGGAATTACTACTACAAATAATCAGATAATATTGATTGCTCTCGCCATCCACAGCTGTCGCCTGTATCGTTAAATTAGCACCGACATTGACAGGAGAAGTGGAAGTGGAGGCAGGTGATTCAGCCGGCTGAACGGAATAAGACGGAGGCGCGTTCTGAACTTCAACTGTTGTGCTTGCCGTATCAACAGCTAAGGCATCAGGAATATTTATTATGTTTGCCTTAGTCTTAATCAAGCGATAAATGTCAAAATTTACATTAAAAAATAAGCCTAATGCCGTTGAGCTCATGATTAAGCAAATAATCACAAACAAAGGAATAGACTTTTCAATCTGTTGTTTGATTTTTTTAGCCATGGGGATGGTTTTATATTTAGCCTTGTGGATATCTCCACATATATTTTATATTATAACACAAATATTGAAAAAACTTAAATCGCTTCAATTTATTGTTTATAACAATAATCGCTAAAATTAAATATAAAAATGATTAATTATTTTTTTATCAATAATTCGAAAAATGCTTTTCAATAATTGGCTGTGGATAAATGCTAAGAACCGCGAATCGCATCCAAGGGATTTAACGATCCGGCACGCTTAGACGGAAAGAGTCCGGTAAGATAACCCATGACTGCACCGAATACGGCAATAAAAAGCAAAAAAGGAATTGGGAAGCGGAATAAATTCATGGTTGCTCCGCCCATGCGCTTGGATAAAAAATTCAAAACCAAATTAACAGCTGTCCCTCCGCCTACACCCAAAAAAATACCCATGAATCCGCCCAAAGTACCCATAAGCAAAGATTCAGTCAAAAACATCACTTTGATCTTGAACGGAGAACCGCCGATTGTGCGCATGATGCCTATTTCTTTTGTGCGCTCCAAAAGCGTAACCGTCATAGTATTAAACATGCCGATTGCAGAAACGATCAAGGCAATACCGCCGAACAAAGCGAGCGCCGCCTGAATACCGCTAAAAATCTTATTAGCCTGGTCAACGGTTTTTGACAAAGCCGTAACCACAAAACCGCCCTCCAGTATCCTAGCCTCCACTGAATCAAGAAATTCACGCCCGACAACCTTAACGCGCGCTTTTTCATAATATGGAATGGCGAAATGCGAAGAAAACTCAGATAATGGGATATAGGCGAATATCGAAGCTTCGTCCGCAACTATGCCTTTGATTGTATATTCCCGCTCCAAAGATATTTCCTGCACTTCGTCCGTATCACCGACCGGAATAAACACCTTGAAACTTGCTTTTTGTCCAATAATCTCTTCGGCATTCTTTTGAAAAAGCTTGAGCGCGGCCGATGACAAGACGATTGAATCGTTCTCGCCCTGGCCAAAAAGACTGCCCTCTTTGGCGATTACGCCGGCATATTTGAAGTATTCCGGCTCAACGCCGTTCAAAACTATGCTTCCGGTCAAGTCCCCGTATTTGATGGAGGAATTGAAGCTGGCCAAAGGCGATACGTCCTCGACGTTTTCTAAAGCGAAAAACTTATCAACCTCTTCTTTGTTGATTACGACGATGCGCGACGGCGGAGTAATTAC
>Ga0265296_1005172_pt1 | contig 10900 bp, 10 predicted proteins | sample MunlanPumphouse1_FD_189073 | JGI IMG/M metagenome (GOLD analysis project Ga0265296, IMG submission 189073) | Groundwater microbial communities from a municipal landfill in Southern Ontario, Canada - Pumphouse #1 | ecosystem: Environmental > Aquatic > Deep subsurface > Groundwater | place...
CGTGCGTATGCATGCACCCTTTGGGACGCCCTGTGGTCCCCGATGTATAGGGCAACAGACACAGATCATCGGCAGTCGATTGCGCCGCAGCGGGTATCCGGCCCGCATCGACAACCGCCTGCCAGTGAATCGCGTTGGGCAGCGTGAGCGGTTCGCTTGCGGCAAGCACCCAGGCCGGCGGGCTGATATCACCGGCGGTCGACACATCGGCCAGCGCATCACCATAGGTGATGACGATGACCTGATCCAGACCATGGTTTGCCGCATAGTCGGCCAGGCGCGGGCTGACTTCCTGTGCGGCAATCACCACCCGCGCACCGCTGTCCTGCAGGTAATGCTCGATTTCGTCGGGCGTGCTCATGGCGTTGATCGGCACGACCACGGCGTCCGCGCGCATCACGCCATAGAACGCGGCCACGAACTGCGGGCAGTTCTGGCTGAACAGCGCAACCCGGTCGCCAAGCCGCACGCCGATGTGCTGCAGATAGCCGGCCACGGCGTCGGCCTGGGCATGCAGTTCGGCGTAGGTGACGACGGCATCGTAGAACACGATGGCCGCACGATCCGGATATCGATGTGCGCTGCATGTCAGGTTGAAAGACAGACTGTTGCGCGGTTGCGCAATCGTCTTTGGCAATCCTTTGGGCCAGTAGGCGAAATGCCTGTCCGCCACCGTGCCACCCGAAAATGTAGAAGCCATCAATCGTCCAAGCCTCGCGCGACCAGCTCCTTCATGATTTCGTTGGAGCCACCATAGATTTTTCCGACCCGTGCATCGGCATACATGCGTGCGATGGGATATTCCATCATGTAGCCATAGCCGCCATGCAGTTGCAGACATTCATCGATGACCTGACAGTTCATCTGTGAGGTCCACCACTTCGCCATCGCAGCGGTTTGCAGATCCAGCGTACCAGCCAGTTGGCGGGCAATGCAATCATCGACGAATCGTGCGGCAATGGTGGCGATGGTTTCGCACTCCGCCAGCTTGAAGCGTGTGTTTTGCAGTTGCATCAGGGGCTGTCCGAAGACCTGGCGCTGTTTGACATAGGCGACGGTGTCGTCGATGGCGCGACGCATGGTCGCCACGCAGCCGATGGCAATCAGCATGCGCTCACGCGGCAACTGTTGCATGAGATGTCCGAACCCCCGCCCTTCTTCACCCCCCAGCACGTTGGCCGCGGGCACACGCATATCCTCGAAAAACAGCTCAGCCGTATCCAGGCTCTTCTGACCCAGCTTCTCCAGCAGACGCCCCCTTCTGAATCCCGGTAAGTCGCGCGTTTCCACCATGATCAGCGAGACGCCACGCGAACCCGCTTTCGGATCGGTCTTGGCCACCACGCAGATCAGGTCAGCGTGATAGCCATTGGTGATGAAGGTTTTGGAGCCGTTGATCACATAATCATCGCCATCGCGTACCGCCGTGGTGCGGATGCTCTTCAGATCGGAACCGGCTCCGGGCTCGCTCATGGCGATCGCACCCACCCGCTCGCCCGTGGCCATGCGTGGCAGCCACTGCTGCTTCTGCGACTCGGTGCCATAGGCCAGGATGTAGTGCGCAAGAATGGAGCTGTGCACGTTGTTGCTGAACCCATAGACCATGGCACGTGCCTGCTCGCTGCAGACCACCGCTTCATGCGCGAAGGTCCCCCCCCCGCCACCATAGGCTTCCGGGATGCTGACGCACAGCAATCCATGCTTGCCCGCCCGATCCCAGACACTGCGGTCGGCATGCTGTTGCTTGCGCCACTTTTCTTCGTCGGGCACGAATTCGTTTTCGAACAGCTTGCGAATCGAATCGCGAAACAGCTCAAGATCGCTGTCCATCCAGGTGGGGTGCGTGGTGCTCATGCGAGTCTCCTATCGTCGGTTGAGTCGATCTCAGGGTTTGCCACCGCCGCACACCAGAAGCTGACCGCTGATGTAGTTGGATTCGGGGATGCAAAAAAGATAGACAGCGCCAGCCGCCTCTTCGGGCGTGCCGGCACGCCCGATCGGGATCGTGGTTTCGGCATGCCGCAGAATGTCCGGATTCACGCCGACTTTGATCTTGCGTCCTTCGATATCGACACTGGCATCGGCATCGGCGCTCGCTTCGGTCAGGCGCGTCTTGATCAGCCCGAACGCCACGCTGTTGACGTTGACCTTGTAGCGCCCCCACTCCTTGGCCATTGCCCGGGTGAGCCCATTGATGCCGGCTTTTGCGGCGGAATAGTTGGCCTGTCCGGCATTGCCGTAGACGCCGGAGGTGGACGAGATGTTGACCACTTTGCGAAACACTTCCCGCCCCTCGGCCGCCTCACGCTTGGCGGCCTCGCGAATGAAAGTGGAGGCCGCGCGCAAAATTCGAAACGGGGCCGACAGGTGCACGGCCAGCATGGCGTCCCACTGTTCATCGGTCATTTTCTGAATGACATTGTCCCAGGTGTAGCCAGCGTTGTTCACGATGATGTCCAGCCCGCCATAGGCGTCGATGGCGGTATCGACAAAGCGCTGAGCGAAGGCGGTGTCGGTGACGCTGCCCACGCATGCCTGCGCCTGCCCGCCTGCCCGCTCGATCAAGTCCACCGTTTCGGCCGCAGGTACTGCATCCAGGTCATTGACCACCACACGGGCACCGGCGCCGGCCAGTTTCAGGGCGATCTCGCGCCCAATGCCTCGTCCCGACCCCGACACCAGTGCAACCTTGTTTTGCAGACGACTCATGCTGCGCTCCTCTCACCGAACATTGACGATGAGACGAAGCGTGCGCCTGCGCGCAGCACGGGACAATGGCCTGGCCTGCCAAATGCATTGGCCTAAACTTTCAATCGGGGGTCACGCCCAGACGGGTGCGCCGGTACTCGCCCGGTGCCACGCCGGTCCACTTCTTGAATGCACGGTGAAAAGTGCTGGGCTCGGAAAAGCCGAGCTTTTCCGCAATCGCCACCAGGGTGAGATCGGCGCGCGCGAGATACTCGATGGCCACGTCTCGGCGCAGATCATCCTTGAGTGACTGGTAGCCCTGCCCTTCGTCACGCAGGCGCCGCCTCAATGTCTGCGGGGTGAGCGAGAGGCTCTCGCCTACCGCCTCCAGGGAAGGCAGTTCGCCGGCCAGGTGCTGGCGCAGCAGGCGGCGGATGCGATCGGTCAGCGATGCCCGATCCTGATACTTCACCAACAACTCGAAAGGGGCCGTGCGCAGAAACGCATCAAGCGTGGCAGCATTCTGAACGATAGGTAACGCGAGCCATTGCGCGTCGAAATAGATGGCGGTCTGACGCTGATCGTAATGGACGGGCGCATGAAAGACGCGCGGCGCATCCTCGCTGCGTGCGCCGCAGCTGTAGTCCACACGGGTGATGGGCAGCCGGCGCGCCACCAGCCAGCACGCCAGGCCGACCGCAAAAAATATGAAGGTGCGCTGCCCGTACCAGCGGCGCGTATCCAGCGGACCAGCCGCATGGGCGTGCAGCACCACGCGCGCAACACCCTCGTGCACTTGCAGCCGGGGGGTGAAATCCTCGATGACGCCATGATAGATACGCAGCCCCTGGCGCAGGGCGCAACCCAAGGTGGGCGCCAGGATGAGCTGACGACACATCTGCTCGAACACGCCCAGCGGCAAAGGGCGCGAGAGCAGCCCCATGAAATCGTCCTGCAGCGTGCGACGCAACGCCCGCATGATGACGGCAAATTGCGCCTGCGAGATACGTGACCTCGGTGAGTGCATCAGCACGGGAGACACGCCCGATCGCGTCAACAGCGCGTCAAGGTCCACGCCCTGCTGGCGTGCGCCCTGCAGGATCTGGTGCAGATGTCCGATCGAGATGGTGTGATGCGTCATGGCCGCAGGGGTTCTGGTGTGATCGTTCCCGCCAATGGAAATAAGCGATTTTGCCATTGGTTCGGGTGCACGCCCCTCCTAGACTGGAACAAAACGACCATAAGAACCAGGAGACCCGGATGCCATCGACCAACAAGGTGCACGCATCGCCGCAGCCGCGCCGACGCAGCTTGATCAAACTGGGTGCCGCATTGCCCGCGCTGGGCCTGGGCTGGGGCTTGCATGCGAGCAGCCGTGCGGCTGACTTTCCCAGTGAACCGGTCACGCTGATCGTGCCCTTTCCGGCGGGTGGGGCGACCGACAACCAGATGCGGGCGCTGTCGGTACCGCTGTCCCGGATACTTAAGCAGACGGTCATTATTTCCAACAAGCCGGGCGTGGGCGGCACGCTCGGACCGAGCACCATGGCCCGCAGCGCACGGCCGGACGGGCACACGATTTCCGTGGTGGTGGGCACCCTGTTTCGTTACCCGTTCATCCAGGACGTGACGTACGACGTGCTCAAGGACTTCACGTTCGTGGCCAACCTGACGGCGTACTCTTACGGCATTGTCGTCATGAAGGAGGCGCCCTGGAAAAGTCTTGCCGAGCTGCTCGAGGACGGCAAGCGCAGGCCGAACGAAATCTCGTTCGGCGCCACGGGGGTGGGTGGTAGTGGCCAGATCGTGATGGAACGGCTGCAACGCGCCAGCGGCGCGAAATTCAATTTCATTCCCTACAAGGGTGCTGCGGAAGAGACCACGGCCCTGCTGGGTGGCCACATCGGCTTCGTGTCGGACGCCGGTTGGGGCCCGATCATCGATACCAATCGCACCCGGCTGCTGGCAGTCATGGGCGAAAAGCGCGCCAAGCGCGTCCCTGAGGCGCCCACGTTGACCGAACTGGGCTTTCCCATCGTGGCTCGAAACCCGGTGGGCATCGTGGCCCCGGCTGGGGTTGCACCCGAGCGGGTCAAGGTATTGCAGGATGCCCTGTTCGAGGCCTCCAAGGACCCTGATTATCTGCGCACGCTGGAAATGGCCGATCAGGTGCCAGAGCTGATGAACTCGGCGCAGTATCGGGACTATGCTGGCAAACAGTTGATCGAAGAGAAGCGCTACATGACCGAACTTGGGCTGATCAAGCAATAGACAGGAGCGCTGGCGCTGCCGACGGCTCATTGCATGCGGGCGCCGGACTCGCGCACCACCTTGGCCCATTTGGTAATCGAAGCGTCGACTTGCGCGCGAAAGTCCTCGGGCGAACTTGCCTTCGGCACGGCGCCCTGCGCCGCAAATTTCTGAGCGATCGCGGCGTCGGATAACAGCGCATTGACGTCTTCGTTGATCCGCGTGATGCGCTCGGGCGCGACGCCAGCGGGCACGAACAGGCCGAACCAGGGATTGACGTCGAAGGGCGCATACCCGCTTTCGGCGATGGTGGGCACATTGGGCGCGGCGGGCGTGCGCGCCGCACTGGTCACGGCCAGCGCACGCAGGGTGTGCGCATCGATGAAGCTCTTGACCGAGGGCAGACTGGTGAAGACCACATGAATGCGTCCACCCAGCAGATCCTGAATGGCGGGCGCCGCCCCGCGATAGGGCACGTGCACGAGCTTGACGCCCGCTGACGCGTTGAACATCTCGCCCAGAAGATGATTGACCGACCCGTTGCCTGCCGAGCCATAGTTCAACCGACTTTTGTGCGCGGCCTCGACCAGTTCGTTCAAACTTCGCAAGCCGCTTTGCGGATGCGTGACGGCGACAAACGGCAGCACCGCCACCGTGGCCACTGGCGCGAAATCCTGCTGCACGTTGAAAGGCAGATCCTGGTAGATGGCCCCGTTGATGGCGTGCGAGCCTTCATAGCTCATCAGGAGGGTATAGCCATCGGCGGGCGCACGGGCCACCGCATCCATGCCCACGTTACCGCCTGCGCCTGCCCGGTTCTCAACCACGACCGGCTGGTGCCATTTCTCGCTCAAGCCTTGCGCCAGGATACGTGCCAGGGTATCGGATGCGCCGCCTGGCGCCTGCGGCACCACCAGTCGCACCGGCTTGTCAGGAAAGGTATCTGCTGCATGCGCGCCTGACGTGCCCATCATCAGAACCGAGGTAGCCACCCCTGCCATGATTTGCGGGATTCGCATGTTGTCTCCTAATGTTTTATTGTTCGATGATACCTATACACGGCATGAACCGGAAACAGGACAGGGTGGAGATATATGGAAATCAGAAAAGTGGCCGGCGCGCTGGGTGCCGAACTGTCGGACATCGACTTGCGCGCGCCCATGGATGCGTCGCTCACCCGCGAGGTGAGACAGGCGCTGCTTGATCATCAGGTGATTTTTCTGCGTGATCAGGACCTGACCCCGCAGCAGTTTCTGGCTTTTGCGAATGCCATGGGCGAGCCGATCGAGTATCCCTTCGTCAAGGGTCTGGCAGGTTTTCCTCAGATTATCGAGGTCAAGAAACTGGAGACCGAGCGGGTCAATTTCGGCGGCATCTGGCATTCCGACACTACCTACCTGCAAGAGCCGCCCATGGGTTCCATGCTGCTCTCTCAAGAAATTCCGCCTTATGGCGGAGACACGCTTTTCGCCAACCAGTATCTGGCCTACGAAACTTTGTCTGACACGATGAAAAAGCTGCTGGACGGATTGGTCGGCATCAGCACATCGGCCAAGGCAGATGTGTCGCGCACCCGCGAAGACCGCATGAAATCAGACGGTAAAAGCGAAGCACCGAAGGACTATGTTGCTGAACATCCCATCGTGCGCACGCATCCCGAGACCGGACGCAAGAGTCTGTATGTGAACGTGGCGCACACGTCGGGCATCAAGGGGATGAGCGACCACGAAAGCGCTGCGCTGCTCTCGTTCCTGTTCGAGCATCAGATCAAACCTGAATTCACCTGTCGTTTTGTATGGTCGCGCCACGCGATCGCGTTCTGGGACAACCGGTGCGCGATGCACAACCCGATCAACGATTACCACGGTTTCCGGCGCGTCATGCACCGCATCACGCTCAAGGGCGACCGCCCCGCTTAGGGTTGGCCGCCCGCGCGCTCAGGTCGTACCTGGGTAGGCGCCGCCATCGAGCACCAGATTCTGCCCGGTGATGAAGCCTGCCTGCGCACTGCAGAAAAACGCGCAGGCATCGCCGAATTCGGCAGGATCGCCCAGACGACCAGCCGGATTGGCACTGGCCCGACGGGCAATGACGGCCTCGATGCCCTCGCCCCGCGCCTGGGCTTCCAGCAGTCCGGTCGTGCGCAGGCGATCAGTGTCGAACGGGCCGGGCAGCACATTGTTGATCGTCACATTGTGCGCGACGATTTGACGGGCCAGGCCGGCCACGAACCCGGTCAAGCCGCTGCGTGCGCCATTGGACAGGCCCAAGGTGGGCACAGGGTGTTTGACGGCAGCCGAGGTGATGTTCACGATGCGGCCGAAGCGCCGCTCGATCATGCCGTCGACGGTCGCGCGAATCAGGGCAATGGGTGCCAGCATGTTGGCATCCAGTGCGGCAATCCAGTCCTCACGCGACCAGTCGCGAAAATCTCCAGGCTTGGGCCCACCTGCGTTGTTCACCAGAATGTCCGGATCCGGACACGCCTGCAGCACGCGTGCGCGCCCCTCGTCGGTCGCGATATCGGCCACGACGATCTGCACCTGCGCGCCAGTCGACTCGCGAATGAATCGGGCCGTGTCCGCAAGCGCCTGCTCGCCTCGCGCCACCAGGGTCAAGTCGACCCCTTCGCGGGCGAGTGACACTGCGCAAGCGCGACCCAGCCCTTTGCTAGACGCACACACCAGCGCACGCCGACCTGCAATACCGAGATCCATTTTTTCTCCTGATGCGCAATGAAAGAAACCGGGCCTGCGCCAGGCCCGGGGTGATCTACTGCACTGTCACGCCTGCAGCCTTGATGATCTCGGCGTACTTTTTCGAATCGCCATCGATCAGGGCCTTGAATTCGGCAGGCGTGCCACCCACAGGCAAAAAGCCCGCGGTGTTGAACGTGGCCTGCACCTCGGGCATTTTGACGACCGCTGCGATCTCCCGCGACATGCGGTCCACGACCGCCTGAGGTGTGCCGGCAGGGGCCATCAGACCCGCCCACGAATTCATGACGAAATCCGGCACGCCAGCCTCCTGCAGCGTGGGCGTGTCGGGATTATCGGGCCAGCGCTGGGCCGAGGCCACGGCCAGCACCTTCAGTTTGCCGGCACGCGCATGCGGCATCGGCACGACCGACGCATCGAATGCCATGCTGACCTGCCCGCCCATCAGATCGGCAAGAAACGGCGCGCTTCCCTTATAGGGGATATGGGTCATTTTCAGTCCGGTCTTCATGGCGAAGTTTGCACCGGTCAGATGGGCACTGGAGCCGGTTCCGCTGGACGCGTAGTTCAACTTGCCTTCATTCTTTTTGGCGTAGGCAATGAATTCCTGCACGGTGTTGGCAGGAATGTCGTTGTTGACGAACAGGAAGAGTGGCAGATCGGCGATGTGGCTGACCGGCACCAGATCGCTCGGCTTGTAAGGCAGGTTCTGATAGAGGCTGGGGTTGGCGGCGTGCGCGGCCAGCACCATGACGAAGGAATAGCCATCAGGGTCGCTGCGCGCACCGGCAGCGGTGCCGACCGTCCCGTTGGCGCCCGGACGATTTTCCACGATGATGGTCTGCGAAAGGCGCTGCCCCAACTTGTCCATCACGGTTCTGGCGACCGTGTCGGTCGCGCCGCCTGGCGTGTAAGGGACGATCACACGAATGGACTTCGCGGGCCAGGTGTCGGCGGCGTGAACCGTCGGCGCGCCGACCAGCCATGTGCTGGCCAGTGCGGCTGCGCCCACGGCAAGGGCGGTCCGACGATTCATGCGGGTAAAGAACGGGCAGCGAACAGTCATGCAGGTCTCCTGATGGTCGGACATTGAAGTCTCTGGGGTAGAACGTCACCGGCCCAGGCCGGTGCGAAAAAGCGGTGTGCGGTCAAACGCCCGCGCGTGGCGCCATCCCATCTCGGCCAGCGACGCCACCTGAGCGCTCGCCACGGCCATCTGCTGTGGGGCTGCGGCGCCCGCTGCGGCCTGCAGCCTGGCGGCCTTGCAAAAGAAACTGTAGGCCAGGTAGGCATCCCAGTGAACGATGGGGTCGGCCTGGCGGTGGGTCAGATAGGTATTGACGAAGGCGTCCTCGGTCGGAATGCCCAGTGCGTCGAGATCACGGCCGGCCAGACCCGGGCCGCTCTGTGCGGCCACGTGCCAAGCCAGGGCATGGTGAGCCAGGTCGGCATAAGGGTGGCCCAGTGTGGAAAATTCCCAATCCACGATGGCCAGCACGCGCGCCTCGGTGGGATGAAAAATCAGGTTCTCGATGCTGTAGTCACCGTGGATGATGCGGGTGCGGCCATCGTCGGGCACGTTGCCCGGCAACCACTTGATCAGCGCCTCCATGGCAGCGACCGGCGTACCCACGTTCTCACGATACTGTTGCGTCCAGTGTGCGATCTGAACGCCGAAATAATTGTCGCGCCGTCCGAAGTCCGACAGCCCCAGTGCATCGGGATCGACGTCGTGCAGCGCGGCCAATACCCTGGCCACTTCACGATACAGCGCGGTGCGCGCAGCAGGGGCCAGGCCGGGCAGAGAGGGATCGGTGAACACACGCCCATCGACATGATCCATCAGAAAAAACGGGGTGCCGATAATCGATGCATCGTCGCAGTGATGCACCATCTCGGGCACGGGAACCACCGTAACCGCGAGTGCTGCCATCACGCGGTGCTCGCGCGCGATCGTTTGCGCATCAAGCGTCGGACCCCCGGCGGGCCGGGTACGCAGCACCAGGCGGTGCTTGCCGTAGGCCAGGCGAAACGTCGGATTGGACAGGCCGCCGGTCAGGCGCTGGATGCGCAACGTTTCCTGGCCCATGCCCAGGGCTTGCAGATGGGCCGCGAGGCGCTGCAGCGCAGCCTCATCGAAACCCGCCGTCTTCCCGGCTACCGTGGGGCTGGCATCGCCCCGCACGGGCGCCTTTGCAATGTCATCGACCATGGCCATCTCCCCGTTGTGACTGACTGTGATGATACGGGTCGGGCGACCCGCCTAGCGCGGCTGCATGCGAATGGCACCGTCCAGACGAATCGTCTCGCCGTTGAGCATGGGGTTATCGATGATGTGCAGGGCAAGTCGTGCGAACTCGTCGGGTAGCCCCAGGCGCGGCGGATTGGGCACTGATTTGCCCAGCGACAGGCGCACATCTTCGGGCAAGCGCGCAAGCAGTGGCGTGTCGAACAGGCCCGGTGCAATCGTGCACACACGAATCCCCTTGCTAGCCAGGTCGCGGGCCGCGACAAGCGTCAGGCCGACGATACCGGCCTTGGCCGAGGCGTAAGGCGCCTGCCCGATCTGGCCCTCATAGGCGGCAACCGAGGCCGTCATGATGCAAACGCCACACTCTTCGCCCGCGCGATCGTTTTTTGCCATGCGGGCAGCAGCCAGCCGGAGCACGTTGAAACTGCCGACCAGGTTCACCCGCACCACATCTTCGTACTTCTCGAGCGACCCGGGAGACCCGTCCCGTTCAACGATGCGCAGCGCACCACCACGCCCTGCGCAGTGCACCACCGCACGCAGAGTGGCCTGCGACTCGACCTGATCGAGCGCAGCATTGACGGCGTCGGTATCCAGGACATCAGTGGCCACGAAATGCGCACGCTCGCCAAGCTCGTGGGCGCGCGCAGCCCCGTCGGACGCTTCGAGATCGGCCAGCACCACATGCGCCCCACCATCAATCAACCGACGGGCCGTGGCCAGACCCAATCCCGACGCGCCCCCTGTGACAAGTACGCCGATTCCCCTGATATCCATTGTCTCGCTCCTGATCGTTATGGTTGCTTTGAACCCATAATATCCCAAAGCACGAGACGCCCGACCACCTCTTCTTCACTCGCTATCGGCACTCGACGGTAGCCCCACGACACTGCCGTCCACCCGGCCACACAGGCCAGGGTGAACAAAAATCGGGTATTGCCGGGACTGCGATCAGGTGGATCGTCACCCCGGGACCGAATCCTAAGACCTCATG
>Ga0265296_1005174_pt1 | contig 10890 bp, 11 predicted proteins | sample MunlanPumphouse1_FD_189073 | JGI IMG/M metagenome (GOLD analysis project Ga0265296, IMG submission 189073) | Groundwater microbial communities from a municipal landfill in Southern Ontario, Canada - Pumphouse #1 | ecosystem: Environmental > Aquatic > Deep subsurface > Groundwater | place...
CGCCGGCGTCGTGCCGGACGGCCCCCCGCTGCTGGAGATCGACGGCCTGCGCGCCGGCGAGCTGCTCGACGGGCGGCTCACCGGGCGGGGCGGCGAGATCGTCGGGGTGGTCGGGCTGCTCGGCAGCGGGATCATCGATCTCGCCCACGCGCTGACCGGCCGGATCCCGGTCGAGGCCGGGACCGTGGCCCTCGGCGGCCGTCCGGCCGACCCGGGCGACTTCGCCGGGCTCTCGGCCCGCGGCCTGGCCGCGGTGGTCGGCGAGCGCACCGATCGGGTCGCGGTCGGCCTGAGCGTCGAGGAGAACCTCACGCTCGGCGTGCTGCGCCGGTTCTTCCGCCGCGGCCGCCTGCGGCGACGGGAGGTCGCGGCGGCCGCCGCCGACGCGATCGCGGCCTACGAGATCCGCTGCGCCGGACCGGACGTCGAGATGGCCAGCCTCAGCGGCGGCAACCAGCAGAAGGCGGCGATCGCCAAGGTGCTCGCCCAGCGGCCCCAGGTACTCGTGCTCGAGGAGCCGTGCCACGGCGTCGACGAGCGGGGTCGGCGGGAGATCCGCACGATGCTCCGCGCCGCCGCCGCGGACGGCGCGCTCGTGGTGGTCGTCGACTCCGACCTCGACGAGGTGCTCGGCCTCTGCTCGCGGGTCGTGGTGCTCCGCGAGGGCCGCATGACGGCCGAGCTCGACCCCCGTCGAACGCGCCGCGAGGCGCTGCTCGACGCCTGTTACGGAACGACGAAGGACGGATGACCATGGCTTCCGACACGGCAGCGACCGTCGGCGACGTGCCGGCGCAGGACGACCGCAGGGCCGCCGGCCGGGCGACCGTGATCCAGCGCTACGCCGGGGTCTTCGTGCTCCTCGGGCTGATCGCGTTGTTCACCGCGCTCGAGCCGGACAAGTTCCCGACGTACAACAACATCGTCGGGATCCTCGGCAACAGCGCGATCCTCGGCATCCTCGCCGTCGGCCTGCTGGCCCCACTCGCCGCGGGCGTCTTCGACATCTCGATCGGCGGCGCGATGACGCTCGCGGTCGTCGCGATCACCTTCCTCTTCCAGACCACCGGGGGCAGCTTCCCGGTGCCGCTGGCGATCCTCGTCGTGCTGATCGGGGCGATCGGGGTCGGCCTGATCAACAGCTGGCTGGTGGTCAAGCAGGGGATCGACCCGTTCATCGCGACGATCGGCACCGGTTCGGTGATGGTCGGCATGTCGCAGCTGCTGGCCAACGGCACGACGATCTCCGAGGGCATCCCGACGACGTTCACCGACTTCGGCCGCTGGGACCTCGGCCGGATCCCGGTCGGCGTCTTCATCCTGGTCGCGCTCTGCGCGTTCGCCTGGTACGTGCTCCAGTACACGCCGTTCGGACGCCATCTCTACGCCACCGGGGCCTCGCGCGAGGCCACCCGGCTGACCGGCATCCGCACCACGCGGGTGCTGCAGATCGCGTTCGTCTGCTCGACCGTCGGCGCCGCGATCGCGGGGATCGTCTTCGCCGCGCGGCTCGGCTCGGGACCGCCCGGGATCGGCCAGGGCTTCCTGATCGGGGCCTACTCGGTGGCCTTCCTCGGGTCCACGATCATCAGGCCCGGCCGGTTCAACGTCGGCGGCCTGGTCGTCGCGCTGCTGATCATCTCGATCGGGGTCAACGGGCTCCAGATCTCCGGCCTGCCGTTCTGGGTCGTCGAGACGTTCCAGGGCGGCGCGCTGCTGGTTGCCGTGCTGCTCGGACGACGCCGACCCGGCGCGTAGCCCGCGGCGGGGACGCCGGGCGGAAGGGAGTGGCGGGCGGGAGCGCCAGGCGGAAGCGGCAGGCGGGCGGATCATGCCGGTCCGCCGCCGCTCCGCCCGGCCCCCGATCCGGCGGAAGGTCTTCACTGGTACCACGTGGTACCGTCCGGATCACCGCCCATGCTGCCCGCCGACGCCCCTGCGACCGATCCCCCCGCGGACGCCGATCCCGCCCGTCGCCACGACGACGACCCCGCTCGCCGCCTGCTGCGGGGCATCGCCGCGGCCGTCGCCGACAAGGGCTACGCGGCGACCACGATCGCCGACATCGTCCGCCACGCGCACGTCTCTAAGCGGACGTTCTACGAGCACTTCCCGGACAAGCAGCACTGCTACCTCGAGGCCTACCGGCGGGGGACCAACCACCTGGCCCGGCTGATGGTCGAGGCCGGCACGACCGCCGACGGTCCGTGGCGCGAGCGGATGCGGGCCGCGCTCCAGGCCTACCTGGCCGTGCTCGTCGACCGCCCGGCCAGCACGCTGTCGTTCACCACGGGGATCCCCGCCGCCGGACCCGAGGCGATCGCCGCCCGCCGCGCGATGCACCGCCGGACCGCCGAGGCCCTGATCGCGATCGTCGACCACATCCGCCGCGACACGACCGAGATCGCCCCGCTGCGCCCGGTGATCGCCGAGGCGATCGTCGGCGCGCTCTCCGAGCTGGTGCTGAACGCCGTCGCCGACGGCCGGATCGACGACCTGCCGACGCTCGACGGGCCGATCCTCGAGCTGCTCTCCGCGGTGCTGACCGCCACCCCGACCGAGGACCCCGCATCGTGACCAACCGTGCCGCCCTGATCACCGGAGCCAGCAGCGGGATCGGGCTGGAGATCGCCCGCGTGCTCGGCCAGGAGGGCCACGCGCTGACGATCGCCGCGCGCCGCCCCGAGAAGCTCGAGGCCGCCGCGGAGCAGCTCCGCGGCGAGGGCTTCACCGTCCACGCCGTCGCGGCCCGACTGCAGGACGACGACGAGGTCGCCCGGGTCGTCGCGGCGCACCGCGAGACCTACGGCCGCCTCGACGTCCTGGTCAACAACGCCGGGGTCGGGATCGCCCAGCCGCTGGCCGAGATCACGACCAAGCACCTGGACCTGCAGCTCGGCGTGAACCTGCGCTCGCCGATCCTCTTCCACCGCGAGGCGATCGGCCTGCTGCGCGACGCCGCCCGCGAGCACCGCAGCGCCCTGATCGTCAACACCGCCTCGATCACCGGCGTCTTCGGCGAGGCGGAGCTCTCGGTCTACGCCGCGACCAAGGGTGCGATCATCACCTGGACCGAGTCGATGCACCGCGAGCTCTCCGCCGAGGGGATCAAGTCGACCGCCCTCTGCCCCGGCTTCGTCGACACCCCGATGACCGACTTCGTCAAGGGCGAGGTCGCCGCCGAGACGATGCTGACCCCCGCGGACATCGCCGAGTCGGTGCGGTTCCTGCTCCGCGTCTCGCCCGCCTGCTGCGTCCCGCAGATCCAGTTCGTCCGCAGCGGCGAGCGGATGATGTAGAACCGCCCTGCGGTCCCACCCGAATCCGTCGCCCCCGAGGAGTCCCGATGTCCTTCACCGCCGTGCTCGCCGTGCAGTTCCAGCCCGACGTGGTCGAGGAGGGCCTGGCCGCGCTCGGCCGGGTCCTCGCCGACACCCGGGCGTTCGCCGGCTGCCGGTCGGTCACCGTGGTCCACGACATCGACGACCCGACGCGGGTGCTCGCGATCGAGACCTGGGACTCGCTCGAGGCCGACGACGCCTACCGGATGTGGCGGGCCGGCGAGGGCGCGCCGACCGAGCTCGTCCCGCTGCTGGCCGCCGCGCCGACGCTGACCCGCGGCGAGCCGCTGACCGACCTCTAGTCAGCGGATCGGCGGCGGCGTGCCCGCGGCGCTCGCCGCCAGCGCGGCGTCCCAGCCGCAGACCGCGCACGAGTGCTGGAACACCGAGTGCGCGAACTCGACCGCCGTCGCCCGCGGGTCGTCGGCGGTCCGCACGTCCTCCCAGTCGAGGAGGAACTCGCCCAGCGTGGCGTCCCAGCGGGCCGCGGCGGGATCGAGCTTCGCCGCGGAGAAGCCCTCCGGAGCCGGGTGCGCGTAGGCGTAGAACGCCGCCTGCCCGTAGTTCTCGTCGCCGGGCCACCAGCCGATCGCGACCTCCTGGGCGTCCATCGCGTTGCGCATGATGAAGTCGTCGGCCGGCGGGTCCGCCGTGGCGCCCGAGAACAGGTTGACCGCCAGGTCGAACGAGCCCCACCAGGCGTTGACCGGCGTCCGCCGTCCCCGGAACGGCGCGACGAACGTGGTCAGCGCGATCGCGGCCTCGGTCGCCGCGGCGAAGTAGCGCTCGACCGCCGGCGCGTCGTAGGTCCGGTGCTGATCGTCCTCGTCGAGCGGGACCGTCCACGAGACCTCCTGCGGCGTCGGGTCGATCTCGACCGGTCCCCCGTGCTGGCGCACCGCGTCGAGCAGCTCGCGACAGACCGCACCGACCGCGCGATCCGGGCCGAGCGGGATCGCCGTGCCGTCGCCGCCGCTGTGCTCGACCAGCGCCTCGTGGCGTCGCAGGTCCAGCGCGACGGTCACCGTCCCGGTGCCGTGGGCGGTCGGCAGGGGCGCCGTCTCCCAGCCCCGCGCGGTCAGCCGCAGCGCGGCGTGCTGCAGCTGCGGCTCGGGCGGCGCCAGCGCCGCCGCGAGCTTGCCGAGCACCTGGGTGTGCGCGTGGAGCGTGTCGCAGGTCGCGCTCCAGTCGGCGTACCGCAGCGGTTGCCAGGAGGTGGTGGCCGGACGATCGGTGCCCATCGGCCGATCCTACGCCCCGACCATCGGCGCCCCGCGGGGATGGGCCCGGCCACCGGTCACCGGCACCGAGCCCGCCTTCCGCGGGACGCCGCGGTCCTCAGAACCGCAGGATCGCCGCGATCCCCTCGTGCGCGGCGAGCGGCTCGGGCTCGCGGAAGACCACGACCTCGGCGTCCTGGGACAGGGCGCGCGTGGTGACCAGCTCGGCGGCCTCGACGGTGCGCAGCTCGGTCCCGTCGACCGGGCAGACCGTCGCGCCGTCCGCGCCGATCCAGTCGCAGCTCGGGCAGCAGCGGGCGCTGCGCAGCTGGTCGAGCCGCGGGGTCAGCAGCAGCGTGCGGACCCGGGCCTGGACCAGCGCCTCGACCACCGGGGCCAGACCGGCGACCGCGCGGCCCGTGCCGCGCCCGCCGGCGAGCTCCTCGAGCAGGTCGTTCTCGACCTGCTCGCGCTGCTGCGCGACGAACTCCAGCGCAGCGGTCCGCACCTGCTCCTCGGTACTGCTCTGGACCTCGATCTCGAACCGGCCCCGCAGCACGTGCTGCAGGTCGGTGTGCAGCCGGTGCTCCATCTCGCTCGTCGCCTCGACCGGGCCGGCCAGCAGCAGGTGGTCGAACGGCTGGCGCTCGTGCATCCGGAAGAGGTCCTCGGCAACGTGGCGCAGGTGGTCGGAGACCTCCTCGTCGACCGACCGCTGGTACTGCGCCTGCGACCAGCCGCCCTTGCGGTGACGCCCGGACGTCTCGTCGTCGATCGTGTGGACCTCGGCGGCCGACGTCGGGGCGCCCGCGAAGATCCGCGCCACGCGCTTGTCGACCAGCAGCACCGCCCAGCGCTCGTCGACGCCGACCGCCGCCAGCGGCGCGACGAACGGCTCGTCGCCCAGATGAACCTGCTGCTCGATCGACTCCGGCAGGCGGATCACCTCGAACAGGTCGGCGGACCGGCAGGCGAAGATCGCCAGGCTGCCGGCGCCGTCGGCCGGGACCGCCGCGGGATCGAGCAGCGTGCCGATCCGCTCCAGGTCCTCGCGCAGCGCCCGGCGATCGTCGTCGTCGAGGTCGACCGCGCGCTCGACCGCCCGCTCGGCCTCGTGGCGCAACGACCCGAACGAGCTGGAGCGCGCGGCCGGGTCGGCGAACCGCACCGGATCGAGGTCGACGAACAGCGACAGCACCTTGCCCCGTGACGGCCGCAGGTCGGCGAGATCTCGGAGGCGGTCCGCGGTCAGCTCGTTCGTGCGCATGGCCCACGCCTACCCGACTCGGCGACCGGAGACACGTCGCGACGGCGCCCCGCACTCCGATCCGCCCGGCGTACGGCGATACTCCGGCCATGAGCTCGACCCCCTCCACCCGACTGCCCGCGAGCGAGCTGCTGCAGCTGCGACTGCGCAGTCAGGGACTGGGCGAGTGCGGAGCCGTCGACACCGACCGGGGCGCAGCGACCCCGGCGTCGGCCGTCGATCGCCTGTTCGCCCTCCAGGGTCAGGACCTGCCCGGGGCGCTCTGGTCGCTCGGCGTGCGGGCGCCCGACAGCGACCTGGCCGACGTCCAGGCGGCCTTCGACCGCGGCGAGCTGGTGCGCACCTGGCCGTTCCGCGGAACGCTGTTCGTGATCGCCGCGGCCGACGTTCCGTGGGTGCTGGCGCTGACCGCCGAGCGGAGCATCCGCGGCGCGGCGCGGCGGCGCGAGCAACTCGGCCTGGACGAGGCCACCTTCGACGCCGCCGAGGCGGTCGCCCGCGACGTGCTCTCCGGGGGCGGCCTGACCCGTCAGCCGCTGCTCGACGCGTTCGCCGCGGGCGGGATCGCGGTCGACGCGTCCCGCGGGTACCACATGATCTGGACCCTGGCCCAGCGCGGGGTGATCGTGCTCGGCCCGTTCGAGGGACGCGAGCAGCGGTTCGTGCTCGCCGACGAGTGGATCACCGCCCCGCGCCGGCTGGAGGCGGACGAGGCGCTCGGCGAGCTGGTCCGCCGGTACCTGGCCGGCCGCGGCCCGACCCCCGAGTCCGACATCGCCTGGTGGACCAAGCTGCCGCTGCGTGACGTGCGTCGGGGGATCGACGTGGTGCGCGGCGAGCTGGTCGGCTTCGACGTCGCGGGCGTCCACCACTGGGCGCACGCCGCGACGCTCGACCGGGTCGCGAGCGAGAACCCGCCCGCCACGATCCTGCTGCCGGGGTTCGACGAGTGGATGCTCGGCCACGGCGATCGCGATCCGGTCGTGGACCCCGAGCACGCGCAACAGGTCGTGCCCGGCAACAACGGCATCTTCAAGTCGACCGTGGTCCACCGCGGGCGGGTCGTCGGCCTGTGGTCCAAGCGCACGCTGACCCGCCGCACGGTGCTCACCCCGACGGCGCTCGAGGGCACGCTGTCGAAGACGGTTCGCGCGGGCGTCGCCCGCGCCGCCGACCGCTACGGCCGCTTCCTCGGCACCGAGATCGAGGTCGCGGACGGGCGCTGAGGTCCGGACCGCGGGCCTTCCCGGCGTGCGGACCGTCCCGGGGCGCGGGGCCGTACTCGGCGCGACCGCTCGCGATCCGCGGCCGCCCGGATTCCGATTCCGGTCACCTCCTGACCGGATCATCGGATAGACCTAGGCACCCGTACACAGATCACCCCGAGGAGACAGCATGGTCGCCATCAGCAAGCTCGATTTCGTCGGCATTCCGACCCAGGACCCCGACCGCGCGCGCCGCTTCTACGGCGAGACGCTCGGCCTGGCGGCCGACCCGCACTCCGAGTACGAGTTCTGGGTCGGCGACACGTGCCTGGGCATCTGGGAGCCGGAGAAGCAGGGCCGGCCGTTCCAGCCCCAGAAGAACGCCCACCTCGCCCTGCACGTCGAGGACATCGAAGCCGCGCGCAGCGAGCTCGAGGCCCAGGGCGTGAGCTTCGCCGGCCCCACGTTCGACACGGGCGTCTGCCACATGGCGCTGTTCACCGACCCCGACGGCAACGACCTGATGCTGCACCACCGTCACACGCCGCCGAAGTAGTCGCCGACCGCACCCAGCTGATGCGGATTCGGCCCACCTGTCGGTCGCAATACGCATCAGCTCGCGTGGGCGGCCCCGCAGTGAGACCGACGTCACGGACCGTCGGTAGCAACGGTCACACTCACCACGCTTGCGGCGGCATACCTTGAATGCACGATGCAACTGCTTCCGACCCGTCCGACGAAGTCCTGGCTCGTCACCGAGTACGCGGAGGACCGCTCCGCGAAGGTCTACGAGAGCGTGCGCCACGACGCCTTCGTGACCAAGGTGATCGCCGCCCTCCACGGCGAGCAGTTCGCCCGCGCCGCCAAGCCGGCGGCCGTGACCGAGCCGGTGGCCGTCGAGGCCCCGCGCGTCGAGCGCCTCAAGGCCGCGGCGTAGCCCCCGACCCACGGTGACGCGGGGCCGGCGTCCGGCCCCGCCCCCACGCGCTCAGGTCGGGCGGGCGGTCTCGACCGTCACCCGCTCGACCAGCGTCTCCGGCGTCAGCGCGGCGCCGGACAGCTCGGCCGCGACCCGGCCTCGCACCAGCACGACCACCCGGTCGGCCACCGCGGCCAGCTCCTCGACCTCGCTCGCGGCGACCACCACCGCGCGCCCCTCGTCCGCCAGCGCGACGATCGTGCGGTGGATCTCCTGCCGCGCGGCCACGTCGACCCCGACGGTCGGATCGTCGAGCACGACGACCTGCGCGTCCGCGCGGACGCAACGGCCGAGCAGCACCTTCTGGCGGTTGCCGCCCGACAGCGCCCCGAGCGGGTCGTCGGCCCGGTCGGCCAGCCCGAGCGCCTCCAGCGCCGGCCGCGCCGCGCGCCGCTCGCGGCGGTTGGTGACGAACCCGCGCACCGCCACGTCGCGCATCCCGGCGACGAGCAGGTTCTCGCGCACCGGGCGGTCGAGCATCCCGGCGCGGGAGCGCTCGGCGGGCAGGAACGCGATCCCGCGCCGCAGGGCGTCGTGCGGCTCGCGGAACCGCCGCGCGACCCCGCCGACGGTGACGTTCCCCGCGCCCGGGCCGATGACCCCGCCGAGGACCTCCAGCAACTCGGTCACGCCGGATCCGGTCAGGCCGCAGACCCCGACGATCTCGCCGGCGCGGACGTCCAAGTCGACCCCGTGCAGCTCGCGGCCGGTGACCCCGCGCAGCCGGGCGGCGACGGGTCGGTCCGCCGACCGACCGACCGCGTCCGACTCTGCGTGCAAGGAAGCCCCGCCGACCGCGCTCCGCGACCGTGGACGCACGACCTCGTCGAGGGCTCCCTCGGTGACGACCGCGCGGACCAGCGCGTCCGCGGTGATCGCGTCGCCCTCCAGACGGTCGACGGTCGCCCCGTCGCGCAGCACCGTGACGGCGCTGCAGAGCCGCTCGATCTCGGCGAAGCGGTGGGAGACGTAGACGATCGCCGTGCCCGCGTCCCGGGCCGCCGTCACCGTCTCGAGCAGGCGCTCGGCGTCCTCGCGGCGCAGCGCGGCCGTCGGCTCGTCGAGCACCAGCACCCGGGCCCCGCTGTAGAGCGCCCGGGCCAGCATCGTCATCCGCTGCTCGGCCGCGGCCAGGCCGTCGACCGGGGCCCGCGGGTCGATCGCGACGCCGATCCGCTCGAGCGTCGCCCGGACCCGCTCGCGGCGCACCCCGCGCCGGACGACGCCCAGCCGCGACGGCTCGTGACCGAGCGCGACGTTCTCCTCGACGCTCAGCCCCGGGACCACGGTCTGCTCCTGGGGCATCATCGCGATCCCGGCGTTCAGCGCCGCGCGCGGACCGCGCAACGTGACCGCGACGCCGTCGACCGCGACCGTCCCCGCGTCGGGAAGCAGCTGACCCGCCCCGACCCGCAGCAGCGTCGACTTGCCGGCCCCGTTGGGACCGACGACGCCGTGGATCGTGCCCGGCTCGACGCGCAGGTGCCCGTCGCGCAACGCGTAGGCCCCGCCGAAGCGCTTGACGATGCCCTCCAGCAGGAGCGCCGGAGGGGGGCTCACGCCGTCCGCCTGACGCTCCGCGCGACCAGCACCGCGATCCCGAGTACGGGCGGGTGGGCGGTGGTCACTGGTCCCCCGCTCACGCCGTCCGCCTGACGCTGCGCGCGACCAATACCGCGATCCCGAGCACCAGGCCCTGGACCAGATCGGTGACCCACGACGCGACCTGGAGCATGATCAGGCCGGTGGCCATCGTGCCCATGAAGATCACGCCGAAGTACGTGTAGACCGGGTGGAACCGTCCCGACGACGCCGCGCTCCAGCCCAGGAAGCAGGCCGAGTAGGCGGGCAGCAGCAGGCCGACGCCGGCGCTCGGGTAGTACGACGCCCCGCGCGACATCAGCAGCACTCCGGCGATCGCCGCGCAGAGCGCGCCGATCGCGAACGCCATCATCCGCACCCGCTTGGTCCGGATGCCCGAGATCCGTGCGGCGTCCTCGCCGCTGCCGGTGGCGTAGATCCGCCGACCGGGCACGGTGAAGCTGAGGAAGGCCCCGACCGCCGCGACCACGACCAGCGAGATGTAGACCGTCAGCGGCAGCCCGAGCAGCTCGCTCTCGGTGATCGTCAGGAAGCCCCGCGGGATCCCGTCGTAGACGGTCTTGTCGTCCATCAACGCGCGCTCGAGGCCGAGCACCACCGAGCCGACCGCCAACGTGCCGATCAGCGCCGGCACGCGTCCGTAGGCGACCAGCCCGCCGTTGACGCCGCCGGCCAGCAGCGCGGCCACCACCGCCAGCAGCAGCGCCGGCACGATCGGGATCCCCAGCGTGACCATCGCGTAGACGGCCACCGCGCCGGCGAACCCGGCGATGCTGCCGAACGACAGGTCGAACTCGCCGACGGCGAGGATCACCGTCAGCCCCGCCGCCGCGACCGCCAGCACGGCCGCGTCGTCGAGGATCGAGCGCAGCGTCGAGATCTGGGCGAACTCGTCCGGCCGCAGCGCGACGAAGACCGCGACCATCAGGACGAACGCGCCGAAGACGGCGTACCGCAGGACCGATCCGAGCGCGTTCGTCATGTCATCGGGCTAGAGCCCGTACTCCTGCTGCCACTTCGTCACGTATGGCTTCAGGTACTCGTCGACCGGGTACGGCGTGATGTAGCCCTTGGTCAGCTCGGGGTGGTCGTCCTTGGTGTAGATGTCGTACTCGACCTGCAGGCCGTCGGCGGCCTTCGGGTCCAGCGGCGTGCCCTTCTCGAAGTGCGACAGCAGCTGATCGACCGCGACCAGCGAGACCTGCTCGACGGGACCGTCGACCAGCGCCTGCAGCGGCGACTTCGGATCGATCAGCGGCGGCAGGTTGTTGGCGTT
>Ga0265296_1005175_pt1 | contig 10888 bp, 12 predicted proteins | sample MunlanPumphouse1_FD_189073 | JGI IMG/M metagenome (GOLD analysis project Ga0265296, IMG submission 189073) | Groundwater microbial communities from a municipal landfill in Southern Ontario, Canada - Pumphouse #1 | ecosystem: Environmental > Aquatic > Deep subsurface > Groundwater | place...
GTTATAGGGAAATCCCAAAACTCATAGTTGCATTAGGGCAGAAAAATCTTGACAGAAAGGAGGTTGCAGCTTAACATATGGGCAAGAGCGTCCTTCCTACTTCAACAAAAGGAAGGGACAATGTCCTAATTTGGTCTATCAGATTTTTTTCATTGAACCCTTCGTTTTTTTCCAAAAAACTGAAATAATTAATAGCAGCATCTGGTTCAAATAGAGGATGTTTTAATGGGACTATATCCATTTGGTTTTTGATGTGGTAGATTATGTTCTGATTAGGATTTAAATAATAAAGTGTCAATCTATTTTCTTTTCTTTCAATAAAGAAATTTGTGCCTATATGAATAGGAAATTTTACTTTATAGGAATTCCACTTAGGTTTTGGAAGAGGTAAATTTGATGAATATGTAATATAAAGATAGTCCTTTGGAAGAATAACTATATTTATCCATTTAGGATTAAGTTCTCTTTTAGATTTATATCTGTAAATGGCATGTCCACCGAACATATTATTTCCTCTAATCCCAATGGGTATAGGCGGTTCATCAAGTTTTGCGTTTAATACAAACATTTCAGAGGAAGACGTATCTCTCCAAAGAACTTTTATTGCACCATTCGCATCTAATACTTCAACAATATACCCATCTATTCTGAACGTCATTTTAATTTATATCTCTCCATTTAACATTATTTTATATTGCGGCCACATTTTGATGGATTATATAAGGGGGACGCGGCACTGTCAAGCACAAAAGTGCAAAAGTCTGCAAGCGAGAAAGGCAGGCAGTTATCCCACCTTTTCTGTCAGCCACTCCTTAATCAATGCGTCTTCACTTTTATGGAGTCTTTTAGCCCTGCTCCTGATTTTCTTAAATAGCTCCGTATCAAGTCCGACATATTGCTTCTTTTTGAGGCTGAACTTGATATCTGTTACTTCTTTTATATCTCCTGTCTCAAATAGATCGTGCTCATCAAAAAAATCGCTCGCCTCTGCTATGGTCATTGATTTCAATTTACTTTTTTTCATATCTCAATCTCTCCCTCCTATTCATGTCCCTCGCAGTTATAATCAATGCCCTGCTATGGAGTTTCTTAATAAAAAATACTGCGAGATATCGCCCGCTTTCTGTCCTGCCAAGGGCATTGTATAAATCTTCCCCTTCAACGTCGCCGCTCTCTTGTTTGAAAATCCTGCATTTGCCCGATAAAACATCTTCCACCTCATGCGGCAATACATTATGCTTCCATGCAAGTTTTTCAACAACTGTCTCTAACCATATTATATCATCAAGAATGAATGACAGAGCGGGACCTCCAATTGCTTATTTCTCCGTCCATATCTTTCTCGACTGCAACAACCCTTACCTTCTTTTTAGGAGCCCAGCCATGCTTATGAGGTTTGCACAATGCACAACCCTTTGATTTTTTATCTTTATAGACTTTGCCCATAATAATTAAATAATATTATTTAATAAATAATTTTTCATTTTTATCTTATCCCTCATCACTCAAAAAAGGCAAGCGGGGAAGCCTAAACTGCGAGGGGTCGAGGGTTCATCCTTCGCAGTGCTACGGAGAATGGAGTCGAGGGGTCAAGTGAAAGCAACAGAGCAAAAGTCAAAAGCTCAAAAGTCTGCAATCTGTCTACTCACCACACCAGCGACAACAGCAATTTTACATCTGACTGAATGCGGTTATATTTACATTTGATGACCATGCAGCACTCCGACCGGTAGCAGACACCGTTTTTCAGCACCACATGAATATTAATGCCTGTCACTTCACTATGCGGACAGGGCAGATGGAGCTTTCTTGTAGCCTCTGAATAACGTTTTTCAACAAAAGTATTTTTCATTAATAATTAAAATCAGCCTTAGGTTTTTTTAAACTTAGTTCCCCGGAATAATAACTCAAGAAAGTATCAAAATACTATTAAGGATTATTATTAAGGTTATACTGCTTAAAATCAGTATAAGAAAAAACAGGGCCGTCTGTACAGATGTATTTTCCGTCAGCATAGCAATGGCCGCATTTGCCGACACCGCATTTCATATGCGCCTCTAAAGTTGTGACGATATTTTCTTCACGCATCCCCATGGAAAAAAGGCCTCTCATCACCGCTTCTATCATGATATGCGGGCCACAAACAAATGCATACGCGCTCTTAACCGAAATCCGGGACTTATTCAGGTGCTCTGTAACAATGCCTGTATCAGCCTTCCATCCTTTATCTTTCCTGTCAACAGTAAGGGTTACATTCATGCCTTTTTTCTGCCATGTGTTAATATCGTCTGTGAATAAAACATCTGAGGGACTGCGGGAACCATAAACGAGTTCGATTTTTCTAAAATCTTTTTTATTTTTTATAACCTCGTTTATCATAGAACGTAAAGGTGCGATACCCATACCGCCTGCCACAAACAGAATGTCCCTGCCCTTTGCGTTATCGATAGAAAAGGAATTTCCAAATGGCCCCCTTATGCCAATCTCATCTCCTGATTTTATAGAGTGTATGGCAGATGTGACATAACCAACACGTTTGATACAGAGTTCAATATATCCCTGAACACCATGTGTTGATGTTATTGATATCGGCGCTTCACCAACTCCCCATAAAGAGACCATAAGAAACTGTCCTGGTTTATATTTAAATGCTTTTTCCGGAACAATCCTGAATAGTTTGACATCAGAGTTCATCTCGATAATCTCCATCGCCTTAGCCTTTGCAGGAAGATATATCCCGTCAATCTTGTCCATAGTATCTCATCTCCCCTTGCGCCTTCTATCGCCTATCCCGAGCCTGAATGCTATTGTTGCTATATCAATCCTGCCAGGACATGTGACCGTGCACCTGCCGCAGCCAACACAGCCGAACTTATTAAACTGCTCAGGATAATAAAGAAGTTTATGGAAATACCAGCGTTTTATCCTCATAATCTTTTTCTCTGCAGGCCAGACATTGCCTGCCATCTTTGTGAAACCTCTGAACATACATGTGTCCCAGTTCCTTGATCTGACACCTTCCGTTGATGAGTTTTTCCTGTCTATCACGTTAAAGCACGTGCAGAGCGGACACTCATAAACACAGCCGCCGCATTCAAAACACCTCTGCGCAACTCCTTCCCAGAAAGAATCGTCAACCTTGCCTGAAAGTATCTTCTGCCTTGCATTTTCAAGATTTATCCTCTTTTCAAATCTTGATTGAGAACTTAACATTACTTCATACTGATCATCATAATCAGATTTTTGGGGTCGTGAAAAAAGGTGGCCAAAATTTTTTATGATATCCAATCCATTTTTAGAACCTGTCTCCACAAGATATCGGTTACCTAAATCTGAAAACTGGATATCAAATCCTGAACTGAGAAAAGGTCCGCTTCCAAGTCCCATGCAGAAACAGGTTGGGTCAGGATTATTACAGCCTATTGAGATAAATACTGTATTTTTCCTCCTTGACATGTAATAGTCATCAATAAACTTTCCGGCATAGAATCTGTCAAGGAGTTCAATTGCTGAAATATCACATGACCTCACTCCAAAGATTAATCTCTTTTTCTTATCCCTTAAATTTTCTACCTTTCCTTTAGAGAATTTGAACATATCCTCTTTTTGTGGAAAAAGAAATTCTTTCGGAGAAGGGATTAAGGCCGGGCAGTCAAGGACCATTTCATGGATATTCTCAACAGCCTTAAAAACGATACCATCATTCTCGCCTTCCATAGGTCCGATCAAAGACATCTCTTTCCTTAACTGTCTCAGCCAATAAGATAAATTGCTCTTTTCGAGTACCAAATCTTTTTTCATATATTCAATCTCTCATTATTTCTTCTTGCATAATGATTTTTCAGATTCCACCGGCTCAATCCTTATAGCGCAGACCTTGTATTCAGGTATCTTTGCCAACGGGTCAAGCGCAGGATTCGTGAGCAGGTTTACAGCTGCCTCTCTGAAATGGAATGGGATGAATACCGTGCCTTCTGAAACCTTATCTGTCACGCAGGCCCTGACTACAATTGTGCCGCGCCTCGATGAAACCTTCATCATTGAATCGTGTTTTATCTTCAGTAAATCTGCATCCTTTGGATTTATCTCTGCATAACATTCGGGATATTCCCTTGCAAGTGTGGATGTGCGGCGGCACATTGTGCCGGTGTGATAGTGAAAATACATCCTTCCGGTTGTAAGTAGAAAAGGGAACTTTTTATCTGTGGTTTCTGCCGGCGGTAGATAATCAGCAGGCATAAATGTCCCAAGACCTTTTGCAAATTTTTTCCTGTGAAGAAATGGCGTGCCAGGGTGATCCGGGTCAGGACATGGCCATTGCAAGCCAAAATTGCTGTCAAGCCTGTGATGCAGGATACCCCTGTATGAGGGTGTAAGAAACGCAACTTCTTCCATTATCTCATGTGTTGCTCTGTATTCCATGTTATATCCCATTTTTTTAGAAATCTCGGATATAATCCTCCAGTCCGGCATGGCGCCGTACATCGGACGTATTGCCCCTCTTATCTTCTGCACTCTTCTTTCTGTATTAGTAAAAGTCCCGTCTTTTTCTGCAAATGTGACAGCAGGCAGAACGACGTGGGCAAATTCTGCGGTATCAGACATAAATATATCCTGAACAACGAGGAATTCCAGTCTCCCGAGTGCCTCTTTGATACAGGATGAATCAGGGTCTGATATCAAAGGGTTCTCTCCCATAATATACATGGCCTTCATCTGCCCTTTCAAAACAGAATCAAACATTTCTGTTAGTGTAAGTCCTGGTCGTGATGGAAGTTTTCTTTTCCATGCCTGTTGAAATTTTCTCCTGACAGCAGGTTCTGAAACCTTCTGATATCCTGAATAAACATCAGGAAGCGCTCCCATATCACATGCACCCTGAACATTATTCTGTCCCCTGAGAGGATTCAGTCCTGTCATAGGTTGACCAATATGTGCTGTGAGCATACAGAGGTTTGCACATGAGCGGACATTGTCAACACCTGTTATATGTTGTGTTATTCCCATTGAATAGAAAAGCATTGCCCTTTTTTCTGTTGCATAAACCCGTGCAGCTTTCCTGATATCCTGCGCAGGGACACCTGTTATCTTCTCGGCAATATCCGGCGGATACTTCCTTACAACCTTTTCGAAGGCATCAAAATCCTCTGTCCTTCGTTTTACAAACGGTATATCTACAAGCCCTTCATTTATTATCACATTCATCATGCTGTTAAGCAGTACTACATCAGTCCCGCATTTATGTCTTAAATGAATATGCGCAAACTCTGAAATCTGCGTCTTTCTCGGGTCTGCGACAATCAGTATTGCATCTTTATCAACTGCATCGAGCATGTGCATTCCTATCATGGGATGCTGCTCTGTTGTATTTGAGCCTATTACAAAGAGAACCTTTGCATCTGCTATTTCACTGATAGAGTTTGTCATTGCACCTGAACCAAATGCCACGGCAAGCCCTCCTACAGTTGATGAATGACAGAGCCTTGCACAATTGTCAATGTTATTTGTTCCGATAACAGCCCTTGCAAATTTCATCATCAGGTAATTTTCTTCATTTGTGCACTTTGCAGAACTCATGACCCCTATGGAATCAGGACCGCATGATTTTTTAATGTCTGCAAGTCTGCCGGCTATCAGACCTATTGCTTCATTCCAGGATGCCTTTCTGAATATGCCGTTCTCTTTAATAAGGGGATATTTAAGTCTTTCAGGGTGCTGTATAAACTCAAAAGAATTCCAGCCTTTTACACAAAGGGCGCCTTTATTTACAGGATGATGTCTGACAGGCGAAACACCGGTGATATTACCTTCTTCTACATGGAGATAAAGCCCGCAGCCGCATCCACAGTAAGGGCATATTGTAGGGATCTTGTCCATCCAGGATAATTTAGCACAAAAAAAGACTATCTTTACAGTCTTAATATCACAAGGACAGGGGGAACTGTCTTTGAGCGGTTGGCAAACTCGATAATTATTTGGTTGAAACATTCGCACTGATTAGCCCTTCCTTTTTTGTTGCCTATTTTAAGCCTTATCCCATTCATTACTGCTCTAACCAGTTTTCTGTTTTTAGTTCCTCTATATTCGCAGGGCGTAAAACTCATGGATGTTGAGGGTGAAGATAAGCTTGTAAGCATCGGAAGGGTTGTGGAAAGAGATTGACATTTAAACCATAATCAAGATATCTTATATCATGTCCAAGGAGCGTCACGGAATTGGTTATAACATCATCTTTAAAACTCAGGAGGATTTTTGATAGGCGTAAGGCGTTTTGAAAGAAGGCCGTATAATGAAACAATCGATTTTTCTGTGAGTGTATTTGAATTTAAGGAACTGAAAAGATTAAATCTGAATGGAACAGGCATGGACATCAGTGATGCAGGGATAGGTGTCCGGGTAGATTATCCTTTGGAGCCTGGCCATGTGCTTAGATTCAACGGCAAAGTACAAAAGGCAGGCATTGTAATATGGAGCATAAAATCTGGGAATGCATATAGGGTTGGGATAAAATTTGTACAAAAAGCGGTGAATTGTACACCTCCGGCGATAGCTGATTAAACTACATTAGAGTCTGTTTATAAATGCCACTTTCAACTCAAATGCGTCATTCCCGTTTTCGCGGGAATGACACTAAAACAGGACTTTTTCAGGGGTCTCAATCTGCTGGAAGATCATTTTCCCCTCTTTGGAAACCATGTGGCAGGGGAGATTTTTGTTCGGGGTGTTACTTTTTAAATCCTCAGTGCACAGAGCATGAAAAGCATGGGTCATATGCCCTTACAAGCATCTCACACATGAGTGTTATTTCTTCCTTTGGTTTATCTATATTTTCATTTACTATTTTTTTAAGGGCTTCTTCAAGACTAAGGAAGTTATGTGCTGTTGGGGTCACAATATTTGCTTTCTCTATAACCCCTTTACTGTTTATTTCATAATGATGATAGAGCATACCTCGCGGGGCCTCGGTTACAGCCGAGCCAGAACCTTCTCTAAGCTTAACCTCATCGAGAGAATCTTCACCAGAAAGTCCTTCAAGGAGTTCAATACACTCCCATATCCCGTGTATTAACTCTATACCCTGTGCTTTGATATTAAAGAAAGGGTTTTTCTCTAAAGCCTTAAAACCAATCACCTCAGCTGCCTTTTTAGCCTCGGGATGGAGCATATCAAACTTAAGATTAAGCCTTGAAAGCGCTCCCACCATAATCGAGCCCCTTCCCTTCAGCAATGTTCTCTTTGCATTTGAATAAGGAACTTCTTCCTCTTTAAAGTAAGAATGATAATCATCCACTTCTGCCTTAAGCCCGGAACTGGATACAATAGTCCCCTCATTTACAGCATATTCGTCTTTGCTGACAATAGCCACATATTCTGTATTGTTTTCAAAATCCGGGTAACGCAGTTCTGATACCATTTTAATTGTATCTAAGGCATCTTCTTTTACGGCTTCAAGTTGTTTTATCAATTTTCCAATCTCATCCCTCGAAGGAACCTTTGTAAAGCCGCCTGCCACCATCGAAACAGGATGGAGCGGTCTTCCTCCGAATATGGCAGTAATATTGTTTACAGCTTCCTTTAACCTCAAAAGCCTCTTTATTTCATCTTCATGGCCGGAAAGAAGTTCCACCTTGTAATAGTCAGGCAGAACAAGCATATAAAGGTGGACAAGATGGCTTGCGATTATCTGGCTTAAGGCCATTATCTTCCTTATTTTTTTAATCTCTAAAGAAGGTGTGAAACCCATTGCCTTTTCAATCGCCCTTATTGATGTGGTCATATGCGATACAGGGCAGATGCCGCATATCCTCGACACTATATCAGGCACTTCATCAAATTTTCTTCCTGCAAGAAAACCTTCAAAGAAACGGGGCGGCTCCCAGATCTTAAGCTTAAGGTCTTTGAGTCTTCCTTCTTCTATCTCAAACTTGACCGAGCCTTCCCCTTCTACGCGGGCTATATAATCAATATTAATCTTCATCTGTCTCTACTGCCCTTCTAAACTCAATGGTATCCGCTCCAAATAGTGTAAATTTTCTTGCAATGTCATCTCTGGACAATCCCATTAATTTAAACTTTCTTGCAAGGGCAGGACCGTTAGCCTGCTTCATCGGTCCAAAGCACGAATAACATGCCCTGTTCATCGAAGGGCAGAGTGCGCCACAGCCTGCATTCGTTACCGGCCCCATGCAAGGCATGTTATAAGCCGCTAAAACACATGTATTGCCATTTATCTTGCACTCGGTGCAAACGCTGTATTGAAGAAAGTCTGGCTTTTTCCCTGTGAGTACCGAGGATAATGCCTCATACAGGTCCCTTTCTCCCGGCGGACATCCCCTTATATATCCGTCTACCTTCACATATGCATCAACCGAATGGGGTCTTATAGAATGGATAGTAGAGAGATCCTTATAGACCTTTTTTTCTGCTTCAAGTTCTGGCATCGTGGATTTTATAGCTGGTATCCCTCCATCTATCGCACATGAGCCTATGGCAAAAAGCCGGGCGCTATTCTGTCTTATTTTCTTAAGCTCATCCACCTGCCATGACTCTGTTATTGTGCCTTCAATAAGGGCTATGTCAAACGGCCCATGAGGATTTCCTCCTCTTAAAAACATTTTTGCAAAGACAAAATCAAAGCTTGTAATTGTTTCCAGAATATATTTCTGAAAATATATAAATTGAAACTCACATCCTGCACAGCATGAGTATTTAAAGAATCCGAGTCGGGGTTTTTTCATAATTTCATATTCTTAAAGCATTCCATCCGGAAGCCCTTTTACTTCTTTGTAAGAAAAAACCGGTCCATCCTTGCACACGAACAAACCAAAATGCTGACAATGGCCGCAATGTGCTATGCCGCATTTCATCCTTCTCTCGAGGGACACATAAAGCCTCGATTGGGCAATGCCCATCATAAGAAGCCCGCGGCATATAAAACGTATCATTATCTCAGGGCCGCAAATAAAGGCAAATGTATTGTCAGGCTTTATCCTCACCTTATCAAGAAGGTCTGTAACAAGGCCTACATTATGTTTCCACCCCCCTTTACTTCCCCCCTTACCAAGGGGGGATATAGGGGGGTGCTGTGTAACTTCATCCACTGTAAGATAAAGTGAAATCCCCTTTTCCCATGCATCGAATTCATCCATAAAGAGGAGATTCTTCTCGTTTCTTGCACCGTAGAGTAGACTCACATCGCCAAATGATTTTCTTCGATTTAAGATTGTCTGGATGACAGGCCTTATTGGTGCAAGCCCCACGCCACCTGCTATCAAAAGAATGTCTTTGCCTCGCGCCTCATTCAGCGGCCAACCCCTGCCATAAGGGCCTCTAAGGAGAAGTTTATCCCCTTTTTTAAAATTATCCAGAAAATCTGTTACCCTTCCTACAGATTTTATTGTGTGATCAAAACAACCATCACGTGGAATTGAGCTTAAAGATATGGGGGCTTCGCCTACTCCGGGGTAGCCCACCATATTGAACTGGCCGGGTACTGCTGCAAATGAACCCTCTACGGAAAGAGTGTATGTCTTAACATCCTCAATTTCTGATTGAATATCTTTTATGTGCGCCTTTATTGGTTTAACGGGGTTCATGAGCTCTTTGTATCTCTTTCGCCATCTCTGTAAGGTCTATGCCTGTCGGACACCATGTTATGCATCTGCCGCAGCCAACTGTTTTTATAATGCCATGCTGTCCTGTCTGGTTTAAATTATGTGTAACAAACTGCCTGAGCCGGGCAGCCCTCCCCTGCCTGAAATTGCCTCCATGCACCTCTGCAAACTTCATATCCTGACACGCATCCCACTGCCTGAACCGCCTCACAGTCTTAAGATCCATAGAGGTCTCATCAACCATGTCATAGCAGAAACATGTTGGGCATACCATAACGCAATTTGAGCAGGAGAGACATCTTTCCTCTGCTGTATGCTGCCAGACAGGATGTTCTATATTTTCCAAAAATAGATTATCGAGTCCTTTTACATTTATTGTCTTTTTAAAGTTATTCAGTAAGGATTTCTCTTTTTCTGATTTAAGCCTTAATTCATTTGCACCTGCTCGCTTCCCCTTAAGGTTGAATAACTCTTCTGCCCTTCTGCTTTTTATCTCAACAAGATATTTATCTTCAAAGTCTGTAAGAAGTATATCATAACCTGAATCTGCCTTAAGAAAAGGCCCTGCGCCGACTGATGAGCAGAAACAGTTTGGGGAGACATGGATGCAGTTCAGAGAGATGATTATGGTGTTTTTTCTCCTGAGCTTATAATATGGATCTTTGAATGCACCCAAAAATGTCCTGTCAAGATAAAGTATTGCGTTTGTGTCACATGGGTGCACTCCTACAATGACCTGTTTTTCAGAAAGCGGGGGGATTTCATCGATTAATAACTTTTCATTCATCCTGAATCTAAAAAGCTCTTCTTTTGCTTTATAGAGAAAGAGTTTCCCGGGAGAAAGCATTGTGCTTTCATATTCCATGAAAAGTTCCTTTGATGAATTCAATCCTCTGAAGACGGTCTGAGTTCCGACTTTGACAGGCCCAATGAGTCTGTAGTTATTTCTCAGAGAATCAAGCCAGAGAAAGAATGACTCTTTTGAAACAAGTTTTTTAGATCTTCGGAAAGCTCTTTCCCCAGTCATACCATTTCCAGACATCCCTTGTCAGTTCCTTGTATTCACTCTTTATATACTAAAAATGATACACCAATCCATGGAAAAACGCTATCAAACAATGGAGGGGTTGTCAAGAATGATTACATGCCCAAAAACAGAGATAGAAAAATGATTATAGCAACAAACCTAAGTAGGACAGGCGTCTCGCCTGTCATGGTTCGACAGGCTCACCATGACCAGCAGTGTCACCCTGAGTTTGTCGAAGGGTAACCAT
>Ga0265296_1005176_pt1 | contig 10886 bp, 7 predicted proteins | sample MunlanPumphouse1_FD_189073 | JGI IMG/M metagenome (GOLD analysis project Ga0265296, IMG submission 189073) | Groundwater microbial communities from a municipal landfill in Southern Ontario, Canada - Pumphouse #1 | ecosystem: Environmental > Aquatic > Deep subsurface > Groundwater | place: Canada...
AGTTTATTGTTTGCCATGCAGTCCTCTCAAGAGGCGAAGTTCTCAATAAAGAGACATAGGTCGATTGAGCAGCCTCTTGCTGACAAAGGGTTGTCCGATATGGCAATGATAGAAAAACCGTAAATGCGGTCTCTGGGCAGAGTCTGAAATCGCTAAATAAGGTATCAGGAGGTTCGTCAAATGACAGCGGGATATATGGGCAGGATTTTATTTGTGGACTTGTCGACAGGTAAGATCGAGGAGGAAACACCACCGGAATCGCTCTACCGCGACTTTCTGGGAGGTTTCGGCCTGGGGGCACGGATCATCTACAGCCGGCAACGCGGCGGCGTTGATCCACTGGGGCCGGAAAGCCACCTGGGCTTTGTCACCGGGCCTCTGACAGGAATACGCGGCTTGCTGGGCTCCCGATTCACGGTGGTAGGCAAATCGCCCCTTACCGGAAGCTGGGGAGACGCCAACTGCGGGGGATACTTCGGCCCATATCTGAAGTTCTCCGGATACGATGCTGTTTTCTTCAAAGGTATATCCCAAAAACCCGTCTATCTTTTCATCAATGACAGTAAGGCCGAACTGAGAGATGCCGGGCATCTCTGGGGCAAGGATTCCAGAGAGACCGAGGAAGCGCTCAAGGCTGAACTGGGTCAAAAAGCCGCTGTGGCATGCATCGGGCCTGCGGGAGAGAAGCTGTCTTTGATCTCCTGTGTCATGCACGATATCGGCACGGCGGCAGGAAGGTCCGGCCTGGGCGCGGTGATGGGCGCAAAGAAACTGAAGGCCGTGGCGGTGATGGGGACAAAAGAAGTGCCGGTGCCCGATAAGGAAAGGGTCGCTCAGGTCTACAAGGAATATCGGGAGCGTCTGGGCGGCGAATACTACGAGTCCTTCAAAACCTGGGGCACCTGCGGCACTAACGCGCAGTCCGCTCTCAACGGCGATTCGCCTGTCCGGAACTGGGCCGGTGTCGGCGTCGACGAATTTCCCAATGCCGAAGCGATCGGCGGTAAGGCCATACTTGCCCTGCAGGAGCGTAAGCATGCCTGTTTGTGGTGTCCCATTGCCTGCAAAGGCATCATGAAAGGGGGGAAAACATATCAGGCCGGGGGACATAAGCCGGAATATGAAACCTCGGCCGCTTTCGGATCGCTGCTGCTGAATAATAATCTAGAATCGATCGTGAAGGCGAACGATATCTGCAACCGCTACGGGCTGGATACCATCTCCGCGGGCGCAGCCATCGCCTTTGCCATGGAGTGCTATGAAAATGGCATCATTACACAGAAGGACACCGGCGGCATTGCGCTCAAGTGGGGGGATCATCAGGCAATTATCGCCATGACCGAAAAGCTGGCCAGGCGTGAAGGTTTCGGCGACGTGCTGGCCGATGGCGTCAAGAGAGCGGCAGAGAGGATCGGGAAGGGCTCCGAAAAATACGCCATTCACATCGGCGGCCAGGAAGTAGCCATGCACGATCCCAAACAGATGCAGACATATGCGGGGATCTATACCTGTGATGCTACCCCCGGACGCCATACATCAGGCAGTGCGAACGCGATGAGTTCACATTTCATCCGGGTTATGAATGCCAGCGGAATGTGTATGCTGCAATTCATCTGCGCACCGAATACCGATCTCTCCGCGTTTATCTCGGCCGCCACCGGGTGGAAGTTCGGCATGGGAGATGTGATCAAGACGGGAGCAAGAATATCCGCCATCCGCCAGGCTTTCAATGTCCGCGAGGGAATCAAGCCGCGCGACTTCATGGTTTCTTCCGGCAGAGTTATGGGGAATCCGCCTCTGGGGAGCGGACCGACGGCCAATGTGACGGTGGACATTGACGTGATAATGGCCCAATTCTTCAAGGACATGGACTGGGATATCGAGACCGGCCGGCCAAGCGTGCAGAAACTTCAGTCCCTGGGTCTGGATGATGTTGCCAAAGACCTCTGGACTCAGTGACAGCAGCAAAGGCCGTGGGAGAGTCGCGGCTAGCGTTGAAGCAGGCATCGAGCCTGTATTTGCACTTGATTGAATGCTCTGCGTTGGCTGCAAGACTCCGGGCAGGCTTAACAACCGGAGGAAATCCAATCATTATCGGTTCAGGCATTGCGTGCCATAGAATCTGTCGTGGTCCACGAACAATTCGTGACACCGACGGCCAAATTCGCCGATATCCTGCTGACGGGCAATACCTTTATGGAAAGAAACGACATCACCCTGGGAGTGGGAGGGATACCCTGTGTAGGCTCTATCAACAAAGTAATTGAGCCTCTCGGCGAATCAAAGTCGCCCATCGAGACCGCTGTGCCATATATAAAGAGACCGGGGCGGTCTAGAGAAGATCGTTACCCCGTACTTTTGGACAGGATGACCAAGTCTTCTGGTCATTGTCCACCCTTTATGCTGAGGAGTATAATTTCACGAAAAAGGAGGGGCAGAATAATGGCTATAATTTTCCATAGTAAGTAGCCGGACTGGCTGGTCAGATGTGTTTATATCCATCAAATCTGAAGAATACCATAAAGGAGGAACGCAATGTCTCGGAAAGGTACATGGTGCAAGTTTCTAGCTATATTGCTGGTCCTGGTGTTGTTAGTGCCGATACTGGCAGCCTGCGGCGACGATGATGAGGAGGCAACACCCACACCAGTGGCAACTACTCCAGCAGCAACGAAACCGGTGGCGACTGTTCCAGCAGCAACGATTCCGGCAGTAACTACTCCAGCGGCAACCACGCCCTCAGTGACAACCTCAGACAAGCCGGTGAAGGTTGGAGCGGTATTTTCCTGGAGCGGATATGGTGCGGCGGCCTCTTATCTGGCTGATGCGACCATAGAGCTCGTCAACCACCAGGTGAAACAGCGCGGCGGTGTCAAGGTTGGCAATGTCATGAGACCCCTGGATATCATTAAATATGATATGAAAAGCGATGTAGCGGGAGCAACCCAGGCAGCTACGAAGGCTATAACACAGGATAACTGTGTTGGTCTGACCTTTGGGGGCCTTACCGGGGCCGATGGTCTCGCGGTATCTGCGGTTGCAAAGAACTACAATGTCCTTTACAGCCACTTTATGGGTGACGCAAGTATCAATACTGATTATACGAACACCCTGAACGCAGTATTGAGTATGCAGGCCAATATCGTGCCCTGCACCAGCTTTGCATTGGAGGTCTTGAAACCGAAGACCGTTGCTTTCATTGCTAATGACTCAAGCATGGAGCGGATGATAATCGATGGGCAACAGAAGATAATGGAAGCTGCAGGGGTGAAGACGGTCTTGAAGACGTTCTATCAATCGAGCACTACCGATTTCGCGCCTATTTTGACAAAGGTAAAATACGAAGCGCCGGATCTGGTCATCGCCTACGCATCCCTGGGGCAGTATAAGGCCATACTCAAGCAGATGCCGGAACTCGGCGGCTGGGGCAACATTAAATTCATGGGTGCATCTCAGTCATCGGGCGGCACTGGTGTAATCACCGCTCCTGGTTCGGACGGTATGTACGTAAGCGCTTACTGGGATTACAGCATCAGTAATCCAGGGTCAGACTATTGGGTAAACAGCTGGAAAGCGTATGCTGCAGACCATCCTGACTGGGCAAAAAAGAATGGGGATGTACCTTCTATCAATATCCTTCCGTTCTATCAGTGCCTCTGGGGGGTCATAAATGCAGTAGAGTTTGCAGGCAGCGACGATCCGGCGGCAGTAACTAAGGCGGCCAGATCAGGAAAGCTGACATTTGAGTCACCGGCGGGTAAGGTGACATGGGATACAAGCGGACTCTCCAATCAAACCATACTGATAGGCAAAGTCACTAGTGGTAAGACGCAGATACTGAGGACGTACGCGGAGTCACCTCTGGTTAAATAGGCGTCGTATCTCAGCACAAGTCAACATGGTGGGCATTTAGCTTTTGCATCTCCCCGACTTGATAAAGTCGGGGAGATGCATATTCCGTATCCTTTTCTCAGGGTGATTGACCCGGGGACAGGTACGAGTAAGAACCCGTAGTGCCGGGAGGGTACCAGAATGTCAACCGCAGAGAAGGCTATTGTTCTGCCGCCAATTGATCAGGTGGGCATCATCGTCGCAGACCTGGACAAGGCCATCAAATTCTACAGCTCCAGGTTCGGCTGGGGGCCTTTCAAGGTCATCAATGCCAATCTCGAAGGCTGCATGTACCGGGGAAAGCCCGCCGACTGCAAATTGAAGATCGCCTTCGGACGATCCGGCCCCATCGAGATCGAATTATTCCAGGTGATCGAAGGCCCTTCGCCCCATGCCGATTTCCTGCGGGAAAAGGGGGAGGGGATTCAGCACGTGCGCTTCAGCGTCGATAACCTCGATGAGATACTGGCCGAGTGGGCCAAAGACGGCATTGAACCGGTGTGGGAACGCCGATCCCCAGTGGCTTCAACGGCCTATGTCGATACTCAAAAGGCGGGCGGCGGCATCATGGTTGAACTCATACAGTTCCATCCAACCGATAAGACGGAGGCGAGGTGAATCATGGCAGCTAACGCTTCGATTTCCACCCGGAAGGGCACCTGCCCGGTTTGCGGTACGTACTGCCACGTGATCGCCCAGATTGAAAACGGTAAGGTGGTCAAAGTGCGTGCGGATAGTGAAAGCCCTTTGGGCAATCTCTGCATCCGTGGGGCCAATGCAGTTGAATATCACGATCATCCACGAAGGTTGAACTATCCGCTCAAGAGACTGGGCGCAAGGGGCGAGGCCAAATGGAAACCGGTCACCTGGGAGCAGGCGATGGATGAGATCGCCGCCAAACTCAATAGCATCCGGGAACGGTACGGGCCGGAAGCCGTTCTGGTGTTGGGCGGATCGCCGCACGGTCCGGGCGATCCGGCAGCCTGGAAATGGTGCAACCTGTGGGGTACTCCGAATTTTTTTCATCTGGGCAAGAATTGCGGCGAGGGGGAATTTCCCATCGAGTGCGCCGTCTACGGTTACGATACCCTGGCCGGGATGAGAAATCCCCAGAAGACCGGCGGCCTTCTCATCGTCTGGGGCAGCAACCCGTCGGCTTCGCAGCCGAGGCTGTGGGCGCGATATACCGGCCTTCAGAAGGAAGGGATGAAGATCATGGTGATCGATCCCCGGCCCACCGACTGCGCCAAACAGGCCGATTTCTGGCTGCAACTGCGCCCGGGCACTGATGGCGCTTTGGCGCTGGGAATGCTCAACGTAATGATCAACGAGGGTATCTACGACAAGGAATTCGTCCGGAAGTGGTGCCTGGGATTCGAGGAAGTGAGGGCGCTGGTGCAGCAGTACCCACCGGAGAAGGTCTCCGAAATCACCTGGGTGCCGGTTGAAAAAATCGTGTCGGCCGCCAGAACATACGCCGGCGCTTCGGCGGCGGCTCTGGTGTGGGGTGTGACCAATACTCATCTGGGCGACGGCGCCGGGTTGAGCGCTTCGCTGGGAAAATGCTGGCTGCGGGCCATCACCGGCAACCTGGATCGAGAGGGCGGCCAGGTGCTGGGCACGCCGCCGACCTTCACCGCCTTCCTGGATGAGATGAACTGGGAGCATCAGATCAATCATCCTTTGCGCACCCGGGACAACGTCAGCGCCGATAAATATCCCATCGGATCGGTGAGGGCCCTGGCCCTCTATCGTCAGGCCATGAAGCGGGTCTGTCCCCAGGGATGGGGCGGCCAGCAATATTTCATCTACCCGTCTCCTCACGCAGTCTGGCAGGCGATCCTGACTGGAAAACCCTACCCCATCAAGGCGGTGTTCGATCAGGGTACCAACACGTTGTGCTCGATGGGGAATGCCCGGCATGCCTATGAGGCCTTCAAGAGCGATAATCTGGAACTTCATGTGTCCATGGATCATTTTATGACGCCCACCGGTGCCCTGGCGGATTATGTCCTGCCGGCCACCGATGCGCTGGAGCATCCCACCCTGACCAATATGTGGGGACTCCAGGGCTCCGAGTTTGGCCGGGAAGCGGCATCAGGTCCGCTCTACGACCGCCACGACGACTATCAGTTGTGGGCCGATCTGGGCAAACGGCTGGGGCAGGCCGAACACTGGCCGGAAACGCTTGAAAAATGGCTGGACAAGCTGCTGGCCCCTTCGGGCCTGACGCTCAAGGAATTTGCCCGGCAGTCTGGATATGTGGTTCCTTCCGTATATAAAAGGTACGAAAAAGTGGGCTTTGCTACTTTTTCCGGCAAAGTGGAGCTGGTGCCGACGCTCCTTAAGCAATTGGGATATGATCCGCTGGCCGGATACAAAGAACCGCCCTGGAGCCCCGTTTCCACACCGGAGATGGCCGAAAAATACCCGCTCATTCTCATCAGCGGCTCAAGAGTAAAGGAATTCCATCATTCATCCCACCGGCAACTGGAAAAGATCAGAGATCGCTATCCCGATCCGCTCATGGAGATAAGCCCGGAGACTGCGGCACAACTGGATATCGCCGAAGGCGACCGGGTATGGATCGAGACACCGATGGGAAAGGTGAAGCAAAGGGCCCAACTGGTCCATGGCATGCTTGCCCAAGTAGTCCATGCCGACGGGTACTGGTGGTTTCCGGAGAAGCCCGAAGCCGAACCCAGCCTCTTCGGCGTATGGGAGTCGAATATCGATGCCATTGTTCCAGACCAGCCAGGGCTTTCGGACTATGCGGGCAACAGCTATTTCCGAGGTCTGCTCTGCCGGGTGTACAAAGCGGATTGACTCGAGACCGCTCGCTTGGTGAGAGCGTGCCGTTGGATGCAAGGGGTGGACCAATGTCAAAACTGGACGAAATCGAAGAGATCAAGAAACTGAAGGCCAGGTACTTCCGATTGCTGGACCAGAAGCGCTGGGAAGAATGGGAGGATGTCTTCACGGAGGATGCCACGGTTCACTTGATGACCAGAGAGGAGCGTCTGTGGCGTGGAAAAGGGGAGATTGTCAGGCAAATCAGCTCAGCACTTGTGAATGCCACGTCCATCCATCATGGGCACATGCCGGAGATTGAGCTTACCGGCGATACCACCGCCACCGGCATCTGGGCCATGTCCGACTATGTCCTGTTTGCCGACCGTACCCTGAAGGGCTACGGGCACTACGAGGAAGAATACGTGAAAGAAAACGGTAAATGGAAGATCAAGAGACTTCGGTTAACGCGCCTTCGGGAGGAGTGGTGCTCAAACGATGAAAAAGCAAAGGAGGCACCGCAGATGAAAGCAACCGGCAAAGAGAAGGCGGCGCTGCCGCCGGTGACTCAGATCGGCATCGTTGTAAAGGACATCGAAAAGACGGTCCAGTTCTATACTTCAGTTCTTGGTCTGGGGCCGTGGGATATCAGGGACGGCGAAATACAGGGAGATCCGAAGCTGGGCAAACCCGGCCACATCGTGTGCAGATTTGCTAGAGCCAAGTCAGGGCCGATTGAAATCGAGCTTGTGCAGCCTCTGAAAGGTGAGAGCCTCTACACGGAATTTCTGCGTGATAAAGGAGAAGGGCTCCATCATCTTGGCTTCTTCGTAACCGATATCGATGCCGAGCTTGACAGGTTCGCCCAAAAAGGGGCTCGGTCCATCCTGGGGCAGGATCTGCCCGTATGCAAATTCGCTTATCTGGCCCCTGAGGACAGCGGGGGTGTAATACTCGAACTGCTCCAATGGAAGGTTCCGGTTCAGAAGACAGCGTGACGCGGTGAATGAGAGCATTTCATTACGAGGAGAGACCGATGAATGACAGCAACGATACAGAACAGATAGTTACCACAGTCTGTCATGACCATTGCACTTCGGCTTGCGTACTAAAGCTTCATGTCAAAGGCGGCGTCATCACGCGTGTCGAGACCGATGATGGGGAGTATCCCCAATACAGATGCTGTGTGAGAGGACGGGCTTTTCGTCAGTACGTGCATCACCCCGACCGCCTGAAATATCCGCTTAAGAGAACCGGCCCGCGCGGCGAGGGTAAATTCGAACGGATTTCCTGGGACGAAGCGCTGGAAACCATCGCCTCGCAATTGAAGCGCATCAAGGATTCCTATGGAGCCAGTTCCATCATTCTTCTGCCTTCCGGGGGAGATATGGGCTGGCTTAACAACGGCGGGCTAATCGATCGCGTCCTGGTCAGACTTGGCGGATACACAGGCGTTCTGGGCACGGTTTCCAACGAAGGAACCTGGTTTTCCTGCATGGCAACCTATGGCGTTCCCAACGTGAGGGCGAGCAGTTCGCACGACAGCCTGCTCGATTCTCGTCTGATCATCATGTGGGGCTGGAACCCGGTGGTGACCCGGATGTACATGCACACCCACCGGCATCTGGCTCAGATCAAAAAAGCCGGCATCAGAGTCATATCCGTCGATCCCCGCTACACCGAAACGGCGGCTCTGCTCGCCAACCAATGGATACCCATCAAGCCCGGCACCGATGCCGCCATGATGGCTGCCATGGCCCATGTGATGATCACCGAGAATCTTCATGACCAGTCTTTCCTGAACAAACATACCGTGGGGTTTGATAAATACCGGGATTACGTCCTGGGCATAGAAGACGGGACCCCCAAAACACCCGCCTGGGCCCAAGCGATTACCGGAGTGCCGGCGGCCACCATAGTTAATCTCGCCAGGGAATATGCCACCACCAAACCAGCAGCGCTGGTGGATGGCTTTGCCCCGGCACGCAGCGCTTTCGGCGAGCAGTTTAACCGCGCTGCCGCTACCTTGGCGGCCATGACAGGCAATATCGGCATACCCGGAGGCAGTACGTGCATATCGCCTGGGGTTTTTCCCGTGAGCCTTGGGGCATTCCCCGCTTCAACCATGAAAGGTGGAGACAACCCGGTTCACCTGGCGGCACCGCTCAGAAAGAATTCCGTCTTCTATCAGAGAGTGTCCCTGGGATTGCAGGGCGTGACGGGTGCCCGCTTCTACGTCGGCGGTCCGACGACGGCTCACCTGAATCGAGTTCAAGTGGCCGATGCTATTCTCCGAGGGCGAAGCGGCGGCTATCCCGCCGACTACAAGATGCTCTACATGGTTACCATCAACTGGCTCAACCAGTATGCCAATACCAACAGGATCGCCGAAGCCCTCAAAAAGCTGGAATTCGTTGTGGCGCAGGAGCAGTTTATGACGCCTACCGCCAAGTTCGCCGATATCGTGCTGCCCACCAACACTATCGCTGAGAGAAATGACGTGACCATCGGCTTCGGATTCCCACTGTACGGGTCTATGAACAAGGCCATCGACTCTATCGGTGAATCTAAGTCCCAGTTCGAGATCGCACAGGGCCTCGCCGCCAAGCTCGGCTTTTCTGATTTCGTCGAAAAAACAGAGGAAGAGTGGATGAGGGAAATCATCGGCAAGTGCCCGGATATTCCCGATTACGAAACTTTCAAGAAAGAGGGCTTCCGAAAGGTCAAGCCCTCAAAGTCATATGTTGCCTTTGAAGAGCAGATCAAGGACCCATCAAAGAATCGCTTTTCCACGCCATCGGGGAAGATCGAAATCTTCTCTCAGGACATCGCAGATATGAATAATTCGAAGCTTCCGCCGATACCGAAGTACGTGGAAAGCTGGGAGAGCCTGAACGACCCCCTGGCAAAGAGGTATCCGCTTCAGCTCATAACCACGCACTATTTTAGGAGAACACACAGCAAATTCGATAACATACCCTGGCTGAAGGAGCTTGAGCCGCAGGCGGTGACCATGCACACTTCCGATGCCAGCGCTCGCGGAATAAAAGACGGAGATATGGTGAGAGTCTTCAACGACAGAGGGCAGATGATTATTCCGGCGTTCGTGACCGAGAGAATCATGCCCGGTGTGGTTGAAATACCGGAGGGCGCCAAGTTTGACCCTGACGAAAATGGGGTAGACAGGGGAGGGTGCCCCAATGTGCTCACCAGAGATGAGCCTTCCCCCGGGGGGGCCTTTGCCGGGAACACCGCCCTGGTACAGGTAGAGAAAGCATAGCAAGGAGGCGAAACACCATGCAGATGGGCTTTTTCTTCGATCAGACTCTGTGCGTCAACTGCCGCGCCTGTGTGGTGGCCTGTAAGGACTGGCACAATGTGCCTGCCGGGCCAGCAAGCTATATCAGAATCTCAACCGTAGAGAAGGGCAGATATCCTGACGTATCCGTGCATTCAATGTTCGGATCCTGCTATCACTGTGCTGAGCCTGCTTGCGTGGCTGCTTGCCCTGTCGGCGCTATCACCAAGAGAGCGGAAGACGGAATTGTGGTTGTGGACAGAGAAACTTGCCTGGGAAAGGGTAAGTGCGACCTGTGCAGGCAAGTATGCCCTTATGATGCTCCACAGTTTGGAGCCGAGCCAAACGCCAGGATGCAGAAATGCCAGTTCTGTCTTGATCGGCTGGCAGAGAACAAACAACCCATCTGCGTCGGTGCCTGTATTATGCAGGCCTTGGACGCGGGTCCGATAGAGCAGTTAAAGGCAAAGTACGGCGATATCATCCAGGCGGAGGGCTTCAGCTATTCCGAAAAAGCCGTTCCATCCATCGTCTTCAACCCCAAAAAAGATGCGAAGGGTCGTGTGGTTTCGAGGATTGTGGTCTCACCTCAAAAATCCCAGTGAGATCATTTCAAATGTACAGATAACCGGCGAAGATATAGAATCAAAGGAGGAGAACTGGTAAATGGCAACTCAGAGCGTGAAAGAACTTTTTGACCTGAGCGGGAAAAGCGCAGTCGTAACGGGCGGCGCCAGGGGAATCGGGCAGGCGATCGCGTTCCGGCTGGCGGAAGCGGGAGCTAGCATACTCATCACCGATATCAACGTGGACGCCGCAAAGGAGACGGTTCGGCAGATTGAGGCCAAGGGCGGCAAGGCAAAGTGCATGCGCGCCGATGCATGCAGTATAGAAGATGCAGGGAAAA
>Ga0265296_1005177_pt1 | contig 10886 bp, 9 predicted proteins | sample MunlanPumphouse1_FD_189073 | JGI IMG/M metagenome (GOLD analysis project Ga0265296, IMG submission 189073) | Groundwater microbial communities from a municipal landfill in Southern Ontario, Canada - Pumphouse #1 | ecosystem: Environmental > Aquatic > Deep subsurface > Groundwater | place: Canada...
TAAAGGCGGCCAAAATAATCATCTCTCAAGCGCGCTGCGAATACCTTATCATCACGCGCGGAAAAGACGGCATGTCGATCTTTAAGAAGAACGAAAGGGTAATTCATATCCCCGGCATTCCCCGCGAGGTCTTTGACATCACCGGCGCGGGCGATACGGTGATCGCCGCCCTCTCCCTGGCCCTTTCCGCCGGAGCAAACATCGAAGAAGCCGCAATGCTCGGAAATTACGCGGCGTCGGTCAAAATAACAAAGATCGCGACCCAGCCGGTCTACCGCGAAGAACTTGAAGAGGCGCTGGTAGATCGGGAACCCGCCGCAAAAAAGATAAAGGCCAGAAAGGACCTGGCGCCGGTGATCAACCGGCTTAAAAATGAAAACGCGAAGATCGTGTTCACCAACGGCTGTTTTGATATCCTGCATCTGGGCCATGTAAGATATCTCAAAGAAGCAAAAAAGCTGGGCGATGTTCTGATCGTCGGGCTGAACAGCGACAGTTCCGTCAGAAAATTAAAGGGTCCCGATCGGCCGTACATATCCGAACTTGAACGCGCGGAAATACTGGCGTCTCTTGAATGCGTCGATTATGTCGTGATCTTTCCCGAGACCCGTCCCGACAATTTGATAAAGATCGTAAAGCCTGATATCCATGTAAAAGGCGGCGATTACGCAATCGACGAGCTTCCCGAACGGCATCTGGTCGAAAGCCTGGGAGGCAAAGTGGTCGTTATCCCCCCTATCAAGGGCCGTTCCACTACGAATATCATCGCCAAAATATTAGGTAGGCAAAAATGAGCATTTATCGCGTTACGATCATCTTACTGATAATTGCTTCCTGCGCCTTTGGCTGGCAGATAACAAAAGAACTCCAGCAGGAGATCAACATTAAAAAAGCGGCGATGGCCAAAGCGCCAAAGGACCCCAATGCCCGTTTTGACCTGGCCATTACCTATGCTTATACGAATAATATAATCGACGGCTGGAACGAACTGAAAAAAGTAAACGACATGGACCCCAATTTTAAAAATATCGCCTACAAGATCTGGGCTAAAAAAGTGATTGCCGACCCGGGCGACTGGAAAGTCAGGTTCAGATATGCTTTTGCCCTCTATTTTAATGGAAATAAACAGGAAGCCGTAAAAGAGCTCAAGAATGTACTGATAAGCGATCCGTATAACGTCTGGGCATACGGTTATATCTCTCTGATCTACGGAGAAATGGGTCAGGTAGACGAAGCGATCGAAGCCGCTAAAAAGGGATTAAAGATCGACGACCGGGTGGCCGCGCTGCATCTCCTTCTGGCTGAAGGTTATTACAAAAAAGGCGACAGCTGGAACGGGTTCATGGAAAGAACTACCGCCTTAAGGCAAAAGATGCAGGGATATTAAAATGATCGATCTTCTGAAAAAGGCGGCTTTCTTTATCCTGGTTGTTTTTATCCTCTTCCTTTTTGTCTGGGCTCTTTACCTGCCAAAACAAGATGTGACCAAAACGCTCACCAAAACAATCGAAGAGCAAAAATCACGGATGGACATGCTGTTCGAGGGGGTCACTTTCCAGGAAACGCAAAACGGGATCAAATACTGGGAGATCAAAGCCAAAACCAGCAGTTTGAATAAATCCACCGGCCGGGCGGAATTAAAAGAAGCCAGGGGAACATTTTTTAAAGCCGGGAAACCGGCCTTAAAATTTATTTCACCCTATGTGATCTGGAACATGAATAAAAAAGAGATCACGCTCAAAGAGCCTATCGGCTTTGACGAAAAAGCGGAAAGCAAAGTACAGGAGCTTATCAAAAAAGCCAGGGATATTTCCACTTTCATCCTTCCGGCCAGAGCTTTAAAAAAAGAAGAAGGGTACTTCTTTAAAGCCCGGGAATTGAACTGGGTGCTAAAGGACAAACAGATCGTTTGCTCCGGCGGGATCTATCTCAAAAAGGGAGAAATATCCGGACTGGCCGACAAGCTGGAGGCCGATGTCGGGCTGGAAAGGGTAAAAATATTCGGCAAGCCGTGCGTGATCAATCTTATCAACCAGTCCATTAACACGCTTGAAGCGCAAAGTTTTATCGTTGACAGCGTCAATGATAAGCTTACCGCTTCCGGCGGGATCGTTTTGACCACCGAGGGGCTAAAGCTTACGGCAATGGAGATGAATTATTTGCAGGACAAAGACACGATACTTTTTAAGCCGTCGGTTAAAATAACCTATCTGGACGCGCAGGCAAAAAGCGACATCGCTTCTTACGACGTGAAAAACCGGGTGATCAGCCTTGAAAAAAACGCGGAACTGACAAGGAACGGCAGCAATCTGACCGGCGATAAAGTGCTGGTATCGTTAAAGAACAAAACTTTTAAAGTGTTCGGCAAGAGCAAGATCGTGATCCCGGGTGAGGATATAAAATGACGACTCTCGAAGAATTAAAGACCCTCCCCAAACTCGAAGCTATCGTCCAAAGCCACGGCCCGCTGTTCGATGTGATAATAATCGGCGGAGGCCCGGCAGGCTTAACGGCGGCCCTTTACGCGGGACGCGCCCGCTTAAGGACGCTCTTGATCGAGAAAGCCCTCCTGGGAGGCATGGCCTCGACCACCTATTTCATAGAAAATTATCCCGGTTTTCCCCACGGCGTTTCCGGCATGGACCTTTCCCGCTATCTGGAAGAGCAGGCAAAAAAGTTCGGCGCTGATTTCTACTACGGCAATGTCTCCGGCATTTCGGCCAAAGAAGACCGGAAAGTCGTAAACATTGAAGGCCGGAAGGTTGAAGCCCGCGCGCTTATTATGGCCACGGGAACGGAGACAAAAAAATTGGGGATACCCGGGGAGGAGCAGTTCCACGGGCGGGGCGTCTCCTATTGCGCCACCTGCGACGGGCCCTTTTATAAAGGTAAAAACATCGTCGTTATCGGCGGAGGCAATGCCGCCGTTGAGGAAGCGCTTTATCTGACCCGCTACGCGTCAAGGATATCGATCATCCACCGCCGCGACAAACTTCGGGCGGACAAAGTGCTGGCCGAACAAGCGCTAAACGACCCCAAAATATTCGTCGTTTGGAATACTGAAGTCCAAGAGATAATTGGAACTTCCAGGATAGAAAAAGTAAAGGTATTTAACAACCAGACCCGGCAGACCAGCCTTATGCCCGCCGACGGTGTTTTTGTTTATGTCGGCTCCAATCCGAATACCGGCCTTATAAAAGGAATAGTTGAGCTTGATAAAGACGGTTACATCAAAACCGATGAGGAGATGAAGACCTCCCAGCCCGGCATATTTGCGGCCGGAGACGCCAGGAAAAAATCATTGAGGCAGGTAATTACCGCGGCCTCGGACGGCGCCGTTGCCGCTAATTCAGCAAGGATATATATTGAAGAAGAGCTGAACTCCAATAAGAAAAAGAAAAAATGAACCCCATTACCTTTGTTGACGTCCTTAAGATAATGTTTCCCGTGCTCTTCATTTCGTTCCTCGGATTTATCTATGCCCGGTTTAAAAAAGCCGAACCCCAAGTGATTGCCGACGTAATTATGTATCTAACCATCCCGGCCCTGTTTTTTTCGTCTTTTTACAGGCATAAGCTGGTCCTGGCTGAAATACCTCTGGTCTTTCTGACCATCTCAGCTGTCATGGCCGCGACTTTTGCAGTAGTCTACTTGTTGAGGCGCTCTTTTAAACTGCCTCTCGGCATTTATATCCCTTCAATATTCATGAATTCGGCCTTTGTCGGTTTCCCGATCGTGCTATTAGCTTACGGGAATGAAGGGCTTACCAGAGCCATCATTTACGATTTCTTTAACGGCATTTTTATCTTCACGATCGGCATCTATATCATCAGCGCCAAAAAAGACTTCCTGGAAATTTTCCGGATGCCTTTCCTTTACGCCGCGCTCCTGGGCCTGTTTTTTAATTTATCGGGTATCATGATCCCCCCAACTTTAAACCGGTCGATCGATATGCTGGGAGGGACCACCATCCCCCTCGCCCTTCTCATGCTTGGTTTTAGATTGGGCATGATAAAGATAAGATCGCTTTCCCTGCCGTTACTGGTTTCTTTTTTAAGGATGGGGCTGGGAGCGTTGATCGCCTGGGCCATCGTGGTGAGCATGAAAATAGATATGTCTTTGGGCAGGGTTTTAATCATCATGTCCGCCCTTCCCTCCGCCTTCATGGGGCTGGCATTGGGAGAAAAGTACAGATCGGATATTGAGGTTATCTCATCTTCGATAGCCATATGCACCTTGCTGTCGATTATATTTTTACCGTTCATCCTAATGGTCCTAAAATGAGAAAACTTGATATTTTGAAAGATATTTTAAAAGATATGAAAAGCGTCCTGGTCGCGTATTCGGGCGGAGTTGACAGCGCTTATCTTTTAAAAATCGCCGTCGATACTCTGGATAATGATAAAGTCCTTGCCGTTACCGCCTCATCGGAAACTTATCCCGACCATGAAAAAAAAGAAGCCCGGGAGCTTTGCGAGAAATTAGGCGCAAAGGCGATGGTGATCGAGACCAGGGAATTTGACGATCCCAATTTTAGGTCCAATCCTAAAGACCGCTGTTATTACTGCAAAAAGGAACTTTTCTCCAAATTAACAGCCATTATGAAAGAGAATAATTTAGCCTTTATCATTGACGGCTCGAATGCTGACGATCTTAATGATTTTCGTCCCGGAGCTAAAGCCAAAAAGGAACTGGGCGTAAGAAGTCCGCTTCAGGAGGCCGAGCTCACAAAAGAAGAGATCCGGTCATCAGCAAAAGCGGTCGGGCTTTCAAACTGGGACAAGCCCTCCTCCGCTTGCCTTGCCTCCCGGATCCCTTATGGAACAGAAATCGTACCGGAAGTGCTACAGAGGATTGAAAAAGCAGAAGATTATCTAAGAAGCCTTGGGTTCAAGCAGTTAAGGGTCAGGCATCACGACAAGCTGGCCCGGATCGAGATCGAATCTCACGAGATTCCTGTAATCATGAAAGGAAACATGATGGGTAAGATCAATAAAAAATTTGATGAGCTCGGATATATTTATGTTACGCTTGATCTGAAAGGTTATCGGACCGGTTCATTAAATGAGGCTATCAATGAATAGGATCAGCATACTCCCGGAAGACTTGATCAACAAGATCGCCGCCGGCGAGGTAATCGAACGGCCGGCTTCCGTGGTCAAGGAATTAGTGGAGAATGCAATCGATGCCGGATCGACCAGGGTGACGATTGAGGTCCAGGACGCCGGAATTAACATGATCCGCGTTTCTGACAATGGCCCGGGAATGTCAAAAGATGAAATAAAGATCGCGGTTGAGCGGCATTCAACATCCAAGATCTCAAGCCTCAATGATCTTTTTAATATCGTCACCCTGGGCTTCCGCGGAGAGGCCTTACCCTCCATCGCTAGCGTCTCAAGATTTGAGATCTTAAGCAAAAACCATGATGAAAAAGCCGGAAGTTCATTGAAAATGGACGGCGGAAAAATAATCGCGGATGAAGAAGCCGCCGCTCCTTCCGGAACTATGGTACTGGCAAAAGACCTTTTCTTTAACACCCCCGCCCGCAAAAAATTCCTAAAATCGCCGGCCACGGAAATGGGACATATTGGGGAAGTAGCCTCAAAATATGCCGTAGCCTATCCTGGGATCGCCTTTAAACTGATCTCTGACGGCAAGGTCTTGTTATCGTCACCCGGGAGCGGCAAACTGATCGACGCCGTCGCTTCCGTCTACGGCATCGATATCGCTAAAGATTTGATCGCGGTCGACTATGAATTCGGTTCGGGCAAGGTAACCGGATATATCAGCCGGCCGACTACGAGCAGAATAGATAAGACCTATGAGAACTTTTTTGTTAATAGAAGGCATATTCACAATTTTCTTTTAAACCGCGCGCTCGAAAACGCCTACCGGACTTTGATCCCGCTTAACCGCTATCCGGTCGGCATTATCTTTATCGATATTGACCCGCAGAAAGTGGATGTAAACGTCCATCCCGCAAAGCGGGAAGTCAAATTTATGGACAACCAGGAAGTGATGCATGCCGTTCAAAAGGCGGCCGAAGCCGCGCTCAAGGACATCGTTGACAAGCAGCCGGAAAGATTTGAGCAATCATCACCCGGCTGGAGGCCCGAAATGGCCGATGTCCTTTTTAAAGACCAGGAGCAGTCGTTTCCCCCTACCCGCATCGAAACTGAACTCATCGTTTCTAATATTCAACCGTTAATGCCGATCTATCAATTTAAAGACACATATCTGATCTGCACCGACGGCGTTGATCTGGTAGTGATCGATCAGCACGCCGCGCACGAAAGGATACTGTATGACCGGTTGAGCGGCAGATCATCCCCCGACCACAAACAGCCTCTGCTTATACCGGAGACGATCGAGCTTAATGCCAAAGATGCGGCAATACTGAACGAGAACCTTGAATATCTGGCATCGCTTGGTTTTGACCTTGAGGAATTTGGCAATAACTCATATATCCTTCGCGCGGTCCCCCATGTAGCCGTAAAATCAGGAATAAAGCAAATGATCATCGATATCATTTCTGAAGCCAGAGAACTTGGGAGATCGGTCCAGGTGGAGGCAAAAAAGGAAAGTATTAGAAAACTTATCGCCTGCCACAGCGCTATCAAGGCGGGAGATAAACTTACCGTTCAGGAAATAAATCAGTTGATAAAAGATCTCTACGCCACAGAGAATCCGACCACCTGCCCCCACGGCCGCCCCACCATGATCAAGCTGACAGAAGAGGAATTTATTAAGAGGTTTGCCCGTTAGCTAGTTAGCCAGTAAGCCAGTTAAACTGGCACACTGGCATACTGGCTAAACTATTCCTTTCTCTCTACTTCTATCGTACAGTTCGTCGCCAACGCCGCAAACGCTCCGACCGCAGCCAGTAATGGGGCCAAAAGCGCCCCGACCGCGGCTATCGTCATCGGTATTTCAATTACCACTTTGCCTTCCTGCTTGATAAGTATCCTGCGGACATTTCCCTCGTGGATCACTTTCTTCACTTTTTCAACTATTTCCGAACCCGAAACTTTAAACTCTTCCTTTTTATCTTCAGACATTTACATTCCCCCTTTTAAAATAAACTTGGCTGATCCTGGCGGTTCTTATCTGCTTTAACATATTTATGCGCCTTTTTTGTCTTTCCCAGATCGTTCTCAACCATTTCCAGGTTATTATAAATCTCTTTTGCCCTTTCTACCACCTGTTTTGGCAAACCGGCCAGCTTTGCCACCTGGATGCCGTACGACCGGTCCGCCGATCCGGGAACGATCTTATGCAAAAAAGTTATATGGTCGCCTTCTTCTTTGACCATGACATTCATGTTCTTCATGCCCGGATGCTTGTCCGCGAGCTGGGTTATTTCATGGTAATGCGTGGCAAAAAGGGTTTTGGCCTTAATATTTTCATGGATATATTCGGCTATGGCCGCGGCAATCGACATGCCGTCGAACGTCGCCGTTCCTCTGCCGATCTCATCCAGGATGATAAGGCTTTTTCCGGTAGCGTTATGCAGGATGTTTGCCGCCTCGGTCATCTCAATCATGAAGGTAGACTGGCCGGAAAAAATATCATCCATCGCGCCGATGCGGGTAAAGATCCTGTCTACGATACAAAGTTCGGCGGTCTTGGCCGGCACGAACGATCCGATCTGCGCCATAAGGCAGATAAGCGCGGCCTGGCGCATATAAGTGGACTTGCCCGCCATATTAGGCCCCGTTATCAGAAGGAACCTGCTTTCTTTATTGTCCATTTTGAGATCGTTCGGAACGAACCGGTATCCTCCGATCATTTTCTCAACTACCGGATGTCGCCCCTCTGATATTCTGATTCTCTGATTCTCTGATAGCTTCGGCCTTACATAATTATTCTCAACCGCCGCCTCCGACAATGAAAGTAAAACGTCGATCCGTCCGATTATCCGGGCAAGTTCCTGAAGCATAGCTGTCTGTTCCGCGATCTTTGAACGGATACTGCAAAACACCTTATACTCCATCTCCTTCATCCGCTCGTCGGCATTTAAGATCAGAGATTCTTTTTCCTTAAGCTCCGGGGTGATGAATCGTTCGCAGTTGACCAGCGTCTGCTTGCGGATATAATTTGGCGGGACCTGGGCCAGGTTTGAATTCGTCACCTCAATGTAATAGCCAAAAACTTTTGTATACCCGACCTTCAGCGATTTTATCCCCGACCTTGCCCTTTCTTCATTTTCAAGTTTTGCGATCCAGTCCTTTCCCTCCCTGGCCGCGGTCATGACCTCATCCAGTCCGGGATCATAGCCCTGCTTTATCAATCCGCCTTCTTTTAAGGCAAAAGGAGGATCATCGACAATCGCCTTATTTATGAGATCAAGAATATCCTTAAAATCATTGACCTGATGGATATCTTTTAACAGTTTGCTTTTTACGGGGCCTAAAAGGTGTTTCAACTTCGGCAGCATTTCCAAAGATTGCTTTAACGCGACCAGATCTTTGGCATTAGCCGATTCCGATGCTATCCTTCCCGTCACCCGTTCCACATCGGAGATGTTCTTGATCTGCGCTCCAAGTTCCGCGCGAAGCATGGTGCCGGAGAACAGCTCCTCAACGGAATCCAGCCGCTCATTTATCTTATCGTCACCCAGTAACGGCTGGAGGAGCCATTGCTTCAACCTCCTGGCCCCCATTGATGTTTTTGTCCGGTCCAGGACCCAGAGCAAGCTCCCTTTATAGGATCGGTCCCTGATCGTCTGAACAAGCTCCAAATTGTTCCTGGTGCTGGAATCAATAAACATGAAGTCAGACGTATGATATGGCTTTATCTGCTTGATCTGGTCAAGCGACGTTTTTTGCGTTTCTTTTAAATAATCAAGGATCGCCGCCGCCGCTCCCCACCCCGCCTTGACCGCCTCCAGCCCAAACGAATTTAGCGTTTTGACCTTGAAGAATCCTTTCAGTTTGTCTTCTGCGATATCAACATCATAGGTGTCAGTGAACTTAGTATGAGGAACCTGCGAATAAAATTCGCGGTTCCTCATCTCCTTGGAACCGAGGCTTTTAGCCTCTGGTTCCAACAGCAAATCAGATATTAGCAATTCCGCCGGGTTTATCCGGTGGATCTCGTCATATAATTTTTCAACATCATCAATCTGGGTAATGTTGAACTCACCAGTCGAAGCATCCGCATATGCCAGGCCGAAATTGCCGCCTTCTTTTGTGATCGCCAGAAGATAATTGTTGGACTTTTCCGATAACAGGTTGGATTCGATCACCGTTCCCGGAGTGATGATGCGGATAACTTCTCTTTTTACCACGCCTTTGGCAGCTTTGGGATCTTCCATCTGCTCGCAAATCGCCACCTTGTATCCCTTGCCGATAAGGCGGGAAATATAATTCTCCGCGGCATGATAAGGGATGCCGCACATGGGCATCCGGTTTTCCTCCTGTCCTCTTCCGGTCAGTACCAGGTCAAGTTCGCGCGAGGCGGTCTCCGCGTCTTCATAGAACATTTCATAGAAGTCGCCCAGGCGGTAAAAGAGGATAGCGTCTTTGTGCTTTGCTTTAATTTCTTGGTATTGCCTGGCCATCGGGGTTAGATCGGACATGCTTAAATTATACTTTAATTCATGGTAGAATTAAAGTATGAGAAAAGTATATCTAGACCATGCGGCTACCACCCCCACCGATCCGCGGGTAGTCGAAGCAATGAGGCCTTATTTTACCGAGATCTTCGGCAACCCGTCTTCCATCCACCAATTTGGGCAGGAAGCCAAAGGAGAAATGGAAGCGGCCAGGGAAAAAGTCGCTTCTTTGATCGGCGCCAAGCCGGAAGAGATCGTTTTTACCTCTGGAGGAACGGAAGCAGATAATTTTGCGCTCGAAGGGGTCGCCTTTGCAAATGAAAAGAAAGGAAACCATATCATCACCTCAAAGATCGAACATCATGCCGTGACTGAATGCGGAACTTTTCTGGCAAAAAGAGGATTTAATATCACCTATCTTCCGGTCGACAAATACGGCTTGGTCGATCCGGAAGATGTTAAAAAAGCGATCACGGACAAAACCGTCCTGGTTTCGATCATGCACGCCAATAATGAGATCGGGACAATCGAGCCGATCGCTGAAATATCAAAGATCGTCAAAGAAAAAGGCATTTATTTCCATACCGACGCCGTCCAGACTGCGGCGCATATTCCGGTAAATGTAAACGATCTTGGAGTCGATCTTCTCTCGATCTCCGGACATAAATTCTACGGGCCGAAAGGGATCGGGATTTTATATATCAGGAAAGGCACAAGGATGGTTCCTTTTCTCCACGGCGGCGCGCAGGAAAGGAATCGCAGAGCTTCGACCGAAAACGTGCCCGGGATCGTAGGCATGGCCGCAGCGGCCGAGATCGCGATCAGCGAAATGACGGGCGAAGCTTCGCGCGAACTCGTTTTAAGAGACAAATTGATCAAAGGCCTTCTTGACGGCATTCCGGATGTGATATTGAACGGCCACCCCACCCAAAGATTGCCCAACAATGTCAATGTTTCCATAAAATACATCGAAGGCGAATCGATCCTTTTAAACCTGGACATGATGGGAATAGCTGGATCGTCCGGCTCCGCCTGCACGTCAGGCTCGCTTGATCCTTCGCATGTTCTTCTGGCGATCGGCCTCCCCCATGAGATCGCCCATGGAAGCCTGCGGTTAACTCTGGGAAAACAAACAACGGAAGAAGATATTAATTATGTGCTGGAAGCTTTGCCTCCGATCGTCGATAAATTAAGGGCGATGTCTCCGCTCTATAAGAAAGGAAAATAATATGGCTGGAATGTATTCGGATAAAGTAATGGACCATTTTATGCATCCGCGCAATGTGGGGATTATTGAAGACGCTGACGGCATCGGCGAGGTCGGGAATCC
>Ga0265296_1005178_pt1 | contig 10884 bp, 13 predicted proteins | sample MunlanPumphouse1_FD_189073 | JGI IMG/M metagenome (GOLD analysis project Ga0265296, IMG submission 189073) | Groundwater microbial communities from a municipal landfill in Southern Ontario, Canada - Pumphouse #1 | ecosystem: Environmental > Aquatic > Deep subsurface > Groundwater | place...
TAATATATCAATTATCTTAAGAAAAATCCAGAGTTATACATAGGCAAGTTCGGTTTATTAACCCCCGTTGCGCCGTGTGTGCCCCCCCCGGGGGGGGCGAGCGATTGACCCATGGCCAGAGCTTTGCACCCTTGGCGCCAGATTACCCCGAATTTGGAGAGCTGGGCACATTTTAGAACTATGACAAAAGTGTATCAGATATGAAATGCGCAAGAATTGCGCAGAAAATCACGCAAAGAATTATGCCTTTTTATTCTCCTCTGCGTGAGCCGTAATCTCGATATTGCAGCTTTTGTGTTCCCGGCACCACGCCTCGCACTTCCCGGCCCATTCGCGATCCTCATAGTGAAAACTGCACTCCGGGCATTGATATAGCTCTTTATTATCTTTTTGAATGACCTTGACCATAAATTTATTGATTACTAAAAGATTTTGATAAAACCGAGTTGAGAAGCTCTTTGAGTTTTGATTTTTGAACGAGGAGTTGGGTTTTATAATCCTGCGCCGCGGAAAGTTTGGCGACGATTTGCTTTTGGGTTTTGTTTAAATAACATTCCAACATTCTGCAGAATGTTGGAATGTTATTTCATTCGTTCTGCAGTGACTTATGTAAAACACTTTCAAACAGCTCTTTTAACTTAACTTTTTGATCCAACAACCTATTTTTATACTCTTGCACAGCCGATAACTTTTCAACGATTTGTTTTTGGATTTTGAGGGGTGGAATGGGAATTTTAATTTTTTCAATCCTTTCCAGTGCTAATTTCGGGACACCTACGGCTTGTGTAAATATTCTAATCTGGCTTTTGGCGTTGTTGGTGGATAAACAAAAGATAAGAAAATCTTGATTTACTTTTTTCCCATTTACTAATAGTTTAGCTGCGTTTTCTGTTAAATTTGCGCCTTCTAGCTCGGACGGGATTTTACCTACTAAACCAATAGTTCCGGCTATAGAGATATAAATATCTTTTGAAGAAATAACATATCGTTTAATATGTTGAAAAACGTTTTCGTCAATATATTTTAATCCATCCCTTTCTATAGAGTTGCTTACGAAGTCTGTTACTCTCAAATACGGGTGGCTAGTTTTTCCAGAGGAGAAGTTCATACCCTTCGGTATTCTTTTACCTCCTTTTACCTCGACAATTTCTCCCAACTTTTTAACTATTCCACTATTCGCGCGAATTAGAGAATGTAAAAGCGACTGAAAAAACTCGCCGGATTTTTGGATGAGGTCGTCATTTAATTTCTGCGCATCAACAATCTTATCCAACCGCTCAACGATTTGTTTTTGAATTGCGAGGGGAGGGAGAGGGATTTCAATTTTTGAACATTCCGAAATCCAATACCGTTTGTGCTGATTGTGCGAAAATTCTATAGTTAGCATTTTATAGAACATAAACCTTATATCTGCCTCACCTTTCCTTGCGTGCAAAATTTTCATCGCCGATGATTTTACCTTGAAGGGAAAGTCAACAAATTTTATGGCGGTTGTAAAATCGTCAAAAATAATTACCGGCAACTTTTCTTTTGGAAAGATACCATTCTTCTCGTTTGTATTTCCTAATAAAAAGGATTTTCCGGCTGTCAAAACTGGAATTGCATATTCATCTCTATAATCAGTCGAGTTAACAAGATATTTTGTTGGTTGCTCGTACTCCAGAACCTCTCCTAATTTTTTTCTTGGCCAAGTCATAACTATTATTTAAGAGTACGGACAATTTCACCAAGCAAGGTGTCTACATCATGAGAAAAGTTGACCTGCTTTTCTGTCGGAAGAATTTCTTTATCTCTAATTTGAATATGTAAATAAGCATCAGCTATGTTTCTTGAGGAGGTATCAAGATGCTCGAATGATGCTTTTATGCTTTTCGCTAATTTTGCGTTATTTACAATTTCAGAAAAACTTTTATGACCGAAAATAGGTGGAATATGATCTAAAACAGACCTTACAAGCACAATTACAGAAATATAATTTTTTCTTGAGAAATTATCATTAATTTCCCGACACATTTTTATTAATCGTGTAAGATCAAACAAGTTGTTTTTTATCTTTTCTAGTCCCTTAATTCTTTCCCCGCTAACAAAAATCTCACTTCCGAAAAAACTATTAATGTCAAAAGGGGAAGTAAAATCAAAAGGCGAGGAATTTGATACTTTTTGAGTAGGTGTTTTTTTCTTTTGCAAATAACTATCAAATTGCCATCCCACTTGTTCTATTTTGTCCCCACTCAATCTTCGTTTATCCTTTTCATATTTAATAACCCTCGGATCTTTTCTAAAAAGTTCCTTAAGTACCGCTGGGCGTGGTCGAGACAGACCCGCCGATTCAAAATCTCCAGCGATTTCTCCTATAGTGCTTCCGATAATATTTCCTTTTTTCTCACGAAAATATAAAAAAGCTACAGCCCTATCGCCTATTTTCTTAAATTCTTTTACAACACCTGTAGAAAATTTTTGGAAGTTATCTTCGGGCATAATCTCTTTATTTATTAAATTAAAATTATGGTTTGTTTTTGTATCCAATCAGTTTCTTTTTCCCACGGATGACATCAGACCTCTCAAGTAAATTTTTTCTAACCATATCTCTTAGAACATTAACAACACTTGATCGTAATGGCTTTTGCTTTGTTAACAATCGTTTCTGTAATTCAGAAAACACATCCATATCAATTCTCGGTTCCTTGAAAAAACTAGAGTCAAAAAGTTTCATAATTGGAACTTTTAAATCTTCCGCTTTATTTTTTCTTTTTACCCTTTTTACTGGTTTTTCTAAGATTTTATCCGCATCAAAAATCGCTTGCTCAAGTTTATCGAGTCGTTCAAAAATTTGTTTGTTAATTTCCTCTTGATTCATAGATTTATTTTCTTATTACATATTTCCACTTTGTATCTTCCTTATCACGAAATCGGGTTAAGACTCGTTCTTTCACTAGGTTTAATAAACCCATTGAAATTGCCGCACTTGAATAGTGTCGGCCTTCCTGTTTGAGCCGTTCAATAATTTCTGGAAGTTGTTTGGGGCTATCAAAATAGCCTTCATCAACCAAAACCCTTAAACCACCCGTTGCGCCAGATGTATCCTTTCGCCTATCTCCAGAGCTATGTGTAGTTTTTACTGTCGGTGACATTACAACTTTGCCTCCTGCGAGCTCGGATAGTTCTAATACTAGAGCAATTATATTTTCTGCTAATTGTTTAGGGTCTTTTCTCATGTTATTTTTTAATAAAATATTTATAAATACTTTTTTCACCTTCCGGTTTGTCACGTTCAATAAAATCTTTTCTAACAAGCTCCAGCAAGGGGCCTGATAAGGCGGTTGTTGGGGTTTTATATCCTTTGCGTTGCAATCTTATTGATATTTCCGAAATAGTTTTTGGATCTTTAAAAAAACCTTCGCCAATCAATTCGTGAATTTTACCTGTGAGACCAGAGAACTCGTGCTCACGGCTACTGGTTGACTTAGATTTCTCATCATTGTCCAATGAAGTCCCCTCCGATATGTTTAAGGAACGCTTTAATTGGATTAAAAGAGCTTCAATTTGTTCGATGATTTGTTCGCTTGTTTTTGTTTTTTGCATATACTACAATTTATTATTTAATGATTTCTTCCATTATAAGCTTCTACTAAAACCTGTCAAACCGCTAGTAACCATCATTAACAATGGGTTCTATACCTTCCATGGTAATTGCTCAAAAATAAAAAGTCAAGCATTAAAACTTAAAATCCAAAAAAGTGGCTAAAATAGGCCACTTTTTTAATAAATCCCTTATAACTTAATGCCTCGGTAGCTTATAAAATAATTTTTTTGATCTCTTTTAGGCGATTCTCTAAATTTCCCTCACCTTCCTCAATCTCCTCCAAAATCTCCTTCGGATCACGATGGCTTACTTCTTCCTCGCCGTTGTATGGACTATAGGTATTCGCCGACAAGATGTAGTCGTTCTCGGCGATTTCTTTTACGGCAGTAAACCATGAATACGGCTTTGCAACTACCTGGTCTTTGTCCCAAAACTCTAAAAGTTTTGGAATGTCGTTTTTATACTGGGATCCGAATTTTTTAGCGGCGGTGAGTGAAGAACCATCGCCCTTCATGTCAAAAAACCAAATCTTTTCTTTCTCGTCCAGTTTGGGCGATGGTTTTCGCTTAAAGACCAAGAAGCTGGTTTTTACTCCGGCGTAGGGTTGAAACACTCCTGCTGGCATTGAGACGACTGCTTCAAGTTTTGTGTTTTCTAAAAGATAGCGGCGGATTTCTTTGTCGTCTTTGTTTGTGCCGAAAAGCGAGCCCTCGGGCAAAATAATGCCGGCCCGGCCATTTGATTTGAGAGAATTTATTACATGCCCCAGAAAAAGAACTTGAGTTTTATTGGATTTTACCGGCAAGGTTGGTTTTATCCGTTCGCGATCAACCTTTCCAGCAAACGGCGGATTGGTAAAAACGATATCAAATCGGCGCAAATCTTCTTCGTCCTCGGCTCCGGCAACCGTGTCTTTTCTGCGAATATGCGCGCCTTCAATACCATGAAGGATTAAATTCATCAAAGCGAGACGCACCATTTCCGGGTCCACATCATAGCCATGAAAAGTTTTCTCGGTTAAGAATTTCCACTGCTCTTTGTTGAGCTTGTCTCCATAGCCAATTTTTCTGCCATCGCGCTCTTCAAGATTTTTAGGATCACTATTTTTGAATTTGAGCGATTCATAAGCAGTAATTAAAAAGCCGGCAGAACCGCAGGCGGGATCAAAAATCGTCTCGCCGATTTTCGGATTTACCATTTCAATAATCGCGCGAATGATATGACGAGGTGTTAAAAATTGCCCCAGCTCTCCGGCCGACTCAATGCTTGAAAGTAGCGATTCGTAAAGATCGCCCTTAACATCGGTATCTAAACTTGAAAAATCAATCGTATCTATAATCTCAACTGTCCTTTTAAGGGTTACTTCATCGGGGATAAGCAGCTTGGCGCCGTGAAAGATTTGGCGGATATTTGCGTGACCATTGTGCAAGTCCTCAATGAATGGAAATACTTCATCGCGGACAAATTTGTATAAGTTCCCACCAGTTTTCTCGCGCCAGTGGGACCAACGGAATTTTTCATTTTTACCCGCAAAAATGGATTTGTGCTTATGTCCTGTGAGTTTTTCCTCTTTCTCCATCGCGATATCCTGTTCCTCCATCATTTTCAGGAAAAAGAGAAAGCTGATTTGCTGAATACGAGTAACCGGGTCCTTGAGGCCTGCGCCCCAAAGATAGTCGTTCAAGCGTGCGACTTTATTCTTAAATTCATCTCTTAATTGTTGGATGTTTTGGGTCATTTTATGGTGAGTTTATCGAACTATTTTGGGTTGTGGATAACTATTGACTTTATCTATGGTTTTGCTATTATGTACTTGTAGACATCGGTTTACACGGATTTTGATCGAAGCCCTGCCGCAAGGCGGGGCTTCTGATTTTTCATTTCCTTTTGCGAAATCTATCCATGTTTAGTCGATATTCAAAATCATCCACATAAAGAATCACATCAATTATGCCGTTCCGTTTTGCGTCAATAATCTCGCGTCCCATGTGTCCGCGCGCACTCATTACTATCGCTTTCTTTCCGTACTTTTCTTTGAGATATTTAAGTGCAATAACCAAATCGCCGTCTCCCGAAAATAACACAATGGTGTCGTAGTTATCCCGTTCGCGTATAAGATCAACTGCCATCTCAACGTCCAAATCGCATTTTTTCTCAAAACCGTGCACATTGTCAGGGCTGTGTATATATTTCACGCGTTTATCTACCACCTCAAAGCCATTCAGATCGGCGGTACGAAGCATATATTTTGACCAGTCAGTCAGCTCGGTTGATTTTTCGCTTTGACCGTAGTCCGCACCGTAGTAAAACCGACGAAGAAAACGCTTGCCATAGGTAAAATGCTTTGCCAATGACGCAAGTTCTCGTATGCCTACCCGCCAACCAAGCCCATGCTTCCATTTCTCTACGTTACCAAAATCAACCACGACAATAGTTCGCTCACGCTTTGAAATAAAGGATTCAAGAAACTTTTTAATTTCTTCTTGATTCATAAATTATTTCACAAATACTGCTTGGTTTAACTCTTTAAGCGTGGATTGAAGGGCGTCTTCGCTGAACATTTGTAAGACACGATTAAGTCCGCCTTGCATTTGAAAAAGAGGCTCATTGAATATGGAGGCCTCAACCGGCACGCGATTGGCAATATAATAATTCTTGATTAAACGTAAAACTTTCGCTTGCTCCGGCTGGAATTGTTTATCAATTAACCACGCTTCAAAAAGCTCGGTGATACGATCCTCATATAACTGTTCTTCGGTAGGAAGTTCTTTAATGCCAAGCGCGGTTTTTACAAACTCATTGAGAGTGCCGGGTGGATAATGATACGCCTCTCGTAAGTTCGCCTCGTTGAAGTAATATTTTGGCGAGTTTAACTTTTCGGCAAGAACCATTAATTCATCGTTTGAAAGTTCTTGACCTTCTTTTACTTTTTTCACAAGCGGCTCTGCTTGGGCGAGTTCTTTGATTTGCCGCTCCCATGCTGTTTGGTAGTCATCTGAATCTATTCTTTCACCTTCTTTACCCACTTCCACATATGCTCGTTTAATAATGACATCAATATTTTCTGGGGCGGTTTCCGCAACTTGGACAAAGCCAACCGGCATTTCCAGTTCTTGCTCAACAAAATCCTTGACTTCCGTACCCCACGGGACTCCTGTCTTAGCGCGCGCGATTTCTGAATACGGATTGTAGCTCTCGTCGTTAAAGTATTTTGTGACGCCAGCAAAGTCATAAATCCTAAATGACTTTTTATTAATGCGATGGTCAAGACGACTACCGCGGCCGCGCATTTGCTGATACAGAATCGGGGAGCGCGTAGGACGAACCATGATCAAGTTTTCTACCATCGGCGCGTCAATGCCTGTATCCATCATACCGACAGAGACAGCGATCATTGGCAACTCTTCCAGCTTGAAGCGGCGAATAGCGCCACGAGGATCTTCGGTATCAGAGGTAATGATTTCCGCAAAGCGTCCCTTGTGCTCCGGCTTAGCTTGGTTGAAATAATATGCAAGTTGGGCGGCGTGGCGTTTGGTAACCGCGTATACAATGGCTTTTCTTGGCTTCTTGGGATCACTTGTGGTGAGCGTAGTCGAACCACGTTTTTCTTCTTCGGCAAAGTACGCTTTGGCAACTTGTTCATTTCGTGCCGGGATATTGATTTTCCTTTCAAGATCTTCCGGGCTGTAATCTTCACCTTCAAAATTTACTCCTTCAAGCGATACTTTCGTGTCAATCTGAACAATATCGTAGCCGGCGAGATAGCCGTCTTTAACGCCACTTCGGATGCTGTAAACAAAAGTCGGCTTGCCTTTCTGTTCTGTTTCATCCCAACAGCCGAAAAGTTTATATGTGTTGCGGTCCACATAGCCACTGGGTGTTGCGGTTAAGCCAATACGGATGGCATCAAAATGCGAAAGGACTGCATTATAAACACCGAAAATTGTACGATGCGCTTCATCCGAAATAATAACATCAAAATAACCGCTGGTGAGTGACGGGAGTTGAGAGTAAAGAGTTTGAAGCGTGGAAATTACTATTTCTGATTCATCCTTTGGTTTACCGCCGTAAAGAAGGGTGGAATTATGATCTGGTAATATATCAGTGAATACTTCTTGTGCCTGAACTCCGAGTTGAATACGATCTACTAAAAATAAAGCCCGATTCACAATACCAGCGTCAAAAAGCCGCTTGAGATAGAGCGCGATAACATCGGTCTTACCAGTGCCCGTTGCCATGACCAAAAGCATTTTGCGCTTACCGCCCTCAAGCGCCTTATCCATAATGTGTATTGCTTCTTTTTGATATGGACGGGGTACGCGCCATTCACCGCCCTTAAAATATCTCTCGGGGATTGGCATGACTGATACCGGCTTCTGTTCAAGTCGCAGATTTTGTATTTTTTCAAGATCGCGCTGGGAATAAAAAGTTGCCACTTTTTGTTCTGGCCGATGTTTATAATCCCAAAAATAAATTTCTTCTCCGTTGGATAAGAAAATGAACTCGGCCTTGATTGATTCTGCGTATGAGAGAGCCTGCTGTTTGGCAGAAGCAGGGTCAACAGAAAATCTTTTTGCCTCAACTACGGCCATTCCTCGGCCCCTGCTGTCTTTCAAAATATAATCAGCGCGTCCGGCTTCCGAGCTTTCTTCGGTGATGACTTGGTTTTTATCTTCCGGGTCCCAGCTGGCTTCGCGAAGCTTGCGATCAATCAAAATACGCGCGTCGGCCTCGCGTAAAAACTTTTTTCCTGTTGTATCTTGATTGGGCATAATTAATTTAATTCTTTTGGGGTCTCGTCTTTGAATTTTTTCATTCCTTCATCTAGCCGCATAACACGAACCCTTCCAAGTTTGCGTATAATTTTTAGAATTTCTAACTGATGTGGGTCTAATCTATGTTTTCCGCTTTTAACTTCGATAAATTCGATTTTGCCCTTTGGTTTTCTTACTACAAAATCCGGCCAGCCGCCACTCTGAACGCTTTTACTAAATTCTCTTCCCAAAACTCGGTAGCCGCGCTTTTTTAGCCAGCTATTAAATTTTTTATTGGCGATCTTCGCTTTTTTGGGTCCATGCATAATTACAATAATTTGTGCTCTTTAAAACTGAAAAGGTTTGTTTTACTCACGATGACATGATCCTTCACCTCAATACCAAGAAGCTTGCCGGCATCAACCAACTGCTTTGTAATTTCTGAATCTTCCTGCGATGGCGAAGGGTCTCCGGCCGGGTGATTGTGAGCAATAATTATTTGAGCGGCCAAGTGTCTTACTGCCGGCTCGAATACTTCTCGTGGATGAACGAGATTTGCGTTAAGTGAGCCAACCGAGATAATCTCCCGCTTTATTTCCTGATTCCGCGCGTCCAAAAAGAAAATCACGAAATGCTCTTTTTTGTTGTCGCGAATATCTTTCAGCTGATCCCAAACATCCTGTGGTGAAAGTAGTAAAACGGATTGCTTATTTTGCAGGAGTCGGCGGCCCAGTTCAAAACAGGCCACGATTTCACATGCTTTTGCGGCTCCAAGGCCAAAAGTATTTTTTAGCTCTTTAACCGACGCTTTAGCTAATCCAACGCCGCTAAATTTCTTCAGGATTTTGCTTGAAAGCTCAACGACATTTACGCCCTCGCTTCCAGTTCGTAAAAGAATGGCCAAAAGCTCTGAATCCGAAAGCCGCTCGGGTCCGTACTTCTCGAGCTTTTCTCTTGGCCTATCAACTTTTGGTAAATCTTTTATTTTCATTTTTCGCTTTCTAAACGCGCCTTTAATAAAAAGATTGTTTCTGTCCGAAGCTTGGCGCGCGCCCAATCCTTTTGACTTTCGGTCAAAAATTCACCAAGGCCATCGAGGATATGGCGATTGTCCATCTTTTCGAGCAACTCAATACTTTTTACCAACAATTCTTTAAACGATAATTTTGCGCGTTGTTCCACTATATCTCGATTAATCGGCCAGTTGTTTTTCGCAAAGAAATATACATCAAAAACATCCCGACTTGTTTTGCCGACCCGCTCATACATAGCCATAAGCTTGTTGGCAAACATATCTTCGCGAACCATGACAAGCATAGAAATGCCGAGCAAGGTTTTGAGCTCATAGCGAGAACCAAACTCTCTGCGATTCACTTCGATCTTTACATTTTGAGCTTTCGGGTCGTATGAAAAAATAATGAGCAAATTGTAACGCTTAATCCGCGATTCCCGTATTTCTCCGTGGCTTTGGGCAATCTTCAAAATTTTATCAAATATTTCTTTTTCTTTTGCTTCATCGCTCTGATCCAAGAGGTCAAAGTCAAGATCAACCGAAAAACGGTTTAAATCATAAAACATAAGAGCTGCTGTGCCGCCCTTAAAACCAAGGTGCGAAGAAATCGTGATATTGGTATAAATTTCTTTGAGAATCTGGAGCTGTATATTTTTATGTATTGAGTAATCTAATGTCATATTAATTTATTCGATGCTTTTGAAATGCTTAAAGTATTCGTTGACCTTCTTTGTCATTCTCTTATTGTTATAAATAGGTAAAATCTCAAAAACCTTATCCCAATCCAAGGGGTCCAAGCGATCAAAGTGATAGTCCTTGCTCACATAGATTCTGTCCAAAAAAGCTCTCTCTTTTGTGGCAATAGCGAAGCCCGCTTTGTGCTCAATACCGGCAGTATTTGATAAAACATAATTCTTCATTCGTACAAATGTAACTTTTTGACCATTTATATCTATCTCTCTATTAACATAGGATGCAACAAAAATATTGCCGTAGTACTGAAAATTAATTCCGGCGCGAGTCAAGACGGTTTCAAAGCTGATATACGAGGGCGTATAGATTATGGTCGCCAATTCAAACTTGTCGTAATTTTTGTCTTTTGCGTATACACCGCGACGAACTCTAATCAACTTTCCGGCCTTAACATATTTGTTTAATCTGGCGCTGACCGTACTTTCTCTTTCTTCGGCCCACAACAAAGCCGCATCTTTGGTTGAGAAGATGGTTTTAGGGGATCTCAACAAAATATCCAAGTATTCACCTTTTTTGGGTTTTTTTTCCATATTTATACTGGAAATGGCTTTAAAAGTCATCTCCAGTTCATATCTTAACACAAGACCAATATTCTATGCAAATATTGGTCTGTAAAATTCGGACTGCCGAAAAAACCCGTGGATAAAGAGAAAAGCGCCGCTTTTGACGACGCTTATCCTATCTGGCTCCGAACGCTGAACGAAATCCGAACTTTTTTTAGCGAAAATCCGAACGCTGAATTTTGAAAAACTTTTACGCTCGGGCGGGCAAAAAGGAAGGGG
>Ga0265296_1005179_pt1 | contig 10881 bp, 15 predicted proteins | sample MunlanPumphouse1_FD_189073 | JGI IMG/M metagenome (GOLD analysis project Ga0265296, IMG submission 189073) | Groundwater microbial communities from a municipal landfill in Southern Ontario, Canada - Pumphouse #1 | ecosystem: Environmental > Aquatic > Deep subsurface > Groundwater | place...
AACCCTTACAACCTATCAGGATGGGAAATACAGCACATTGACAAAAGGACATAAAATTACAATACCGAAAGCCTTCGACCTACTCAAATATTCGTGGAAACACCTTCGGAGAGCATTACAATATTACCTTCCCGGTATTGAGTTTGTTTGGATAATGGAACCTCATAAGACGGGCTATCCTCATCTCCACGTCGTAATATTGACTGATATATCAAAAAGCACTCAAGAGGCTATCAGGTTATTATGGTCAAAATGTTATGTGGCTGGGTCTGCCGAACATGGAGTCGATTTCTCTGTAAAAAAATCAAGTGAATCGATAAATTCCATTAGGAATTATTTGATGAAATACATGGCAAAGGGATTTGTCTCTACCGGGTCGAAATTTGGTGAAGATGATTCCTGGGGAGCGGGAGAACTTGTCTTTAATGCCCTTGTCAGGAAAAATAAATGGCGATTTTTTGGTGCGAGTCGAAAACTTTGCAAAGTGATGGCATACAGTAAAAAGAATGATGAGAGAATCTGTTGGAAAGCGACAGAAATGTTCGATTCAAATGAAGAATATAATCTGACTTGGGCAAAGGATTGTGATACACTTGATAAGGTCGTTGAAATGGAAAAGCGACTATTACTGGATAGGGAAGTTACACAACTTATTGAAGAAAAAGTTAATAATTTTTAATACAGCATTCCTTTTTTCCAGAAGAACGGTTTTTCATAATCTCGTTCAAACTTAGCAAAAACACTCTCGTAAAGTGCTGGATATCTGGCTTCTTTTAATGGGATATTGAACATGTACGTTTCAATGTCAGGCACATCAGGATCATCTTCTGATTCGAACCACAACTCTAATCCAATAATGACAAAAACAGGTATTCTTTTCTGATATTCGAATTCTTGATATCGTTTAAGTTGTGCGGGATTTGACCAACTCAGTTGATTCTGATTGTTAAGTTGAGTTCGAAATTTACATTCGACCGCAAATTTCTCCCGTGTTGGCATATATTCAAAAATAAAATCGGGATTTTTACTACTCTCGACATATCTATCAGCATTTGTTTTGAAAGAGTGGGTCTTTTCTATGAGTTTGAAGTATTGCTTTGTGAATAGATTTTCAACATGGTCTTCAAACCTTTTGCCAACGATTTCAGGTGCATTTGATGTATGGTATTCAATTTTATGAAAGACATCTCCTATTTTACCCAAAAATCCCATAGGAATCAATCGGTTCATTTTTCAGAAGATTAATGTTGTTAAATAATGTCGTGGATTTTTTAGTGAAGTTACTAACGCGCAACTCGTTTTTAACTCGCTTGGATAACGATTGGCGATTATAGGTTTTGTCAAAACCTTACAATAATTATGAGAAACAGAAAAACCAAAAAAACGAACATCGATTGGAAACGCACAGAAATTCTAACTTCACAATATTTGGATTATATGATGACATGGCGTAAAGAGGAAATAATACTGTATTTTGGTCATCTACAGATTCGGGTAATATAATTTGGAACCGTTCGTAGCAGATTATACATAAGAGATTAAATCAATTAAAAAAACAAGTACGATAGTTTAAATTTTTACTAAATAAAAATACAAATATTATGTTTTGTCCTCATTGCAGAACAAAAATAACATTAGTAAATATAAGATCTCAAGAATGTCCAATTTGTGGTAAAAGTGTTATTATTTTTCAATTGGATGAAGTCGTAGAAAAATCTCTGCATTTATTTGAAATGATTGCAATTTTCAGCGCAATCGCTCTCTTATTACCCCCTCACAATAGGATTTAGAGATCTAAATATTTTAAAACCTTCAGATGTGCAAATTCTGTTACTTTATTTTGCATTAACTTTTTGTAGTATATTAATTATTTTTTTCTGGATGGCTATTATTACTAAATTTACTGATTATCATAATTTATCTCCAATAAGGAGATTTTTTCCATCTCTCGCAAAACCATGGATTACAATTCGAAGGGGAGACATTCAATTTTATTTATTTTTTGTATGTTTTTTGAGCCTTTATTTTATTATATTTATGTATATTGTTTCAACTTTATCTATAGGTTTTTTTATTGTAGTGATTGTAATCATTTTATTTTCAATATTGTCTATGATTAACGATTATTTATCGAATGATAAAGAGGAAATGGAAAATGAAAAACGATTTTAATTTTTTTAAAACGAGAAGTTCTCCCTTTAACAGGGAAATGTTACAAGACTTTGAAGTGAAATGAGGTACGCCCCGACCGGACTTGAATAACATGATTAAATTTTTGTAAAGGGAATTCTTATCTATTTCAATTGTTAACGAACATTTTGAGTTTTTTTTAGGTTACTTTATATCCCTTATTCTCGCATCGTTAATTATGGCTTGGATAAAGTGTCTAATCGGAAGTAATCTGAAAAAACATGGTTATGTTAAATCTGATATGATTACTTCAATTTGGTGCAAAGAATCAACAATTCATAATCTTTCGAGTTCTGCTCATATGGTGGGATTGAGTGTATTAGTTACAGACTCTGGAAATAACGAAAATGTCATTTACAATACAACATTGACTTCAGATCTATTTGAACACAAAAAAGATATGAATTCATATTATGGGGATGCGAAAGATGATTGGACCTCTGAAATAGTTAAACAACAAGATGAATATATGAAGGAAATTATTATCGAAATTTCAAAACAGATTGACGTTGCAAATAAAAATATAGAACATACAATTCTTGATTTTTCGACGTTAAAACTTCACAAATAATATTTTGGGTTTTACGTCAAATTTTTCATAAGACATTACATTGAAAATTTTCTTTTTTTTTGAGAAAAGATTTGAACGTGAAATGAAGTACGCCCCGTCAGAATCTTTTCTCTCTTATTTTTAAGACTTTACGGTCAATTGCGTATTATAATAAAAGAAAGGGAGAAGGAATATGAAACTGAGAAGTAATGGGAAGAAGTGAATTTAAGAGAGCCATCTTTGGACAATTCAATAAACTCTTTTTGTTTTTTGATTCTCCTCGGATAGTGTTTTTTTCTCCTATCGCTTCATTTATATTGCCGTTCATAGGTTCCGCCAAACGTTCGCGGGTTAATCCACCCACTACCAGTTCGATAAGAAGAAGGTAGTATTTTAGTATTGACAGGAAAATCAATACCAAAATTATTTCAATGTCGCCATGTAAAGAGCGTCCTCTAAACACACGTGCCATAAATGAAACTTTCCAATTCTTCCGGTCTACCTCAAATTGACAATCGAATTGATGAATGTCTTTAGAGTAGACCTCGGTCTTTTGAATAGCATCTCTGTTCATATACTTCTTCCCTTCCTATGAGGCATGACCTTTCAGTCAAAAACCCCACAAATAAAATATATGTTTGTAATATTTAAAAATAGCACGATAAAATATCGTATCGATAATATTGCATTAAAATTTCAATGAATGTTAATGTACATACACATCGTTTCTGAAAATATTTACGCATTTAATGACTAGCGCTTTGGATGTGAAAAGAGGTACGCCCCGGCCGGGACTTGAACCCGGGTCAAAAGATCCGCAATCTTTTAGGATGTCCACTACCCTACCGGGACAGGATAATTATCTGCTTTAATCAAAATGCTGTCATCGCTTAAATAATTCACCGTGTTATGAAAATATTGTGTTGTTATTAAAATAAAAACAATAATTCAATGTTTTATTTTATGTTTCCCTCTCGCTTTACAGACATATTTATATCTGCTCTCACCTTATTACCTCCAAATTCGATAAGATAATTCCCCGCACTGTATACTTTTAAGTGGCGGGGGTTTTCTGTTCCGTACTGTTTACTCTGGCCAAAACCGTCCTGAAGAACAATATTACCGGTAGCCTTTTGTCGAACGGTCACTTCAAAATAGGCATTGGGATCATAATATACAGTATTGTCGAATGTCCATTCATTTGTAAGCACCCTGCTGTCTCCAGAAATATTTCTTGTGATATTTGTATTGGTTAATTGAAAATCAATCAACATGGGGGGATTTTTTAGATCGAATGATACAGCCGTTTTATTAAAGGCAAATGGCTGATTTCTTGTTGAATAAATAACTACGTAATCTTCCTTAACAGGAGAAATGATGGACACTGTCCGATAGGTTACCATTGATGTCGGTTCCGGTGTCATATAGGGCGTTGCAATGGTTACATAGAGTGGTGTTTCCATAGTTGTGATTTTAAGAGATGGTTGATCTGTCACAGGTTTGTTCGTTGTTGTTTTTAATGGTGTTTCTATTGGGGGGGAAATACAACCCGAAATGGATATACAGAATATCAGGGCAATTAAAAAAACAACCGCGACTAATTTTTTATTCATTAATCATGTGTGTACAATCAATAGTAAATAAGCATTTCAAAATTCTTTTAAAAAAATTTCAAATACCATCGCTTAAAAAAATTATCCCAACAATTCCTGCAACTGCTCCTTCAACAGTTCTAAGTGTAGACTTCTGTATTGTCACCATGGTTGGTTTTCCTGTTGTTTGATATAACAATTCCTTGTAAGTAACTAAGCCGGACTGTTTGAGGTGGCCTTCTTCATTCTTACTTACAATATCTGCCGGCCACGTGCCACCGATTTCACAATTGGTCTTTCCTGCGATCTCTTAGAATTTTTCCCGGTCAGTTTTAAAAATGCGGAATTACATCCAAGATATCGTTCTTGTGAATCAAGATAAAACAGCGGATTGGGGAAAGTGTCTATCATATGCTGTAAAAATCCCAGTTGGTCTTTAAGTGCATCCTGTGCGTTCTTCCATTCGGTGATATCTGTGATAATTACATACCGTAAAATTGAGTTTTTTGTCCTACGGAAGTAATCCGGTTATGTATATATCGCCGGGTTCCGTCTTTACGAATAATCCAGAACCTTATATCTGAAGGAACATTTCGGGAAATAAGACATTCATCAATTATTTTTTTAATACGATCGCGTTCTTCAGGAGCCGCAAGATCTAATGGTTTGATGGATAATAACTCGTCATGGGAGGACCCAAAGATCTCTTCTATACGACTGTTTGCATAGATAGCACAACCATTTTCATAACCAATTATCCCGTCCTGAAGATTCTCTGCCATGAGGCAAAATTTCTCATCACTTGAGCGCAATGCAATTTCTGCAGTTTTTTTTGCAATAATATCTTCAAGAATAATGATCATTCCCTGTTTACCATCATCGAAAACGGCAGCAAGTATTTTCTGGCGATAATGCCGGACAGCGTGTTTTTTATCTCAAGTTCCTGATCAAAAAAACCCTTTCTTAATGACTGTTTTATTTCTTCAATAATTCCATCGGCGGATGATCCAATTCCTTTGATAGAAGAAAAAAGATTTCCAAGAATTTCTGTTCGTGATTGTTGTAGAAATGAAAGGAATGGATCATTGATCCGGACAACCCGCCCCTCCTTGTCGAGAACGATAATCATATCTTTTGTATAGCCGAACACTGGGTCCAGAGGAACTCTGGATGAAAGCGAAAAGACTTTTGCTTTTCCATAATTGCGCATCTGGACATGACCGGATATTTGCAGGAGACCAAGATAGTGTCCTACAGAATGTTTATTTTTTTTAAGAGTGCGTGCAATTTCTGTGATACTCATCCCATGAGGGGATTTTTTTAAAAATATCTTTAATCCGGATGAGTTCTTCTTTTAATGTTCCATTATGTGGAAACTTCCTTTTTCTCAATCTTTTGTGATTGTGTAACCAATAAATGTATCATTTAAATGTAACCCATATTGGTAACATATAAACCGCGGCTATAAATATCAATCACACCTTCATCATTAGAATATCTTTTGTGCTTATTGGAAAATTTCATCCGCTTACTGCACAGATTTTAAACGTAAAAACCATAGTGTGGAACCTACAAATATACAGAGAGGGTAAATCGATGGCGAATTATGTTAAAATATCCTGCATTTTACTCATTCTTTTTGCATGTCTGATTGCACCGGCAATGGCAGGAACAAAATATATGGCCGGAAGTCCGAAATTGTCGGCATATATTTCGGGTACCAATGAATTCAGCCCCGGTAAAGAGATCCCGCTGAAAATTATTATTGAAAATACCGGGCTTAATGAGTATAAATTTGTCCTTTCCACCATTGTTGACCGCGATGATCTCCCGAATACTGCAAAGTTCCTTACAGTCAAGGTTAAGCCTGGTAATGCACCGCTAGTCGTTAAATCCGATCCCCAGATGCTAGGAGATTTGAAAGGTGCAAGTATTACCGATGCAACATTCACCATTAAGACCAATGCAGATGCACCTTCTGGTAACTACAGCCTGCCCTTGGACATTAGTTATACCTATCTCTACACAGTTGATCAGTACGGTACTGACACCATCCAGTACTCGTATAAAACGATAAACCAGTCAATTAATCTCCCCATAAAAATTAAACCGGATGTCTCTATTAATGTGCTATCTGCAGTACCTGAACATCTGAATGTAGGAACTGAAGGTTATGTCAATATGAAAATTAAAAATGCCGGATCAGATACCGGCATTAAATCGATCGTCAAAATAATCAGGAATGGTAACAGCCCAATTATACCCACCGACAGTAGTGTTTATGTAGGTAATTTTGCGCCAGGTGCCGTAGTGGATTGCCGGTACAAAGTATCTGTATCAAGCGATGCACAAAAACAGACCTATCCTATTGACGTAGTAGTAGTTTACCAGAATAATGAAGGGGACTTTGTCACTTCAAGAAGCGATACTATTGGAGTACCTGTTGGGGGCAAAGCGAATTTTGCTGTTGTATCACCACCGGCTGAGATGAACCCTGGTAATAAAAAAGTTATTACAATCGAATATAAAAATACCGGTGATACAACGGTAAAAAGTGCGCAGGCACGTATCAGTGCTGTTGATCCTTTTACCAGCAATGACGATATTGCCTATATTGGTGATCTAAAACCTGGCGAATCCCGGATTGTTTCGTATATTGTGAGTGTTGATCGGTCAGCAACAATAAAAGAATACGGGCTGGACTCAGAAATCCGGTACCGTGATCAACTCGATAACACCTATATTTCCGATACCATGAAAGTAAAGGTGAATGTAACAGCACCTGCTGGAATGACCGCAATACTCTCTAATCCAATTTATCTCTCCATAATTGTGGCTGTCATCATTGGTGCAGTTTACCTTGTTTATCATTTCCGGAAAAAACAACAATAATTTTGGTGATTGGGTAACATCTACAAAAATACAATTTATTGTACCCTCAAATCCTCAAGAATTTTAAATAAATCTATCTCTTAGTTGTTGTATCTCCACTCCATTTCTTGATGTAAGAGAGGAACTTTTCTCTTAAAAAAACCATACTGTGCATTTCATTCACCCTACCTTTAGGTTAGTTGTGGACTTTACGCAATTACCTATTTTTTAATCACATTAATTGAAATTCAGCAAGACTGATGGTCTCTCTCTATTAGCACATTCCATCAAGCGTCAAAAAATATTAATACCGATCGAAACAACGTTTTGATACAAATTTAATTGATTTAAATCAAGTTAATTTGCTCGAAACGATTCCGGGTTCAACGGGTGATATTATGCATATTATGGAAGGATTCTTGCCCTGGCAATGGTGTCTGGTGTGGTGGATTGTTGCCCTGCCCTGTCTCATGCTCGGAATATACCAGTTGAAACGAGTCCTTGCAGCTGACCGGGAGGCGCTCCCCCTGCTTGGGGTAACGGGAGGATTCATCTTTATCCTGTCATCTTTAAAACTCCCTTCAGTTACCGGCAGCTGTTCGCATCCTACCGGCACCGGGTTATCAACCATATCTTTTGGGCCATGGATCACTGCAGTTGTCTGTGCAATCGTCCTCCTGTTCCAGAGCCTGTTCCTTGCCCATGGGGGATTGTCTGTTCTTGGAGCAAATATCGTTTCCATGGGAATTGTCGGACCACTCGTGGGGTATGCAATATACCGGCTTCTCCGGGACACATCTGTCAATATCTACATCACCGTATTTCTGGTAACGGCTCTCGCTGATATTTTTACGTACATAACAACTTCGGTTGAACTTGCGCTGGCGTACCCGGCAGCGACTGGAGGTTTTGTCAGTTCATTTATCCTGTTCCTCGGCATATTTGCCTTAACGCAGATCCCTCTTGCCATTGTTGAGGGAATTGTCCTTGCACTCGTGTTCAAATATATCGTAGCCTTAAAACCCGATATCCTGATCCGGCTGAAAATCTTCTCTGAAAAACAGATCAATGCCGCACGGAATGAGCACACATGAGCTTCAGATATACGCTCGAAGTCCTGACTGTGATTGCGATTGTGGCATTTTGTGCAGTATTCCTCTACACGAATTCGACAATGAGTGGGGCAGAATTTTCCGGCTCTGATAATGTCGGATCAGGGCTTATCGCTAAACTTTCCGGAACTCCTGTTGAAAATTTTAAACCGCTCATCCCCCAGTGGGAACCTCCCAGTACAGAGATTGAGTCCTGCCTTTTTGCATTCCAGGCTGCCGTTGGCGGGATTCTTGTTGGCGGCGTATTTGGTTATTGGATTGGACAGAAGAATAAATCATAATCGGAACAAGGAGAGATTACTATCTATGTTTGAGGAACTTCTGGAAGATATTGCCCAGAAGAACGGACTCCGTGAGGTAAATGCATACGTTAAACTTGCAGCGGGCCTCGGCGCGATCCTCCTTTGTCTCGTTTCAACGGGTTATATTGCTCCACTTTTTATTGCGGTTGTTCTTACCTGTGCAATTCTCATCCTTGCCCGGATAGATGCAAAAACCTACGCTGAGCTCTTTATTGTGCCCCTCGGGTTTGCTATCATGAGTGTAGCCGGCATCATCCTCATCACCGGGGGACAGGATATTTTCTGGCAATGGGATATCCTGCCATCATTCTCGCTGTCCATTACCCGGGAAAGCATAAACCAGGGGATGTTTGTTTTCTGCCGGGTTATCGGCGGGATGTCTGCGATGATATTTATTGCCTTAACTACTCCGATGACCGATATTTTTATTGTGTTTCGCCAGTGCAGGGTTCCTGAAGTAGTTATTGACCTCATGATGATCATCTATCGCACGATCTTTATCCTGATTGACCAGGTGATACAGATCTATCATGCGCAGGTAATGCGTTTGGGATATTCCACGTATCGTGAATCCCTGCATTCGTTTGCCACGTTATGTGGAGCTGCATTCATCGCCAGCTGGGATGCGGGAGAAGATCTGATCCGGGCAATGGATGCACGGTGTTATGATGGGAAATTTGCCCTGCTGGGTGAGAGCCGGCCTGTTGAACGGATACCTTGTTTTGCCGTTATGATCTTTCTTACCCTTTCGACAGTCGTTGTGATTGTATCCGGGTCAATTACTATAATGTAGGATGAACCATGAGCAGCATCATACTTGAAGCCCGCGATATCCGGTATCGTTACCCACGGGGAATGGAAGCTATCTGCGGCATCAGTTTCCATATCCGTAAAAAAGAGAAGATCGCTCTTGTGGGACCCAACGGAGCCGGGAAATCTACGCTTCTTACCATGTTCAATGGTATGATTCGCCCGGATTCCGGCCTGATGCTTTTTGACAACCAGCCAATCCAGTATGATACATCATCGTTGCGGATGTTGAGAAAACGTGTAGGTTTTGTCCTCCAGAATCCGGATCGCCAGATCATCGCCCCAACGGTGTACCAGGATGTGGCATTCGGACCAACAAATCTTGGCTATATTGATACGGAAGTAAAAGAGGCAGTAACAAAGGCACTCCGGCATGTCGGGCTCGATGGATTTGAGCGCCGCCCCCCTCACCAGCTTTCCGGCGGGGAGAAAAAGCGGGTGGCAATTGCCGGCGTACTGGCAATGGACCCTGATGTACTGGTATTCGATGAACCCACCAGTGGTCTCGATCCATCAGGATCAGAAGATATCATGGAACTGCTCGATGAATTAAACCACGATGGAAAGACCATCATCATCTCCACCCATGATGTTGAACTGGCATACCCGTGGGCTGACAGAGCAATCCTGATGCTTAACGGAAAAATTCTCAAGGAAGATATTCCCGAAGTGGCTTTTGGCAATCCGGAAGCAGTTCGTAAAGCGCACCTCTCCCTTCCGACTCTTCTCGAACTGCACATGGAACTGCAGAAACGGGGATTTTTGCTGAAGGGTAAAAAACCCCGTACAGTTCTGGATATGATGCACTGCATCGAAACATTATTTGAAAATTCCCAAAAGCTCAGCCGGCACGGAATCATTACTGTCTGCAATGTCGATCTGGACAACGGGGAGTATCTGTCGAAATGGTTATCGATGCATACAGGAATCTGTACCGGAGCCATGGGTACCCGGGCAAAACAGTGCGCGGAAAATTTAAAAATTCATCTGGATTTTACTTATGGTGTCATAGACAAATGTATTCTTAAAGCACTACTCGGAGAAGATTCCCTGATCCTGACAACAGGGAGCATGGTCAAACGTGTGTACTTACGAGTGGATGCCTATGATCTCGAAAGTGGAGTCCATATTCCCGTGCACCCGCTTACAACCGCATCTGAAGAGGCTAATGAAAAAAACGGAAGTGTATCATGAATACGGTTCCCCGTATTGTTATTGCAGGCACGCACAGCGGGTGCGGTAAGACAACGATTGCGAGTGGCATTATGGCTGCACTTACCCAAAGGGGATTAAAAGTCCAGCCATTCAAAGTCGGGCCGGACTTTATTGATCCTTCCCATCATACCCGGATCTGCGGACGCATTTCACGGAACCTTGATCCATTCATGATGGGTGAGGAGGGTTGTGTCGACACGTTTATCCGGGCAACTGAAGGTGCAGACATTGCCGTGATT
>Ga0265296_1005180_pt1 | contig 10878 bp, 7 predicted proteins | sample MunlanPumphouse1_FD_189073 | JGI IMG/M metagenome (GOLD analysis project Ga0265296, IMG submission 189073) | Groundwater microbial communities from a municipal landfill in Southern Ontario, Canada - Pumphouse #1 | ecosystem: Environmental > Aquatic > Deep subsurface > Groundwater | place: Canada...
TTACCATGAGGATTTTCCCGTCGATATCGAACCGCACGATGGTGTCGGAGGACGCTTCTACGAGACTGCGGTACTGTTCCTCGCTCTCCCGGAGCGCATCCTCCGCCTTCCTGCGTTCCGTGATGTCCCTGAAGATGCCAAGGATGAGATGTTTCCCCTCTATGGTCATGGTTGACGCGTTGATCTCCACGGGAACCTTCTTCCCATCCTTCCTCACCACTTCGCCTTCATCTTCCCGGACGACTTTTTTCTCGATGTGCCCCAGAAACATCCTTCGATATTTTTCGGACTCTTCCGGTGGATGCACCTGGCTCTGGTGCATTCCGATGATCTCAACGCATGGGCGGCCCAGGAGCTCCTCCGCCCGCATGTTCGCGTCCAGGATCATCCCGGTTTCGGCGTCGCCGAGCATCGCCGCGTCGGTCAACTCCTCGAACAGGTGGCGGTACCTGTTCTCGGACTCTCTTAGCTGTTCTTCGGCCCGCCTGCGCCTCAAGGTATTGACGAACAAAAATACGATGATCGACGCAAGGGCCGCAACGACGATAGCGAAGCCCCAGACCCACTCGGGACGCTCCCTGTAGAGAGAGTAGGGGGCGTTGATGAAGACGCTGCCTTCGGGCAGACCGGCGCGCTTGATGCCGAAACGCCGCATCTGCGTGTAATCGAACATGTAGCGGTTCGGGCTCTCCTTCACGACGGGGATCGATCCCGCCTTTTCCCCGCTCAGGATCCGGAGAGCCAGCTTCGCGGCCGCCTCTCCCTGGGAGAAGCCGCTCGTGATCATCCCCCCCACGATCCCCCTGCCGAGGAAAAAATCCCAAACGCTGTATATCGGGACGTCGCATCTGTCGGAGACATGGCGCAGGTTTTCCTCGGACACGTTGCCGTACCTGTCACGGGGTATCGTCATCATGAGAACGATGCTGCGGGGAGGAAGGCACAAACCCTTTTCCCTTGTTTCCTTCAGATTGAGATTTTCGAGGAAAACCCCCCTGACCTTGTTGTTGTGGGGAACAATCGCCGCGGCCGACATCCTTCGGTTCGCAATCCCGGTCGCGGTATTGTCGACATATACGAACACCTGCCGGGTGCCCGGGTGCGCCCTCAGGGCGACATCGAGGGTCCTCTTCACATCGAACGATTCCACCACCCCCGTGAAACCATCCCGGCCGGCCAGGACGGAATCCTCGAAACCGTTCACCCCGCAGAAGACCACGGGCGTGCCGGGGAAAAGGGAATCCCGGTTCCGTAGCAGGAAATTGAAGGCATCGTCGTCGGAGGAAATGATGACGTCGAACCGCGAGGCATTGTACTTATGCCTGTACGATTCGAGCAGCAATTGAAAATGCTTCGGGTCGTTGACGTGCTTGGCGTCCATGTACTCGACCCGGAGGACGGAGTGGGAATCTTTTCCCTTAAGGACGGATTCGATCCCCGCTGTGATCTTGTCTGTCCAGTCCAGCCCCTGGTGATAGGAGTGGAGCAGGAGAACATTCCTCGCGGGGGGTTCCGAAGCGGAGGAAACGGGAGTTCCCGGGAACGCGATCCAGGCGGCAACCAGGCAGGAAAAAACAAGTTTTCGCGTTTCCATGTTTTTACCCGTGGATCGGATTCCGGGGATGAGATGCGAATACACCTGCCCGGACAGGTTCCTGTACACAGGTTTTCACAGGATCACATCGGAAGACCGGCTTCAAAACTTTATCGATGAATGCAAATCAAAAAAATATTTGTCGGGGTCCCAACCCGCCCTTCGCTCCGATCGTCTCTTACCGGGCCAGCCTGGCCGCGATCGTCGCCACGTGCCTGCCCTGGAAGGCGTACGGCAGCCCCACGATGACCATTCCTTGATGGAGCAGGGTGATATGGAAGCTGAGGAGGGTGGATTCCTGTCCGCCGGGTCGCATCGCTTCATTCTTCTTCCCTTGGGCACGAAAATTCTTTATATCTGTAAGACTATGCGCAGAGCGTGGCGAAGTGTCATAATAATAATTGTTTGTGATAGAGAATCCGGGGGGGCTCATCCCCATGACGAATAAGAACGGCTTTTTCCGAACCAACGCCTCGGGTGTCCCCTCGCCACACGGGCTTTACGACCCCGCGCTCGAGCATGACTCCTGCGGGGTGGGATTCGTCGTCCGGCTGGACGGCGTGCCCCACCACTCGATCGTGGAAAACGCGGTGAGGATCCTGGTCAACCTCGAGCACCGGGGGGCGCTCGGGGGGGACAAGTCCACGGGCGACGGCGCGGGCCTGATGGTGCGAATCCCCGACGCCTTCTTCCGCGAGTCGCGCGGGGGGCCGGGCACGTCCCTTCCGCCGCCGGGTGATTACGCGGCGGGGATGGTCTTTCTGCCCACCGAAGCGCGCATCGCCGAGCGATGCGTGAAAGCCCTCGAGCGGATCGCGAAGGAAGAGGGGTGCCCGGTCCTGGGGTGGCGGGAGGTCCCGGTGAGCCCGGAGCACCTGGGGGAGCTCGCCCGCTCCACGCGGCCGGAGATCCGCCAGTGCTTCCTCTCCCGGGAGGCGATCCCCGCCGACGCCTTCGAGCGGAAGCTCTACGTCGTACGGCGCAGGGCGGAGAAGGAGGCCGCTTCCTGGCGCGACTGCGACGCCAGCCAGTTCTACCTCACGAGCCTGTCCGCGAGGACGCTCGTCTACAAAGGGATGCTCACCGGCTCCCAGTTGGACGCCTTCTACCCCGACCTGCGGCAGGAAGGTTTCGATAGCCCCTACGCCGTGGTGCACCAGCGGTACAGCACCAACACCCTGCCGACGTGGCACCTGGCGCACCCGTTCCGGTTCCTGGCCCACAATGGGGAGATCAACACCCTGCGCGGCAACATCAACCGGATGCGCGCGCGGGAAGCGACGATGGCGTCCGGGCTGTTCGGCGCCGACATCGAGAAGATCAAGCCGGTCATCGTCGAGGGGGGCAGCGACTCCGCGATCTTCGACAACGCGCTTGAGCTGCTCGTCATGGCCGGGCGCTCGCTCCCCCACGCCATGATGATGATGGTCCCGGAAGCGTTCGGCCAGAAGTTCCAGATGAGCGAGGACAAGCGGGCCTTCTACGAGTACCACTCCGCCATCATGGAGCCGTGGGACGGGCCGGCGGCGCTGGTGTTCTGCGACGGCCGGTACGTCGGTGCGACCCTGGACCGCAACGGGCTGCGGCCCGCCCGGTACACGATCACGAAGGACGGCCTGATCGTCATGGCCTCGGAGACGGGGGTCATGGATTTCCCGGCGAGCCGGATCGTCCGGAACGGGCGCCTGCAGCCGGGGAGGATGTTCCTGGTCGACCTGCAGGAGAAGCGGATCGTGCCGGACAAGGAGATCAAGGCGAAGATCTCGCGGCAGCGCCCTTACCGCCACTGGGTCGCGGACAACCGGATCGAGCTCCGGGGGCTGTTCGCGCCGCCGGAGATCCAGAAGGAGGACCCGGCGGTCCTGCGCCGGAAGCAGCACGCCTTCGGCTACACCGAGGAGGAGCTGAAAATGATCCTCGCCCCGATGGCCTCCCAGGGCCAGGAGCCGGTGGGCTCCATGGGCGACGACGCGGCGCTGGCCATCCTCTCCAGCCGTCCGCAGCTGCTCTTCTCCTACTTCAAGCAGCTCTTCGCGCAGGTCACCAACCCGCCGATCGACCCGCTGCGCGAGGAGCTGGTGATGTCGCTCAAGAGCTTCGTGGGGCGCGAGCGGAACCTCCTGGACGAGACCCCCGAGCACTGCCGCCAGCTGAAGCTCACCCACCCGATCCTCACGCCGGAGGACATGGTCCGCCTGCGCAAGGCGACCCACCCCGAGATCGTGGCGAAGGACATCGACATCCTGTTCCCCGCGGGCGGCGACGGGGGGTCGCTTTCCAGCGCGCTCACCTCCGTCTTCATCCAGGCGGAGAAGCACATCGCCGCCGGGGCGACGCTCCTGATCCTCACCGACCGCAACGTCGACAAGGACCGGGCCCCGATCCCGTCCCTCCTGGCGACCGCCGGACTGCACCACCACCTCATCCGCCGGGGCCTGCGCACCCGGGCCGGCATCATCGTCGAGACGGGCGAGGCGCGGGAGGTGATGCACTACGCGCTGCTCATCGGCTACGGGGCGAACGCCATCTGCCCGCACGTCGCATACTCCACCGTGCGCGAGATGGCGGAGTCCGGGGAGCTGGAGAAACCCTTGCTGCCGGGGTACGCCATCGACAACTACGTCACGGCCATCAAGAAGGGGCTGCTCAAGACCCTCTCCCGGATGGGGATCTCGACCCTGCGGGGGTATTTCGGGGCGCAGATCTTCGAGGCGGTGGGACTCGCGAAGCGCCTCGTGGACCGGTTCTTCTGCGGGACCGCCTCCCGCATCGAGGGGATCGACCTTTTCGGGGTTGCGGCGGAGACCGGCGCCAGGCACCGCCGCGCCTTCCCGAAGAACGGGGAATACAGCGAGCTTCTGGAGACCGGCGGGGTATACCGCGTCCGGGACGGGGGGGAGAAGCACCTCTGGACGGCGGAGTCCATCTACAAGCTCCAGCTGGCCACGCGCATGGACGACTACGGCGTCTTCAAGGAGTACACGGGCCTGATCGACGACCAGTCCCGGGGGAAGGCGACCCTGAGGAGCCTCTTCACGTTCCGGAAGGGGAACCCGGTGCCCCTCTCGGAGGTCGAGCCGGTGGAGCGCATCTTCCCCAGGTTCTGCACCGCGGCGATGTCGTACGGGGCGATCAGCAAGGAGACCCACGAGACGATCGCCGTCGCGATGAACCGCATCGGCGGTCGGAGCAACTGCGGGGAGGGGGGGGAGGACCCGGCCCGCTACGTCCCGCTCCCGAACGGCGACAGCCTGCGCTCCCGCATCAAGCAGGTCGCCTCCGGGAGGTTCGGCGTGACCACCGAGTACCTCGTCAACGCCGACGAGCTCCAGATCAAGATGGCGCAGGGGGCCAAGCCGGGCGAGGGGGGACAGCTCCCCGGCCACAAGGTGAGCGAGGAGATCGCACGCGTGCGGCACACGACGCCCGGGGTCACGCTCATCTCCCCCCCGCCGCACCACGACATCTACTCCATCGAGGATCTCGCCCAGCTGATCCACGACCTGAAGTCGGTGAACCCGAGGGCGAATATTTCCGTCAAGCTCGTCTCCGAGGTGGGGGTCGGCACGATCGCCGCGGGTGTCGCCAAGGCGAAGGCGGACCTGGTGCTGATCTCGGGCCACGACGGCGGGACGGGCGCCTCCCCGCTGACCTCCATCAAGCACGCGGGGCTCCCCTGGGAACTGGGCCTTGCGGAGACCCAGCAGGCCCTCATCAACAACCGGCTGCGCGACCGGATCCGCGTGCAGGTCGACGGGCAGCTCAAGACCGGCAGGGATCTCGCGATCGCCGCGCTGATGGGCGCGGAGGAGTTCGGCTTCGGCACCACGGTCCTTGTCACGCTCGGCTGCGTCATGATGCGCAAGTGCCACCTGAACACCTGCCCCGTCGGGGTCGCCACGCAGGACCCGGTGCTGCGCTCCCGGTTCGCCGGGAAGCCGGAGTACGTGGAACGTTTCTTCCGGTTCATGGCGCAGGAGCTGCGCGAGCACATGGCGGAGCTGGGCTTCCGCACCCTGGACGAGATGATCGGTCGGGTCGACCGGATCGAGGTCCAGCCGGCAGTCGAGCACTGGAAGACGCGGGGCCTGGACTTCGGCGCCGTCCTCATGCCCGCCGGCGACGGCAGGGAGTTCCCCCTGCGCTGCGTCCGCAGGCAGGACCACGGGCTCGAGTCCAACCTGGACAACGAGCTGATCCGCAGGGCCGAACCGGCGCTTGAAAGGGGGGAGCCCGTCCGCATCGAGATGCCGATCCGCAACATCCACCGGTCGGTCGGCGCGACGTTAAGCGGCGAGATCGCGCGCAGGCACGGCGCCCGGGGGCTTCCCGACGACAGGATCACCCTGCGTTTCACCGGGTCGGCGGGCCAGAGTCTCGGCGCCTTCCTCTCGGCCGGCGTCACGATCGAGGTGGTGGGGGACTCCAACGACTATCTCGGCAAGGGAATGTCGGGGGGGAGGATCGTCGTCACCCCGCCGGCCGACGCCGGGTTCATCCCTTACCGTAACGTGATCGCCGGCAACGTCGTGCTGTATGGCGCCACGGGCGGCGAGCTCTACCTCCACGGCACCGCCGGGGAACGGTTCGCCGTCCGCAACAGCGGGGCGAAGGCGGTGGTCGAGGGGGTGGGGGACCACGCCTGCGAGTACATGACCGGCGGTGTCGTGGTGGTCCTGGGGGCGACGGGGGTCAACTTCGCCGCGGGGATGAGCGGCGGGGTCGCCTACGTCTTCGACGAGACGGAGCTCTTCGACACCCGGTGCAACCTCGACATGGTGGATGTGGAGAGCGTCTGGGCGGAAAAGGACAAGCAGCAGCTCCGCGCCATGCTGGAGAGCCACTTCCGGTACACGCAAAGCCCAAGGGCAGCAATGATTCTGGAGAACTGGGAGGCGAGACTCCCCCAGTTCGTCAAGGTGATGCCGATCGACTACCGTAAGGTCCTCGAGCGGATGCGGCTCGAGGAAGACCCCGAGAACGAGACCGTATCGGCGACCGAGGAGGTTTTCGGTGGTTAAGCCGACCGGGTTCCTGGAGTACCCGAGGGAAGATCCCCCGCACCGCCCGGTCGAGGACCGCATCCGCGACTTCCTGGAGGTCGAGGAGATGCTGCCGCCGAGCCGCCTGCAGCTCCAGGCGGCGCGGTGCATGGACTGCGGGATCCCTTTCTGCCACTCCTACGGCTGCCCGGTGAAAAACCGCATTCCCGACTGGAACGACCTCATTTACCGGAAGCAGTGGCGCAAGGCGCTGGATCTCCTGCACGCCACCTGCAACCTCCCCGAGGTCACAGGGAGGGTTTGCCCGGCCCCGTGCGAGACCGCCTGCACGCTGTCGATCAACCAGGAGCCCGTGACCATCCGGCACATCGAGCTGCAGATCGTCGAGCGCGGGTGGACGGAAGGCTGGATCGTGCCGGAGCCCGCTCCCCGGAAGACCGGCAGGAAGGTGGCCGTCGTGGGATCGGGCCCCGCAGGCCTTTCCGCCGCCCAGCAGCTGGCCCGGGCCGGCCACGACGTCGTAGTCTTCGAGAAGGCCGACCGAGCCGGGGGGCTTCTGCGGTACGGGATCCCCGACTTCAAGATGGAGAAGTGGGTCATCGACCGGCGCCTCGAGCAGATGCGCGCCGAGGGAGTGGTGTTCGAAACGGGGGTGAACGCCGGCGTCGACCTCTCCGTCACGTACATGCGCCGCACGTTCGACGCCATCCTCGTCGCCTCGGGCGCCACGGTCCCGCGCGATCTTCCCGCCACCGGCCGCCCGCTTTCGGGGATCCATTTCGCGATGGAGTTCCTCGCCCGGCAGAACCGCCGGAACGCCGGGGAAACGATCCCGGCGGACCAGGAGATCGACGCCGCGGGCAAGCACGTCGTGGTCATCGGGGGGGGCGACACGGGCTCGGACTGCGTCGGCACCAGCCGCCGCCAGGGGGCCGCATCGATCACCCAGCTCGAGCTGCTGCCCCGGCCGCCCGAGACCCGCACCCCCTATAACCCCTGGCCGACCTGGCCGGTCGTCATGCGCACCTCCTCCTCGCACGAGGAGGGGTGCGAACGCATGTGGAGCGTCGCGACGAAGGAGTTCTTGGGGGAGAACGGCGCAGTCCGGAAGCTCCGCTGCGCGAACCTCGAATGGTCGGAACCCGACGCCTCCGGGCGCCGCGGGTTCCGGGAGGTCCTGGGCTCCGGGTTCGAGCTTGCGGCCGACCTGGTGCTGCTCGCGATGGGCTTCGTCCACGTCGAGCACGGGCCGCTGGTCCACGACCTGGGGCTCGCCCTCGACGACCGCGGGAACATCCGGGTCGGCGCCGACTCGATGGCCTCCACCCCCGGAGTCTTCGCCGCCGGGGATTCGACCCTCGGGGCGTCGCTGGTGGTCCGGGCCATCGACGCCGGACGCAAGGCCGCCGAGGGGATCAACCGGTATCTGGCTACTTCTCCAGCAGGATCGTGACGGGGCCGTCGTTCTTCTCGCACATCCATGGAAGGTGGGATTCGTCGACGGAGGCGCTCTTCACTCTCTGGATCAGGACCCGCATTCCCCGGGCCCCTGAAGGAGGCGCAGCTCGAAGCGATGTGGAACGCCAGGAGCCTGGCCCGCCGCCGTCCCCACATCCGGCGCCGCGGAAAGCCGGCCTTCCTCAAGGCGTATGGCTTCGCCGTTCAACCGGCCCGGCACGTCCGGGTCGTGCGTGGTCATGATCACGGTGGTCCCCCGGGCGGGCAGCCCGGCGATGACCGCCCGGATCACCTCGGCGGATTCCCGGTCGACGTTGGCCAGCGGCTCGTCGAGGAGAAGCACGCGGGGGGACAGCGCGAGAGCCCTCGCCAGGGCGATCCTTTGCGTCTCCCCGCCCGAAAGCGCCCTTGCCCTTCGGTGCTCGAACCCGCCGAGCCCGACCATCTCGAGGGATTCCGCGATCCGCCTGCGCCTTTGCTCCCCCTCCACCCCCCTGACCTTGAGGCCGAAGGTCATGTTGGCGAGCACGCTCCCCTCGAAAAGGTACGGCGCCTGGTGGAGGAGCGTCGCCTCTCTGCGGAGCGCCACGAGCGACCGCTCCTTCCATTCGACCCTTTTCCCGTCATAATACAGCGCCCCGGAGGTCGGGGGCGACAGGAACGCAAGGATCCCAAGGAGCGTGCTCTTTCCCGAGCCGTTCGGGCCGGAGAGGGAGTGGATCCCCCCCTCTCCGATCACAAGGGCCGGAATCCCGAGCGCCACCCGTTCGCGGTAGCGTTTCGTCACCGACTCGAGCCGGTAGAGGGGCACCAGGATCTACCTCCTCTGGAGGAACTGGAAGACGATGTTCACCGCCAGCGCCACCGCCATGAGGATGAGCCCCAGGGCGATCCCGAATGCGAACTCCCCCTTGCTCGTCTCCAGGGCGATCGCGGTTGTCATCGTCCGGGTGTACCCGAATATGTTCCCCCCCAGCATCATCGCCACCCCGACCTCGGAAACGACGCGGCCAAACCCCGAAATCACCGCGGCCATCATACCGAAGCGGATCTCGGAGAGAAGCTTCAGGACGCTCTGGAAGCGGCTCCCCCCCAGCGTCATCGCCGTCGGGAGGATCGCGGTATTCGACCCCCGAACCGAGCTCAACGCGAGGTTGGCGACGATCGGTGCGGCGAGAAGAGCGTCCCCGACGATGATCGCGGCCGGCGTGAAGAGGAGACCAAGGCCGCCGAACGGCCCCTGGCGGCTGACGAACCCGTAGACGAGGAGCCCGATGAGAACCGTCGGGACGGCCATCAGGCTGTTGAGCATCGTGATGACCGGCCGCTTCAGGGAAAATTCCGTCAACCCCACCGCGAGGCCGGCGGGGATCCCGAGAAGCGACGCGAAGACGATCGACCAGGCCGAAACGTACAGGGACGTCCACACGGCGTGCGAGAATGCAGGGTCCCACGTTACGATGAGGTGGATCGAGGCTTTCAGGGATTCGAGAAGAAACCCCACTCACGTTTCCTTCATGCCGTAGACGAAAAAGAGCGGCTTCCCGTCGATCCTGAAATCGGCGATGATGCCCCGGCCTTCCTCGCCGGTCACAAACCCGATGAACTTCATGGCCATATCGTACTTCACGTGGGGATGTCTCGCGGGGTTTACGGCGATCACGCCGTAGGGGTTCCGGAGGTTTCCGTCCCCCTGTCGGAGGATGACAAGGTCGGTCTTTTTCCCGTACGCAATGCAGGTCCCCCGGTCGGCAAGCGTGTAGCCCCGCACCTGGGTGGCCATGTTGATGACCTCTCCCATCCCTTGACCCGCCTCGAGGTACCACTTCCCCTTCGGGGCGACCCCACCGTTCTTCCAAAGTTCCTTCTCTTTCTGGTGTGTGCCGGATTCATCCCCGCGGGACACGAAGATGGAACCCGCCGCGGCTATTTTACTCAGCGCCTCGGCAGCGCTTCCCGCTCCCCGGACCCTCGCAGGGTCCTCGGGGGGGCCGATCAGGACAAAATCGTTGTACATGACGTCCCGGCGGTTCACCCCGAACCCGGCGGAAACGAACTTGTCCTCCAGGCTCCGCGCGTGGACGAACACCACGTCCACGTCCCCCGCCTCGCCCAGCTTGAGCGCCTTTCCGGTCCCGACGGCGATCACGTCGACCTTGCAGCCGAACTTCTTTTCGAAGGGAGGGAGCAGGACGCGCAGCAGCCCGGAGTTTTCCGTCGACGTGGTAGTGGACATCCTCAGCCGCTCTCCCGCGAAGGAGGGCAGACAGAGCAGGAGGCTTGCCGCAACCGCAATGAGCGGTAGAACGATCCGCCCTCTCATTCGCTCACCCCCAGGATGACGCTGGACGCCTTGATGACCGCAATGAAGGTGTCCCCCCCCTTCAGGGCCAGCGCGGTCAATATAGTACGCGATATGGTCGAGGAAGCATCATGTAAAATGATATAAGGAAATCACGGGGCAGGAAAAAACTTCCTGACGACAAGGAGGGAAATGACCCGCGAAAAGGATCGGGACGAAGCGGACAGGAGACCTTCCGTGCTCCGTTACGACGGGCGCCTGCTCACCCCGTTGGAGCACCATCCCGTCCGGGAGTTTCCCCTCTTGCTCACCGTCAACGGCGTCGATCTTGCGACGCTGATCGCCTCCCCCCACGACCTCGCATACCTTGTCGCGGGATTTCTTAGGATGCAGGGGCTGGTGGAAAGGGCCGACGACCTCCTCACGCTGAGCGTCTGCCCGGACTTCGGTGCGGCCAGCGTGCGCATCCGCGGAGAGGTTCCTCCGCGTCTCAAGCCGACGCTCACCTCCGGGTGCGGAAC
>Ga0265296_1005181_pt1 | contig 10876 bp, 10 predicted proteins | sample MunlanPumphouse1_FD_189073 | JGI IMG/M metagenome (GOLD analysis project Ga0265296, IMG submission 189073) | Groundwater microbial communities from a municipal landfill in Southern Ontario, Canada - Pumphouse #1 | ecosystem: Environmental > Aquatic > Deep subsurface > Groundwater | place...
ATATATTTGCTGTTGCAATGCTAGCTATGTGTTTTTCTTTTGTTTTGACCTGCGCGGCCGTCGGTCCGGAAGAAACGATGAATTCGCTTAACAATACGGCCGCAAAAGCGTTTACTGGTAAAAAAGAAGGTGATTTGGCAAGCGCCGGAATAGTAACAAGTCTGCCTGGTGCGATCGGAAAAGTCTTGGGCGTCGCGCTTTCTTTAGTCGGCGTCGCGTTTTTGATATTAATGATTTACGGCGGAGTGACGTGGATGCTGGCGCGCGGCAATGACGGCGAAGTTACCAAAGCCAAGGATTTGATCCAGGCCGCTATTATCGGTATCGTTATCGTATTTGCGGCATATGCCATTACAAAATTCGTGGGCGACAGCCTTATGTAGAGTTTTTGTAAAATATGAAAAAAATATATTTGAGCGTGTTATCATTTATTTTATTGTTTCCCCTTCGATTATTTGCAAAAAGCAGAAGCGTAAAAGAGTTATTTAATAGCGGACTGAAAGAAACAGGAGAAAAAACGGGACATGCCGGTTCCGAAATTACAAAAGCCGGAGCATTGGGCGGGGTCGGATTTGTGCTTAAGATTCTGCTTTCACTGTCCGGAGCCATATTCTTGGGGCTGATGATATATTCCGGATTCATCTGGATGAACGCGCGCGGGAACGACAGCGAAGTAAGCAAGGCAAAAGACACGATCAGGAATTGCATAATCGGCCTATTGATAGTGATGAGTGCTTATGCGATAACCAGCTTTGTCGGCAACAGCATCATGTCGGCGGTAAAGTAATCATCAATGAGAAAAAATCTCTTAATCAAATCAATTTGTGCAATAGCTATGCTGGTTTCGGTTTTTAGCTCTGTTTGCGCAGTTTCCGCACAAGGACTTGGCAGTGCATTTGATAACGCAAAAACAGTGGCAGATAAAAGCGGCTGGAAAACAGCAGACATAAGTGCCGAGTCAATGATGGGTAAAATAATTAATGTCGCTTTGTCTGTGGTTGGGGCTTTGTTTTTGGCTTTGATGCTTTATGGCGGTTTTTTGTGGATGACAGCAGCCGGGGACGGCGGAAAAGTTGACAAAGCCAAAGAAATAATCAGGGCCGCTATTATCGGAATAATAATCGTGGTTTCAGCTTATGTGATTACATATTTTGTCGTTCAGTTAGCCACAGGCATAGGCCTGACAGGCAAATAAAATATATAATGAAAAAAGATCTTAAATCAATCTACAAAAGTTTTGCGGTTTTATTGGGGTTGATAGCCATATTGATTCTGCCGTATTTTGTTTTTGCCCAGCCCTTGGAAACCTTGGATAAAATCCGAACCGAAAGCGGTTTTGCTCCCGTGACTGCTGAAAATAATTTCGCCCATAATGCCGGCAAAATTACAGCCATAATATTTTCGATTATGGCCACAATATTTATTTGCTTGATGCTGTATGCCGGTTATAACTGGATGACCGCGGCCGGAGATTCCTCTAAAGTTGACAAGGCGCAGGAAACGATCCGCCATGCGATTATCGGCTTGATTGTTGCGGCCGGAGCGTATGCGATTACCGAGTTTGTCTTAAAGAGCGTATTGGGTTGATGCGGCGAATGTTTTAAGAAATATAAAAATATGCAATTTATTGGAAATAAGACAAGAAACATCATTGTCGCCGCCGCGATATTATTTTTTTTCGGCAATGTGGCTTTTGCCCAGCCTCTTTCTGACGGGGAAAAAATATATTCTAACAATAGCTATTTGGATGAGTTTCGGAAAGGCGCCGGCTTTATGAACGGCGAAAGCTCAAGTCTGAGCGCCCAAGTTGCGAATGTGATAGAGGTTTTCTTAAGTCTTTTGGGAATGATTTTTGTGGTGTTGATTATTTATTCCGGCTATAATTGGATGACGGCCGGCGGCGACAGTGGAAAGGTCGATAACGCAAAAGATACGATAAAAAAAGCGGTCGTTGGTTTGATAATAATAATTTCCGCATATTCAATTACTTACTTCGTGTTCAGTTCTGTGCCGTGGGATGGGAGCACAACGAATAATATGCATGTTGAATACGAATAGGGGGAATTTCAATTGTTAAATACTATAATGAAAAAGAGGGGAGCTGCTTTGCTCCCCTCTTGTTTTTTAGTATTTACTGTCTATTCTTAGACAGTAATTTGTTTTTATTCCAAAAAATGACTTGTTGTTTGGTTTTACTGGAACTTTTCCAAAAACATCCCAGTCTGAAAATTTAATATCAATTTCTTCGGGCATCTCGGTGCTGGGAATAAATGAATACCCCCCTGGCTCAATATAGAATATTCTGCCCCAAAACGGATTTCTGTATATAATTGTTTTTTGGGTATCATTATTAATAATAATCCCAAGAATGATATCGTCCAATTCATTTTTACTTATTTTTTTTGCTAGCTCGCGGTTTATTTCCGCTACTGATAATGTTAGTTCCGCTTGAGCCATTTCTATCGACGATTCAGGGTTTGGAAAAAATGTTGCCCCAGACTCTTCTCGGTAGCCTGTGGCAGTTTCAAATCCGTTCTTATAGCGCGCATAACCGCTACAACCGAGCGCCATGAAAACAATAACAATCGCTATTGTTAAAAAAACAAAATTTTTCATCTTACCTTCCCTCCTTTTTATATTTTTAAAAAATTTCAAAGATCTACTTAGTAATCATAATATTTACCATAGAAATAAAAGAAAGTCAATGGCAAGCCGTTTTGTATATGTTTAAAAGATAACTAATATTAGAGAAATTATGCCAAAAACTTGTCAAAAATCATTGACATTTCTTTGAGTTCGTGCTAGACTAATCCCAATAAATTGAAAAATCCTATCCATTCTATGGTAGGGTTTTTTGTTTGGAAAAAAATATGAACAACATTATTTTACGAAAAAGCAGTTTATTGCCGCTTAAATTTTCTAAGCTTTTAATCGGCTCGCTGGCATTCATTATATTTTTTGATTTCGTATTCTTTTCTTATCCGGTTTTAGCATCCCAAACGGAAACTATCAAAGAAATTAATGAGAAACAGGCCGAAATCAAGATGATAACCGATAATTCGGCACCGGCGTTATTAGTTTCTGCGGCCGAGCAGGATCCGGAAATGAATTATACGAATAAAAACAAACAAGCAAAAGTAAAATGGACTGCTACGCACGTGGCAACCGCTTATAATTCCGAGGCCGCCCAATGCGATGACAGCCCTTGTATTACCGCAAACGGCTTCAATGTCTGTGAACATGGACATGAAGATACGATTGCGGCAAATTTTTTGCCTTTTAATACGAAGGTTCGCATACCGGATGAATTCGGAGACCGAATTTTCGTTGTGCGCGACCGTATGAACAAGCGTTATAGCGATAGGATCGATATTTGGATGAAAGATAAGCAATCTGCCAAAAATTTTGGCGTGCGGCAAGTGAAAATCGAGGTTTTACAGTAGATTATTCGCAATAAATAGGAAAACAAGCCCTTAAAAAGGGCTTGTTTTTATAATTATATTTTGATATATTGATTATGTGTTTAATTAATATGGTAGCATTGGTCTGGTAGCCAAGTGGTAAGGCAGCAGTTTGCAAAACTGCCATCATCGGTTCAAATCCGTTCCAGACCTCCATAAAATAATCAATAAAAAGTCTGGAACGCGATTTGAACCGAGCTGAGCAAGGTGCAAAATAGGATTTTCAAGAATTACTCAAGATATAATAAATCAATATTTCCTCAACAAATGACCGAAAGAAGCCTTGGCTTTTCAAATCCGTTCCAGACCTCCATAAAATAATCAATAAAAAGTCTGGAACGCGATTTGAACCGAGTTGAGCAAGGTGTAAAATAGGATTTTCAAGAATTACTCAAGATATAATAAATCAATATTTCCTCAACAAATGACCGAAAGAAGCCTTGGCTTTTCAAATCCGTTCCAGACCTCCATTCTCTATCCTTTTGTCATTCCCGGCCGCGACCGGGAATCCAGGGGTGATATGTAATCGCGCTGGAATTGGAATGATAATATATAAATTGACGTTCATCTCTCTTCCTCCTGGATTCCCGCCGGAGTTTATGCCCAGCGGGGTGCGGGAATGACAAAAAATTAAAGAGATAAAAAAAGAATGTATTTTTGTCCACGAAATCGTGGACTTAAGTTGAGGTGTGCGGGATGTGTATAAAATCTGTGGAAAAGTGGATAAATATTCTTATAAATCTCAAGATAAGTCCACGTATCTCTAGACTTATTGTTGATAACTATTTTCAGGTTATGAAATATCTCGATAGATTAGATGTTATTTTAAGTCCACGGTATCGTTGACTTAAGTCTATTTCTGTGATATATTATAAATAGATGTTTTTTGACAAAACAATTTCTCAACTAGCTTTTAATAGGCCAGTCCTGACAGGCCTGTCAACTTCAAAACAAAAATAAAAAAAACTAGCAGTCTTGAATAAAAAATAAATAAATATTCAAGATTGCTCTAAGCTGGTAGAGAAATAGCTTTCCAAGTTAGGAGATAGCTTCAATAACCCTGAGTAAAGTTTGCACATAAAAATATGTGAGACAAAAATTCTTAGGGATGGAGCTCAACAATAGTCCCATAAATTTATTTTATATAAAAAGAAGGGGGCCCGTTGGGCTCCTTTTTTTATTGGTGATTTTTTATTTCCGTAAAAATGTTGTATAATTGTGCATAGGATTAAACTCAAAATTAATCAATTTTTATGTTTTTAGAAAAACTGGAAATCCAAGGCTTCAAATCATTTGCGAATAAGAATATTTTGCAGTTTCCGGGCATGCTGGATAATGAAAAGCGCGGACTAACTTCCGTGGTCGGTCCGAACGGTTCTGGCAAATCCAATGTAGCTGATGCCGTCCGCTGGGCTTTGGGCGAACAGAGCATGAAAACCTTGCGCGGAAAAAAATCCGAAGACGTGATCTTTTCCGGTTCAGACAAGAAAGGCAAGCTGGGTATGGCCGAAGTATCTTTGCATTTGAATAACGAAGGCAAGGACGGCGAGAAAGCGCCGATCGATTATTCGCAGATCGTGCTTACGCGCCGGCTGTATCGGAGCGGAGAAAGCGAATATCTGTTAAACGGCGGCCGTGTGCGCCTTTCCGAGATCCAAATGCTTTTAGCACGTGCGAAATTTGGGCAGAAAACTTATAGCGTCATCGGCCAGGGCATGGTCGAGGGCTTTTTGAATACCTCTTTGGCTGAGCGCAAGGAATTTTTTGATGAAGCGACAGGAGTCAAGCAATATCAGATTAAGCGCGACGAATCTTTGTCAAAATTGCGTTCCAGTTATGAAAATTTGGCGCAGACGCAGATGTTGCTCCAAGAAATCGAACCGCGCCTTAAGAGCCTTACCAGACAGGTGGGTCGCCTACAGCGCCGCGGCGAGTTGGAAAAAGAATTGCGCGTTTTGCAAAAAGAATATTACGGCATCATTTGGCATGATATTTATCGGAAATTCAATGAATATAATAAAGAATATTTAGAATTGGAGAAAATAAAGTTCGGTAAAGAGAAAAAGCAGGAAGGATTGAACCGCGAGCTGGAACAGCTTAAGGCGGCTGGCGGACAAAAAAGCGAATACGAAGAGCGACAGAGAGAAATGAATGTCTTGCAAGGCAAGAAGGACGCATTGAACCGCCGTTTGGCAAAAATAGAAGCGCAGATCGAAACCAAGCTGGAAGCGGGCGGACAGCATGACTTATCGTTTTTGTTTAATCGGAAGGAAGCGGGGCTGAAGGAGCGGGAAAATATCCGGGAAGAAATTTCTTTGCTGGAAAAAGAGATTACAGCAGGCCGAGAGTCCGGAATTCCTTTGCAGGAAGAGAGAAACAGGATAGACCGTGAAATACGGGAGCTTAATGACAAGCTGGCGCAAGTAAGCAGGACAAGCGATTCAGACGAAATGAAGAATGCCCATGATCTTCTGCATCGGCTGGTGGCGGACTTGGAGCAGGTTGAGGAGATCACGGATTTTGACGAGATCAAGGCTTTGACGGTTCGGATCAAAAAAGAGCTGAAAGAGATCAAAAGGATAATTTTGAAAGAAGGCAAGGATCCGGCAGAGGATAAGGCGTTTGCGGAATTGCAGGCTGTTCTTCGCGGATTGGCCGAGAATAAAGAAGCAAGCGCCAACAAGATCAACGAAAATAATCTGCGCTTGTCCGGAAAAAGCGAACGCTTGCGGATGTTGAAAGAAAAAAGCCATAGCCTTGATTCCGAGCTTGCCAATATCGAGGCGCGCTTGAAGCAGGGAGAAAATAAAGTCAATTATCAAGAGCTGGAAGTTGAACAAGCAGGCATCAAGTCTGAGCTTGCGGAAATCCAGGAAAAGATCGGCGCGGTAAGAGATGTGATCGGCAAGATCAGTGCGGCTGAAGAAGAAAAACGCCGCCAGCTGTTCGCTTTGCAGAATGATCTGCAGGGTTTGCAGAACGAGTTGAATACTCTGAATAATCAGATGCAGTCCGTTAAGATCAACTCTACGCGCCACGAAACCAAGCTGGAGGATTTGGAAATCGAGATCCGTGAAGAATTGCAAGGTTTGGGCGAAATCAAAAACAATCCGCCCGCAGAAGGCGCCGGTGCGAACAGCAACGGGCAAAAAGAAAAGATCAGCCAGATCAAGCACCAGCTTGAGCTGATCGGCGGCATTGATCCGCAGACCGAGGCGGAATACAACGAAACCAAAGAGCGTTTTGATTTTTTGAACGGACAGATCGAAGATTTTGGGCAGGCGATCGATTCTTTGCGCAAGATCATCAAAGAGCTGGACCTTACGATAAAAGAGCAATTTGATAAAGAATTCAAAGTGATTGCCCAGAATTTCGAGAAATATTTCAAGATATTGTTTAACGGCGGGAGCGCGAAGATCGTCAAGGTCATGGACGACAGCGAAGAAAAAGAAAACGCCGCGTCCGAGAGCGCGTCTGCGGAAGGTGTTTTAAAAGAGAAGCCTGAAGAAGCGAAAAAATCCGGATTGGCGTCTTTACCGGACGTAAGCAAGATCAAGTATCTGCAAAAGCATAATGCCACCGGCCTTGCCGGCATCGAGATCCAGGCAACGCCTCCGGGAAAAAAGATTTCTTCTATCTCAATGCTTTCGGGCGGCGAGCGCGCTTTGACAGCGATCGCCCTGATTTGCGCGATCATTAACTCCAATCCTTCGCCTTTTGTCGTTTTGGACGAAGTAGATGCCGCTTTGGACGAGGCCAATTCCGAACGTCTGGCAAAGATTTTGGACGAGCTTTCGCATCGGACGCAATTTATCGTGATTACCCACAACCGTGCGCCGATGCGCCGCTCTTCAATCCTTTACGGCGTTACCATGGGCGATGACGGAGTTTCCAAATTGCTTTCGATCAAATTGGATGATGTGAAAGGTGGGAAGTAATAATTTTTTTATGATAAGTGCGATTCTTTCGATTCGCTAATTTATTTTTTATGAAATTAAAAGGAGGCTTTTTGATCTTGATTTTTTTGTCAGGATTTTTTTATTGCCTAGTTTCTTGGGCAAGCGCTTTGGTTAATATTAATACGGCGAATTTAGCTGAATTGGATGCATTGCCCGGAATCGGGCCGGCCAAGGCGCAGGCAATTATCGATTATCGGACTGCAAATGGAAATTTTTTAACAAAAGAAGATATCAAGTCCGTTTCCGGAATCGGCGAAGCGACTTATGAAGATTTGAAAGGTCTGATAACGGTCGGCGAAGCGCATGATGTTCTGCCGGGAGCGGATGGAAATATGTTGGAGCAGGAAATTTGCGGTAATCGCATGATCGAAGGCGCGGAAGAATGTGATGACGGCAATCGTGAGACCGGTGACGGCTGTGGCGCTGATTGCCGTCTTGAAGTAAAAACGGAAACTGCGCCATCTGAGCAAAGCGGCCAGGATTTAGAAGCCAAGAAAAGTGATTATCGCGTCGGTGATGTTTTGATCAATGAATTCGTAAGCGATCCGGCGGATGATGACGTGGAGTGGGTGGAGCTTTTCAATAATTCGCGAAACAATGTTAATTTTGAGGGCTGGACGCTGGAAGACGGATCAGGCGCGAAAACCGCGCTCAGCGGAACGATGGGCAAGGATGGCGCCAGCCGTTATTATGTTTTGGAAAAGCCGAAAGGCAATCTGAATAATGCCGGCGATGCGATAGTTTTGCGTTATGCGGGAAAGCTGATAGACGCGGTCGCGTATGGCAAATGGGATGACGGCAATATCGGCGACAATGCGCCTTCTGCCGCCGATCCTTTCAGCACAGCGCGCAAGCTGGACGGATATGACGCAGGCAGTGATCAGAATGATTTTGGCGTAAGTGCCAAGCCGACGAAAAAGGCTGCGAATGTAATCGTTGTTCCGGACGCGGAGGGCGAAGATGCGGAAGAAACTGAGAAGACAGGCTATGATTATAGCGACAGCATAAGCATATCGGAAATTTTTCCGGATCCGCCCGGCAACGATGCTGAAGACGAATTTATCGAGTTGTATAATTCGAGCGAGCGCGCAGTTGATCTTTCTCTTTGGCGCCTGGGCGATGACAGCAGTCGGAAATACGAGATCAAAAGCGAAGCGGATAAGGGATTTTCGGCTATAATCAAGCCGAAAAGTTTTCTTGCGATCAAAAGATCGTCAAGCAAGATTGCCTTGAATAACGGCGGCGATGCCGTGAGTTTGTTTCGTCCTTTCGAGGATAAGGCTTTTGTAAGCGTGCGCTATGAACGTTCGTTCGAAGGTCAGAGCTATAATCTCGTTTCAGCAGGCAAATATGTTTGGAGCGAAACTGTAACTTTGGGCAAAGAAAATATTTTGAAAACCGCGAATCGCGCGCCGCTTGTTTCTTTTGATTGTCCGGAAGAAGCGCTTGCCGGCCAAGCGTTCTTGTTTGACAGCTCGGATACGCTTGATGAAGACGGCGATAAATTATCATTTGTTTGGGATTTTGGCGATGGCGCGACCAATACTTTGGCCTTGCCTGAGCATACGTATTTCCGCGCCGGAAAATTTACGGTCGAATTACGGGTGAGCGACGGCAAAACCGAAGCGAAAAAAGAAAAAATATTGGTTATAGAGGAAAATCGCGTAAAAGCGCAGACAGAAATTGCTCACTCTCAAAGCGAAGACAAAACCGATGCCGATTATCACATATTGATCAATGAGATCATGCCGAATCCGGATGGAGCGGACAATGAAGAAGAATTCATAGAAATCTACAATAGCGGCGGTGTAAGGATCAATCTGCGCGATTGGCGCGTTGACGATATGGAGGGCGGCAGTAAGCCCTATATTTTCAAGAATGAATTTTTGCTTGAGGCCGGAAAATATTTATTGCTGGAACGGAAAGAAAGCGGCTTGTCTTTGAACAACAGTGATGATGCTGTTCGCCTTTTTGATCCGATCGGCGTTATTGCGGATGAAGTGTCGTATGGCAAGACCATGCCGGGCGAGGCCTATGCCCGGGGCGTGAACAACAAATGGTTTTGGACGATAGCGCCGACTCCTGGAGAGGCGAATGTAATCAAGGCCGGTAGCGAGATAGCGGCGGATGTCGGCGGCGTGATTGTGAAAGGCGCGAGCATGCGCGTTGCCAAAGCAACAAAATCAGAAGCATATATCGATACCACTTTGGAAAAAGTGGGTAGTTTGGAAACAGGCGATAAAGTGCGCTTGTCCGGAACGGTCGCGGTTCTGCCCGGTATTTTGGGATCGCAGTATTTTTATATCGTCGGTTCGCCCGGCATCCAAGTCTATAATTATAAAAAAGATTTTCCTAATTTGAAAATCGGCGATTTTGTCGATATTCGCGGCGAGCTGGCGGAAAGCGGCGGCGAGCGCAGGTTGAAAACGAAATCGGCAGGCGATATTATGCTTGTCGCGCACAAGTCGCCGCCGATTGCGCCCCTGGAAACATGCGAGAAGATCGATGAGGAATATGTCGGACGCTTGATTAGCGTGAGCGGAGAGATCGTTGACCGCAAAAGCGCGACGGTTTTTTTGGATGACGGCACGGGTGAGATCAAGGTGTATATTAAAACCGCAAGCGGAATTAATCCGGCTGAACTAAGGGAAGGCGAGCGCGCCGATATCAGCGGTATCGTAGGCCGGACTTCTGCCGGCATCCGCCTTTTGCCGCGCGGCCGCGGCGATATTGTATTGAAAAATTCCGGATTAGCGGAGAATAGCGAGGTCTTGGGAGAGGTTGCGGTTGCGGACGAGTGGGAGCTGGCGGCGCGTGATAAGAAATTGGAATTATTCAAATATCTTTTGGCCGCCTTGGGCGGATTGGCTATTATTTTAGCTGGTGCGTTATTTAAGTTGAGGCGGGGTTAGCGTTTTTATCTGTTTGACTTTTCCAAACAAATCAGTAATAATCTGATATTAATCGTTCATTTAAATCTAAGCCGTGGAAATGGCAAATAAAAAAAGGAGAGGAAAGATGAAAGAAACGAGAATTTTGTTATTGATGGCGATGTTGTTGCTTGCGGTATCTTGCTCGATTCCAGGAGATGACGTGGAATGTCCCGGTTGCAGGGAAACCGTTCATTGGAATTATTTTTATAATGATTATGGGGAAAAAATTTCCGGGTTTCTCAGTTATGGTGATATTGAATTAAATGATTATGGTGATGAAGATGCGGCCTGGGATTTGGAAGATTATTGTGAATGGGACGTGTATTATGAATCTTCTAAATATCTTGAAATGGCCGGTTGTGATGATGGCGTGATATTTTCCTGGTTGTACGGTGAGTTCGTATACTAAAAGCATACCATATTTGGTATGCTTTTATCAGTTGCGGGCTATGAACGCACGGTGTTGGAGAATAAGCTCCGTCGCCTAACATATAGCCGCCCGGTAAAAGCCTTGCTTGAATTA
>Ga0265296_1005182_pt1 | contig 10876 bp, 8 predicted proteins | sample MunlanPumphouse1_FD_189073 | JGI IMG/M metagenome (GOLD analysis project Ga0265296, IMG submission 189073) | Groundwater microbial communities from a municipal landfill in Southern Ontario, Canada - Pumphouse #1 | ecosystem: Environmental > Aquatic > Deep subsurface > Groundwater | place: Canada...
CGGACCGGTCAGGTAGGCGATCAGCGGGTCGACCCGGTCGTCGCGGCGGGCGGCGCCCTCGTGGTCGGCGCGGGCGGCGGCGACGTGGATCCGCAGCAGCTCGGCGTTGATCCGCGAGCTGACGACGCCCCCGGGCGAGACGTAGGCCCCGATGTCCGGGTTCCAGAGGTGGCCGAGACCCTCCGCCACCGCGTCGATCGTCGCCCAGGCATCCCCCGGATCGGCCGTGAGCAGCGTCCGCGCGGCCTGCTCGCCGGCCGCCTGCAGCCGTGGATCGGCGCCGAACTCCTCGCCGTCGCCGGACGGGGCGGCGATCGCCTGGTCGGCAGCGGTCGTCCCATCGTTCGGGGTCGCGCCGGTGACGCCGCAACCGGTCAGCAGCAGCGTGATCCCGATCGGGGCGATCCGCCGCCCGAGCTTCGCTGCCACCCGCATCGACCCCATCGTAGGACGGGATGCGGCGGCGGGGCGCCGTAAACGGCCCGAAAACGAACGGTTTGGTCGATTTCGGCCATGTGGAGGCGTCGAGGAAACCGGTTTCGTTCCACTTTCAGGTGCATGGCGGTCGATCGTTGACACAATCGACGGGTGCCCGACCTGCCGGATCTGACCGACACCGTTCGCTTCGACGACGCCGGCCTCGTGCCGGTGGTGATCCAGGACTGGACCACCGGCGAGGTGCTGACGCTGGCCTACGCCAACGACGAGGCGCTGCGGAAGACCCGCGAGACCGGCGAGCTGCACCTGTGGTCGCGCTCGCGCAACGAGCTGTGGCACAAGGGCGCCACGTCCGGCAACACGCAGCGGGTCCGCGCGCTGCGGATCGACTGCGACCAGGACGCGGTCGTCGCGCTGGTCGAGCCGGCCGGCCCGGCCTGCCACACCGGCGCCCGCACCTGCTTCCACGCCGTCGGCGCGCCGGAAGGTCCTGCGGCCGACGAATGGACCGACGGCAGCGCGTCGGCCCAGCTGGCGCCGTTCGAGGTCTTGCCCGATCTGGAGCGGGTGCTCGCCGCGCGACGGATCGACGCTCCCGCCGAGTCGTACACCGCCAAGCTGCTGAACGACGGCGGCTTCGCGGGGGAGAAGGTCCAGGAGGAGGCCGAGGAGGTCGTCCGCGCCGCGCGCGAGGAGACCGACGACCGCGTCGACAACGAGGCGGCCGACCTGCTGTACCACCTGCTCGCGCTGGTCCGCGGCCGCGACCGCTCGCTGGCCGACGTCGTCGAGGTCCTGCGTACCCGCCGCAACGCCCCGCGCCGCGGCTAGCGGCTCAGGTCTTCGCCCGCGGCAGCTTGAGCAACTCGGGCACCGTCACGAACTCGTAGCCCTTCGCCTTCAGGCGCTTGACGATCCCCGGCACCGCGGCGACGGTGTTGGCGCGGTCGCCGCCGCCGTCGTGGAGCAGGATGATCGACCCGGCGCGGGTCGCCGAGACGATCTGGCGGGTCATCGACGCGGCGGTCGGGCGCTGGTAGTCGTTGCTGTCGACGTCCCACAGCACGCCGAGCTTCTTGTGCTGCCGCAGCCAGCGGTCCAGGCCGGGGCCGACGGCGCCGGCCGGCGGGCGCATCAGGCAGCCGGCCCGGCCGACGGCCAGTTGGATCGCGTACTGGGTGTCCATCAGCTGGGTGTTCGCCGCCGCGTCGCCCTTCGAGACGTTGGCGTGCGACCAGGTGTGGTTGGCCAGCGCGTGACCGTCGCGGATGATCCGCCGCACGATCTCGCGGTGCGGACCGACCTGCGAGCCGATCACGAAGAAGGTCGCCGGGACGTCGGCCTTGCGCAGGATGTCGAGCACCGGAACGGTGTAGCGCGACGGCCCGTCGTCGAAGGTCAGCGCGATCCGCTTGCTGGTCCCGCCGGCTCGCTTGCGGACCAGCGTCGGATGACCGGGAGCCGGCCGGCAGAGCAGGCCGTTGGCCACCGTCGGCTTCAGTCCGGAGCTCGGCTTGGCGGTCCGCGAGGACGCGCGTCGCGGCGTGGTCGCGGTCGTCAGCGTGACCGCCTCGGCGTCGGCGGTCTCCGTGGTGCCGACCGGCCCGTCCTGCTCGCGGACCACCAGCATCGCGATGAGGACGACGAGCGTCGTGGCGAGCACCACGGTGATCGGCCAGAGACCGAGGCGGCGGCGGGGACGGCGGGACGGCACCCAGCCCATCCTAGAGACGGTTCCGCAGCGATCGGGCCCTGCAAGCGGACCTGCCGACCGAACGCCGCGGGGCGTGGTGGGGGCCGGCTCTGGGAGAATCGCCGCGTGCCGCCGACCGACCCGCAGGACGCGCTTCAACGGGCCACCGCTCTCGGACTGCGGATCGTGCCGACGCTCGACGAGGTCCGGGCGCTCGCCGCCGACCACGACGTGATCCCGGTCGTCGCCCAGACGATCGACGACACCGAGACCCCGGTCTCGGCCTACCTCAAGCTGCGCGCCGCCCACCCGGGCGAGCCGTCCTTCCTGCTGGAGAGCGCCGACCAGGGCCGCGTCGGCCGCTACTCGTTCCTCGGCGTGCGTCCGGCCCGCAGCGTGGTCTGGCGGCTCGGCGACGCCGGCGATCCGTACGCGATCGCCCGCGACGCCGCCGGCCGGCAGCGGGTCGCCCAGGTCGCCGGACTGCCGCCGTTCGTCGGCGGGGCCGTGGGGGTCTTCTCCTACGACCTGGTCCGCACCGTCGAGCCGCTCGGCGACCCCAACCCGGACGTGCTCGGCACCCCGGACCTGGCGCTCCAGGTGACCGACGCGATGGTCGTCTTCGACCACCTGCAGCACACGGTCTCGGTGCTCGCCCCGGTCCACGTGACCCGCTCCGGCCCGGATCCGACGTCCGACCCGGACGACGACGCGATCGTGGCCCGCTACGCGGAGGCCGTCGAGCGGATCGCCGAGCTGCGTGAGGCGCTGCAGGGCACGATGCCGCCCGGCCGTCCGGTCGACGCCCCCGCCCGTCCCGCCGCGGACTGGCAGTCCAACCACACCCGGGCCGAGTTCGAGGCGACCGTCGCGCGGATCATCGAGTACGTCCGGGCGGGGGACGCCTTCCAGGTGGTCCCGTCGCAGCGCTGGACCGCCGAGCTCGACGTCGACCCGTTCAGCGTCTACCGCGGCCTGCGGGTGGTCAACCCGTCGCCGTACATGTACTACCTGGACTTCGGCGACTGGCAGGTCGTCGGGGCGAGCCCCGAGCCGCTGGTCACCGTCCGCGACCGCGAGATCTCGATGCGCCCGATCGCCGGCACCCGCCCGCGCGGCGCGACCCCGGCCGAGGATGCCGAGGCGGCGGCCGGGATGCTCGCCGACGAGAAGGAGCGGGCCGAGCACGTGATGCTCGTCGACCTCAGCCGCAACGACCTGGGTCGCGTCTGCGAGTACGGCTCCGTCTCGGTCGACGAGCTGATGGTCGTCGAGACCTACTCGCACGTGCTGCACATCGTCAGCGCGGTCTCGGGCACCCTGCGCGAGGACGTCGCGGCGACCGACGCGCTGCGCTCGGTGCTGCCCGCGGGCACGCTGTCCGGGGCACCGAAGGTCCGCGCGATGCAGATCATCGACGAGCTCGAACCGGTCAAGCGCGGGGGCTACGGCGGCGCGGTCGGCTACCTCTCGTGGTCCGGCGACCTGGACAGCTGCATCCACATCCGGACAGCGGTCTTCAAGGACGGCAGGGCGCACGTCCAGGCCGGCGGCGGCACCGTCGCCGACGCGCTCCCCGAGTACGAGTACGAGGAGTCGATGAACAAGTCCCGGGCGATCCGCCGTGCGGTCGAAGTCGCGCTCGAGCAGCCGGAGTGGAACTGATGAGCACGCCCCAGGCCACCCGGATCCTCGTGATCGACAACTACGACTCCTTCACCTACAACCTGGTGCAGGAGCTCGGCGAGCTGGGCGCGGACGTCGACGTGGTCCGCAACGACCGCACGACCGTCGACGCGATCATCGCCGACGCGCCCGACCGGGTCGTCGTCTCCCCGGGGCCGTGCACGCCGGACGACGCCGGGATCACGCTCGACGCGGTCCGCCGGATCCCCGAGGCGGGCATCCCGCTGCTCGGGGTCTGCCTCGGCCACCAGGCGCTCGGTCAGGCGTTCGGCGGCACCGTGATCCGCCACGAGCCGGTCCACGGCAAGGTCTGCGACATCACCCACGACGAGCGGTCGATCTACCGCGGGCAGACCAACCCGGTCGAGATCGGGCGGTACCACTCGCTGGTGCTCGACGAGCAGCGACTGCCGGAGTGCTTCACGGTGACCGCCCGCGGGGGCGGTGTGATCCAGGGGATCCGCCACCGCGAGCTGCCCGCCGAGGGCGTCCAGTTCCACCCCGAATCGGTCCTCACGCCGACCGGGATCCGGATGCTGGAGCGGTTCCTCCACGACGGAGTCACGCGCTGACCGAGGCGCGGCCCGCGACGTGTCGCGGGCGATCGTCTAGGCTTGCTCGACCCTATGCCGAATCCGGTGCTCACGCCCGCGATCGAACGCGTTGCGTCCGGTGGCGATCTCGACCTCGAGGAAGCCCAACGGGTCCTCGACGAGATCATGGCCGGCAACGCCTCGCACGTCGAGATCGCCGGCTTCCTGATCGCGCTCCGCACCAAGGGCGAGACGGCCGACGAGATCGCCGGCCTGGCGACCGCGATGCGCTCGCACGCCGCGTCGATCCGCACCGAGCGTCCCGGCCTGGTCGACATCGTCGGCACCGGCGGGGGCGCGCTGACCTTCAACGTCTCGACCACGGCGGCGTTCGTGATCGCCGGGGCGGGCTGCGCCGTCGCCAAGCACGGCAACCGCTCGGCCACCTCGAAGTCCGGTGCCGCGGACCTGCTGGAGGCGCTCGGGGCGACGATCGACCTGGAGCCCGAGCGGACCGCCGCGCTGATCGATGAGCTCGGCTTCGGCTTCCTCTTCGCCCCGCGGTACCACGCGGCCACGCGCTACGTGATCCCGGTGCGCAAGGATCTGGCGGTCCGTACCGTGTTCAACATCCTTGGTCCGCTGACCAGCCCCGTCGCCGCGCCGCGCCAGGTGATCGGCGTCGGCTACCCCAACGTGATCGACCGGATGGCCGACGCGATCTCCCGTCTCGGTACCGAGCGGACGCTGCTGGTGCGCTCCGACGACGGGCTCGACGAGATCTCGATCGCGGCCCCCAGCGTGGTCTACGAGGTCACCCCGGACGGAGTGCGCGACTACCGCGTGACCCCGGAGCAGCTCGGGCTGACCGCCTACGACCTCGACGCCGTGCGGGGCGCGACCCCCGCCGAGAACGCCGCGGTCACCCGCCGCGTGCTGAGCGGCGACGACAGCCCCGAGACCCGCCCGGCCACCGAGCTGGTGGTCGCCAACGCGGGCGCCGGAATCCTCGTCGGCGGCGGCGCCGACACCCTGGCCGACGGAGTCGAGGTCGCCCGCGAGGCGATCCGCTCCGGGGCCGCCCACCTCCTGATGGAGCAGTTCGTGACGCGTACCACCGAGCTGGCCGGAGTCACGCCAGCATGAGCATCCTCGACGAGATCGTCGACCGCACCCGCGACGAGGTCCGACGGCGCCGGCGCGACGTGCCCGAGGACACGTTGCGCGGCCGTCTGCGACCCCACGGCGAGGGACGTCCGTTCGCCGAGGCGCTGGCCTCACGCGACGGGGTCTCGGTGATCGCCGAGCACAAGCGGCGCGCGCCGTCGTCCTCGGCACCGCTGCGCGAGGGTGCGCTGCTGCCGGACGTCGTCTCGGCCTACGAGCGGGCCGGAGCGACCGCGCTCAGCGTGCTGACCGACGGGCCGTTCTTCGGCGGTGCGCTGGAGGACCTGTCCGCGGCGCGCGCGGCGAGTCGTCTGCCGATCCTGCGCAAGGACTTCATCGTCCATCCGTACCAGGTGGTCGAGACCGCGGCCTCGGGCGCGGACGCGATGCTGCTGATCGTCGCGGCGCTCGAGGACGACGAGCTGCGGCGGCTCTACGACGACGCGCGCTCGCTCGATCTGGACGTGCTGGTCGAGGTCCACGACGAGCCCGAGCTCGAGCGGGCGCTCGAGGTCGTCGACGCCGACGTGATCGGGATCAACAACCGCAACCTGCGGGACATGACGATCGACCTGCAGCGGACGTTCGACCTGCTCAGCGCGATCCCGACCGGCAAGGTCGTGGTCTCGGAGTCGGGGATCACGCGCCGCGAGGAGCTCGAGGAGCTGGAGCGGGTCGGCGTCGACGCGGTTCTCGTCGGGTCGCACCTGATGAAGCAGCCGGACATCGAAGCGGCCTGCCGCGAGCTGACCGGCAGCATGTAGCGACTCTCCGGCGGTCTGCGACGGGACCGTCGGAATCCTGTAGCGGTTCTTCACGTCCGCTTAGGGAACGCGGCGCATACTCAGTCGTATGTCCAAGCTCGCCACGCCTGTCGTCATCGGAGTCTCCGCCGTGCTCGGCGCGGGACTAGCGATCGGCGTCGGGGCGCTCGGCGTCGTCGAGCAGGACGGCACCACGACCACCGTGGTCCAGCAGGCGCCGCTGGCGAACCCGACGACGGCGCCCGGCGACCGGAGCGACGGCGAGGGGCAGCTGCTGACGGCCCGCGCGATCTACGAGCGCGACGCGCCGGGCGTGGTCCAGGTCCTGGCCGAGGTCCGGCAGCCCGCCCAGACCCCGTTCGGCGCGCCGCCGCAACAGGGGCAGGGCCAGGGCCAGGCCAGCGGATCCGGGTTCGTGATCGACGACAAGGGCACGATCCTCACCAACCACCACGTGATCAACGGGGCCACGAGCGTGCAGGTCGCCTTCGGCAAGGAGAAGACGATCGACGCGAAGATCATCGGTCAGGACCCCTCGACCGACATCGCGGTGCTGCGGGTCGATCCGAAGCAGGTCAAGCTGCGGGCGCTGCCGCTCGGCTCGGCCGCGGCCCTGAAGGTCGGCGACCCGGTCGTCGCGATCGGCAACCCCTTCGGGCTGGACCGGACGCTGACCACCGGCGTGGTGTCCGCCAAGCAGCGCCAGCTGCAGGCGCCCAACGGCTGGGCGATCGACAACGTGATCCAGACCGACGCGTCGATCAACCCGGGCAACTCGGGCGGTCCGCTGATCGACGGAGGCGGCCGCGTGGTCGGGATCAACAGCCAGATCGCGACGGGCGGCGGGGGCGCGGGCAGCGTCGGAATCGGCTTCGCGGTGCCGATCGACACGGTCAAGAAGATCCTCCCGGACCTCGAGAAGAACGGCCGGGCCAGCACCCCCTACCTCGGGGTCGTCTCGATCGACGTGCCCGAGAAGGACAGCCTGCCGAGCGAGTTGTCGGTACCGACGGCGAAGGGTGCCTGGGTCCAGACGGTCACCCCGGGCTCGCCCGCGGCCAAGGCCGGGATCCGCGGCGGCAAGGTCACGCTGGATTCGAGCGACGGCCCGATCCGCTTCGGCGGCGACGTGATCACCAAGGTCGACGACACCGAGACCCGGACGGCGGCCGACGTCGCCAAGGCGATCGTCGGCAAGAAGGCGGGGGACGAGGTCAAGGTCGAGCTGCTGCGCGGCAAGGAGCGGAAGACGATCACGGTCAAGCTCGAGCGGCGTCCGGACAGCGCCCAGGGCCAGCAGCAGCCGGGCGGCGGCGCGCCCGCGCCGGGCACGCCCTAGAACCGGCCCGGGCACGCTCTCACCGGGCACGCCCTAGACCCCGCGGCGCCGCACGTCCTAGACCGCGGCGGGCACGCCCTAGACCCGCGGCGGGGCCGGCTCGTCGCGGTCGGCGACGAAACGGACGTCGACCCCGGGGAGCGCGTCGAGCAGGCGGACGGCGAGCGGACGACCGAGCCGCCGCAGTCCGCGGGCGGGCCGGGGCGCGCCCGCGATCACGTAGCTGACCCGCAGCTCGCGGACGACGCGGGCGGCGGCCACGGTCAGGTCGTCGGCCTCCTCGATCCGCAGCTCGATCCCGAGTCGCCGCGCCAGGTCGGCGATCGCGTCGATCCGCCGGCGCTCGTCGTCGCCGGGGGCCGGGCCGGGAGCGCGGACGTGGAGGATCGTCAACGGGGCGTGCAGTCGGCGGGCCGAGCGCCACGCCCGGCGGAGCACGCGCTGCCCGCTCGGGCGCGCCGAGACCAGCACGAGCATCCGCTCCTGGACCGCGCACGTGGCGTCGCCGGAGCCGGGCCGCCCGGAGTCGACGTCCCCCGGGCGGCAGGGCGGCGGCTGCGAGCGGATCCGCCGCGCCCCGACCTCCTCGGCCGCCTGGAGCAGCGCGACCTCGCGCAGCGCGTCGAGCTGCTCGATCCGGAAGAAGTTGTTCAGCGCCGCCGCGATCCGCTCCGGGCCGTAGATCCGGCCGTCGCGCAACCGGCGCAGCAGGGCCTCCGGCGGCAGGTCGATCACCATCACGTCCTCGGCGTCGACGAGCACCCGGTCGGGGACCGTCTCGCGCACGCGGACGCCGGTCAGCTCGGCGACCTGGTCGTTGAGCGACTCGAGGTGCTGGACGTTGACGGTCGAGATCACGTCGATCCCGGCGTCGAGCACGGCCTCGACGTCCTGCCAGCGCTTCTCGTGCTCCAGGCCGGGGGCGTTGGCGTGCGCCAGCTCGTCGATCAGCGCCAGCGCGGGAGCCCGGCGGAGCAGCCCGGCCAGGTCGAGCTCCTGCTGTGCGACGCCGCCGTGCTCCACGGCGCGGCGGGGCAGGACCTCGAGGTCGCCGATCCGCTCCGCGGTCTCCCGGCGGCCGTGGGTCTCGACGACCGCCACGATCGCGTCGCGGCCGGCCTCGCGCGCGAGCCGGACGTCCTCGAGGGCCCGGTAGGTCTTGCCGACGCCCGGGGCCATCCCGAGCAGCACCGTGTGGTGGCCGCGTTCGGTCATGCCGGCCCGCTCACGCGCCGAGCAGCCCGTGGATCACGAGGTCGAGCAGCTTGATCCCGACGAACGGGGCGACGATCCCGCCCAGCCCGTAGACGAGCAGGTTGCGGCGCAGCAGCGCGTCGGCGCCGGCGGGGCGATAGCGCACGCCGCGCAGGGCCACGGGGATCAGCAGCGGGATCACCAGGGCGTTGAAGACGATCGCCGAGATGATCGCCGACTCCGGGCTGCCGAGGTCCATCACGTTCAGCGCGGCCAGCGGCCCCTCGTCGGCACCGCCCACCGCGGTCGCGGGAGCGGTCATCCAGACCGTCGCGAAGATCGCCGGGAGGATCGCGAAGTACTTGGCGATGTCGTTGGCGATCGAGAACGTGGTCAGCGCTCCGCGGGTGATCAGCAGCTGCTTGCCGACCTCGACGATCTCGATCAGCTTCGTCGGGTCGGAGTCGAGGTCGACCATGTTCCCGGCCTCGCGCGCCGCCTGGGTGCCGCTGCTCATCGCGACGCCGACGTCGGCCTGGGCCAGCGCCGGCGCGTCGTTGGTGCCGTCGCCGGTCATCGCGACCAGGCGTCCGCCGGCCTGCTGCTCGCGGATCAGCTCGAGCTTGCGTTCCGGGGTCGCCTCGGCCAGCACGTCGTCGACCCCGGCCTCTGCGGCGATCTTCGCCGCGGTCAGGCGGTTGTCGCCGGTGACCATGATCGTGCGGATGCCCATCGCCCGCAGCCGGTCGAAGCGCTCGCGCATCCCGTCCTTGACCACGTCCTTGAGGTAGATCACGCCGAGCACCTGCGCGTCGCGCGCGACCGCCAGCGGGGTTCCGCCCTCGGACGCGACGCCGTCCAGCGCGGCACGCAGCTCGGCCGGCGGCGTCCCGCCCTGCTGCGTCACCCAGCGTTCGATCGCGTCCCCGGCGCCCTTGCGCAGCCGCAGGGGGCGGGCCTCGCCACGACCGCCGAGGTCGACCCCGGACATCCGCGTCTGGGCGGTGAACGGCACGAACTCGGCGTCGGCCGGATCGCGCGGCCGGTCGTCGGCCGTCACGCGCTGCTCGGCCAGGACCACGATCGACCGGCCCTCGGGGGTCTCGTCGGCGAGCGACGCCAGCCGCGCCGCCGCGGCCAGCTCGCCTTCGTCGACGCCGGGCATCGGCAGGAACGCCGTCGCCTGGCGGTTGCCGAGGGTGATCGTCCCGGTCTTGTCGAGCAGCAGCACGTCGACGTCGCCGGACGCCTCGACCGCGCGGCCCGAGACCGCCAGCACGTTGCGGCGGACCAGGCGGTCCATGCCGGCGATCCCGATCGCCGAGAGCAGGGCGCCGATCGTCGTCGGGATCAGCGCCACCAGCAGGGCGATCAGCGTCACGGTCGAGACGGAGGAGCCCGCGAAGTCGACGAACGGCCGCAGCGTGGCGACCACGACCAGGAAGACGATCGAGAGCCCCGAGAGCAGGATCCCGAGCGCGATCTCGTTCGGGGTCTTGCGGCGGGCGGCGCCCTCGACGAGGGCGATCATCCGGTCGAGGAACGACTGCCCCGGCTCCTGCGTGATCTCGACCAGGATCCGGTCCGACAGGACGCGGGTGCCGCCGGTGACGGCGCTGCGGTCACCGCCGGCCTCGCGGATCACGGGGGCCGACTCGCCGGTGATCGCCGACTCGTCGACCGAGGCGATCCCCTCGACCACGGTGCCGTCGCCCGGAATGGTCTGCCCGGCGACCACGACGACGATGTCGCCGGGGCGGAGGTCCGCGGCGGCCCGAGTCGTACCGTCGGGAAGCGTCGCGAGGGTGTCGGTCCGCATCGCGCGCAGGGCGTCGGCCTGGGCCTTGCCGCGCCCCTCGGCCAGGGCCTCCGCGAGGTTCGCGAAGACCACCGTCAGCCACAGCCAGGCGGAGACGACCAGGGCGAACCAGGCCGGCTGGTCGCCGTCGGCGCCGAGCCCGGTGGCCTGGGCGACCCAGATCGCGCTCGTCACGGCGGCCCCGAGCTCGACGATCAGCATCACCGGGTTGCGGGCCTGGACGCGCGGGTCGAGCTTGCGCAG
>Ga0265296_1005183_pt1 | contig 10871 bp, 14 predicted proteins | sample MunlanPumphouse1_FD_189073 | JGI IMG/M metagenome (GOLD analysis project Ga0265296, IMG submission 189073) | Groundwater microbial communities from a municipal landfill in Southern Ontario, Canada - Pumphouse #1 | ecosystem: Environmental > Aquatic > Deep subsurface > Groundwater | place...
TATTTTGTGGATCGTATAGTTACATAAATAAATGGCACGTCAAGAGTGAGAGGACAAATGAGATTTCTGATGAAATTCGGCGGGACATCCGTTGCCGATGCCCAGTGTATTGCGCGTGTTGTCGATATTCTCGAAAAACACCACAAAGCGGGAGACGAACTTGCCGTGGTCGTATCGGCCCAGCGCGGCGTGACTGACCAGCTCATTGCAATCGCAACTGCTCTTCCCACTGCAAAGGACAGCAGTGCCATCGCCCCGCTGATCCGATCCTTAAGCACCCGCCACATCACCACCCTTGAAGGGGCAGCCCCCGATCATGTGGCGGAAGTCGGGGCAAATATGGAGGAGAACCTCATCCGGCTCCAGAACATCCTGTTTGCCATCTACAACCTGCGGGAACTCACTCCCCGCTCAAAGGATTACATCATCTCGTTCGGTGAACGGCTGCTCGCCCCGATCGTCTCGGCCGCCATCAGGCAGCGGGGCATTGCCTCGACCGTGATGGACGGGTGCGAGGCCGGTATCCTCACCACCGCCAATCACGGGGAGTCCACCGCTCTTCCTGAGAGCGATGAGCGGATCAAGCGCCGGATCGGCCCCCTGCTGGGAAAAGAGATCCCGGTGATCATGGGATTCATGGGCTGCACCCGTGACGGTGTCCTCACAACGCTGGGCCGGAGCGGCTCGGACTACTCCGCCTCCATCATCGGCGCCGGTATCGATGCGGACGAGATCTGGATCTGGACGGATGTGGACGGGATCATGACCTGCGACCCCCGGGTGATCAACGATGCACGGGTCATGCCATCGCTCTCGTACATTGAAGTCATGGAGCTCTCGTATTTTGGTGCAAAGGTGATGCACCCCCGTTCGATCGAACCGGCCATGCGGAAAGGTATCCTGGTCCGGGTGAAGAACACCTTCAACCCCACGCACCCGGGCACCGTGATTGTCAAGGATGGCAAGCGCGACAACCGCGTGGTCAAGGCGCTCACGTATATCGACAAGGTGGCAGCGATCAACATCTGCGGCGCCCAGATGATCGGCCGACTTGGTGTTGCAAAGGCGATCTTCACGATCCTTGCCGATCATGAGGTGAACGTGATGATGATCTCGCAAGGGTCAAGTGAGGCGAATATCTCGCTGATCGTGGACGAGTCCCACGTATCAGCCGCGGTGAAGGCCCTTGAAGAACTGACAAAGCAGGGCCTTGTGCGGCAGGTTTCGCATAACCACGATGTCTGCGCCGTTGCTGTTGTCGGGGCCGGTATGGCCGGGGCGCCCGGCACCAGTGGCAGGATCTTTACGGCCCTCGGGAAAGCGGGCGTCAACGTGATGATGATCTCGCAGGGCTCAAGCGAGGCAAACATCTCGTTTGTGGTGAGCCAGAACGACGGTCCGCGTGCGGTCCGTGTGCTCCACGACGAGTTCCATCTCTCGGAGGCCAGCGATGAGTAAGACCATGGCAAAGAAACCTGCGGCAAAGAAAACACCGGTAAAGAGACCGGCAGCGAAGAGTGCGTATGCAGAAGCCGGTGTGGATATCGATCTCGAAGCAACGGCAATCAAAGCGCTGATCAAGAATCTCGGCTACAAGCGGAAGGGCACGGCAAAGATGATGGGAGCGGTCGGCCATTTCGCCGGCCTGATCGATTTCGGGGAACATGCCCTTGCCCTGACCACGGACGGCGTGGGCACGAAGATGCTCGTTGCCGACCAGCAGAAGGACTGGAGCACGGTCGGGATCGACTGCATTGCGATGAATGTGAACGATCTCTACGTGATGAACGTGGAGCCGATAGCGTTTGTCGATTACATTGCGACCGATAAGCTCTCCATCGACAAGATGGCCCAGATCGGGATCGGCCTCAACGCGGGGGCAAAGCTCGCGAACATCGATATCGTGGGCGGGGAGACGGCGTCGTTGAAGGGACTCGTGAACGGTCTCGACCTTGCCGGCACCTGTCTCGGGATACAGAAGAAGGACAAGATCATCTCGGGTGACAAGATCAGGCCGGGCGAGAAGATCATTGGTGTTCCCTCAACCGGCGTCCACAGCAACGGGCTCTCGCTCGCCCGTCGCGTTGTTGAGAAGTACGCAGGCTATGACAAGAAGTTCAAAGGGAAGAAGACGTTCGGGCAGGAACTCCTCACCCCGACCCGGATCTACCATGAGAGCCTGAAGGTTGCGGCGTCCTGCACAGTGCATGGCATGTGCCATGTCACCGGTGGCGGCCTCCTGAACTTCACCCGCCTCAGCAAGTACGGGTTCCGGTTCGACACCCCGATCACGCCGCCCGGGATCTTCAGCTGGATGCAGAAGGCCGGCGACATCACCGCGGAAGAGATGTACCGCACCTTCAACATGGGTATGGGCTATGCGTATGTTGTGCCGAAAGCGAGCGTGGCGCGTGTGCTGAAGATGGTGCCCGGAGCTCAGGTAGTTGGGGAAGTGGTGAAGGAGCCGGGGGCGTTCCTTGGGGATCTTGAGATAACATAACCGAACGATCTTTTTTTTTTAAATTTTTCTTTTTTCATTTCATTCCGGAAAAAAATTTTACAAATTGCCCCTGCCCGACCCCCTGCATACGAGTGCCGGAACGGTACGTTATTTTGGGAAAATAGCGACGGTGCCGTGACAATTATCACGATCTTTTGCCTGAGGGGGGTCAGGCAGGGGCAGACCGATCGGCCCGCGGGTTGTACAGAAAATTTTTGAAATTTTTATGCAATTTTCCTGGGTTTTCTAATCACGGCTTCGTCCGCCACAATCCCGGCCGCGATCACCATGGCCGGAATTACAAGATACCGCAGCCCGATCTGGGTTGCATAATCAAATTGTCTGTCTGGAAGAAAGAAAAACACAGACTCTCAAAAAAATTATGATGAGAGAGATCTCATTGCATCATCCGTGAGAGCCGGTATAAATTTACTGACGGTCTGGGCTCCCTCTTTACCTGATGATGCCTCGCCGCTGAAGACCCAGATCGGTTCGAGATATTCTTCCTCGTACGCCCCGGCCATTGTCCGGTAAGCAAGCGTGGCCTCGGTGATTGATATGGACGGATCATTCATATCCGTTTTAATCCCAACCCGTTCCAGATCTTCGAACGCGGTTTCCGGGGATTTGATAGGATACTCTCCAGTCGGGGCATAGTCCCTCCAGTTTGCATAATATCCGATAATATCCCCGTTTCCACCGACCGTCACCTCCAATTGCGTGCCCCAGACCTTGAAATTGTTGAGCGTCCGGCCGAACCAAACATCAATCTGTCCGGAATGGCGGATCTCGTTTCCGTTTTTGTCGGTACTCACTGCATAATGCCGATCTGCTTTGCCGGTTTGCATACCATCGGGATAGAGGTTGTTCTCTTTCAGGAACTGCATGGCGATCTTCACAGCCTCCTCATCGGATGGCAGTTTGTCCGGTGTATCGAGCGCATCGTTCGGGCGGTTTTGAACTCCATAGCGAACATTCCCTGAGGCTTTTCCAATTTCAATGTAATTTATCAGATCTTTTGACTGGATGTATATCGTCTTTTCATTGTCACTGATAGATCCATTCACATGGAAAATTCTTGTGTACTCCTCAAGATGACGTCGCGACACATCAGGGGCGACTGTTTTATAGACAAGGATCGTTTCCGGAGTGCCTTTGGCAGGCAAAGATAAACTCATGGCGTGAGATACCGATCCAAGCATGGCGGAACTCTGGGATTGGGATGATGGATCTCCGGTTACATTCGCTGTGACTGGAGTCAGGGATTCTTGTCCGGGGGTCTGATTTGCTACACAACCTGCTGACAGTACGATGAGGAGGATTGTCAGCAGAAATCCGATTACATAGTTATAATTCATGTATTCACCTCTTAATCATCCACTAATCCAAAGTAATCATACCTGACATCGTATGCTCCGTCTCGGATTGCCGGTGCGGAACAGAACGTACCATATCCCGGGAGATAGTAGTCACCGCAGGGTTCGGCCCACATCCATGCAGTCCGAATTCTATGGATTTGGTAACCGTTTGTCCCTTTCATCCGTGGGACTAACTGCGTTCGCTGGTCACCATAGGGAAAACCAATGGTATCGTACCCTTTGAGGATATGAAGACCGTTGAAAACCTGTTTCATATTATTCAAATCAACTAGTTTTTCCCAGTCTTTCTTTTCACAGCCTCATCCACCACAACCCCGGCCGCGATCACCATAACCGGAATTACAAGATATCTCAAACCGATCTGCGTTGCATAATCCGGCAGCGCCATGCCAAGCAGGCCCACGAGCACGATCAGATCCAGAATCCAGTTGGCGAACAGCCAGACAAAACCGGTAACGATCGCTTCGTGCGTGAAATTTTTTTCAACGGGCCGAAAGCACCAGACGATCAGGATCGCGGCCGTGATCGATCCGACCACGATCATGATCGACTTGAAGAGTTGCTGGTCGATGATGAGGCCGTTCGGGCCATAGAACGGGATGGACGCGAGGAACGGGACGAGCCAGGTCAGGAATGCGCCGATAAGCCGGCGGCGCCAGATCGTATCGAATGTGAATGACAAGAAAAAACACCTGTGCTCAATCTCTCACCCTGCCGGACGATGAAGATGGTGGATTCGATCCGGAGCGATCGGATCGTGGTTGAAATTTTTTCCGGAACGATCGAATCCGGATTTTTATTTCTCAATCGAACTCAGATGAAATTTTTTTGAGCAGATCCTGGAGAATTTTTTTTATCGTGATCACAATGGCAATCGGAAAAAAGTTTCCCGATTGATCGAACCCTGATTTTTTCCGATCAAGCGCAGATTGATAATTTTTTCGTAGTGGTGTCGCCATCCGGAACGAATTTCAAAGAATTTATCAGGATTTCCTCCCAATCGAAAATCTGTATCGTATGTTCATCATTTCCGAGGCAAAAATTATGAGAGCACTCCCCACAACCATCGTCTTTGTCATCATTGCCTGCCTTGTCCTTTCGGCAGGCTGCACGAACGCACCAGCAACCACGGCTGCCACCCCGCAGGCCACGGTGAACCCGGCCCCGCACCCTGAAACGGTCTCCATCGCCAATACACCGGTCCAGTACAAGGACGTGAATGGCGTCCGGCTGGCGTACTGGGAATGGGGATCCGGAGAACCCGTCCTCCTCATCGAGGGATTCTCCAGCGAGGTCGCGAACGACTCAACCACGTCGGCCCCGTGGAACGAGACGTTCCTTACGATCCTGTCCTCAAAATACCATGTCTATGCCTACGATCACCGGGGAATGGGGTACAGCAGCATGAACAATATTACCCCCACAATCCCCATCTATGCCGATGATGCCGCCGGGATGATCAAAGCCCTCGGGTACGACAGCATGAACGTGTACGGGGAATCCATGGGCTCGTCGACCGCGCAGCAGCTGGTCATCGCTCACCCGGAGCTTGTGCGGAAGCTGATCCTCGATTCCAACTCGTACAGCGCAAACATCCCCGAATGCCAGGTCCTGCACTCGACCCTCTTAGAGGTCGCAAACGACACGAGCGTGTCCCCGGGCCTCCGTGCCGAGGCAAACGCGAACCTTGCCTTTAACGGGACCTGGGTCGGGCTCTCCGGCATCAATAAGGACGTGATGCTCGTCGTAGGCACTGCTGACGTGATCACGCCCCAGCCGGTCTCGGTCCAGATGGCCGGGCAGATCAACGGCTCCTGGCTCGTGAGGTTCAACGGGCTCCCCCACATCGGGAACCGGAACGCACCGGTCCAGTACGGCGAGAACGCGGTATACTTCCTCAGCACGAACGAGTCGCCACTGGGGACCACATAATTTTTTACTTCTCCGTTTTTCTCCGCATTCCTTCCTCCGCCACAACCCCGGCCGCGATCACCATGACCGGGATCACCAGGTACCGGAGTCCGATCTGGGTTGCATAATCCGGCAGCGTCATGCCCAGCAGACCCACGAGCACGATCAGATCCAGAATCCAGTTGGCCAAGAGCCAGACCATGCCGGTGACAATCGCCTCGCGTGTCCAGACGCGCCCCACTTCTCGCCCGGGATTACCTGAGACACGAACATTCATTTTTTATCCCTTTTTGTATACTGTATGGACCCGGCTAAAGGAGGCCACTCTTCGGATCGCAACGCATTCATACGAGAAACGAGAGAAGATTCTCACTCATGGTGGAATTTTCCCCGGTCAAAGATACCGATCTGGCAGCGATCCTGGAGATCTATAATCACTATCCTGAATTCGACCGCGACATTTCACAGCGAGAAGCTGTCTAAAAAAGATCTGGAAGAATTCCTCTTTCTCTCTCATCCGAAATACCCCTCATTCCTGATAACGGACAAAGGCGGGGTGATCGGGTACTGTTTTCTGACCCGGTACAAAAAGCGGCAGGCATATGACCGGTCTGCTGAACTGAGTATCTACCTGAAACCGTGGTTCACCGGTAAAGGGATCGGCCTCGCTGCCCTCAATCATCTTGAGGCAGCCGCAAAAAACGCCGGCATCCATGTGCTGGTCGGGACCCTCTGCGGGGAAAACCAGGCAAGTATCCGGCTGATGGAGAAGGTCGGCTTCTCAAAGAGTGCACACCTGAAAAATATCGGAGAAAAATTCGGAAAAATTCTCGATGTCGTGGTATATCAGAAAGAGATCTGAATACACGCCACTCTCCTTTTCTCTTGATCCCGTCCACATCTGCCCGGTGGTTATTGCCTTAAGAAAAAAATTTTAATATTTTTTTTTAAAAACCTAACAAAGTACTATGGCCGTGGAAGTATTATACACCAAGATCCATGATATTTTCCGGCGATTACTGGAAAATATCCAGGACGTTATTGTCATCGGAATATGCGTTGTGCTCTTCATCCTGATGCTGAAGGTGATCGCAAGCCTCTTCCTCTCTCTCTGGCAGCCCATTGAGTTCGGAGTGATTGCAGCGGAACTCATCTATGTCCTCGTACTGGTCGAGATCTACCGGCTCCTCATCATCTACCTGCGGGAGCACCGGATTGCCGTGGATATCATGATCGAAGTCGGGGTAGTATCCGTGCTCAGGGAGATCATCCTGATAGGTGTCCTCAAGATCAACCCGTGGACCATCATCGCGGTGTCGGTTCTCTTCATTGCGCTCCTCCTCCTCCTGCACTTCGGGGCGGTCCGGAAGACCGAGTATGAGAGTGAGATGAAAGGGTCGGTTTTCAGGGAGATGAAGAAGAGCTTTGACGGGTACCGGAGAAGAGGACCGGAAGAGACACCCTGATACCCTCAGGTTTTTTTAATTATTTTCAAAAATTTTTCCGGTGGTTTAACTCTCTCTTTTCACCGCTTCATCCGCCACAACCCCGGCCGCGATCACCATGACCGGGATCACCAGGTACCGGAGTCCGATCTGGGTTGCATAATCCGGCAACGCCATGCCCAGCAGACCCACAAGCACGATCAGATCCAGAATCCAGTTGGCCAAGAGCCAGACCATGCCGGTGACAATCGCCTCGCGTGTGTAATTTTTTTCAACCGGCCGGAAGCACCAGACGATCAGGATCGCGGCCGTGATCGATCCGACCACGATCATGATGGACTTGAAGAGCTGGACATCGATCATCAGGCCGTCCTTTCCGTAGAACGGGATGGCACAGACAAACGGGACGAGCCAGGTCAGGAAGGCGCCGATGAGGCGGCGGCGCCAGATGGGCGAGATATGCGGGGTCATGGGAAATCTCCGGGTAACTTAAGTAAATTATTGTTTTACATCCGGGACTATGAACGTTCGGGATCTGACGTGGAGGGGGGGTCGCGTGGGTACAGACCGGTATCCTGCCGGGCAGGCGCCGGCAGAGGATTTCCGTCGTATTTTTCTGCCAATTCACAATGTATCTGACCCGCTTGAAAACAGTTTGTACCCACGCGACCCCCCCATCGGGTTTTCCATAAAGCCCTTATTTTCCGGAAAATTCCGACGAAAGAAGCGGTGGTGAGGGGATCATGGGGTGGGAGGGGGTCGCGTGGGTACACGCTGCGGGCGACAGCGTCCCTTCACGGGAATATGAACATCAGGAACCAAAAAAAATATCCAAACCAGAAAAGACGTGCCGGCTTTCCGCTTCCACTCACTCTTCCGGCACGTATGCGGATTTCACCGCCTTATCTGCAATGATCCCGCTGTTCCCGCTCGGGTCTTCGAGAATCAGCGTAACGGGGAACGTCACGGCCTTCACCCTTTGAGACAACCCCCGGTCTCAGCTCCAGTACCGCTTCACAAAGAGCTCATGCTCCCGGACGATCGGCGTTCCGAACCAGAGCACCACGGGTACGATCACTACACTGGCGATGATGTTCCCCATGAACCAGGCAGAGAACAGGGGGAACAGGGTCGGGATATTGATAAGGCCGGCCGACCCTAGCGCGAGAGTCCCCCAGAGCGCCCCGACAAGATTGTTCAGGACGATCCCGAAGATGACCAGGATCGCAAGGTCGCGCCTGGTCCTGAGGGAGACGTCCGCACCGAGCAGCCGGAACGCAAGGAGCGGGATTACAACCTGCAGGAGATCAGCAACCGACCAGAGCAGGCTCGCCGTGGGGGAGAGACCGCTCAGGACACCAGCACCGATCCAGCAGCCGGCGTACGCGGCAATGGCACCCCAGAGGCCGAACCAGAGCGTTGTTACGATCATCACGGCTACCACGATGTAAAGGAGCGATGTCCCGGGACCCGCTGCAAAGGAGAATACCACGAACTTTGCAATGAGGGTGTCCAGGCAGATGAGAAGGAAGAGCAGCGCAACCCGCAGGAAGAATGGGACCGGAGCAGCGCCCTTGGTGCCGGAGCCGGAATCGTTTCCAGCCATAACGTAATTACCATATCATCCTGAAACCTATATGAGATCATCCAAAAGGATTCTGGAAGGCATGGAGTGATCGAGAATATATTTTAAAATTTCCGGGAGTCTGCGCACCAGGTTCAGCCCCCCGCCCGTCCAGGCACTGCTGGTTGCAGCGTCTCTTCTTGTGGTCCTCCTTCCCTACTGGTGGCTTGCGGTTCTCTGGTCCCGGGACGTCCTGCACACGGAAGATCAACTGTTCGCGTTTGCAACAACCACCCTCCTTCTCGTCATGGTCATCGCGGACAGCGCCTTTCTCACCCGGTACTACCAGGCGAGACGGAAGCACGAACTGGCATGCATGACGGAAGAGCTCCGGATCAGCGAAGAATCGCTCCGGATCACCATAAAAAAATTAAACCTCCTCTCAAGCATCACCCGCCATGACATCCGGAACCATCTCGTCGGCATGAAGATCTACCTGGAACTCTCCCGGACGGTCGAGGGCGACAGGGAGAAAACAGCGGAATACCTTGCAAAGGAAGAGCAGATAGCAACCGCGATCGAACGCCAGCTGGACTTCTCCCGGGCGTACGAGTGCCTTGGCGCCGCAAACCCGGACTTCCAGGATCTTGCCGCGTGCATCGGGCGGGCGCAGACCGGGCTTGACCTTGCCGGAACCCGGGTAGCCCTCGTGGGCATCCCCCGGGTCGAGATCTTTGCAGATCCCCTGCTCCAGAAAGTCTTCTCCAACCTCTTCGATAACGCTCTCCGGCACGGGGGACGGGGGGTGAATGCCATCACAATCGCCATCGCTGAGGAGGAGGGCATGCTCCGGATCACGTTCGAAGACAACGGCATCGGGATCCCTGAAAATGTGAAGGAGCGGATCTTCGAGCGGGGATACGGGGCGAATACGGGCTTTGGCCTCTTTCTGATCCGGGAGATCCTGGATATCACCCGGATCACCATCAATGAGACCGGGACGCCGGGCGCCGGTGCCAGGTTCGAGATAGCGGTGCCGGCTGGTGCGTACAGGATTCTTACCGGGGAGTGACCGGAGATGTACTGCCGCAGGGAAATGATTACAAATCCCTGCGAAAAGAGAGCAGGGTTAACCCGGTGAAGTGAGGTTTAGTTTCCGTTCTTCTATCAGAGTTAAAATTTTGTTATTGTCGGGAAAAGGAAAAATCAACTCACTCTTCCGGCACGTATGCGGATTTCTCCGCCTTATCTGCAATGATACCGCTGTTCCCGCTCGGGTCTTCGAGAATCAGCGTAACGGGGAACGTCCCGGCCTTCACCCGGGCGATATCCGCAAGGAGGGCAGCGCCATTCTCCCTCTCCTCGCCCGTGCCCCGGCGCATCGCCCCTGTCACGACCTCCACGATACGGTCGAGCACGCCCTCCACGTTCGACACGAACCCCTGGCACGAGGGGCCTGGATCGATCCGGACCCCGAGTTCGGGGAGCTCGATACTGGCGCTCATGCTCCGCACCACCCGGACCGAGAGGTCATCTGTCGTAGTGACTGCCATGGTGTACCGTGCGGGATCGGCCTGTTTCAAGAGCTGCGTATCAACGAACCTGTAGCCACACGAGGGGCATATTGCTGAAATGATGAGGATATCGGAAAAATAGGGAATATTTTCAGTCTTATACAGGTATTCGATATCAGTATTGCAGCAGGGACACGGACCCGGGACGACTGTCTGCACTTATGCTCCACCGATCTTGTCGCGTGAGATCTTCACCGACATGGGGGTCAGCACCACATAGCGCTGGTCGCCAAGGCCAATGATGTCGCCGTTGACATCCTTTGCCACTTCTTTTAAGTCCTTTAAGACACGCTCGTAGGAGATCTTGTCCATCTTGAGCCGGGAGATGTCAACGATTACGATGTTGCCGGAGTAGACCTCGTCCTTGACGCGGGGCGTGTCCTTGAGATCGGTGATCGTTGCAATCTTTACGAGAAGGGCTGGCGATCCGCTTCCGCGTTCCTCGTACGACGCGAGATCCAGTTCCATATAGTCGTCGTCCGAATGTGCTGCGCTCTT
>Ga0265296_1005184_pt1 | contig 10871 bp, 11 predicted proteins | sample MunlanPumphouse1_FD_189073 | JGI IMG/M metagenome (GOLD analysis project Ga0265296, IMG submission 189073) | Groundwater microbial communities from a municipal landfill in Southern Ontario, Canada - Pumphouse #1 | ecosystem: Environmental > Aquatic > Deep subsurface > Groundwater | place...
GCAATTTCCGCCGATGCCAAATAGGCTTCGTCGCGGATTATTTGATAAATTTTTTCGACAAACTTCAACGCTTCTTTTGAACCATAGCGAAGATGAAGTTTTATAAGAGTGTCTCCAAGCCCCATGGTACCAATACCAATTCTTCTTTCTCCCTCATACTGGGTTTTTTTTATGCCGCTGAAAATATACGGGTCCATTTCTACCACGTTGTCTTGAAAGCGGACAGCAGAACCGACAATTTTTCTTAAAAGTCTAAAATCAAATCGGCCTTTTTTATCAATATTTTTTCCCTTAACAAGATTCGATAAGTTAATTGATCCGAGGTTACAGACTCCCCAGCCGGGAAGTCCCTCTTCACCGCAAGGATTAACGCAGATGATTTTATTCCAATAATAATTATTATAAAGCTTATTATATCTTTCCATGAAGACGACGCCGGGTTCGGCCGATTTCCAAGCTGCCTCGGCAATAAGATCCCAAATTTTTTTTGCTTTAACAATCTTATAAACAATTACTTTTTTCCCCATTTTTTTCCAGGCTTCAATATCACCATCCCATTTTTCATCATATTCCGGGTCTTTTGGATCGGGAAAACATAACGGCCAATCAGAATCTTTTTCCACTGCTTCCATAAAGGAGTCAGAAATACATAAAGAAAGATTGGCTCCATTTATTCTAGTTAAATCCTGTTTTACAGTAATAAACTCTTCAATATCAGGATGCCAGTCCCAGAGCATGAGCATTAGCGCTCCTCGCCTTGTCCCACCTTGTTGAATAATATCTTTAGTGGCGACAGAAAAAAGACCAGCCCAGTTGATAGGGCCTGAAGAAAAGCCATTCACTTTATTGACCCGAGCGCCTCTTGGTCGTAGGGCTGACAGGTTTATGCCGACGCCGCCACCCCGAGCCATAATTTCCACCATTTGTTTTAGGCTGTCCAAAATACCGTCACGGGAGTCTTTGGGGCTCGGGATAACAAAACAGTTGTAAAAAGTGACGGAATAATCTGTGCCAGCGCCGGCCAAAATCCTTCCCCCGGGGACATACTTGAAATCTTTCATCGACTGGAAAAATTCTTTAGTCCAATATTTTTGATTATCTTTTTTCTCAACAGAAGCGACTGCTTTGGCAATTCTTTTCCACATACTATCAGGAGTTTTTTCCAACGGGTTTCCAGACTTATCCTTTAGGGAATATCGGTCTAGAAAAACTTTTTCGGCAATTCCGTTGAGTTTCATATTTTTTATAATTTTTTAATTTCTTTTTCGAAATCTTCCAGTTCGACAAACCGGCGAAAAACCGAGGCAAATCTTATATAGGCAACTTTATCTATTTTTTTAAGGCGTCTGGCAACCAAATTGCCGATGTTTTTGCTTTCGGTTTCGGCCTTTTCTAGACTGGTGATTTCCTGCTCAACCTCGTTGATAATTTTTTCTACCTGTTCGACCGTCACTGTGGTTTTACCAACCGCTTTGAAAATGCCGTTTTTCAATTTTTCCCTGTCAAATCTTTCCCGGCGGCCGTCTCTTTTAATAACAAGCACGGGTAGCTCCTCAATCCTCTCGTAAGTAGTAAATCTTTTTTGGCATTTTGGGCAGTGCCGGCGTCTTCTAACCGCCTTGCCATCTTCCGATACTCGGGTTTCAATTACTTCGGTGTCGACACACTTGCAAAACAAACAGAACATAATATTAAAATCTCAAAGCTCAAATGTCAAATATTAAAACATTAAGGGAATAAGCACAATTAGTGTCTCTAAAAAGCATAAAACACTACTCGTGTTGTTTCAAGGGATCAAAATATCAACAAAATAGGTCAATATTTTTTCTCTATCTTATAACAAAAAAAACATTATGTTTCCCAAAAATAAATTGAACGAAAAACCTGCTAAATAGCCAGAGGTTAAGAGCCAATGATTATTGAGTTAATGACAGAAAAGTGCCAATTTTTTAATAAATTCTATATACTAGTGATTATGAACAACTATATTTTGGATACTAATTTATTTTTTAACATGGAAAACGGTATGGGTTTGGGTGGAAAAACAGAGGAAGTAACTAAGAAATTTACCGAAGCAGCAAAAAAAATGCGCCAGAATAAGATGGCAGAATTTTTTATGCCCCCGAGAATTGTTGACGAGTATTTAAGTTTTTTTGAAAACAAGGATCAGCCGTTTATAAAAGAGTTTCTTAATCAAATTACGATTAAATCTCCCGACATTAATTTGGTTCAGGTATCGGGAGCGGTTTTTTATCGTTTAATCGACGATATTAGAGAAAGAAGCTATCGTGGCTTAAGAATCGGCGAGGAAGAAATAGTTAAATCAGCCAGGCTTATAGCAGGAGAAAGAGAATTAACTAAAAAAGATTTTGAAATTAAGTCGGGACAAACGGTAAAATCTTTTCGCGATCGTTACCGTCAAGCAACAAGATTTGGTTTTATTGACAGTTTGGCCGATCTTGATCTAATTATTTTAGCTAAAGAAATCGACGGTTATTTGGTTTCCAGCGACGAAGGAGTAATTAAATGGGGGAGGGTATTTGGTGTTAAAGAGTTGCCGTCTGGGGTTTTTGGGGCAAAACTAAAGGAGTCTTAGGTTTTTCTTCATCATCAGGAATAAGATTTGATAACCAATCAACCACTTTATCTGTAAAACCTTGCTGCGGTTTTTCCATGTAAACCAGATGCTGGGAAAGAAGATCAATAAGCTGTTTTTTTATTGTATCGTCAGGGACGATTAGATAGGTATGATAAAAGTATGGGGCATGACTAACCAGAGTTAACACATCCTGACCAAATTTTTTTTTAAAATAAAAATGGGAAAGAAACTCCCAGCGTAAAGTTATCCCGGCGGTTTCAATCCCAAAAGCGATAATTTTGTTTTCTACATCAGGAGGTGGAGTAATAGTTAAAATATAAAACAGGAAAAACAAGGTGATTATTGGGATAATAAGGATTTTGTCACCAAAGAAAAAAACAATGAACGACAGCAATAAGAAGACCGCAATATAGAATTTTAATATATAACCACCTCTTTTCTTATAGGCTCGAAGCGGTGCCTTCCACATAAAAATTAACTGGGGATTTATATCCATAATACCATTCTTCTATTTTTATTAATAAAAGTCAAATGGTTTGCATAAAATGACTTATAGTGGTATAATATCACCATTATGGATAGCGCAAATAGAATCATTTCTTTCGTTCTTGGGCTTGTAGTCGTGACTGTTTTTTTAGCGGTTATCACGGGCAAATTCAAGCTCAACTCATTGGCATTTCTGCCGTTTGCCGCTAAAACAACCATTACTCCTACCCCGACACCGACACCAAAGACAACTGTGATTAGTTCGGTATCTGTTCCTTCAAGTAAAGAAGAAAATGCCATTTATCAGCCATACAATCAAAAAACCACTAATTTAAAGTCTATTCCTAACACTGGGGCGCCAACGATACTACTCCCAATAGCGATCTCTTCTTTTTTAGGAGGAATTTTTTTGAAGAAAAAAGGAAAATAAATTAATCTCCCCCAAAACCAGGAATATTAAGAATCTTGCCTCCGATTAAATTGACTAAAAACACCGCAGAAATTGAAAAAATAGCACCAATAATTGCTCCATAAACCACCCGTTTCCCATAATTTAAGCGCTCGGCATCGGCCTGTGACGTAAGGATAATAAACGATCCATAAAGAATATATAAGAAAGCGACCCCCCCGGCAATACTAAAAAGAGTATTAAGAAGCGTTTGAACAACCCCGCCAGCCGCCCCTTGTCCGGAAAAACCACCAGCGATATTGGTACGGATACAACCAATCATTGTATACCAACTGCCGGGAACAGGTGTTGGAGCGTTATTTTCAGTTTCATCAATTTTTAATGTCTGATTTTCTGATGCTGGAATACCAATGAGTGATGGATATAAACAGTTACGACAAGATTCCCAACTACCTGGGGTTGGTGACAGCTGGCAGTAACCGCAAAGGTCACAGGTGGCGCAACGTTCTGTAGTGCAGTCAATCGCTAGGGCTTGGTTATTTGCCAAAAATAAAAAAACAGTTAATATCAATAAAAAAATTAAGCGCTTCATGATTTTAAGTATATCAAAAACTCAAACTGGTTTTAACTTTTGAGTTAAATTCAACTATAATTATCTAATGAAGCGTTTGTTTGTTGTGTCGATTTTAATAATATTTTTCCTGACAATTTTAGTGTCAGTGACAAGAGCAGATAAGCTGGATGATGTTACTCGTGAACTAGAAACTCTTAAAAAAGATTTAAGCAGTAAAGAGGCCAACTACCAGAAACTAAACCAACAGCTAAATGATATCAAAGCAAAATTAGTGGTATTGGTAGAAGAAATCCAAAAAAAAGAAGACGAGGTTAAAAAGGGCGAAGAGGCCCTGCTTTATCAAAAAAACCTTCTTAACGAGAGGGCAAAAAGTTATTACAAAAATATCAGTAAAAACTCGATTTCTTTAATTAATATTTTGGTCGCAGATAATTTTTCTAAATCGCTGGAAAATTTTTTTTATCAAAAGGCCTTGGTTGATGAAGACAAACGAACAATCGTAAAAATTGTTTTATATATCAAAAATCTCGAAGAGATAAAAGCTAATTTAGAAAAACAAAAAATTCAGATGGCTGTTCTCCAAAAAGATGTTGATGCTCAGGCGATCATACTAAACGGTGAAATTGCCAAAACCAGAAGCCGGGTTGTCGAATTAAGCGCTCTACAACAACAATTAATAGCGAGCAGAATCGCAGGACTAAATCTTTCAAGATCAGCAGCGTCGGCAATAGTATGTGTTGATGATAGAAACCTTGATCCGGGATTTGGCACGGGCTTTGCTTTCTATACATATGGAATACCTCATAGAGTTGGGTTAAATCAATACGGCGCAAAAGGAAGAGCAGACGCAGGACAAAACTATGAAGATATTTTAAAAGCATATTATAATTACGACTCTCTTCAGGACATGGATGCAAGAATAAGGGTTGATGGTCATACCCCAGACTATTCTTTGGAAGACTATGTAAAGCGAATTTATGAAATGCCCGCAGACTGGAATATGGAAGCGTTAAAAGCACAGGCCGTTGCCGCTCGTTCATTCGCCATGGCGTATACAAATAATGGGGCAGGGTCTATTTGTGATTCTCAGAACTGTCAAGTATTTCAAGATAATGAAAAAGGAGGGAGATGGAGTGAGGCTGTCGATGCAACCCGCGGAAAAGTAATGGTCGTCGGCGGGCAACCGATTAAAGCATGGTTTGCGTCAACATTTGGTGGATATGCTCATACTTCTGGTGAGGTTTGGGGTGGGTCAACCAGTTGGACAAAAAATTTTGCCGACACATCCTCTGGAGTTGGAAGTTTTTCCGAGTTAAATTCAAACGGTTGGGATAAAGAATCCAAGTGTTTTTATACTGCTCAAGGCTCCCGAGCAGAATACGGTAAATCTGCATGGTTACGACCATCAGAGGTAGCTGATATCGCCAACACCCTTTTGTTGTTAAAAAATGATCCAAACACAGCAGACAATCTTTATCAAATAGATAAATCAAATCCTGCAGGAAAAGAAACATGGAATGCGGATAAAGTAAAGTCGATGTTGAGCAATCCTTTTAACAATGTTACAGATGTAAGAATAACCGGTGTAGATTTTGGAAGCGGAAAAACAACTGAAATAGTAATTGTTGAGGGAGAAAAGGAAGAAAGATTTAGTGGGGATGAGTTTAAAAGCAGATTTAACTTACGTGCGCCAAAAAACATTTCAATCGTTGGTCCTCTTTATAATGCGGAAAAAAGATGAATCGTTGTGATATATTGTAGGGAACGGTCGCGACCGTTCCCTACGAAGAATTATTTCAAACAACATTCCCCATAAGAAATTATTTTGACAAATGACCGCAGATCTACGATCACTACATATTAAACAACCTGAAATGTAGACTATAGTCCGTTGAATGTTTTTTATATCTTCGTCATTCTAAGATTATTATGTTTCTTCTTCGTCAGCGTAAATTAAATAGGTTACCCCGCTATAATTATTCGTCTAGTGGTTGGTATTTTGTCACAATTTGTACAAAATATCATGAAAAGATATTTGGCAATATCATTAATGGAAAAATGATTCTAAACGAATGGGGAAAAATCGTTAACGATCAATGGATATGGTTAGGAAATAATTATCGGTATATTTATTTGGATTATTACGTTATTATGCCGAATCATTTTCACGGAATTATCGTAATTTCGCAGAATGTAGGGAACGGTCGCGACCGTTCCCTACGAAATAAATTAAAAACGAAATCATTGTCAGAATTAGTCGGTGCATTTAAAACCCGGTCGTCAAAATTTATTCACAGGGGTGGATTGAATCGTTTTCAATGGCAAAAATCATTTTACGACCACATTATCCGCGATGAAAAATCATTAAACAATATTCGAAGCTATATCCGTTTTAATTTCTTAAATTGGGAGACAGATGAGGAAAATCCAAGTAACACCGCCATTAATAAATAGTTCTGCTGGAGCGTCAACCAATAATGGTCAAATGAACCGGTGATTAGAATAACTAATGTTATAAATATGGTAGAGACGTGATTAATCACGTCTCTACGGAACAAACGCGATATTTTTATAAAAAACCAACCAGCAACACTAAATATTATTATTCCTGTCTCCGTCAAAAACAATAAAAAAATATTATGAACCGGTTGGAGAAAAAAATAAGAATAATTAATCGGGAACTGATTTTGCGCCACTAAATAACTACCTAAGCCAACACCAAAAATAGGATGCTTCGCGAAAATCTGTAGACTATTTTGAATCAGCGTGAACCTTTTTTCTAAAGAAAGCGGATCGGTCTGGGCGGAGATAAAGATTAAACCGACGACAAAAAGAGTAAAGACCTTTGCAAGTAAGCAGGGTTTACACACAGTTGATTTATGAGATTTCTTGTTTCCAACCCGGGATGACAAAAACAAATAATAAACAGTAGTTAATAATAATAATGTAAAAATGGCGAGTTTGGAGAAGGAGATAAAAACAAGAATAGTGGAGATTAATATAAGCGAATATTTTAAATAAATATTTAAATGTTTTTTATTTGTAAGAGTAAAAAAATAAACTAGAAGATAAAAGCCGGCCATGGAATTTGGGTGGGAAAAGGTTCCATAAGGCCGTAATAGTTCTGTTCCTTGGAATGAGGCTTTGGCGATTCCCGGCATCGATAAAGTAATATATCGCTCACCAAAAAAATAAAAAATTCCCTGCACAGAATGTTTATTAACAAACTGTAGAATTACCAAAAACAGCTCAAAAACCCCGCCAATTAATAAAGGAACAAAAACTTTTTTTTTAAAATCGGGAGAGGTTTTCTGGAAAACAGCAAAAATAGATAGCCATTCCAGTGTTCTAATGCACTGGAATACAGAAACAAAAGGAGACATAGAAAAAAACACATTTATTGTTAGAAAACAAAGCAGTAAAAGAATTTTTTTGTTTTGGAAAAACTTAACAATGGTTTTGAAATTAAAAATAACTAATAAAAAAGCGATAATGTCGATTAAATATATTGTTGGCGCCAGATAATCAATCCTAACTCCTGAAAGATAAGAGAAAGGGAAGAAGAAGTGCTTACCAAACTGGGTTGGCAGCAGCAGAATAAACAAAAACAATAATTTAGAATTCATAATTTTTAAAATAGCGTTGGTTGTTTTTCGTTACCCGATTTTCTTTCCTCAATAATTTTTGTTTCATTTTCTTTAAAAATTTTTACTTTTCCAAAAACACCATCATAACCTGGATCAACAAAAACCTTTCTTTCCCGCATAATTTGGATTGCTTGGCGTAATTTTTCACCACCCATTTTTTCAATCTCTTCATAGGGTTTTTTAAGCAAAATATCAAATTCAGCCGAATTTGTCGTGATTAATCTGTCATATTCTCTTAAGGCCTTGGCATTTGAGCCATTGTTGATTTCGGTTAATATTTCAAGAAATGGCACAAGAGAGACAAAAGGCCGGCGCTTTTTTTCTTTATCGTAGACAAAGGTTAGACCTACCTTGTTTTGAACAAAAAGTAAATCGTGTGGAGTCAAATTTTTATGGGCAAGGTCAAGGACGCGATTTTCCACGCCGACTGTAAGAGGCTGACGGCAGACCGGACAGACAACTCCTTTTTCTTTAACCTCAAGCGGTTTGTAGCGGATATTGCATGCTCGGTGCCCTGTCCAGTGATATTTTCCTTCTTCGGGAAAAAACTCAATCGTGTAACCAATCTTTAATTTTGAATTTGCTGTTTGTTTTATGGCGTCGGCAATATCAAGATAATCAAATTCGGATTCCTGATTTCCTATAAATACTGTCGCTTCGCGTCCGAGTTTTGGCCCTGAGTGAGCATCGGAGCAGGAAATAATCGACCTATTTTCTAAATCTTTAATTTGCCAATTCATAATTGGGTCTGAAGATAATCCTGTTTCTACGGCAAAAATATGTTTGGCTCCTTCTTGACCGAAACATTCTTCAATAGAATCAAAACCAGACTTGGAACCGAATATTGAAAACCAAGGGGTCCAGGCATGGGCTGGAATAAAAAGAACATTTTTATCAATTTCCAAAACCAATTCAAGCAGTTGTTTTGATGAAAGACCGACAATCGGCCGGCCGTCGGACATTAAATTAGCGCCCAATGATTTTAGTTTATTAATTATTTTCTCGCAGGTCGTGATCGACGGGGAAAAAATCAAATTATGAACCCGTCGTTGTTTATCTCCTTGGGAATAAATACTGGAGATTTCAGTTGACAATAAAAAACGAACGTTTGGTAGGGAACGGTCGCGACCGTTCCCTACATTGGACATCAACCCGTAAATCCCCTCCGATGTTTCTTTCAATTCTGTCTGAATGTTTTTAAACCATAAAGGATGCATCCAGTCGCCTGTCCCTGTCAGATTAATTCCCTTCTTTTTTGCCCAGCCGGCAATCCCTATCAAGTCCATAGCCGGCGACACAGCCCGGGAATATCTTGAGTGAAGGTGGAGATCGGCGATTATTTGCATGAGGTTATTCTATCAAAAATGTATAATTTACCCAATTAAGAAAAAATTATTTTTATGCTTAATAAATTAATTAAGGATTTAACAAAATTAAAAAATCCGGAAAAAGCCAAGATACTGCAGCGGTTTTTTAAGACGGGCAAGGGAGAGTATGGAGAAGGGGATATTTTTTTAGGAATAGTCGTACCTATACAGCGAAAGCTGGTAAAAAAATATCATGATCTATCATTAGATGATTTGCAAAAACTTCTTGATTCAAAAATCCACGAACATCGGTTAATAGCATTGCTGATTTTAGTCGAACAATATAAACGGGCCGATGACAAACAAAAAAAGACAGTGGTTAATTTCTATTTAGAAAACACAAAAAATATTAATAATTGGGACCTGGTAGATTTATCTTGTCGGGATATTATTGGCGCTTATTATTTTGATAAAGACAGAACTGTCTTATACAAACTAGCCCGGTCAAAAAATATTTGGGAAAGACGAATCGCCGTTTTATCGACTTTTTATTTTATTAGAAAAAATCAGTTTGAAGATATAATGAAGATTTCAGAAATGTTATTGAAAGACAAACACGATCTTATTCATAAAGCTGTTGGTTGGATGCTTCGGGAGGTAGGGAAAAGAGACCGGCCCCAACTTGATAAATTCTTAAACAAATATTATAAAATCATGCCAAGAACAATGTTAAGATATGCGATTGAAAAGTTTGATAAATCAAAAAGAGAATATTATTTAAAATTATAATTATTTTATGAAGCACGCCCTTATAGTTTCCGCAATAATCGAAAAAAACGGATACTTTTTATTTGGAAGAAAACCTAAAGATATTGGACCATATCCCAACTGCTGGTTATTGATAGGCGGCAGGGCTTATCCGGAAAAAGAATGCCTTGAAGAATCAGTCAGACGCGAAGTAAAAGAGGAGACCAATCTTGAAATAAAAGACATTGAACCAATTTTTTTTGACGAAGATCACCGGAACCGAAAAGGCGAGATGACCCATTTAATTTTTCTTACTTATTTAGTTAAATACAAATCTGGTATGGAAAAACCAGGTGATGATATTGAGGAATTAAAATGGGTAAAAAAAGCAGAATTAAAAAAAATAAACCTTTCTCCACCGTCAATAAAACTATTTAAGTATTTAGGTTGGATTTAATATCAAAGCCTGAATCAATCTTCACTTCGATGTATCGAAACATCGAAGTAAAACGGAACGAGAAATTAGATTAGATTTAAAACACTTTAATTATTTAAATAATTAAAGTGTTTTATTCAGTGAAGAAGACCGCCTGATAAAAGTCTATATTCTCGTTTGTTATTCCAAATATTTTTTAATTGATCAAAATTATCATCAGAATTTTGCATTAACACTGCCAGTTCATCAATTTCTTTTAATTCGTTTTCACCTATAATTTTAAAATTATTCAGCATCGCAATGTTAGGATGATAAAAATAAATAATTTCATGATTCATTAGGCAATGAAAATCATAAAATAATTCCCAAGCAACAGTTATCAAACCACTAAACCCACCGGCATTCCAAAAATGTTCACAATCAATTTTTCTTCTTCTAACATTAAGCCAAACATCGGCTGAAAAATCAAAAACACCCTGCGGCATATCATATGGATTAAATTTAAGATATCCTTCCAAACTGCCATCAATATCAATTGTCACCCACCGAGTTTCTTTTTGATTCCAATATTGGTTAACCCAATGATCGTCACTTTTTCCACCAGGCAGTCCGCTAACATTAAAATATGGCGCGAAACCAGATCTAACGCGACATGGGATTCCCTTA
>Ga0265296_1005187_pt1 | contig 10865 bp, 9 predicted proteins | sample MunlanPumphouse1_FD_189073 | JGI IMG/M metagenome (GOLD analysis project Ga0265296, IMG submission 189073) | Groundwater microbial communities from a municipal landfill in Southern Ontario, Canada - Pumphouse #1 | ecosystem: Environmental > Aquatic > Deep subsurface > Groundwater | place: Canada...
GCGGGCCGGCGAAGAAATTACCCACCTCTGGGGCCAGGCCGTGGCTCCCGCCGGGGCCGCGGCCCTCAATCTGGCGTTTGATGTCACCCCCAACGATCTGATTGCCGGGATCATCACCGAAAAGGGCATCATGCAGCCGCCTTACTCTTCCAGTATCAAGCCGTACCGTCTTGCCAAGGATTGAGAGCATGCGCCTGATCGCCTATGTACTGCCCCTGGTGCTTTTCCTGCTTAGCTCCGGGTCTGCCTGGGGCGCGGGGCCGTTTAACGTCCGGCCACCCGCCGGCTGCAGCGGTGTTGATGCCCAGGCGGTGACGGTCATCGGCGCGCCGCAACATCATCTAACCAAGCGGGGTGAAGACCTCCTGGAGGTCGCGCGGCGCTATGACTTGGGTTGGACGGAAATCGGCGCCATGTATCGCGGCTGGGACCCATTTCTGCCGCCGCCGGGCGTCGATATGCTCATTCCCACCCAGTGGATCGTCCCCACCGGGCATAGCGCGTCCATAGTGGTAAATACCGGGGAGATGCGGCTCTTCTATTTTGTCAACAAGGGCACCCAGGTCTATACCTATCCCATCGGCATGGGGGTCTTGGATTTCCGCACCCCCACCGGCAATTTTCATGTCAATCAGAAGAAAGTGAATCCGGACTGGCATATCCCCAAGCAATTGCAGAAAAAATACGGCATGGCAGTGATGCCGGCCGGGCCCGACAACCCCATGGGGGAATTTAAACTTGGTTTGAATTGGGGAGACTATGGCATCCACGGCTGCAACCTCCCCTGGGCCGTGGGCCGTCTGGTCAGTCACGGCTGCACCCGCCTTTATCCGGAAGATATCCGGAAGCTGTTTCCCATGGTTCCCCAAGGCACCAAAGTGGCATACATTTACGAGCCCGCTAAGATCGGCTTCCGTCAGGGCCGTATTTTTCTGTCAGTGCACGATGATGTGTACTTCAAGATCCGCTCCATGGTCCTCCATGTCCTGAATATGCTGGAGCAGCGGGGCCTGGCGGGGAAAGTGGATACCCAGAAAGTGCTGCAGACCGTGGAAGAACAAACCGGCATGCCGGTGGACATTACTAAAAGGGATGGCGGCGCTCGGGGCCCGGCCACGCGTTCTTAGGAGAAGAAAGACTGCTTCCTGGCCGGAAGAGGTATGGAAAGGTATGACGACCTCCTGTCAAAACGAGAGATAATGCCATGCGACTATCAAGCCTGATCCTGTCAGTTTCTTTGGTCTTGGGGGCTATTCCGGCTGCGGCTGCCGGACCCTATAACATTCATCCCCCGGCCGCCACCAGCGGCGTCGATCCCCAGGCGTACACGGTGGTGGGGTCTCCCCAACGCCATGTGACGAAGAAAGGGGAGGACCTGCTGGACATCGCCCGGCACTACGGCCTGGGCTATACGGAGATAGGCGCCCTGTACCGGCATTGGGACCCCTTCCTGCCCCCTCCGGGCGCGAACATGGTCATTCCCACCATGTGGATCGTCCCGGACAGCCGGGGCCGCCAGATCATCGTCAATACCGGGGAAATGCGCCTTTACTTTTTTAAGAGCCCCACCCAGGTCTATACCTTTCCCATCGGCATGGGCGTCTTGGACTTCAAGACCCCTTCCGGAACGTTCCGGGTAGTTAATAAAAAGGTGAATCCCGCCTGGCATATCCCCAAGTCCTTGCAGGCGAAATACGGTATGGCGGTGATGCCCCCGGGGGAGGACAATCCCTTGGGAGAATACAAGCTCACCCTGTCCTGGGGGGATTACGGCATCCACGGCACCCATATGCCCCTGGGGGTGGGGCGGCTGGTCAGCCACGGCTGCACCCGCATGTATCCGGAACACGTGAAGCAACTCTTCCCCATGGTCAACGTGGGGGCCTCGGTGGAGTATATCTATGAACCGGCCAAGATCGGCTTTCAAAACGGCCGCATCTTTCTCTCCGTGCATGAAGACGTCTATTTCAAGATTCGCTCCATGCTGCTTCATGTCTTGGGCATGCTGGAGCAGCGGGGGCTGACGGATCAGGTGAACATGGCCAAGGTGATGCAGACGGTGGAGGAACAGACCGGCATGCCGGCGGATATCACCGGCAGCGGCGGCGGCGGCCCGGCCCCGGATTACCGGCGGCTCTAGCCCTTCCTAGCCGGACTACAAAATCTTCTCCAGGCGGGCAAGCAGCCCGCCTTTTTCTGTGTGCCGAGCATGCAGCGCAGCTTGGAGGTGAAAATCCTCTACCCAACCTGATGGAGGTGAAGGGTTAGCGAAGCGCAAGGGCGTCGTTGCGAGGCGGGGTCTGAAGGAAGCGTGGAGCAAAGCCGTGACCTGACGGACAGGAACCGGATACGAGGCAGGACTGGCCGGACGAGCGGGCAGATGATCGCGAAGTCCATATCCATCAAGGGCCAGGGCTGTAAATCCGGCAGGTGTGCGGTGAAGGCGGCGGTGCTTACCTCGGGAGGCCTGGGTCGTGTCCCGGATTCGGGACTGAGGGGGTCGCGAGGCCCTCTGACCGCGGCCCAGGAGTCAGCAGAGGCCATAGTAGGTGGACTCTCACCGAAGGGCCGAACGGTATGGAGCGGCGAGTAGGACATATCTCTCATGGCGGCCAAGCAGCAGAAAAACCAGAAGAGTCTGGCCTTCCCGGCAGAGGTCAGGGGTGAAGCCCCGAAGTCTGCCGGCGAAGGGACTGAAGCCGTCAGGGGGGGGTATGGCACTGAAAGCCCGGCTACACCTGAGTGTCTGATGGAGGAGGTGTGTCAGCGAGATAATCTGGTGAGGGCGCTGAAACGAGTCAAGGCCAACAAGGGCAGTCCGGGGATAGACGGCATGCGGGTGGAAGAACTTGCCGACTATCTCAAAGAGCACTGGCCCCGAGTCCGGGAGCAGTTGTTGCAGGGCGCTTATCAGCCGCAGCCGGTAAAACGGGTGAAGATACCCAAGCCGGCAGGAGGGGAACGCCCCTTGGGCATCCCCACGGTGCTGGATCGCTTTATCCAGCAGGCGGTGATGCAGGTGCTGCAAGGCTCCTGGGACCGGACGTTTTCCGAGCACAGCTATGGCTTTCGCCCCGGACGGTCAGCGCACCAGGCGGTAGCCCAGGCGCAGTCGTATATTGCCCAGGGTTACGGTTACGTGGTGGATATCGACCTGGAGAAGTTCTTTGACCGGGTAAACCACGATATCCTCATGGGTCTGGCGGCCAAACGGGTGAAGGATAAAAGGGTGCTCAAGCTCCTGCGGGCGTTTCTCCATGCGGGAGTAATGGAGGATGGCTTGGTAAGCCCAGCCGCGGAGGGGACGCCGCAAGGCGGGCCATTGTCGCCGCTGCTGTCCAACCTGATGTTGGACGTGCTGGATAAGGAGTTGGAAAGACGGAGCCACCGGTTTGTGCGCTACGCCGACGACTGCAACATCTATGTGCGGAGCGTGCGGGCGGGGGAGCGGGTGATGGCGGGCGTGAGCCGGTTTCTGGAAAAGAAGCTGAAGCTCAAGGTAAACCGGGCGAAGAGTGCGGTAGCCCGACCTGGGGAGCGCAAGTTTCTGGGCTTCACCTTTACCTTTAACGAGAATCCCAGGAGACGTATTGCGCCCCAGTCCTTGCAGCGCTTCAAGCAGCGGGTCCGGGAACTGATCCGCGCCGGTCGCCACCTGGCCCCGGCCCACCTGGTGAACCGTCTCAAACTCTATTTATCCGGTTGGCGGAGCTACTTTGGTTTTTGCGAAACTCCCTCGGTGCTGGGGAAACTTGACTCGTGGCTGCGGCGTCGCCTGCGGATGGTGTTTTGGCGGCAATGGAAGCGGGGCCGGACCCGTTTTGTGGCCTTACGGCAACGCGGGGTGAACCGTGATTTAGCTGCCAGAACTGCGGGCAGCGCTCATGGCCCGTGGCGTCTCAGCCGCAGTCCGGCCCTCAGCTTCGCCTTGCCAAACTCCTACTTTATCTCGCTTGGCCTCCCGGCATTAGCACCGGGGCGATAGCTTAACCATCCGAACCGCCGGGTACGGACCCGTACGCCCGGTGGTGTGACAGGGAAAGCCCGCGAGGGCCTACCTATGTCTATTTTTTGGGCCATAATCTCTTGGGGGAGGGCCGGGAGGGGATAGCGATCATACCAGGTTGCCGTCAAAAGCGAAGCATTGTCATTCTGGGCACAACGAAGAATCTATCAGGTTGTTGAAAAAAGAATATTAAGTCTGGTTAGGACCCATTATCTTCCCCCTTTTTGTAAAGGGGGGTCAGGGTGGATTTTATAAGCACCTGAAATCCCCCTAAATTCCCCTTTTCCAAAGGGGGACTTGAGGCACTCCTGATATTTAATACCGAGTCGCAATCAAACGTCGCGGAATTGTAGGGGCGCAGCCGTGTGTGCGCCCCTGGGGCATGGCGGACCCGTAGGGGCGGACACATGGGTCCGCCCCTACGGAAAAATTGCCGTTAGATTGCGACTTGGTATAAGGATGCTCCTGATTACCAGCGTGGCAGTTTTTCAACAGCCTGATAGATTCTTCACCCCGCTTCGCTTCGTTCAGAATGACAGAAGAAGGACTTTCGCAGAGGTCTCAATGTGCCATTAAAGGGCAATTATGGGTTGGGGCGGACCTGTGTGGCCGCCCTCTTGGGGGGCACGCAGGGGTGCTCCCCTACGATATGAAAGCCTTTTGCCCGGCCCCCACGCTCAGAAGCAGTTTTGAGAAGTTCTTATTGAGGAGTTTAGCATTCAGTTATCGGACCGATAAATGGGAATAAACCAGGAGGGAGTTGGCCGGCAGTTTCCGGATAGCCAATGGGTGTAGCGGTCTCTTGGGCTGCCCCTAAAAAGACAGAAGGTGTGGAGAGCTTGCGCTCTGACCACACCCCCTGACAACATCTTGCATGGGGAAGATCCCCACACTCCTACGGAATGATTACATAGCCTCTTTAGCCTTCTTGGCCTTCTTCATCTTCTTGATGGCCCGTTTGACTTTTTTGGCTTTTCCCTTATGGTACTTAACCTTGGCACACACTTTCTCTGCCGCGTCTTCGGCCCGGGCGGCGGCCGCTTCAGCCTTGTTGGCTGCTGCGGAGGCGCGCGGTACGGGGACTTTGGCATCCTGTGCGGCCGCTTCCGCCTTCACTACCGATGCGGCGGCCCGATCTGCAGAAGCTTTGGCTTGCTCCATGTACATTTTGCACTGATCATAGTACTTTTGGCAGCAGCCAGCACCTCCCAGCACCAGGGCAAAGACCGCGAGGAGCGCCAAGGCATAGCCTTTGCTTGTCAACGCCTTCCTCATCGATTACCCCCTTTCGGAGAGAATATCCTTCTCTCCAGCATTTTGCTGAGTCTACCCCAGGTGCTACTTCCGCATCTTCTTCATCAGGCAGGCTTCGGCTTTAGCCGCAGCAGCCTCTGCGCGATCAGCCGCGGCCTCAGCTTTGTCAGCTGACGCTTTGGCATCTGCAGCCGCCATTTCGGCATTCCGTGCTGCGCTGTCTGCTTTAGCAGCAGAGGCCGCCGCCTGATCGGCGTACATTTTGGCCTCGTCTACATTTTTCTTGCAGACATCACAGCAGCCTGCTCCCATGGCGAGGACAAAAGCCATGAGAATCGCGAAAGCAAAACCCTTCCTTACCAATGCTTTCCTCATCATCTATCCCCCCTTTTCAAAGAGATGGTTAAAGGTTAGTAGGATGCCGACATTTAATAATAGGACCCGGAAAATATCAAGAAAAATTATAGCCTCTAGAAATTTTTTTTTCGCTTCCAGGGAGATATTTTCCCATAAATACCTTAATTGCTAATTAATAGCGATAGTTACCTAATTATCGCCTTTGCGGCCGTAGGAGGACATTTCTCCCCAATTACCGCCGCTGCGCAGGTCCACCAGCAGCGGGGTCTGCAGGGAAACCACTTCTTCCATGATTCGGCGCACTACCTTGGCGGTGGCCGGGAGTTCCCCTAGCGGCACTTCCAGCAGCAATTCGTCGTGCAGTTGCAGCAGCATTCTGCCAGAAAGTCCGTCCATTTGCAAGGCCGGTTCCATTTCCAGCATAGCCTTTTTGATGATGTCTGCGGCCGAGCCCTGGAGGGGGGTGTTGATGGCCGCGCGCTCCGCCTCCTGGCGGAGGATGCGGTTGCTGCTGTTGATCTGGGGTATCTGCCGCCGCCGCCCCAGGAGGGTGGTCACCCAGCCCTGCTGCCGGGCTTGCTCCATGGTCTCCTCCAGGTAGTCCTTGACCCGGGAGTGGCGGCTGAAATAGCGTTGAATAAAATCTTGGGCCAGGCGGTTGCCTATGCCCAACTGCTTGGCCAGGCCGAAGGCGCTCATGCCGTAGATGATGCCGAAGTTGATGACCTTGGCCTGGCGGCGCATCTCCCCGCTCACCAACTCAGGATGAATGCCGAAGACCACGGCCGCGGTCTGCCGGTGAATGTCCACCCCCTCCCGGAAGGCCTGCAGCAGGACGGGGTCCCCGGAAAAGTGGGCCAGCAGCCTTAGTTCCATCTGGGAATAATCCGCGCTCAAAAAGGCGTGGCCGGGAGGGACCACAAAGGCCTGGCGGATCTGGGACCCCAACTCCCCCCTGACCGGGATGTTTTGCAGATTGGGGTCCCGGCTGGAGAGCCGGCCGGTGGCGGCCACGGATTGCAAAAACGTGGTATGCACCCGGCCGGTGACGGGATTAACCAGCCGCAGCAGGGCGTCCACATAGGTGGCTTTGAGTTTCCCCAAACTGCGGTATTCCAGGACCTGGGCGGCAATGGGGGCCCCCGGGGCAAGACTTTGGAGCACCTCGCTGTCCGTGGAATACCCGGTTTTGCCCTTGGTCTTTTTCTGGGGCGCGATCTGGAGTTTCTCAAAAAGGATGCGGCTCAGTTGCTGGGGGGATTGGATGAGAAATGGCTCCCCCGCGGCCTGGTAAATTTCCTGCTCCAATCGCTGCATCTGCGTTTCCAGGTCCAGGCCGAAGCGCCGCAGAAAATCCTGGTCCAGGAGGATGCCCCGGGCCTCCATGTGGGCCAGCACCGTCAACAGGGGGAGTTCCAGCCCGGTATAAAGGTCCCACAAGCCTTCTTTTGCCAATTCGGCCTTGAGAAGGGACCAGAGGCCCAAGGCCGCGGCGGCCCGCTCCCCCCCGTAGCGGCCCGCCAGCTCCGGGGCCAGATCGGCCGCGGCCACGGGCCGCCCCGCCAATTCCCGGGGGCCCGGGAGATTGACCCCCAGATAATGGAGGGCCACGTTTTCCACATTCTGCTCGTAACGGGCGGGGTTGAGGAGATAGGAGGCCAGCAGGATGTCTCCCTCGATACCGGCCGGGTCCGGCACGAACCGCCCGGCCGCCAGCATGGAGGTCTTTAAATCCGACCCCACTTTCTTGATACCGGCCTCAGTCCACAGGGGCTGCAATACTTCCCAGATGGCCGTGGTTGATAACCCTTGAGCAAAGGGGATATAGGCGCTCTCCTCCTCCCCCCAGGCCAGGCCCAGTCCGGCCACCTGGGCCAGGACCGGGTGCAGGTCCCCCATTACGAAGAACAGGGCCATCTTCCCGCTCCGGCGGATACTCCCGGCCACCTGCTCCAGGTCTTCCCGGGTCTGCACCAACAGGCAGGCGCCGGTCCGGGGAGCGTCAAAGCCCAACTCTTTATTAAACTTGCTGAACTCCAGTTCCACAAAGAGCCGCCGCAGGGCCTCCCGGTCCCAGGGGCCCGGCTGCAACGCCGCGGGGTCCGCGTCCAGGGGGGCCTGATCATTGAGGAGCACCAGTTCATGGCTCAAGCGGGCCTGGGCGGCATGCTCCTCCAGGCGGGCTTTCAGGGCCTTTTCCTTGATATCCGGCAGGTGAGCCAGCACGTTTTCCAGGCTATGATAGCGGGCGATCAGCTTCAACGCGGTCTTTTCGCCGATGCCCGGGACACCGGGGATATTGTCGCTGGGGTCTCCGGCCAGGGCCTTGACCTCCACCAACTCCAGGGGTGAGACCCCGTATTTTTCTCTAATGGCCGCCGCATCGTAGCGCACGTCCTTCATGGGGTCCCACATGTCCACCCCTTCCTGCACCAGGGGCAGCAGATCCCGATCCCCGGAGATGATCTCCACCTGGAACCCCTGGGTCCGGGCCTTTCTCACCAGCGTGGCGATGAGATCGTCCGCTTCAAAACCTTCGGTGGACAACGTGGGCAGGTTCAGCCCTTGGATAACCTGGTGGATATAAGGGAGCTGCATCACCAGATCTTCGGGCATGGGCGGCCGCTGGGCCTTGTATGCGGGGAATTTCTCGTGGCGGCTGGTGGGCCCCTTGGAGTCCAGGGCCAGGGCCAGGTAATGGGGCTGCCGCTCCCGGAGCACCTTGAGGAGCATGTTGGTCACCCCGAAAACCGCGTTGGTGGGAAAGCCCTTGGAATTGCTGAGGCCCCGGATGGCGTGATAGGCCCGGTAAAAATAAGAACTGATATCTATGACATATAACACCTTCTCTTCTTTAGCCATATCCGTCCCCTGCTCCCTTATACCCCTAGCGATTTAAAACTATCAAGGCGGGGATGGCGGGGTGTCAATAGCACCGCTCGATTACTTTTCGATCCCCCCGCCTTCTCCTCAAGATCATTGCCCAGAGGGCTGGAGCTAGCCGAACCGGTAGTGCTTCTTGACGTCCCGGCTGATCTTCCAGGTGCAGGAGAGGCCCTGGGGAAAGGTGACCAGGTCACCTTGCCCCACTGACGTGGTCTCCCCGCCGTTGCAAGTGACGGTCACTTCCCCCTCGAGAAAATAGCAGACCTCCTGGCTGTCGTAAGTCCAGGGAAATTCCGAGGCCTCCTTGGTCCAGATGGGCCACCGGTTTACCCCCAGTTCCCGGAGGCGGGTGGCGTCGGGGAGGCGTTCCACTTTGATCTTGCTCATATTTTCTTTCCTCTGTGGCGGCCGGGACAGCCGCGCCCGGCCCGGATGCCGGATGATTAGCTGGATGGTTATATGCAAGGTATGCTATAATTCCCGGCAAATCCACTGGAAGGTGAAAAATCATGAAAATGATTAAATTAGTCGTGCTGTGCCTGGCTCTGGCTATGTTCCCGGTGGGATCGGCCCTGGCCGCGGCCGCGCCCCAACCCCAGACCACCTGCCCGGTTTTGGGGGGCAGCGTCGACAAGCAGGTTTACGTCGATTACCAGGGCAAGCGCATCTATTTTTGTTGTAAGGGCTGCGATGCCGAATTCAAGAAAGATCCGGAAAAGTATCTGCAGAAGATGAAGGAGCAGGGCATAGTGCCGGAGAAGGCCCCCCAAGGGAAATAGCCCCAATCCGGCAAGATCGTGGTCGAGTTGCCGGCCGGAGGTGGACCGGGAGGGGAGGGCAGGAACCGGATGCGCCAGGGCCGCGGGATAACCCCAGGGGGGAGCAGATGCCCGGACAGGGCCTGGGCGCCATGACTGCGGCCCGTCCCTGGCGGCCGGGCCGCCCGCGCCGGGAGACCCTGGGAGAGGTGGTTCCGGCAGCTTTCTATGATTGGGGCCGGGGAGCGACATTTTCCAAGAGTTGGGCGATATTCTCCGCGGCATCCTGGAAAAAGAATTGACATCGATCAAAAGAACTCTGTCCCCAAAAGCCAAACTTGCCGGTTTTAATATGGATTTTGCAGTTTGTCAGCCTGGCGCTGCTGATAACTTTGCCATCCAGCAAGATTTCCTGGGAATCGAGGTCTCCCTCAAGTTGTTCATGAATTGCGCCCCGGCTGGCAAGGGCCAGGCGGGCAAAGCCGATTTCCTCATCACTGAGGCCCCGAACATGGCCGAATTCCCCGTCCTTGAATCCCAAGGCGCACTTGACCTCGCCTGCTAAATGTTCGTCCGCCTCTCCGGAATTGGCCAAGAAGACCAGTTCTCCCTTCCGGTTATAAAAATTTCCCGAGATGGTGGTGACAAATAACCTGTCGCCACTTTCGGATAATTGTTCATGGGTGGACTGCACTTTCAGAATCACCTTGCCCTGGCGGTCATGAATCTCATAACCCAGGCGGTCGCCGATTACTCTTAAGCAGCGGCCGGGGTTGGCGCGCAACACATTCCTTACCAGGCGGAATAACACCTGGCCATCGGCAGCCAAAATGTTTCCGGTCAACAGCGGATAGTACGACTCTTCTTCCGGCTCCGCGCCCACCAGAAAGAAATCATCGCTTGCGCCGGGTTCGCCTAACACGAAGGAGTTACAGACATTGCCGGCGATAAGATAGTTGGTGACATCGCCGGCCAGGAATCTTCCTCTCTCGAGCTTGGTCATTTTTGTCCCCTGGCAAAGGCGACGCTTTGCCATCCTTCCAAATGCCAGGTTGCGGTCATCAAGGTAAGATAGATGGAGTCGCAGGCTTCATCTGCGCCCGGGCACGGCACGCCGGGCCCCTTAGGGAAAAATTACGCATCTGACGACAACTTGGTCTAACAGGCTGATTTTTAACGCCGCACAGATCTGGAAAAAAGGCAGGGTCCCACAGGCCCTACCTTCTGGTCAAGCCCGCCAGGGTTCAGGATCACTTCTTATCCCCTTTGCCCGTTTCCTTTTCGATTATGGGGCGATTGCAAGCGGATTCCGCGCTGGAACACCACTCCGGCAGCGGTTCGCCGGTTCCTTCAATGGGCCGCTCGAACTGCTCAACCACGGTCCAACCCTTGGCAGTCCAGGCGGACAGGGGCGGGGGCAGGTGGCCGCCGAATTTAAAATTCTTGGGTCCCCGGGTGTCCAACATCTTCACATCCACTTCGTGGTCACCCTTCTTGACCCGGTAGCCCCATTCGTAGTTGTTGGTGGTGTTGGGGGTGGTGTACTTGCCCACAAACATAACCTTGTTGCCGTCATGTTTGACCGTGGAGAAGGTGAAGCAACA
>Ga0265296_1005188_pt1 | contig 10864 bp, 13 predicted proteins | sample MunlanPumphouse1_FD_189073 | JGI IMG/M metagenome (GOLD analysis project Ga0265296, IMG submission 189073) | Groundwater microbial communities from a municipal landfill in Southern Ontario, Canada - Pumphouse #1 | ecosystem: Environmental > Aquatic > Deep subsurface > Groundwater | place...
CGGTCGAGGAGCTGCGCGAGGCGCTCGCCGCCTGACCCGAGGCCACCGCTGCTGCCCCCGCTCGACGCACGACGCACGCCGCACCGCCCGGATCAGCGGCACATCCGCCCACCCTTGCCCGCGCGCCGCGCGACGCGCCCGGCGGACTTGCGTTGTGCATCAGCGGGGGCCGGAGCCACGCGTGCGGCGGGTCAGTCCTCGAGGTCGTCGGCGGTGCGGCGAGCGCGGGTGCGCTCCGCCTGCACCGCGAGCTCGTCGTCGGGCGGATAGCCGACCTCGACGAGCGTGAGCCCCCGGGCGGGCATGAGCCCCGTGAGCGGCGAGCGCCGGCGCTCGTCGAGCAGCGCGGCCGCCTGCACGAGCCCGAGCCTCCCCTCCCCGACCCGCACGCAGGCGGCGACGAGCGCACGCACCATGGAGTGGCAGAACGCGTCAGCGGTGAGCGACGCGGTCAGCAGCTGGCCGTCCTGGGCCCAGGAGAAGGCGCGCAGCTCGCGGATGGTGGTCGCGCCCTCGCGCGGCCTGCAGAACGCGGCGAAGTCGCGCAGCCCGACGAGCGCCTCGGCGGTGCGCCGCATCGCGTCGACGTCGAGCGGCTGCGGCACGTGCGCGGCCGTGCGCCGCTCGAGCGGATCGGCCGGCCCGGTCACGATGCGGTACCGGTACGAGCGCGAGACGGCCGAGAAGCGCGCGTCGAAGCCGGGCGGCGCGATCGCCGCCGCGCGCACCACCAGGTCGCCCTCGGGCGCCGCCAGGCGCGAGAGTCGGTGCGCCGCCTGCGGTCCGCGCTCGGCGACGAGCGCAGCGAGCGCGTCCGGCACATCGGCGTGCGCGACCTGCCCGCTCGCGTGCACGCCCGCATCCGTGCGTCCCGCGACCGTCACGCGCACCGGCTCGCGGGCGATCGTCGTGAGCGCCCGCTCGAGCTCCCCCTGGCACGTGCGCAGCCCCGGTTGCGCCGCCCAGCCGGCGAAGCCGCCGCCGTCGTAGGCGAGGTCGAGGCGGATGCGCGGCATGCAGCAACCCTATGCACCCGCGGTCGCGGCGCCCGCCGTTGACCGGGCGTCGAGGTCGGCTCGCTACCCTCGCCGCATGCCCGTGCACCCGCAGCCCATCGAGGACTACGCCGTGATCGGCGACCGCTCCACCGCCGCCCTCGTGGGCCGCGACGGCTCCATCGACTGGCTGTGCCTCCCGCACTTCGATTCGCACGCGTGCTTCGCCGCTCTGCTCGGCGACCGCGAGCACGGGCACTGGCGCATCGGCCCGACCGGCGAGGCCACCACCACGCGGCGCTACCTGCCGGGCAGCCTCGTGCTCGAGACGACGCACGAGACGGCGACCGGCACGGTGCGGGTGACGGATGCGATGCCCACGGGCGACGACCGGGCCGACGTCGTGCGCATCATCGAGGGCGTCGCCGGCACCGTCGAGCTCGAGCAGGAGCTCGTGGTGCGGTTCGACTACGGCCGCGTGCCGCCGTGGTTCCGGCGGATGCGCGAGCACGGCGAGGACGTGCTCGTCGCGATCGCGGGCCCCGACCGCCTCGTGCTGCGGGGCGCGCCGCTGCCGCGGTCGCACGCCCACCCGCACACGCACCGCTCGACGTTCGAGGTGCGCGAGGGCGAGCGGTTCGAGCTCGACCTGTGCTGGCAGCACTCGTGGCTGCCGATCGCGGAGCCGGTCGGCGAGCTCGAGGTGGTGCGGACGACGATCGCCGAGTCGTCGGAGTGGCTGTCGGGGCTCGACTACGAGGGCCCCTACCTCGAGGCGGTGCAGACGAGCGTGCTCGTGCTCCGCTCCCTCACCGATGAGGCGACCGGCGGCATCCTCGCCGCGCCGACGACGTCGCTGCCGGAGACCCCGGGCGGGGAGCGCAACTGGGACTACCGGTTCACGTGGCTGCGCGACGCGTCCCTCACCGTCGACGCCATGCTCGCCGTGCGGCTCGACGAGAAGGTTGGCCTGTGGCGCGACTGGCTGCTGCGCGCGATCGCCGGCGACCCGTCCGACATGCGCATCATGTACCGGCGCGACGGTGGCCGAGACCTGCTCGAGCGCGAGCTGCACCACCTGCCCGGCTACGGCGGTGCCCGCCCGGTGCGCATCGGCAACGGCGCGGCCGGGCAGCGCCAGCACGATGTGCTCGGCCAGGTGATGCTCACGCTCGAGCGGCTGCGCGCGATCGGCCGCGCCGACACCCTCGACGCCTGGCACCTGCAGCGCGCGCTGCTCAACGAGCTGGCGACGCACTGGGAGCAGCCGGACCACGGGCTCTGGGAGATGCGCGGCGAGCCCCAGCGGTTCACCCACTCGCGCGCGATGATGTGGGCCGCGTTCGACTGCGGCGTGCGCGCCGTCGACAGCGGCTGCGACGGCGACCCGACGCGCTGGATCGAGCTGCGGGACGCCCTCCGGGAGGAGGTGCTCACGCACGGCTTCGACACCGCGACCGGCTCGTTCCGCCAGCACTACGGCACGAGCGACGTGGACGCGTCGCTGCTGCAGCTGCCGACCATCGGCATCGTCGACGCCCGCGACCCGCGCTTCCTCGGCACCGTCGCCCGGATCGAGCAGGAGCTGCTCGTCGACGGACTGCCGCTGCGGTACCGCACGACGGGGCTCGACGGGCTGGCGGGCGACGAGCATCCGTTCGTGCTGTGCGCGTTCTGGCTCGTGATCGCCTACGCGCAGTGCGGCCGGCTCGACGACGCCCGGTCGCTCATGGACCGCCTCGTCGCGCTCCGCAACGACGTCGGTCTGCTCGGCGAGGAGATCGATCCCGCGACGGGCCACCACTGGGGCAACTTCCCGCAGGCGTTCTCGCACCTGGGACTCGTGCTCGCGGCGACCGAGATCGCGAAGGCGGAGCAGCGCACCGCCTGACGACCGCACGTCGAAGGGCCCCGCTCGCGCGGGGCCCTTCGTCGTGATGCTGCTGCTACTGCTTGTCGGCGGGCTCGGCCTCGACTGCCTCGTCGCCCGCCTCGGGCGCCTCGGTCGTCGCGACGTCGGCCGCAGCCGCGTCGGCCTCCGCTGCCTCGGTCGGGTCGACCTGCGTCTCCTCGACCTGCGTCTCCTCGACCTGGGCCTCGTCGGTCTTGGCAGCCTCGGCCTTGGCCTCCTCGGCGCGCTGGTCGGCGGCGGCCGACGTCGCGGCGGCGGATGCCTTCGACTTCGACGCCTTCTTCTGCACCGGCTCGAGCACGAGCTCGATCTGCGCCATGGGGGCGTTGTCACCCTTGCGGAAGCCGAGCTTCGTGATGCGCGTGTAGCCGCCCTCGCGCTCCGCGACGAGCGGAGCGATCTCGGTGAACAGCTCGTGCACGACGCCCTTGTCGCCGATCACGCCGAGCACGCGACGACGCGCGTGCAGGTCGCCGCGCTTGGCGAACGTGATGAGGCGCTCAGCGATCGGGCGCAGGCGCTTGGCCTTCGTCTCGGTCGTCTTGATCGACTTGTGCGTGAAGAGCGCGGCCGCGAGGTTCGCGAGCAGCAGGCGCTCGTGCGCAGGACCGCCTCCGAGGCGGGGACCCTTGGTGGGCTTGGGCATGGTTCGTATCCCTCTAGTTCTTCAGTCGGCCCGCGTTCAGCGAGCGTCCTCGTCGTAACCGCTGTAGAAGTGCGCGCCGTCGAAGCCGGGCACCGCATCCTTGAGCGACAGGCCGAGCTCGGTGAGCTTGTCCTTCACCTCGTCGACCGACTTCTGGCCGAAGTTGCGGATGTTCATGAGCTGCGTCTCGCTCAGCGCCACGAGCTCGGACACCGTGTTGATGCCCTCGCGCTTGAGGCAGTTGTACGAGCGGACCGACAGGTCGAGCTCCTCGATCGGCGTGGCGAGCTCGCCGGAGCCGATGGCCTCTGCCGGGGCCTGGCCGATCTCGATGCCCTCAGCCTCGGCGTTCAGGTCGCGCGTCAGGCCGAACAGCTCGACGAGCGTGCGACCGGCGGATGCGATGGCGTCGCGCGGCGTGATGGCCGGCTTCGCCTCGACGTCGACCACGAGCGAGTCGAAGTCGGTGCGCTCACCGGCACGCGTCGCCTCGACGCGGTAGGTGACCTTGAGCACGGGCGAGTAGATCGAGTCGATCGGGATGACCCCGGCCTCGGCGAACTCGTCGCGGTTCTGCGCGGCCGACACGTAGCCGCGGCCGCGCTCGATCGTGAGCTCGAGCTGCAGCTTCGCCGAGTCGTTCAGCGTCGCGAGCACCAGCTCGGGGTTGTGGATCTCGACACCGGCGGGAGCCGTGATGTCGGCCGCCGTCACCGTGCCCGCACCCTGGCGCGAGAGGTAGGCGACGACGGGCTCGTCGTGCTCGGACGAGACGACGAGCTGCTTGATGTTGAGGATCATCTCGGTGACGTCCTCCTTGACACCGGAGATCGTCGAGAACTCGTGCAGCACGCCGTCGAGGCGGATGCTCGTGACGGCGGCTCCCGGGATCGACGACAGCAGGGTGCGGCGGAGGGAGTTGCCGAGGGTGTAGCCGAAGCCCGGCTCGAGCGGCTCGATCGTGAATCGCGAGCGGTGCTCGGCGATGATCTCCTCGGTGACAGTGGGGCGCTGGGCGATCAGCACGTGTCGGTTCCTTTCGGTCGCGAGTCCGCTATATGACTCGCGTGTTCAGTGACGGCGGAATGCCGGGCAGGCGTGGACCGCCTGCCCGGCAGGAGCGACTAGTTGCGGCGCGGCTTCGGCGGGCGAACGCCGTTGTGCGCCTGCGGCGTCACGTCGTGGATCGCGCCGATCTCGAGGCCAGCGGCCTGGAGCGAGCGGATCGCCGTCTCACGGCCGGAACCTGCGCCCTTGACGAAGACGTCGACCTTCTTCATGCCGTGGTCCTGCGCCTGACGCGCAGCCGACTCGGCGGCGAGCTGTGCGGCGTAGGGCGTCGACTTGCGCGAGCCCTTCATGCCGACAGCGCCGCCGGACGCCTGCGTGAGCACGGCGCCGGTGATGTCGGTGATCGAGACGATCGTGTTGTTGAACGTCGACTTGATGTGGGCCTGGCCCACGGCGACGTTCTTCTTGTCCTTGCGACGCGGCTTGCGGACCGCGGACTTGGGAGCTGCCATTGTTCTCTACCTCTTCCCCGCGGCCTAGCGGCCGGCCTTCTTCTTGCCGGCGACCGTCTGCTTCTTGCCCTTGCGGGTGCGCGCGTTCGTCTTGGTGCGCTGGCCGTGCACGGGCAGGCCACGACGGTGGCGGATGCCCTGGTACGAGCCGATCTCGACCTTGCGACGGATGTCCGAGGCGACCTCGCGACGGAGGTCGCCCTCCACCTTGAACGTGCCCTCGATGTGGTCGCGGAGCACGACGAGCTGGTCGTCCGTGAGGTCCTTGACGCGGGTGTTGCGGTCGATGCCGGTGGCCTCGAGCGTTGCGATCGACCGAGTGCGGCCGACGCCGAAGATGTACGTCAGTGCGATCTCCACGCGCTTGTCGCGCGGGATGTCGACACCTGCGATGCGTGCCATCGTGTGTCTCCTTCAGGAGTGATGAGAGGTATGGAGCAGCGGAGGTGCCTGGGCCTCTCCCCAAGGTGTCGCCCTCGTGGGAGGGCTCTTACCGCTGCTGGGGTCCCCTCCCGGTGGTCGAGTAGCTGGCGAAGCCCGCGTATCGAGACCAGGAGGTTCGTATTGAGTTGTGTCTGCGTCGTCGTGGACGACTGGGTCTCGATACGCGCGCGCCTTCGGCGCGTGCTACTCGACCTTGATGCCTCCGCGCTCAACGCGACTTCGTCGCATTGAGCGCTGCGGCATCAACCCTGCCGCTGCTTGTGGCGGGGGTTCTCGCAGATCACCATCACGCGACCGTGCCGGCGGATGACCTTGCACTTGTCGCAGATGGGCTTGACGCTGGGGTTGACCTTCATGTGTGCTTTCCTCGCTGGCCTCGTGCTCGCGCGAGCGCGCGAGCCGTTCCTTGTCCAGCAGCCAGTGGTTACTTGTAGCGGTAGACGATGCGGCCGCGGCTGAGGTCGTAGGGGCTCAGCTCCACGATCACTCGGTCTTCCTGGAGGATGCGGATGTAGTTCTGCCGCATCTTGCCGGAGATGTGTGCGAGCACCACGTGCCCGTTCGAGAGCTCGACGCGGAACATCGCGTTGGGGAGCGCCTCGATCACCGAGCCTTCGATCTCGATGACGCCGTCTTTCTTGGCCATAGCCTCTTCTGTAACCTTTGGTTGCCGGTCATGCGAGTGTCGCGCACAGAGGGCGCACGACACCAACGGTCAACTCTACGCGGGAGCGGCAGTGATGTGCAAGCCGGGCGTGTCGCCACGCCCGCAGCGGCTCACCGGTGCACCACGATCGACCCCCACAGCATCGCGCGGTCCCGTCGCGCGCGCTTCGCCGCCTCGTCGTCCATCGTGGTCGCGAACGAGCGGGCGATGATCGGCCCGCCCGGGGCGACCGCCCGGATCGCCGCCTTGCGCAGGTCCCGGACCCAGCGCTCATCCGCCCCGTCCACCACGTTCGAGAGCGAGATCGCGTCGTACGTGCCCGGGGCCGCGCGCTCGAGGTGGTCGAGCAGCGGCGCGTCGACCCAGTCGATCGCCGCCACGTCGACCGGCGGCAGCCGATGCCCCGGCAGGTCCTCCCCCAGCAGCAGCCGCCACGCGTACGGGTTGCCGGCGGGCGCGTGCTTGCGCAGCGCGCGGGCGATGCGGCCCCGGATCGCCTCGTCGAAGTGCGGCGGGATGGGCGTCGAGAAGTCGCGCAGGACGAGCGCAGAGAGCATGCCGGCGGGTCCGAGCATCGTGCGGAGGATCGACGCGAGCGTGCGGTTGTCGAGCCGCTCCTTCCACTCGGCGGCGGCGCGCAGCGGGTCGTCCTCCTGCAGGAACTGCCGCACGCGGCGCCGGCTCCACGCGGGGCTCGCCGCGCGCACCATGCCGCGGCCGAGATCGAAGACGCGCTCCGCGGCGCCCGGTTCGAACGGGCCGCCCGCCGCTCGACGCCGGGCGTAGTCGAGCTGCTCGCGGTTGGCACCGATGGCGGTCACGCGATGGCCGGCATCCGCGAGCGTCGCGATGACCTCCCCGGCACCGGCGGCGACCAGGGCGCGGCTGGCGGGCGGGAGCTCCTCGAGCTCGATGCGCGGGTCAGCCCAGTCCCAGCCGTGCAGCAGCCGCTGGCGCGGGTTCGCGCTCGAGCGGCCCTTGCGGCGGGAGCCACGCGTCAGCACGGCCGCTGCTCCATCCCCATGCCTCGATCCTGCCGCATCGAGGTGCGCGGCCGCTCAGCCTCGCGCGGCCTGGACCGCCGCGACGAGCTGCGACCGCAGCGGCTCCTCCGCGATGCCGCTCACCTCCGCGACGAACGCGGCCGGCTGGAGCTCGGCCAGCAAGCGCTGCAGCTCCACCGCCTGCTCGTCGCTCTCCGCGTCGAACCGCAGCGCCGTGGCGTAGGCCGCGACGAGCGCATCCGCGCGCTCGCCTCGCTCGACGAGCTCTGCGGCGGGCTGCACGAAGCGCTCGCGCCGCGAGAGCTTGCGCAGCGGCTGGCGGCCGATCCGCTCGCACGTGTCGGGCAGCGCCGGGTTCTCGAAGCGCGCGATGGCGCGCGCGACGTAGGCGGCATGCTCGCCGGGGTCGAAGCCGAACTTCGCGACCAGCAGTCGGGACGTGTCGTCGAGCGACGCCTCGACGGCCCGCCGGATCTCGGGCGAGCGCAGCGCCTCGGCGATCGTCTCGATGCCGGCGACCCAGCCCGCGTAGGCGGTCGTCGCGTGCCCGGTGTTCACCGTGAAGAGCTTGCGCTCGATGAAGGGGGCGAGGTCGTCGACGAAGTGCGCGTCGGGGATCGCCGGCGCAGTGCCCTTGAGGGAGGTGCCGAAGGCCGCGCGATCGATCGACCACTCGAAGAAGTCCTCGACCACGACGTCGAGCCCGTGGGGATCCTGCGGCGGGATGATGCGGTCCACGGCCGTGTTCGCGAAGACCGCCCGGTCGGCCAGCTCCGGCGCGCCGTCGAGCACGAGCTCCCGCAGCGTGTCGGAGGCGCCGATCGCGTTCTCGCAGGCCATCACGGTCACCGGCTCGCCGCCGCGCAGCGCCAACCCGGCGCGGATCACCGGTGCGATGAAGCGCAGCACCGTCGGCCCGACCGCGCACGTCACGACGTCGGCCTCCGCGACCGCTCGCGCCGCGGCGTCGGGTTCCGCCGACGAGTCGATGCCCGTGAACCCCGTGACGGTGTGGATCGTCGCCTCCGGTCCCACCTCCCGCACCTGGTACGCATCCGCCCGCTGCAGCATGCCGATGAGCTCGGGGTTCACGTCGACGAACGTCAGCTCGTAGCCGGCGCGGTGGAGGATGAGCCCGACGAAGCCGCGGCCGATGTTGCCCGCGCCGAAGTGGACGGCGCGCATCAGTCGTTGACGTCGCCGAGCAGCTGCAGGATCGCCTCCGCGTCGGGCGCCGCCTCGAGCTTCGCCACCTCGTCCTCGTCGGCGAACACGATCGCGATCTTCGACAGGATCTCGAGGTGCCCGCCGTCCTTGCCGGCGATGCCGACCACGAACTTCACCGGGTTCCCGTCCCAGTCGATCGGCGAGTCGTAGCGCGCGACCGACAGCGCGGAGTCGAGGATCGCGTCCTTCGACTCGTTCGTGCCGTGCGGGATCGCGAGCAGGTTGCCCATGTACGTCGACACGCTCTCCTCGCGCGCACGCATCGCGTCGGCGTAGTCGGGAGTCACGGCGCCCGCCGCGACCAGCATGTCGGCCGCCTCCTGGATGGCCTCCTCCTTCGTCGTCGCCGTGGGAGTGGTGGTGATCTGCTCGAGCGTGAGGACGGGCATGGGGCTCCTTCGCGGTGCTGGCTGCTGTCAGTGCTGGCTGTTGGACTCGTCGACGAGCCGGACGACCTCGTCGTACTTCGGGCTGTTCATGAAGTTCTCGACCGACACGTGCGTCGCGTCGGGCGTGCGCTGGCGCGCGCGGGCCGTGAGGTCCTGGTGGGTGATGACCAGGTCCTCCGAGCCGTCGAGGTTCGCGATCGCGATGTTCGAGACCTCGACGCCGTCGATGCCCGCCTTCTTGATCTTGTTGCGCAGCACGCTCGCCCCCATCGCGCTCGATCCCATGCCCGCGTCGCACGCGAAGACGATCTTGCGGATGGGCTCGGCCGCGACGGAGTGCGAGGCCGGGTCGGTCGCCGCCATCGCGCCGCCAACGCCTGCAGCGCCGCCGGCGACGGCGAGGTTCGAGAGGTGCTCGGACCTGCGGCCCTTCGCGGCCTCCGTCCGCGCCACGGCGTCGGCGAGGTCGCTGCCGCTCTCGGCCTCACGGGCGAGGTCGCGCTTGCGGCTCGCGCGGAGGATGACCGCTGCGACGACGAACGTCACGGCAGCGGCGATCACGACCGACAGCAGCACCCCGACGAGGTTGCCGCCACCGACGAGCACCGCCTGCGCCCCGACGGCGAAGATGCTGCCGGGCGCCGCGGGCCCGGCGAGGCCCGTGCCGAGCAGCATGTTCGTGGCGACGCCGGAGGCGCCGCCCAGGACGAGCGCCAGGATGAGGGCCGGCTTCATGAGCGCGTACGGGAAGTAGACCTCGTGGATGCCGCCGAGGAACTGGATGATCGCGGCGCCGGGGGCGGTGGCGCGCGCCGCGCCGACGCCGAAGACCGAGAACGCCAGCAGCAGCCCGAGGCCCGGGCCGGGGTTCGCCTCGAGCAGGAACAGGATCGAGCTGCCGTCGGTCGCCACCTCGGACGTGCCGAGCGGCGTCAGCACGCCGTGGTTGATCGCGTTGTTGAGGAAGAAGACCTTCGCCGGCTCGATGAGGATCGAGGCGACGGGCAGCAGGTTGGTCTCGACGAGCCAGCCGACGGCGCCGCCGACGACCGACATGATCCAGTTCACCACCGGGGCGACGATGTAGAAGCCGACGAGCGCCATGAGGAAGGCGACGATGCCGGCCGAGAACATGTTGACGAGCATCTCGAAGCCCGCCTTGACCTTGCCGTCCCAGAGCTTGTCGAGCTGCTTCATCACCCAGGCCGACAGCGGTCCGAGGATCATGGCGCCGATGAACATGTGCACCTGGCCGAGCTCGGCGGCGCCCTCCGCGGGTGGGTTGGCCGCGTTGAAGGCGGCGATCAGCATGTCGGAGCCGGCGATCGCGCCCATGACCGCGAACGCGCCGACGACGGCGCCGCGCTGCTCGTAGACCATCCGGCCGCCGGTGCCGGCGATGAGGATCGGCAGCAGGTAGTGGATCGTGGGGCCGACGATCGTGGCGAGATCGGCGTTGGGGAACGGCCCCAACGGGATGAACAGCGCGGTCAGGATGCCCCACGCGATGAGCGCGGGGATGTTCGGCATGATCATGCCGGACAGGAAGGTGCCGAACTTCTGGACGGCGACGCGCGCGCCGCCTCCCTGCTGGGTGGATGCGGTCGTGGTCATCGTCGACTCCTGGGTGCGTGGCTTACGCGTCGTGATCTGTGGAGAGGAGCTGCTCGAGCTCGTCGAGCGTCGCCTCGTCGTCGGAGGCGATGGTCACCTCGTCGCCCTTGGAGACGCCCAGCGAGATGACGGAGAGGATGCTGGCCGCGTTGACCTGCTTGTCGCCCTTGGCGACGGTCACGGGACTGGAGGCCTTCGCCGCCGCCTGCGCGAACAGGGATGCGGGGCGGGCGTGGAGCCCGTGCGCGGATTCGACGGTGACGGTGCGCTCGGCCATGATGCTCCTTCGCGGTCAGGGCCGGGGCGGCCCGGGGTGGCTGTCACGCTATCACCGGTGCGCGCCCGGAGTTCGAGCATCTGCTGCGCGCCGGCGCGCGCCGCGCTCGTCAGCGCGGCTGCGCGCCGCGAGTGCGAGCCCACGCCGCCAGGACGGCGAGCGCGGT
>Ga0265296_1005189_pt1 | contig 10860 bp, 11 predicted proteins | sample MunlanPumphouse1_FD_189073 | JGI IMG/M metagenome (GOLD analysis project Ga0265296, IMG submission 189073) | Groundwater microbial communities from a municipal landfill in Southern Ontario, Canada - Pumphouse #1 | ecosystem: Environmental > Aquatic > Deep subsurface > Groundwater | place...
CCTCCTGCGCCACGATGACGCGGCCGGTGCGCTGCGCCGACTCCACGAGCGGCGCCCAGTCGATCGGCGACAGCGAGCGCAGGTCGATGACCTCGCACGAGGTGCCCTCGCCCTCGGCGATCTGCGCGGCCTGCAGCAGCACGTGCACCATCGCGCCGTGGCCGATGAGCGTCACGTCGCTGCCGGGCTTCGCGACGACCGCCTCGTGCAGCTGGGCGGCCGGCGCCGGCAGCACCTCGCCCTTCGACCAGTACTTCGACTTCGGCTCGAGGAAGATCACCGGGTCGTCGCTCTCGATCGCCTGCCGCAGCATCCAGTGCGCGTCGTTCGCCGTCGACGGGCTCACGACCCGGAGGCCGGCGGTGTGCGCGAAGTACGCCTCCGGGCTCTCCTGGTGGTGCTCGACGGCACCGATGTGGCCGCCGTAGGGGATGCGGATCACGACGGGCATCGACAGCCGCCCGCGATGGCGGGCGGTCATCTTCGCGAGCTGCGAGACGATCTGGTCGAAGCCGGGGTAGACGAAGCCGTCGAACTGGATCTCGATCACCGGCCGGTAGCCGCGCATCGCCAGCCCGATCGCCGTGCCGATGATGCCGGCCTCGGCGAGCGGGGTGTCGAGCACGCGGTCGTCGCCGAACTCGGCGTGCAGCCCGTCGGTGATGCGGAACACGCCGCCGAGCGGGCCGATGTCCTCGCCCATCAGCAGCACCTTGTCGTCGGCTCGCATCGCCTCGCGCAGCGCCGAGTTCAGCGCCTTCGCGATGGGCATGGTGACGGATGCGGCGGACTGCGCCGACTGCACCGGCTGCACCGGCCCGGGCTGCGCGGTCTGGGTCTCGCTCGTCATGCATCGCCTCCGAAGCCGGCCTCGAACTCCGCGAGCGCCCGCTTCTGCTCGAGCATGAGCGGGTGCGGCTCGCTGTACACGTGGTCGAAGATGTCGTCGCTCGCGGCGGTGCCCGCGGCGAGCGTGCGGCGCCGCATGTCGGCCGCGAGGTCGGTCGCCTCCCGGTCCTGCTCGGCGAGCGTCGCGTCGTCGACGCCGAGCTCGCGCAGGTGCGCGGCCAGGCGGGCGATCGGGTCGCGGCGGCGCCATGCCTCCTCCTCGGCGGAGGGCCGGTAGCGGGTCGGGTCGTCGCTCGTGGTGTGCGCGCCCATGCGGTACGTGTCCGCCTCGATGTAGCCGGGGCGTCCCTGCCGGGCCGCGTCGAGCATCCGCCGGGTGACCGCGAACGACGCGAGCGGGTCGTTGCCGTCGACCCAGGCGGCGTCGAGCCCGAAGCCTCGGGCTCGCTCGTGCAGCGGGAAGCGGCTCTGCCGCGTCGACGGCACCGAGATCGCCCACTTGTTGTTCTGCACGAAGAAGACGATCGGCGCGTCGTAGCTGGCCGCGAAGACGAGCCCCTCGCTCGCGTCGCCCTGGCTCGCGGCCCCGTCGCCGTAGAACGCCATGACGGCCTCGTCGCTCGATGCATCCCCCGTGCCGCACTTGCCGTCGAAGCGGATGCCCATCGCGTACCCCGTCGAGTGCAGCGCGTGCGTGGCGATCACGAGCGAGTAGATCCGCATGCCGCGCGTCTCGAGCGGGTCCCAGCCGCCGTGCACGGCGCCGCGGAAGATGTCGATGATCTGCAGCATGTCGACGCCGCGGTGCAGCGCGATGAGGTGCTCCCGGTAGGAGGGGAAGAGGGTGTCCTGCTCGCGGGAGGCCCAGGCGGCGCCGACCTGCGCGCCCTCCTGGCCGATCGACGGCACCCACAGGCCGAGCTTGCCCTGCCGCTGCAGGTGGCCGGCCTCGATGTCGAAGCGGCGCGTGCGGAGCATCTCGCCGTGCATCGCGAGCCGGTCCTCGGTCGTCAGCTGCGCCGCCAGCTCGCGCCACTCGGCGTTCGCGTCGGACTCGACGAGCGAGCCGTCGGCGTCGAGCAGACGGATGGGCTCGGTCGCGACCTCGGCCGGGGTGTCGGCCCGCGTCACTGCAGCGCCTGGATCGCGACGGCGGCCGCGACGACGTGGTCGTCGGCCTCGGGCTCCCCGACCGAGATGCGCACGCCGTCGGCGAAGACCTTCGCGACGATGCGGTTGGCGGTGAGGATGTCGTGGATCGCCTCCTCCTGGCCGGGCTGCGAGGGCACCCAGACGAAGTTGCCGAACGGGCGCGGCACCGGCACGCCCGCGTCGACGAGGCGCTGCCAGAGGGCGTCGCGCTGCGCGACGAGCACGTCGATGCGGGCGTAGGTCTCGTCGCGGTGCGCGAGCGCGGCCATCGCGGCAGCGGAGGCGAGCGCCGTCTGCGACAGCGGCACGCCGCAGAGGTCGGCGGCGCGCAGCACCCCTGGGTCGCCGACGGCGTAGCCGACGCGCAGGCCGGCGAGCCCGTGGGCCTTCGAGAACGTGCGCAGCACGACGACGTTCGGGTGCTCGCGCTGCAGCGCGATGCCGTCGATCGCCGAGTCCTGCACGAACTCGATGTAGGCCTCGTCGAGCATGATGAGCACGTCGGCGGGCACGCGGGCGATGAAGGCGTCGAGCGCGGCGGCGTCGACGATCGTGCCGGTGGGGTTGTTGGGGCTGCAGACGATCACGGCGCGCGTGCGGTCGGTGATGGCGTCCGCCATGGCGTCGAGGTCGTGCGCGTGGTCGGCGTCGACGGGCACCTCGATCGCGGTCGCGCCGCCCGTGCGCACGAACAGCGGGTAGGCGTCGAACGAGCGCCACGCGTAGACGACCTCGTCGCCGGGGCCCGCGACCGCATGGATGAGCTGCTGCAGCAGGGTCGCGGAGCCGTCGCCGATGAGGATGCGGCCGGCGTCGACGCCGAGCTCGGTCGCGAGCGCCGCCTTGAGGTCGGGCGCTCCCGGCCGGGGGTAGCGGTTGACCCGCAGCGCCTCGCGCTGCACGGCCTCGACGACCGCGGGCAGCGGCGGGAAGGGATTCTCGTTGCTCGAGAGCTTGAAGCCCCCCTCGGGCGCCGGCCGTCCCTGCTGGTAGGGCGGCACGGCCGCGATCTCGGGTCGAAGTCGCACAGTCACCGGTTCAGGCTATTGCGCGCCGTGGCTCCCCCGGGGATATGGATGCCATGATCACCCCATGCGCTTCCTGCTCCGCGTGGTGTTCACCGCCCTGGCGATCTGGCTCGTGACCCTGTTCGTCCCGGGCATCCGCATCGAGTCGCTCGGCCCCGCCTGGTGGGAGGTCGCGCTCACGACGCTCGGGGTCGCGCTCGTCTTCGCGATCGTCAACGCGACCATCGGCAACCTCATCCGCATCGTGGCGTTCCCGCTCTACATCCTCACGATCGGCATCGTCGCCCTGTTCGTGAACGCGTTCCTGCTGATGATCGTGCACTGGCTCTCGCAGCTCGTCGGCTTCGGCATCCAGGTCGAGACGTTCTGGTGGGGCATGCTCGCTGCCGTCTGCATCGCCTTCCTCACCTGGTTGATCACGATCGTCACGCGCCCGATCTTCGGCAAGGAGCGGCCGAGGGAGCGTTGAGCGCGAAGGACGCAATGCCGCGGAGCGGCGTTGCGTCAGGAGCGCTCAAGGTCGAGTAGCTGCCGGCGCAGCCGGCCGCGTACCGAGACCTGCTCGGCCTGAGCGGCCGTGATCTCGATACGCGGGGGCTGCGCCCCTGCTCCTCGATCAGCGGGGCGGGGGCTGCGCCCCTGCTCCTCGATCAGCGGGGTGGGGGCTGCGCCCCTGCTACTCGATCAGCGGGGTACGGGTCAGCTCCACACCCCACCCCGCGACCCCCTGCCCGCCCGCCGTCGACTCGCGCAGCCGATCCGCGAAGCCCGCGACGTAGAAGTCGTCGCCCCGCGCGCGGGTGAGCGTCTCGGCGTACTCCTCGCCGGAGTGCCGCGCGCCGAAGCCGGAGCCGTGCCCGCCGGCGCTCTCGAGCGTCACCGTCACGGGCCCATCCCCGTCGCCGATGCCGTCCATCGCGGCGGTCGGGTCGCCCGCGTGGGCGACCGAGAGCACGGCGACGCCGGGCGGCAGCTCGGTGCCCGCGACGGGCCCGCCCACCAGCATCGCCGTCTCGACGCGGAAGCGCTCGCTCGCCGCGACGTTGGCGGCCGCCGCCGCGCCCTGGGAGTAGCCGAACAGGTCGACCGGGTCGTCGGCCCCGATGCCGGCGGCCTCCATCGCCTCGGCGAGCGCCGCATCCGACCCGAGCAGCGCGCCGGGCGTCGAGCCCGCGTTCTCGAGGTTCGCCGGCCCGTCGAGACCGGTCGCCGGGTCCGGCAGCCAGGACTCGGTGCCGCGCACGAACACCTGGAAGCGCCGGCTGCCGTCGGCCATGCGGTGCTCGTGGATCGTCACCTGGTCATCCTGCGCGAGGATGACGCGCATCGCCTCCCCGGGCGCCGCCACGGGTCGAGAGGGCGCCGGCAGGGACCGCACGGCGCCGGCGCGGACCGGCTGCAGTCCCGCACCGGCACGCACGCCGAGTCCGGCACCGGCGGCGAGCGCGGCGAAGAGCTCGTCCTGCCCGATGGCCGCCTCGAGCCGCGCGGCCACCGGCTCGGGGATGCGCAGCAGCCCCGCGAGCGCCTCATCGGTCGATTCCACGGCGATCGCGAGGGCCGGCACGAACCCGGGAGTCGCGAGCAGCGCCTCCCCCGCGCGGTCCCAGAAGGCCGCGGCCTGCGCCATGAACCGGTCGAGCGGCACCCCGGCCGCGCGCGCGTGCCCCACGAGCGCCGCGACGTGCTGCGGATGCGTGACCGCCAGCCGTGCGACGAGCGGGACGGTGACGAGGCCGACGCTCACCGCGGCGCCGGCACCCAGCAGCAGCAGCGGGGACCATGGCGCGATCAGCCCCGCGGCGGTGGCGACGAGCGCCGGCGCGGCAGCGCCCAGCCCCCACGCGACCGAGCCGGCGACCTCCTCCACGAGGCCGAGCACGGCGTCGGAGGCGAGCTCGTAGGCGCGGCCGGCGAGCATCGTGTCGTCGCGCAGCCGCTCGAGCTCGGCGACGAGCGCGGTGCCGGCGACGATCCGCGCGTCGAGCTCCTCCGAGCACGCGCGGAGCCCGGCGACGTCGATGCCCGCGACGTCGATCCCCGGCGCCGGCGTGAGCCGCAGCGACGGCGCCGAGCGCAGGGCGAGCACGGCGCGACCGGCCGCCCAGCCGGCGTCGCGCAGTCGGGCGCACGCGACGCCCGTCACGGTCTGATCCCAGCCGACAGTCGCGGTCCCCGCCGCGCCGAAGGCGTGCGCCGGGCCGCCGAACGAGCCGCTGGCTCCCGATCGCCCGCCGGAGCCCCCGCCGATGCGTCCGGGGACGCCGCCGAAGTCGCCCCCGCCGCCGTCCCGCTCGTCGGCCGCCATGCCGGCGCTCACGTCGCCCCCTCGATCGCCAGCGCCAGCAGCCGCAGCTCGTGCTCCTCGGCCGCGAGCCGGTCGTGCAGGGCGAGGCCGCGGGCGTCGAACGCGTCCCTCGCGGGCCCCAGCCAGCCGTCCTGACCCCGCAGCAGCACGAGCGCGGCGGCATCCTGGAGCAGCCGGGCCGCCCGTCGCACGGCGGCCGCGACCGCCTGCGCCTCCTCCGCGGCCTTCGCGCCCGCGGCAGCCGCATCCGTCATCGTCATGGCACCTCCCGACCACGCACCCTCGCACCCCCACCGCCCGTCCCGGGCGGCGTCGTGCACGCGCTGTGGACGGATCCGCCGCGACCCGCGCCCGGCGCGGGCCCCGCGTTTGCCACAATGGGCGCGTGACCATCGACCGGGAGTTCGCCGATGCGACGCGCTTCCGCGTCGTCTTCGTGTGCACGGGCAACATCTGCCGCTCCCCGATGGCGGCAGCCGCGTTCGAGCGGCTCGCGCAGCGGCACGGCGTCGCCGAGCGCCTGCTCGTCGCGAGCGCCGGCATCAGCGAGTACCACGTGGGCGAGACCGCCGACCCGCGCACCCTCGCCGTGCTCGCCGAGGCCGGATACGAGGGCGGTGCCCACCGGGCCAAGCAGTTCAAGCCGCGCTGGCTCGACGACTTCGACCTCGTGATCGCCTTCGACCGCGGCCAGGAGCGGGCGCTGCGCTCGCTCGCTCGCGGCGACGAGCAGCTGTCGAAGATCCGCCTGCTGCTCTCGTTCGACCCGGAAGCGACCGGCCAGGACGTGCCAGACCCCTACTACTCGGAGGACGCCTTCTTCGGCACCGTCCTCCGCCAGATCGAGATCGCCGTCGGCAGGCTGTTCCGCCAGATCCAGCCCGCCATGCGCCCCTGAAGGAGCCCCATGCCCCTGCCCATCCAGCCCCTCTCCCCGCTCGACGGCCGCTACCAGCCGCAGACGTCGGCGCTGGCCGAGCACCTCTCGGAGGCGGGCCTCAACCGCGCGCGCGTGCACGTCGAGGTGGAGTGGCTGCTGTGGGTGGCGGAGCACCGCCTCTTCGGTGCGACGCCGGTCGGGACCGACGATGCGGAGGCGCTGCGCGCGTGGGCGGCCGGCTTCGGCCAAGCGGAGATCGACTGGCTCGCCGAGAAGGAGGCGGTCACGCGGCACGACGTGAAGGCGGTCGAGTACCTCGTGCGGGACCGGCTGCGGCAGCAGGGGCTCGAGCGGCTCTCGGAGGCCGTGCACATCGCCTGCACGAGCGAGGACATCAACAACCTCTCGTACGCGCTGACGATCCGCGCCGCTGTGACGGATGTGTGGATGCCGGCCTTCCGCGCCGTGATCGACCGGCTGCGCGAGCTCGCGATCGAGCAGCGTGACCGCCCCATGCTCTCGCTCACGCACGGGCAGCCCGCGACGCCGACGACGCTCGGCAAGGAGCTCGCCGTGGTCGCGTGGCGGCTGGAGCGGCAGGCGAGGCGCATCGAGCAGGTCGAGGTGCTCGGCAAGTTCTCGGGCGCGACCGGCACGTTCTCCGCGCACGTCGTCGCCGAGCCGGGCGCCGACTGGCCCGCCACGGCATCCGCCTTCGTCGAGCACCTGGGCCTGACCTGGAACCCGCTCACCACCCAGATCGAGTCGCACGACTGGCAGGCGGAGCTGTTCGGCGCCGTCTCGCACGCCGGGCGCATCCTGCACAACCTCGCGACGGATGTGTGGACGTACATCATGCTCGGCACGTTCACGCAGATCCCCGTGGAGGGCGCGACGGGTTCGTCGACGATGCCGCACAAGATCAACCCCATCCGCTTCGAGAACGCCGAGGCGAACCTCGAGATCGCGTCGGCGCTGCTCGAGTCGCTCTCGGCGACGCTCGTCACGAGCCGCCTGCAGCGCGACCTCACCGACTCGTCCACGCAGCGCAACGTCGGCGTCGCGCTCGGCCACTCGCTGCTCGCGCTCGACAACCTCCGTCGCGGCCTCGGCGAGATCGCCGTGTCGGACGCGTCGCTCGACGCCGCGCTCGACGGCAACTGGGAGGTGCTCGCCGAGGCGATCCAGACCGTCATCCGCGCGGAGGTGCTCGCGGGCAGCTCGTCGATCGACGACCCGTACGCGCAGCTCAAGGAGCTCACGCGCGGGCAGCGGGTGGGGCAGGAGCAGCTGATCGCGTTCGTCGACGGGCTCGACATCTCGGATGCGGCGAAGGACCGGCTGCGCCGCCTCACCCCCGCCGCGTACACGGGCGTCGCGAGCGAGCTGGTCGACCGCCTGCCGTAGCGCGCGGCGGGCCGCGGCCGCGTGCGAGGCTGGTCGCATGCGAGCGACGATCCTGCACGGCCCCGGCGACATCCGCGTGGAGACGTGGGCCGACCCCTCCGTCGAGCGTCCCACCGACGCGATCGTGCGGGTCGTCGCGGCGTGCGTGTGCGGATCCGACCTCTGGCCGTACCGCGGCGCGAACCCGGTGCACGAGCCGCGGACGATCGGGCACGAGGCGATCGGCGTGGTCGAGGCGGTGGGCGCCGAGGTCGCCCGCGTCCGCGTCGGCGACTTCGTGATCGTGCCGTTCGACCACTGCTGCGGCCGCTGCGTGCACTGCCACGCCGGCCAGACGCAGGGCTGCGTCGAGCTGGCCATGACCGCGAGCGGGCAGGCGGAGCTGACCCGTGTCACGAACGCCGACGCCACCTGCTTCGTGCTCGACGATGCGCCCGGCGCCGAGCAGCATGCCGCCGTGCTCGCGCTCAGCGACGTGCTGCCGACCGGCTACCACGCGGCCGTCTCGGCGGGCGTGGCGCCCGGCATGACGGCGGTGGTCGTCGGTGACGGCGCGGTTGGCCTGTGCGGCGTGCTCTCGGCCCGACGGCTCGGCGCCGAGCGCATCATCGCGCTCTCGCGCAACCCGGCGCGGCAGCGCCTCGCCACCGCGTTCGGCTCCACCGACCTGGTGGCGGGGCGCGGCGACGACGCCGTCGAGGCGGTGCGCGAGCTGACCGACGGGGTGGGGGCGGATGCCGTGCTCGAGTGCGTCGGCACCGAGGAGTCGATGCTCACGGCGTTCCGCGTCGCGCGCCCCGGCGCGACGGTCGGCTTCGTGGGGGTGCCGCACGGCACGCAGATCCCGTGGCCGACCGCCTTCCGCGGCAACATCGGGCTCCGTGGCGGCATGGCGCCGGTCGTGCGCTACCTGCCGGACCTCGTGCCCGCCGTGCTGTCGGGCGAGCTCGACGCATCCGCCGTCTTCGACCTGGAGCTGCCGCTCGACCAGGCCGCCGACGCCTACCGCGCGATGGACGAGCGGCGCGCGATCAAGGCACTGCTGCGGCCCTGACGTCGACGGGCACTTCTGCCCATCGCCCCCGGCGGCCGGCCGCTTCTACCGTGAGCGGGTCGGTGGACGGAGGTGATGCGTCGTGGCCATGAACCTGCCAGGAGAGCTGGTGTGGGTCCTCGACATGCTCGGGTACGACTGGCCGCCGCTCGACGAGGACGAGATGCGGCGCGCGGCGAGCATCATGCGCCAGTTCAAGGACGACATCGAGGGGACCGTCGAGGTCGCCGACGCGCGCGTCAAGCAGGGCGTCGGCGCCGCGCTCAAGGGCCAGGCGTCCACGTCGTTCACGAGCGCCTGGGACACCGACAGGCAGACGAACATCCAGCAGATGGTGGACGCGCTCGACCCGGTCGCCGGCGGCGTCGACATCGCCGCGGATGCCGTGCTCGCGCTGAAGGTCAAGGTGATCGCCGAGCTGGTGATCACCGCTGCGCAGATCGCCGCGGCCGCGGCGACCGCCGTCCTCACCCTCGGCGCCAGCGTCGCCGCCAACGCCGCGATCATCGCGCTGCGGAAGCAGGCGCTCGACGTGCTCACGAACGTCATGGTCGACCAGCTCGCGCAGCAGCTGCTGCCGATGATCATCGAGCCGCTCGAGGGTCCGCTCATGGACGGGCTGACGGCGATGCTCGCGGCCGAGGTCGTCGAGGGCGCGCTCGGCGACGTGAGCGAGTTCGAGGCGGACCTCGACGCCCTCGACCAGGCGGCCGGCGATCTGGAGTCCAACGCCGCCGACCAGGAGCGGCTCGCCGACGACTTCATCGCGCAGATCTCCTCCTGCCGGATCGTGACGGGGTAGCGCCGCGTGTCCACCATCAAGATCGTCGTCAAGGAAGCGATCGACACGATCGAGGAGATGGTGCCGAGGGTCGCGCGCGGCGTCGCCGAGAAGTCGACCAGGCTCAGCGCGAAGACGCGGCAGATCAAGCAGCAGATCGAGGCGAAGGACGCCGAGCTCGCCGCCGGCCAGCGGGCGCCCGACCGCCCTCGGGACCACGATGCGCCCGACCGGGTGGACCCCGGCGCCGCGGCCCTCCGCGACCCGGAGCTCGCGCCGACGCCCGTCGAGCGGCCGTCGTCATGGCCGGATGCCGACACGGAGGCCGCGAACGCGGCGACCGCGGCCGCGCGCCAGGCGGAGGTCGAGGCCGGCGAGCTGACCGCACCCGACTTCGGTCAGCTGACCACCACCTATCACGGTCCCCGGCCTGCCGACATGGACAGCCCGCACGGGCACCACATCGTCTTCAAGCGGGGCGTCGGTGCTCGCCAGCAGGCGCTGATCGCACAGGCGAAGGCGATCCTCGAGCGCCACGGCATCGACTGGTACACCGGGCCGCACAACCTGACCTGGGCGCCCAACGTCGCGGGCCAGCACAATGTCACGAACGTCCGCGAGGTGCTGCGGCGCCTCGAGGCAGCGGATGCGGACGGCCGCGACGCGGTCATCGCCGCGCTGCGCGACGCGGGCCGCGACATCTTCGACGGACGTCCATGACGCCGACTCGCCGTCAGCACCGATCGCTAGGGTGACGCCATGACCGCAGACCTCGCCGCCTGGCAGGCGGACCTCGCCGAGCGCATCCGGCCGGAGCTCGAAGCCGCGATGCTCGCGGCGGCCGGAGACCGCCCGACCGGGGAGATCGCGGGCATCGGCGTCTCGACCGACGCGGACGCCACCTCCGTCGTGGCGTTCGCCAACTCCCGCGGCAACCTCGACCGGATGGTCGCGGAGGAGCCCGAGTTCGCGCTGGACTCGAAGTGGCACATCGGCGAGTGGGATCTCGACGCGACGGGCACGGCCGATCCGCTCGAGCCGGTGCGCCGGGAGCTCGAGCAGGCGAAGCCCAACGGCGCGGGCTCCCAGCTGGCCGGAGCCGCGGTCGAGGGGATGCAGGAGTTCCGTCTCGCCGTCTGGGACGCGATCGCGCACGCCATGGCCGTGTCGGCGGCCGAGGGGTTCTTCGATCGCTGGCCCGACGCGGCGAAGGTGTTCATGCCGCTCGACGCCGACGTCGACGAGGAGCAGCTCGCCGCGTGGAGCGCGCCGCTGAACGACGCACGGTCGGTCGAGGAGCTGCGCACCTTCCTGCAGCTGACCTGAGGCGGTCCGACACGGCCGCGCGGCCCGCACCGGTGGAGACCGGCGCGGGCCGCGGGCGCATGCGGTTCAGAACAC
>Ga0265296_1005190_pt1 | contig 10859 bp, 12 predicted proteins | sample MunlanPumphouse1_FD_189073 | JGI IMG/M metagenome (GOLD analysis project Ga0265296, IMG submission 189073) | Groundwater microbial communities from a municipal landfill in Southern Ontario, Canada - Pumphouse #1 | ecosystem: Environmental > Aquatic > Deep subsurface > Groundwater | place...
GCGGGACGACGGCCTTGTGGGGATACTGAACTCATGCCGCCAGGGCGGCCTGACCGGCGAGGAGAAGACCGTCGAGGGCAAGGCCAAGATCGTCGAGGGAAGCCGGAACGCCAAGCTGAAGGTCTCCTTCTTCGGCCCCTTCTACGTAGGCGACTATTGGGTGCTCGCCCGCGCTGAAGACTATTCCTGGTCTATCGTAGGTGAGCCTTCCGGCCGCTATCTTTGGCTTCTGAGCCGCACGCCTCACCCGTCTCCCGACGTCCGCGACGCCATCCTGCGCCGGACCCGAGAACTGGGCTACGACCTGTCCATGGTGCGCGAAACCCGGCAGCCTTAGGCCGCAGCCCCAAAACCCAAGTCATTGAAGGATAACGCCTGGTGGAGCCGAGGGGAGGCGTCCCCACGTGAATGAAAACAATAACTTATGAGGCAGCTACAGGCCCGCGTGTATGATCCGTGTGTAGCAGCATCTAAGGCAGTTGTCGTCCTACGAAGAGCAGATTGGGGTCTGCCTGTTGAACCTCTCCCAAACCACGGTGGTCCCGCTGCGAACCATGGCGCAGTTCACTTCCTGATCTGACGGCGTCCAACAGATGGCAGTGATGCGGTTGTAGCTCGTGCCCGTCTTCTCACAGGAGAGTCTCTGCCCAGACACTAGAGCCCTCAGGGTTGCGGTCGCCGAAGCTGCCGACGCTTGTGGGCAAGGATGACCCGGCGAGCACGTCTCGTCGCTTTCCCGAGCGGCTACGGCATGAAGACGAACCCTAGTGCCATCCTCACACCTGAACGTGTCACCGTCGTTCACATAGGCGACTTCGCAGGAGAACCGATTAGCCGGTCGTTTTAAAGTTGCAACGGGCTGTGGTGAAACCTCTCCACCAACCAACCGAAGTGGGTCAGGAGAAGGCCAGAGGAGCGCCACCACGAAAATCACAGCCATCATTGCAAGGATTGCAACGGCAAACCGCGCATTACGGTGGTTCTTGCGCCGCCTAGGCCGATCCACATGAGGCCTTGGCCTACGAAGCTGTGGCTTTGATTTGCGTACAGGCGCCATCGGAGCACGTTACGTGCAGACCCCGAAACAGATCGTTTCCCTTAGGGCGCTAAAGCAGCCTCAGCTTCAGCCCGTGTAAAGAATACGTTTTCAGTCACACCGCCCATCCGGCAGGTGACGTAGTAGGTGTTGGGCTTGCTGACACTTTTGTCCGCAGTTGTGATCTGCGAGCAGTTGGGTCGTTTTCCTAACACCATCGCCGCTCCCTTCCAGAGAGTATCAACGTCGCGCTTTGTGAGCCCGTATTGACCGGGATTTGGGATGGCATCGGGCTCTATACGAGCATCCTGATACCCGGCAGGACCAGAGTAGGCTGGCTTCTCTGCTGGCTTGGTCGATGTCAGATCACCAGCCTTCGTCCAACGAGGTTCGAAGCCATCCTCAACAGTGCGATACCAGTCGCCTCGACGCTCGTAGGTGGTGAGTTTCTGCCCGTAGTAGACGCGATTGACGACAGGTCCATCAGGCGAAGAGTGTTCGGTAGACACTTCCACCGCCACCCAGCGATCCCCTAGACCATCGGTGCTAGCGGTCAATGCGGGAGGATCAGCCACCTCCGCACGGTTCGATGGAGAGGAAGCCGCTTGGTCGCTTTCACCGCAAGCTCCCATTGCAAGAGTTGCACAGACTGCAATGGATACGACGGTAGTTCTGCGCATCAGCCCGCAAACTCCGCTGCGTCCCCATCGACCGCATTGCAGACGACCGACACCGTTTGCTGATCGGCTATCGCCAGATTAAGCGGACCAAAGGTGACTGAGCCATTCGCGGGCACCATTTTCGTCACCGTTATCCGCTCCCGGTCTAATCGCTTGTTGGTCTCACCGAGTTGATCACAGCGAAGGTCAACGTTCGAGATCGCGTACTGCGAGCTATTCGACAGCGTTCCCTTGATCGCGACAATGCCGCCGTTGTTCTCCAGCGTCAGATCGACCGAAATGAACTTTTCAGGACTGCGGTGAACGGCATCGTAGTTCGTCGCTGCGCGGTGGTCCTGCGTCGCAGCCATAGTCGCATCTAGCTGCTCGTCCGCCTTCACCTGTTCCGGCTTTCTCAGGCTGTCAGCGACTTTGATACCGCCAGTCCCAAGCAGGATAAGCACACCTAGCGCCACTAGCCTCCTGTTTCCGAAGATAGCCAGTTTGAAAAAGATACCGATGAACGCGGCGATGATGCCGAGAATGACGATGGTTGTGACGATGCCGTGCATGTAGCCCCCGATGCCGAATAGGAATTATATTACCTAGCGGTTGTTAAGCCGATCCGGCCCAGTCTCGCAATGGATTGGGCAGCGCTAGTCGGGCGAAATGTGCGGACACGTCGGCAGGCTTTGGGACTGTCGCAAGAGCAGCTAGCCCACGACGCGGACGTGACGATGCGTTATCTCGGTGCAATAGAACGTGGGCAGCAAAACCCAAGCCTCGCTGTTCTTGTCCGCGTTTCTAGGGCGTTAAGCTGCGGTCCTGACGACCTGCTGAGGGCTTAAGACGAACGTGCGGATCGAAAAAGAACCGTCCATTTCTGTGCCAGACCTCAACCTGTAATAGGTCGAAAGAAATTTTTGGACCGACGCCGCAGCAGGCCGGTCCTGAAGCGGAACGCCAAACGAGCGAGCGAACGATAATCGCTCAGACGCGCGACTTCAGCTTGTAGTAGATTTGGTAGCTCTCTAGGGTGGCCTGAGCGAGCCTGTCCTAAGCGCATCTGGCTGAGTTGAAAGCGACGGAGCTACAGGGCTACGTCTCAATGGAAGATAGTTATGAGCCTTATTCGACACATCGAAATTATAGGCCTCAACGACCATCTAGACGTCTCAATCCCGATTAGCGGCCCCCACTGCGTGATTGTCGGCCCTAACGGGAGCGGAAAAAGTACCGCCCTGTTGATTGTCGCTGCGGCGTTGGGCCGCCAGTGGAAGCGGCTGTCGGAACTTAGGTTCGCCCGCTTGGTGTTGACCTTTGATAGTGGTGCCAGCGCGAGCCTGTCACGACTAAGCTGCAAGAAATACGTAAGTACGCTCAGCAGCTACGGCAGACGAATGCCCGCACGGGTGATGAAGTCACTACAGGAGGGAAAGCTTTTAAACGACTTTCTGTCGGTAGACTTTCGAAACTCGTCATCGGTTGAGAAGTACTCGGAACTTCTGCGTCTGGCTCCGGTGGAATTGCGACATCTGCAAGGAGAACTTCAGCTTGGAAACGCTGGAAAAGGATCAGAAAAAGAGGTTGTCGATTTTCAGTCTCTATTAGAGGCCGAGAATGTTCCAACCACGATATACCTACCTACATACCGCCGTATCGAACTTGAGCTAAAGAAGATTTTTGACCAAGTGCCAGATGCATACAGGTCAGTTTTATCTACCCAAGTTAACTTTGGCTCCAGCAACGAGTTCATCGTTGAAATGGTTAGATTTGGCATGGAGGACGTGAAGTCAACGATACAAACTTTTGAAAAGGAAACGCGCGAATACGCTCGAAACCGTTTCAACAGAATGATGACATCGTATCTAAAAGAAATGGCTAATTCTCAGGTTCTTTCGGTCACAAACCTAAGAGCTATGAACATAAATGCCAAAACTATTGATGTAGTACTATCACGTATTGAGGAAGGCCTTTTGTCTCCGTCAGAGAAAGAGGAGATAGCAAGCATCGTTCTGGAATTGAGCGATGGTAGGTCGGCTGGCAACCCTCCGTTTAACAAGAAATGGCTCGCCCACTTTTTCGTGCGCCTTCTACAAGTCAATCGAGAGATCGAAGTAAAAGAAACTCCAATTCGACTTCTTGTAAGCTCCCTTCAAAAATACTTCATGCCCGCGAAGGTGGTGGATTACGATATTGAGAACTATCATTTCGCTATCAAGTCGACAGGCGCAGAAGGGGAGCATAGCGACGAGCTATCTCTAAGTGAGCTTTCATCAGGAGAAAAACAGCTGGTTTCTGTGCTAAGCCATCTGCACTTTATGACTCATAAAAAGGTAAACATTATAATCGATGAGCCGGAGTTATCACTGTCAGTGCCATGGCAAGCTGACTTCTTGCCTGATATCGCAGGTACGGCAGCATGCAATCAGATTTTTGCTGTCACACACTCGCCTTTCACCTATGATCATTTGTCATCTAGCGTCGTAGATTTCCTGCCTCGCCCTACGTCAGCGCCTAAACCATGAGCTTTCAAAAGACTCTGGCAGAGAAGCGTCGTAGCCCGGTTGCAGTATTTCATGAGTTTCGCTTGAAGTCGGCGGTTGAGAAGACATTACATGTCTTCGTAGAGGGTTATGCCGACCTATGTTACTATAGCCGAGTCATTGAAGAGCATATAAAGACGAGCGACTGGGGCTGGAGAAGCTACGTCTCTTTTGGCAAGAAGAATATAGACGTCATTTCTCAATACCTCGCCGACAGCGGACTCTCTACCGATAATGTCATTATGGTGCGTGATAGCGACGTAGACCTATTTTTAAATAACTTACCCAAACATAAATTCGTATTTTTGACTGAGGGATACTCAGTAGAGAACTATGTGTGCTCTGAGGCGGCGCTATCTGACTTCATCCAACGCGTATTTGGTATCTCGGAGGACGAAGTCGATCAAGTAGATTTGGCTAGTAAGTTCTCGGACGCAGTAAGAACCCTTTTCGAGTGGCTCCGACCACTGTTTGCTGCCGGCTTCGCAGCAATCTCGCGAGGAGAGAAGTTTGACTTTGATCAGTTTGATGTGGACGTGCCATTCCAAGAGCTAATGGAAGGTAAGGAACTTGCTCCCATAACCGAACTTCCCGCCTCAACAGGCCTCCGACTCGAAACGATTTGTGAATTGTCGTCTGACATGGGCGTTAGATACTGCTCGCAAGATCATATGCTCTGGCTACGTGGAAAGTATATTCTGAACTGCGCGAGCCGATATCTCAGGAATCACTACGCGTTGCTTCGTCAAAGTTATGCAGATGGCGAAATTTCTCGCTTCAATCGCAGGGCATCTGCAGACTTTTCACCGGGGGCGATATTTGAGAGATTGTGTGGTCATGCGAAGCTATCTCACGCTTTGGGAGCGAAGGTCGCTGGCATTGTCGGCGTGGCGTAGGGGCTAAGCGATTTTTTCGGCACGCTGGATAGCAGACCGGGAAACACCGTAAGCCTTTGCTAAAAGACCTAGCGAGATGCCCTGACCCCGCTTGGAGATGATCTCTTTCCGTTGGGCGTCCGAGAGCTTGCCCGGCCTTCCAAGCGTCTTGCCCTGCTCTTTTACTCGCCTCAATCCAGACTGCGTCCGCTCGATCAACAAGTCCCTCTCAAACTCGGCCACGGCAGCGATCACTTGCATCGTCATGCGGCCAGCAGCGCTGTTCAAATCAACGCCTCCTAGTGCAAGGCAGTGCACGCGAACCCCCGAGCGGTCCAAACGCTCCACGGTACTCCTAACGTCCATAGCATTCCGGCCTAAGCGGTCCAGCTTTGTAACGAGCAGGACATCCCCCTCTTCAAGACGATCTACTAGCTTCGAAAAGGCAGGCCGCTCACATGCAGCGACCGATCCGGAGATCGTCTCTGCGATGGCTCGCTGTGGTGCAACGTTATAGCCAGCCGCCTCAATCTCGCGAAGTTGGTTCTCCGTCGTCTGGTCGGTGGTGCTCACCCGCAGGTAGGCGAAGATGCGGCTCATCGGCATATTCCTGTATCGAATTTCTGTAACGAAATTCTACACGTATCGAAACTATCAGCAAGCTATATTACGATACGTCCAGTGCAACTGTATCGAAATCGGTCGTTTTCGATCCGCCGAACGAGCGATTGCGACGAGCAGTGAAACGTCTATTTTTTTCCGCTAGAACGACCGATAGAGTCCATCTGGGCGATATAGTTTTCTAGACCTCCATAACTTGCAATTAGGCGATATGGATTTCTATTTGCCACTTCGAGTTTAGTCTCGTTCGGTATTTGGCACCAAACACACTGGAGTTTTGTTTCATTTATAGGCTCCGAACACGTGGAGCACGATTTTTCGCTCGGGATTATATTTCCCTCAACAAAGGAATGGGGTCGGCCCATTTCGTCAACTAAATAGGGTACAGCGGAGCTTCTACCGATTTTCATTTCCATCAGTTCGGCGGGAATGCGTTTTGCCACTTCTTGAAGTCGCGTCCTTGTAGTGTTGTCCGCCCTAGCCCCGACAACTATCTTTGATACACAAGCGGCAGGGACGTTCATCAACATCATGTTTCCGCTTGTTGTTACATCATCGTTACCTACTACCATCCTTCGCTCTTGCTCATACTGCCAGCATGCCGCTTTGTTGAAATAGGCGGTTTTCACAACAGCATTACGCAGAAAATACGTATAACGTGGCTTTCCGATGTGAAGAACCCGTGCAACGAGTTGAGAAAAGTCGTAGGATGGCGTGTCGCTGTAGCTCACATCATCAAAACGGGCGTCAGGAATATGTGCTAAGATGGCTTCTTCTGAAAAAACGATCGCAAAACCGGTCTGATTTTGTGCGTAGTGGGCCCACATGGGCATTACAATCGGCGATCTTGAGAAGCACGTTGTAGGGTATTGAGGAAGTTCACCAATAGCTTCCGAAAAACAGGCGAGCATCTCTGGGTCGCCATCGAAATCTGCCGCTAGAAAAAGCTCGTATGGGTCATTGAATTCGTTTGGTTTCGAAAACTTCAAAGTTACTTTATCGTCTTTGGTGAAAACAGCATCTATTAGATTTTCCGGCAGATACTTGCAAATCAACCCGTTATTTTCTGTCATTTCTTGAACCTTCGGCGATCAATAGACCGGTTGCGCCCATATTAATTCTGCGCTCACTAGATATCGCGGCTCCAATCGCTGTAAGTTGGATCGGCTGCCGTATTGATCAGCGTATGGACTGACGCACTTGAGCAGCGTCTTCCGAGGACCAATCTCGCGCTCGGTGCTCATGTTGATGAAGTGAGATGGCGCGATGTCTCGATCATCTTGTGGGTCGATCACTTTGATTCGGAATGTGACATAGTCGAGTTCACGATCACCTGCGTTCGTGATGCGAACTTGTATGGGGAAGGTTGGGCCACACGCTTCGAAGTTGGCAGCCGCCGAGACGGTGGTCGCTGCATTCACGTCGGCTCTGATCTTTTCGCTTTTGACCTGATCCCGCCATGCCGTGAAAAAAATGAGTGCGAAGCACGCCACCACAAGTGCGAAAATGATCAACATCGCGCGCCAAGCCGTTTCGAGGACTTTCATGATGGCGTCGCCTACCGACACCGGCCTCGTAAGCTCACCGATGTAGAAGGGGCCATTCCAAATAGCCCGCCAGAAATCCGACATGCAGCGCTCCTGACGCGTTAGCTACTCTTAGTGGAATGATGGCGTCAGCAGCTTGCAAAGCTTGCTTTTGACCCAGATACCCACGGTTGTCGAGTTCCAGCAATCCTGAAGGGCACCTCTTTCCTGAGAGGGGTTGTGAGCGCGACAAAAAATCTGGCTTCGTGTGACGAGGCCCTTAAGCCTTCGTGCGCGACTTCATCCTCTGACGAGGCTTTGTCCCCAAACCGATGGCTTTCGCCAGTTCCGATCTGCGAGCGGCGTAGGCAGGGGCGACGATGGGATAGTCGGCAGATAGGCCGTAGCGAGCCCGATAGTCGTCTGGCGTCATGTCGTGACGGCCGATGTGGCGCTTGAGGGTCTGGTACGTCTTACCGTCGATAAAGCTGATCAAACCAGCATCCGTGATGGATTTCCGAACCTGAGACGCTGTCGGCTTCGGCTGCTCCACCTCGACCTCCACAACGTCCACGCCAAGGCCATTTAGAGCGCCGTACACAGCCTTAATGAGGGTCGGCAAGGCCTCAGCCTCGACTCGATTCTTTTCGACGTAGGCAGCGATTATCTCAGTCGTCAAAACGGTGAGGCTGGTGGCGATCTCGGTCATCAAGACCTCTGTGCTGGAATGAAGTTATAACACTATAGAAAGCAGGAAAGTCTAAACGACAACCCAAGAACGTTATGAATAGGCAGAACAAGAGAAAGCAAGTGAATACACACTGCGCTCATTAAGGAACCAATATCAGCCCCGATAGGGATCAACCGAATTGGCAATTTTCCTGTCTTTCCTGAGCTTTATGGGTCAAACGCGGCGAAACCACACCCGCTCCTTCGGCGCAGCGTCGGCCGGACGAATACGCCCTCCGCCTCTGCATGCGCAAGAACAGGGAAGTACCTGTTGACATTTTGTCCAAAACGTGGTAATTTACTCACATCATCACTCAATAAATATCTCTTTGTTTTTCTACATTCCTTCTTTCCTCTTGGATATTTGGTTTGTTGGGTTTTTACATGCGTGATGAATAGGTGCTCAGCACCCCTCAGAGCTTAACGTTTTCAGTAAGAGCTAGAGGAAAGTACAGCTAATAAGATGGAAAATGAACACCATTATCTCTCAAGGAGTTTTTGACTCTCTTGATAAGAGCCTTGTGCGTAATGCAAAGGCTTTAAAAGACCCTGCTCTCACTAATCTGCACCAAAAAATTCTATCCAACGCCCGCACCACACTCAAAGGCGTGGAAGTCCCGACTAGGCATCTTACGCTGGCGCTCACCAGCGTACAACGGATCGTCCGTATCAACGGCGGCAAGTACAACTCCCTACCCGACGAGTTGCTGATTGACGACCTAACAGATGCGTTATCATCCATTGCCAACGAGGAAGCTACTGCTGGATCAGTCGATGCTGACGTTGGTCCAGCTAAGACGACGCCACCCGACGTCATCACCAGCGCGGAATCGCTCAATGTCGCCTGTTCGATTGCACCGGATCAGCAGCCCACCACGACCGAAGCCTATAACTACCCACCAACACCGGTAGCGGGGGAAGAGACCGGTCGCCCTACACAACACTATGAAAGTTTCGATAAGAAGTTTATCTGGCAAATCCGGGATTACAATAAAGTCGCCGAAGCGCCGCTAGTTTACTGGAAGTCATCAACGCCTCAGCAGAAAGCGCTCGATCAAGCTGCGGCCATGGTGAACATGCCAGTTCTAAAACGCCTTTGTGTAGAAACAATAAGGTAAGATTCAAATCTCGGCAGCCACCCTAATTATATAGGTGGCATACCGAAGGCTTTGTACGATTTCATTGCCTCGACCGCTCGAAACCGTGCAAAGCCTTCGCCGTATCTGTCAGCAACATCGCGCGCGGTGTGCCCCATCATGCCGCGTTGTAGTTCTTCTGCTATCCCGCTGTTTCTACAGTTATCTTTAAAAGTGTGCCGGAATGAATGGAAGACAACTTTAGGATCAGACACGCCACATTCTTTTCGTAGGTAGCCGCTAAACCACTGACCCCACTTATGTGCCCGCTTGCCGTCTCGATGCTGCGTTAGCGCGGGAAATAGCTGGCTCTCACCAGTCCTGACAACACTGTCTCGATAGCGAAGAAGCCCTAATCGCAGCAGTTCGGAGTGGACTGGAGCCAGCCTTTCGCTCTCCTTCGTCTTAAGCTCTCTCAAGCTCTCGGGATCGTTTAGGAACCTGAAGAACTCCGACTGGACGGCATCGCCATTCGCGTCCGCATAGCTGATGGTGAGAACGTCATCAGTTGTAAGGTGTGCGATCTCCTCCATACGGGCTCCGGTGAACAGAGCGATTAGTGGCATCCAGAAAGATGCCTCACCACGCCCCTGCAAAGGGCGCTCGCCAAGCTTATGCACCGGGCCACTGAAAAGCTTGGCCAGAGAGGCTTCATCAAATGAGCGACGCGCTCGCTCACGCGACTGCTTTATTCGAATGCCATCGAATGCACGCACGCCAATGAGGTCGTTATCATAGCCGTAGTTCACGAGCGTTTTGATGCGGGATAGCTTTGTTTTTAGGTTTGCGGGAGTGGTTCCGCGCTCCACCAACCAATCCTTGAACCTTAGAGCGTGCTGCTTAGTAAGCTGCTCGACTGGGAAATCGCCTAGCGCATCAACCAGTTGCCGAGCTACGCTAGCATGGGCAGCCTTAGTCTTTGCATTGGGGCGTCGCTCTGACGACCATCTTCCAAGCAAGCCATCCCACGTTGTAGTCGTCAGCGCACGAAGCTGATTTTCCGCTGTGGAATGCGGGACCAATACGCGCCGCGCAGCGGAAAGACTCATCGCGCCTTCTCCGGTGAGAAAGGCACGTATTCCATTACGTCTTCCTTCGATCACACGCAGATCATCATCTGGAGGTCGCACCCCCTCAAGCATCTCTTGATAGAGCGTGAGGGCGTCCCTGCACTCTTGACGGAAACCGGCAAGTTTTCCGGCCTTCTCAGCGTCAAGTTGCCTTGCGCGAAGGCTGTCTAAGTCTGTTAGCGCGATGACAGTTGGGCTAATTTTCCGCTCAGGTTCCAACGCCTGCGCCAGCCCCGGCGCGGGGATTGGACCCGCCGCTTCAAACTGACGATCCAGTTCAGCCCAAGCCAGAACGAGGAGCTTCTTGGCATCCTTGAAGTCGGACGTACCTAACGCCTGAATGATCTCTTTTCGGCCGAACGCTGCAACTAATGGCTCCGGCACCCTCCTGCGAAGGTAATAGCGAGCGCCTCGACGCTGTAGTCCTGTCGGCATGGGTTCCGTTGCCCCGTGTGTACCAGCCACGCGCGCCATTGCCACCCCTAAGTGATTGTTTTTGCCTGTTTCCCAGCCATTCCAAACACTTGGTCTGAAATGGTGGAGCCGAGGGGAGTCGAACCCCTGACCTCGTCATTGCGAACGACGCGCTCTACCAACTGAGCTACGGCCCCGTTTCCAGTGCTGGATCGGGCCTCCAGGCGAGGCCGGGACATAGAAGGCG
>Ga0265296_1005191_pt1 | contig 10858 bp, 9 predicted proteins | sample MunlanPumphouse1_FD_189073 | JGI IMG/M metagenome (GOLD analysis project Ga0265296, IMG submission 189073) | Groundwater microbial communities from a municipal landfill in Southern Ontario, Canada - Pumphouse #1 | ecosystem: Environmental > Aquatic > Deep subsurface > Groundwater | place: Canada...
GCTCTATCCGGCCCTGCGCACGACGACGAATTTTCGCGAGATCGTCACCGATCCGGGGATCGACGCCGTCGTCATAGCGACACCCGTATCCTCCCACTACCCGGTCGCGCGCGAAGCGCTCGAGGCGGGCAAGCACGTTTTCGTCGAGAAACCGCTCGCGCAATCGGTCGACGAGGGGACAAAGCTCGTCGAGCTCGCGAAGCGGAAGGGACGCGTTCTCATGGTCGGACACACCTTCGTCTATACCGCCGCGGTCAACAAGATCAAGGACCTGATCTGGGGCGGCGAGATCGGCGACGTCTACTACCTGGCCACGTCGCGCGTGAACCTCGGCATTTTCCAGGACGACATCAACGTCGTATGGGATCTCGCGCCGCACGACGTCTCGATCATGAACTACGTGTTGAACGCGCGCCCCGTATCGGTCTCGGCGATCGGGCAGTCCTACATCAGGCCCGGGATAGAGGACGTCGCGTTTCTCCTTCTCAGATATCCGCAATCGACGATCGCGAACATACACGTCTCGTGGCTCAATCCGAACAAGATCAGGAGCACGACGGTCGTGGGGAGCAAGCAGATGCTCGTCTACGACGACGTTTCGAGCCTCGAGAAAATACGGATCTACGACAAGGGCGTGACGGTGACGCCCCACTACGACACATTCGGCGAATTCCAGCTCTCGTATCGCTACGGCGACATATCCATTCCGCGTCTCGACGACGCCGAGCCGCTCAAGATCGAGTGCCAGCACTTCGTCGACTGCATCGAGAAGGGCGCGACCCCGCGGAGCGGCGGAACTCACGGCCTCGAGGTGCTTCTCGCGCTCGACGCGGCGGATCGCTCGATGCGGGAGCACGGCAAAGAGGTCACGATCGAGTATCCTGTGCTCATGGATTCCGTGTGATGAAGGGTAACCTCGTTCCGCACAAGCTGGGCACCGTGCACATCGGCGATGGTTCGGTCATCGACGAAGGGGCCGTGATCGGTTATCTCTCCCCGCGCCGCGGCGTGAGCGACGTGCTCACGATCGGTCCGAACGCGCGCGTCAGGAGCGGATGCGTCATCTACGCGGGCTCCCGTATCGGAGCGCACCTCGAAACGGGGCACCATAGCATCATCAGGGAAGAGAACGAGATCGGGGAGCATTTCTCCATCTGGAACGGCTCGGTCGTCGATTACGGTTGCCGGATCGGAATGAGAGTCAAGATACACTGCCAGGTCTACGTCGCCCAGTTCACGGTTATCGAGGACGACGTGTTTCTTGCGCCCGGAGTCAAGATCGCGAACGATTACCATCCCGGATGCCCCGATTCGAAAGACTGCATGCGCGGGCCGACGCTCAAGAAAGGCTGCCGTATCGGCGTGAATGTGACGCTTCTGCCGTACGTCACGATCGGCGAGGGCACGCTCGTCGGAAGCGGCTCCGTCGTCACGAAGGATCTTCCGCCGGGCGTCGTCGCCTACGGGAATCCCGCGCGCGCGCACGGGACGCTCGGCGAGATGCGCTGTAAGACGGGGCGCAGGGAAGCTCCCTACCTCTGACGGTTTCACGATGACATCGACGGGACAATCTCCTCGTGTCGAGATACTCGCTTCAACCCTCGTAACGGGGGGCGCGGAACGCGTTATCGAGGCGCTCGTTCTCGCTCTGCCGGCGCACGGTTTGCCCGCGCGCGTTCTCTGTCTTCACGAACCGGGGGACGTCGGCGCCGAAATCGCTCGCCGCGGCGCGCAGGTCGTCTCGCGCATCGCGCGCCGCCGCCGCGATCCGCTCGCGTGCGCGCGTCTCGCTTCCCTTTTCGCCCGCAACCGCGGCGCCGTTCTCCTCTCCCTCGATCATCACGACGCCGTTTTCGCCGGCTCGGTCGCCGCGTGCGTGGCGGGTTTGAAGCACCGGTTTCTCGCCGTTCATTCAACGGGACTCTGGGGAAAGCAGAGCTCCTTCTCCATGAGCGACCGGTTTGTGCTCGGCTCGTACGAGGGGATCGTCGCGCTCGCGAAGGGGCACGCCGAATACCTCGTCCGGCGGGAGGGGATCGAAGAAAGAAAGATCCATATCATACCGAACGGCGTCGACGCCGGGCGGTTTCACCCGGCCGGGTCCGACGACGAACGCGGAGCGCTGCGAAGCGCCCTCTCGATCCCGGCCTCGCGCTTCGTCGTCGTGATTGTCGCCGCCCTGCGGCCGGAAAAGAACCACGGGATGTTTCTCGATGCGGCCGCGCGCATCAAAGCGCGCCGCGACGATTTTCTCTTTTTTGTGGTCGGGGAGGGTCCGGAGGCGGAGAAATTGCAGCGGCGTTCGCGGGAGCTGTCGCTCGGAGACGCGGTTCGTTTCATGGGACGCCGGGAAGATATTCCCGCGATTCTTTCCGCGGCGGACGCGTCGGTGCTATGCTCCCACCCGGTCGTTGAGACATTTCCGCTCGCCGTTCTCGAGGCGATGTCGTCCGGTCTGCCCGTCGTCGCGTCCGACGTCGGCGCGGTGCGCGAGATGATCCTGGACGGCGAGGAGGGTCGCATAATATCGCCGGGGGACGTCGAGGCGCTCGCCGTGTCGCTCGTCGCCCTCGCGGATGCGCCGGACGCGAGAAGGATGATGGGGATCAGGGGGCGCGAAAGGGTCGTCCGGGATTTCACCGTGGAAGGCATGGTCGGGCGGTACGCGGAGATGTTCGGCGAGGCTCTCGGGAGATAGGATGAGAGGATTCGTATGTCAATGCCGGTAGATGCGGTCGTTGCGGTCACGTACCGGTGCGATTCCCGGTGCAACATGTGCAATATCTGGCAGCTGCCTCCGGGGGAGGAGCTCTCGCCGGAGCAGTTCCGGAAGCTGCCCCGCTCGCTGCGGGACATCAACATCACCGGGGGGGAGCCGTTCCTGCGCGACGATCTCGTCGAAATCGTGCGCATCCTGGACGAGCACTGCAACCATCCGCGGATCGTGATCTCGACGAACGGGTTCGAGCGGCGCCGGATCGCGCACGCGGCGCCGGGGCTCCTGAAGATCGGAAGAAACGTCGGTCTCGCGATATCCCTCGACGGAATAGGGGAGAAGCACGACGAGATCCGGGGCATTCCGGGAGGATTCGACAAGGTCGTCGAGACGCTGAAGCAGCTCCGCACGATCGGCTACCGGAACGTCCGCGTCGCGTTCACCGCCCAGCGAAACAACGTGAAGCATCTCGGAGCCGTATACGATCTTTCCCGGCAGTTCGGATTTCAGTTCACCACGTCCGTGGCGCAGAACTCGGACTTCTATTTTTCAACCGCGGAAAACCAAACGGTGGATCCGCTCGATCTCTCCGCCGAGCTCACGTACGTGATGCGCAAGGAGCTCCTGAGCCTCAGCCCCAAGCGATGGCTGCGGGCATATTTCTATTCGGGGGTTCTCGCGTACAACGTTTCGAAGGAACGCATTCTTCCCTGCCGCGCAGGGCGCGATTCGTTCTTCATGGATCCGGCCGGATTCGTCTATCCGTGCCTCACGCTCAACAAGGCGATGGGAGATATCCGGGCGCGCGTCTTCGATGAGATCTGGGGAGGAGCCGAGGCGGACAAGGTGCGTTCCCAAGTGGATCTCTGCCGGCAGCCATGCTGGATGATCTGCACCGCGCGAACCGCGATGATGCGGCGGCCTCACGAACCGGCGATGTGGATCCTCTCAAACTGGATCAGGATCGCGGCAGGGAAAAAGGTGGGGTGATGCCGATGGCGGCGGATGCATCGGGACGGGAGCTTGACGCCGGACGTCTCAGGATCGCGATGATCGGCTCGCGCGGATTGCCGCTCGTGTACGGCGGTATCGAGCGGCACGTCGCCGAGATAGGTTCGCGACTCGCGCAGCGGGGCCATGAGATCACCGTTTTCGGGAGAAGGCCCTTCAGTGCCGGAGGGGAGCACCGCGGGATGCGCATCCGCGTTCTTCCGTCGATTCCGACGAAGAACCTCGAAACGGCCTCGAACACCCTCGCCGCGGCGCTTCGAGCTCTCCTCGAGCCGTTCGACGTCGTCCATTTCCACGGCGTCGGACCATCGATCTTCTCGTGGATAACGGCCGCGCGCGGGATGACGACGGTCGCTACGATCCACGCGGGCGATTACCGCCAGTCGAAATGGGGACCCGCGGCGCGCGCGCTGCTGCGCCTGGGCGAGAAGACCGCGGTGCGCCGAACGCACGCGGCGATCGCCGTTTCCAGGATCATGGCGGCGGAGCTCGAGGCGAGGTACGGTCGCCCCGTCGTCTATATCCCGAACGGAGCGGATCTGCGGGAGGTGCCTCCCTTCGGCGCGGCGGGGGCTCTCGGGCTCGAGAGCGGAAGGTATATCCTCGCTGTCGGAAGATTTATCGTCGAGCGCGGATTCCATACGTTGCTCGAGGCGTTCAAGAACGTGCCGACGGAATATCGGCTTGTTATCGCGGGAGACGCCCGTTTCGAGGAGAACTACGAGAGGCGGCTTAAGCGGATGGCGGACCCGCGGGTCGTGTTCCCGGGATACGTTTCAGGGGTGCTGCTCGACGAGCTCTATGCCCATTGCGCTTTCTATGTTCTTCCCTCCACGGTCGAAGGGCTTCCGATCTCTCTTCTCGAGGCGATGAGTTTCTCCCGCCCGGTGCTCGTGAGCGACATCCCGGAGAATCTCGAGGTGTCCGGCGGGATCGCGCTGACCTTCGCGCGCGAAAACGCCGCGGATCTCTCTCTCGCGCTCGCGCGCATGCTCGCCATGGATGAGGCGGAACGGCGGCGATTGGGCGCGGCCGCCCGGGAACGGGTCGCCTCTCGATACACCTGGGACCGCGTGACGGACGAGGTCGAAGCGCTCTACCGGCGGCTCGTGAACGCCCGCAGGGACGCGCATTGATCGTGTCCTGACCGCGTCCGGGCGATCGGCAATTTTTATTGACACTCCCCGCGTTTTCTTGTTAGTTAGGGCGGGATCGGGCACGCCGCGTGCAGCACGGCGCGAGGTGTTGGTATGACGGGGCGAATCGCAGCGATACGCATCGCACTGACAGCAACAGGGATCTTCGTCCTCTTTTTGCTTTTAACGGGATGCGCCGCGCGAGAAATGGCGGGGGGAGCGCATGGAGCGGGAGCGGCGCAGGATGACGCCGGCAGGGCTAAGAGCGTCGAAGGTGCCCGCGATACCGTGGCCGGCGCGCGCACGTCATACGACATCGAGGATGAGATGCCCGAGAAGAGCCCTCGGAGGCCGGCGCAACTCATCGAAAGGATCGAGCCGGTCGGACCCGACAGCATCAGCGTGCAGGATGTCGCCGTGGAAGAGGCGCCGAAGCAGCGGTACGACGTCGGATATCGCATTCAGGTTTTCGCGTCGGGCGATCGCGCCGCGGCTGAAAAGGTCAAGAAAAGGATCGTCGCGGAAACGGCGATGAGCGCGTATCTCGAGTATGAGGAAGGTCTCTACAAGGTGCGCGCGGGGGATTTCGCCGAGCGCAAGGACGCCGCTCAGGCCAGATTGAAGCTCGCGGGAGCGTATCCCGGCAGCTGGATCGTGAGAACCACCATTCGCCGATAGCACCGAAATTCAAAGGGGAAAGGAGCCGAGCGCGAGATGCCTGAGTTGCGCAAAGACGTAATCACGGGGAGATGGGTGATCATCTCGACGGAGCGGGGCAAGCGACCGATCGAATACAAGATGGAGAAACGCCCCGCCGTCGGGGGATTCTGTCCGTTTTGCGACGGGAACGAGGATAAGACACCTCCCGAGGTGCTCGCGTACCGGAACCCGCAATCGGCTCCCAATTCGCGGGGCTGGAAGGTGCGGGTCGTGCCGAATAAATTCCCCGCGCTCCAGATCGAGGGGGACCTCGATAAGCGCGCTGAGGGTATCTACGACACGATGCGCGGCGTCGGCGCGCACGAGGTGCTCATCGAATCCCCGCAGCATCTCACGCAGCTTTGCGACCTTTCGAACGAGCACATCGAGAGCATCTTCTGGGCGATCCGCGACCGGTGCATCGACCTCAACAAGGATCCGCGCTTCAAGTACATCCTCGTGTTCAAGAACAGGGGGGAGGAGGCGGGCGCTTCGCTCGAGCATTCGCACATACAACTCATAGCGACTCCGATCATTCCGAAGCGAGCGATCGAGGAGCTCGACGGCGCCCAGTTCCACTACAAGCTCAAGGAGCGATGCATATTCTGCGACATCATCAAGCAGGAAATCGAGACGAAGAAGCGCATCATCTTCATCAACGATTCTTTCATCGCGATCGCGCCGTACGCGGCGCGTTTTCCCTTCGAAACCTGGATTATGCCGATCAAGCACGTTTCCGCTTTCGAGAAAACGGGTTCTGAATGGTTCCCGCAGCTCGCCGATATGATGAAACTGGTTCTCAAGAGAATCGACGAGGTTCTCGACGTTCCTCCCTTCAACTTCATCATCCATACGGCTCCCTGCAAGACGCCCGATCTCGAGTATTACCACTGGCACCTCGAGATCATGCCGAAGCTCACGCGCGTCGCGGGATTCGAATGGGGGAGCGGGTTCTATATCAACCCGACCCCGCCCGAGGATGCTGCGGAGGCGCTTCGCAACCATACGGGAAAGCTTGAACAGAAGAACTCATGACAAAGGACTAGCGATATGGCGAAGAGAGATCTGAATCTTGTCATCGTAACGACCGAGATCGTTCCCTTCTCGAAAGTCGGCGGGCTCGCCGACGTCATGGGGGCGCTGCCGGACGAGCTCGAGAAGCTCGGGGTGTCCGCGAGCGTTCTCACGCCGCTCTATGCGTCGATCGATCGAGCCGCGTTCGGCATCAAGCCCGAGGCCGGCCTTCCCATGCTCGAAGTGCGCGTCGCCGGGAGTCTCGAACGGTTCCGCGTCTACTCCTGTTGCAAGCCTCGCACGGGCGTCCGGGTATATTTCATCGACAACGACCGTTTCTACGCGCGGAAAGGGATTTACACGGTCCCCGAAACGGGAAAGGCGTTTCCCGACGAGGATGAACGGACGATATTCTTCAACCGCGCGGTCATTGCGGCCATCAGGGCCCTCGATCTGCATCCCGACGTCATCCACTGCAACGATTTCCATTCGAGCCTCATTCCCGCGTACGCGAGCCTCGACGTTCAGGATGATATGCATCTCGCCGGCGCGGCCACGGTGTTCACAACCTCGCCTATCAGGGAGTCTTCGGCCCTGAGTTTATGCAGAAGGCGGGGTTCAAGACGTCCCTTTTCGCGCCGATGAGCCCGTTCGAGTTCTGGGGCCGGGTCAATCTGATGAAGGTCGGGATTTCGTACGCGGACGTCGTCAGCACGGTGAGCAAGACGTACGCCGAGGAAATCACGAGCACCGAGGAGTACGGCTGCGGCCTCGAGGGGGTTTTGCGGTCGCGAAAGGGCGATCTCGTCGGAATACTGAACGGCATCGACATGGACGTTTGGGATCCGGCGAAGGACGCTCTCATTCCGTATCGGTTCACGCCGGAGGCGCTCGCCGGAAAAGGGCAAAATCGCGCTGAGCTGCTCAAGGCCTTCTCCCTTCCGCAGACGGGCGCCGGTCCCGTGATCGGCATGATTTCGCGGCTCGTCGATCAGAAGGGATTCGATATTCTCGCAGAGGCCTTCGAGCCGCTCATGGCGCTCGGGGTCAATCTCGTCGTCCTCGGGACGGGACAGGAGAAATATCACGAGCTCTACTGGGACTTCGCGAAGAAGCATCCGAAACAGTTCGGGCTCAAGCTGGAGTTCAACGACCGGCTCGCCCATCTCATCGAGGCGGGGAGCGACTTCTTTCTCATGCCGTCCCGCTACGAGCCGTGCGGCCTCAACCAGATGTACAGCCTCCGGTACGGCACGATCCCGATCGTGCGGGCGACGGGAGGCCTGCTCGACACGATTTCCGACATCGACGGGGCAGGCGGGTCCGGAAACGGATTCATTTTCAGGGACTATTCCCCGGCCGCGCTCCTCGATGCCGTGAAACGGGCGGTTGAATTCTACCGCGACAAGAATGCGCTCCGGAAGGTTCGCAAACGGACCATGAAAGAGGATCATTCATGGCGGCGCTCCGCGGAAGAATATTGCGCGCTATACGCACGCGCGCGGAGCCGCGTTGGAATGGGGTTGACAAAGTAGAGCGCCGGTTTTTATACTTACTATTCGACAATCGATGAGGGGCGGGAATAGCTCAGTTGGTAGAGCGCAACCTTGCCAAGGTTGATGTCGCGGGTTCAAGTCCCGTTTCCCGCTCCAATTTTATTGAGGCGGCATAGCCAAGTGGTAAGGCGACGGTCTGCAAAACCGTTACTCACCGGTTCGAATCCGGTTGCCGCCTCCAGCCATTAGATCTCTCCTCAGTTTCTTGAATTCGGGCACAAATCATGCTAAAATAGAACTAATTAAAGCAGTAGCAGCGAGTTGAACGCCATCGCGGTCGGCTTCTATCGTTTTTTCATGTCGGAGGCCTTAATGAACATTCTCGGGATATCATGCTTCTATCATGACAGCGCCGCGGCGCTCGTTCGCGACGGCGAGATCGTTGCCGCCGCCCAGGAGGAACGCTTCACGCGCCGGAAGCACGATATGGGGTTCCCGAAACACGCGATCGCCTACTGCCTCGACCACGCAAAGATACCGGTGGAGGCTCTCGACTACGTAGCCTTCTACGACAAGCCGCTTCTCAAGTTCGAGCGCATTCTGGAGATGTATTTCGCCTACGCGCCGCGAGGCATTCAGTCGTTTCTCATGGCGGTCCCGCTCTGGATCCGGGAAAAGGTCTGGATCCCCGAGCTCATCAAGAATGAGCTCGGATACGAGGGGCCGATTCTCTTTCCCGAGCATCATCAGTCTCACGCCGCGTCCGCGTTCTTCCCGTCCCCGTTCGAGGAGGCGGCCTTCATGACGATGGACGGTGTCGGTGAGAAGACGACCTCGTCGTACGGCATCGGGGAGGGAAACAAGGTGTCGATCCTCGGCGAGCAGCATTTCCCGCACTCGCTCGGACTCCTCTACAGCGCGTTCACGTATTACACCGGCTTCAAGGTCAATTCGGGAGAGTACAAGGTCATGGGGCTGGCTCCCTACGGCGAGCCGAAGTACGTTCCGGCGATTCTCGAGCACCTGATCGATCTCAAGGAAGACGGCTCGTTCAGAATGAATATGGAGTATTTCAACTACTGCGCCGGTCTCACGATGACGAGCGAGAAATTTCACAAGCTCTTCGGAGGGTCGCCGCGGAGGCCCGAAGGGGAGATGACTCAGCGCGACATGGATCTCGCCCGTTCGATTCAGGACGTCACCGAAGAGGTGATGCTCCGGACGGCGCGGCATGCGCACAAGGTGACGGGAAAAAAGAACCTCTGTCTCGCGGGAGGGGTCGCCCTCAACTGCGTCGGGAACGGCAGAATTCTGCGCGAGGGTCCGTTCGAGAAAATCTGGATACAGCCGGCGGCGGGGGACGCGGGCGGCGCTCTCGGCGCGGCGCTTTTCGTCTGGCATCAGTATCTCGGTAACGGCCGGGAGGCCGACGGCGCGACTGACAAGCAGCGGGGCTCGTATCTCGGACCCGCTTTCAGCAGCGAGCAGGTCCGGGCGTTCCTCGACAAGCACAAGCTTCCGTACCGCGAGATCGGGTACGACGCGCTTCCCGAAACGGTCGCCGGCCTCATTACGAGCGAGAAGGTCGTGGGATGGTTCCAGGGTCGCATGGAATTCGGACCGCGCGCCCTCGGCAACCGCTCGATTCTCGGAGATGCCCGCTCGTCGAAGATGCAGAAGATAATGAATCTCAAGATAAAGTTCCGCGAGAGCTTCCGTCCCTTCGCGCCGTCCGTGCTCGCGGAGCGCGTCTCAGATTACTTCGAGCTCGGCTGCGAGAGCCCCTACATGCTGCTCGTCGCGGATGTCGTCCCGGCGAGGCGGCGCGCGATGACGGAGGATGAACAGGGGCTTTTCGGAATCGACAAGCTCAACATCGTTCGCTCGGAGATCCCCGCGGTGACGCACATCGATTACTCGGCGCGCGTCCAGACGGCGCACCGCGAAACGAATCCGCTCTATCACCGGCTCATATCCGCGGTCGAGGCGAAAACGGGATGCGCGGTGATCGTCAATACCTCGTTCAACGTGCGTGGGGAGCCGATCATATGCTCGCCGTTCGACGCATATACGTGTTTCATGCGCACCGAAATGGATTACCTCGTCATGGAGAACTGTATCCTCGACAAGAAGGAGCAGCCCTCCTTCCACGACGAGATCGACTGGCGGAAAACGTACGAGCTTGATTGAGCGCGAAAGAGTGCGTTCGCGCAAAGGTTGCGTGATGGCCGAGGATCGGAAACCGGATCTTTCAACGAGGCGTGGAAAGCGCATTGCGTTCGCGCTTTTCGCATTCCTGATATGCGTCGCGCTCGCGGCGGTATTGGCCGAGGCAGGTCTCCGGCTCTTTCTCCCTCAGCAAGAGGCGATGCGGTGTTTCGCATCGAGCGAACGGTACGGCTTCGAGCTCAGGAAGAATTTCCATCAGGCCTACCGCTATGTGGGCGACGAATTCGTCATGGACGTGCAGACGAATTCCCTCGGTCTTCGAGATCGAGAGTACGACATTTCCGAGTTCACGCGCAGCGGGGACATGCGGGTGCTTCTCCTCGGCGATTCCTTTGCATTCGGGCAGGGATTGAACATGCCGGATCATTACGGCACGAAGCTCGAGGGGATCCTCCAGGGATCCGGTCTCGCCGCGACGGTGATCAAGGGAGGCGCACCCGGGTGGGGCACCTCGCAGGAGACGCTGTACGCGAAAGACCATTTCGAGCTCTTCAGGCCGGATATCGTCGTTATCACGTTCTGCGGGAATGATCCGGGGGACGATGAGGCATTCCTCT
>Ga0265296_1005192_pt1 | contig 10857 bp, 6 predicted proteins | sample MunlanPumphouse1_FD_189073 | JGI IMG/M metagenome (GOLD analysis project Ga0265296, IMG submission 189073) | Groundwater microbial communities from a municipal landfill in Southern Ontario, Canada - Pumphouse #1 | ecosystem: Environmental > Aquatic > Deep subsurface > Groundwater | place: Canada...
AAATATCTGATATATTTGCGACAGAGCCGGCATCTTCGAGCTCTTTCCCCAGCTGAACCGCACTTGGGTCCCGTCCATCGGCTCGTATTTGAGGCGGACGCGAGGGTTGAGGAAGGTGCCGTTCCGGGACTCGACCACGCCCTTTTCGTTGAAGATGCCATCGAGGTGGAGCTTTTCCGGAGTATACATCTCGTACCGGAACCCGAAGTTGAGGTTGTACGGCCTCATGAAAAGAAAGCCGTTGAGGTTGTCCTCGAGATAGAGGCTCGCGCTCTGGAGCGAAGGAATGTCGTCGAAGGAGAGCGGCCGCTGCCCGAGATTGCCCCCCGGGGGCGCGAACGGATCGAAGATCTTGCCCTGCCCGACGTTGTCGTCGAAGCTGTATTCCCCTCCCGCGAGAAGCGCATGATTGAGGCGAAGCACGTTGAAATCGGCGCGCAGGTTGAGCTTTGCGCCGACGCTCCACTCCTCGCCGCGCGTCCAGATCTTCGACGTATACGCGCCCGCATCGAACACCCCTTCGAATGTGCCGGGCACCCTCGAATCGCTCATTACGCGGACGTCCGAACCGACGAGACTCTGGCTGTATGCGTCGCGCTTCGTATAGTTGACGCTGGCCGTCCATTCGGCCCTCATGTCCTTCGACAGCTTGTATTCGATCGAGTGGCCGTAGATGAAAGTCTTATCCTTGTTGGATTGCAGGCGGCCCTTCGGATCGATCGCCGTGAGATCGAACTCGTCGTCCACACCCGTGTAGTAGAATTTGTTGAGGACGTCGAGCTTGTCGCCGAGCAGCTTGTTCTTGAAGTTGACCTGCGCGTTGTAACGGGCGTACTCGTCCCCCTCGAGCCGGATGTCCCGCTCGCTCCAGGCGTAGTTGACGTTGTACGAGATGCCGGTGTTGAAGCGATATATCCCGCCGCCGAAGTTCGCCTCTTTCGTGTCGGGGTTCGATTTCAGCTTGAGGCGCTGCGGCTGGGCCCCGATCTTCGTCTTGACCTTCACGAGGCCGGTCGTGAGATCGCCGTATTCCACCGAGGGAACGCCGGTGATAACCTCGACCCCCTGGATGTTATCCGCGGGAATCGCCCGCAGATCGAGACCCGTTCCCGCGAAGGCCTGCACCGATGAGCCGTAGCCGGCACCCATGCCGACCTGCATGTTCGCGTTGTTCGACATCGTGATGTCGTCGATGATGATCTTCGTGCCGAATCGGGCCGCCATCTGTTCATTATTCGTACCAATCTGCCCCGTCCCGCGAAGGTCCAGCTGCGTCATCTTCGAGAGGCCGGGGGATTTGGTTCGCTCGATGCCCGGCACCAAGTCCATGATGTCCCCGAGGTTCGTCGAGAGGTAATGCTCGATCTCCGCGCTCGATATCTCGTGCGTCGTTTCGATCTTCTCGGGCAGGAGTTCGCGCTTGTCGAGGATCGTGATGCCGCCGATCTGGAAGAAGAACTGCTGGCGCGGATCCCCCGCGACGAGCTCGCACTTATACGTCGTTATCTTGCCGGCCTCGATCTCGATGTCCTGGTAGCACGTGTTGTAATACTCCACTTTGAAAATGGAGATGCCGTATTTTCCCTCGGGGAGCTCGATCTGGAAAACGCCGCTCTTGTCGGCGAGAGTGCTCTTCGCCGTTCCCTGGATGCCGATGAGGGCTTCGGGCACGGGCTTCCCGGTCTGGAAATCATAGACCTTTCCCTTGAGGATGCCGCTCCCGGCCGCGAAGGAATCAGCGGCGAGAAGAACGGCGAACAGGAGACATAAAAAAAGTCCCTTGCCGGCAAGGGAAATAGTCCTGGAATTCAACATTCCGACCTTGATAGAAAAACGCTTCCGCATTCCCCCCCATCCGTTCTGTAAACTATCCTTTACGATCGACAACAACAAGATACAATCCCAGCGTAGGATTATCGCACAATAAAGCCCTTGCGTCAATAGGCTATTCCCTTTATTTATTTTGAGTTGTCTCATGTTGATCACTGGTACGCCGGTCCAGCAAAAATACTGTATGCGCTCTCTATTGAGAATAATTAGCGGCGAGGCAGAATCGCTTATATTTCTTTGCGGTTGCCCCCGTTCGCAACATTGATATAATGCCCTCCGTAATTATATATACCGAGCAGGCAGATGATCCTTTTGTTCTCACAAAGGAGGCCCCCGTTGAAAAAGGCTTTTATGTTTGGGTTGGCGGCCGCGGCTCTTCTCGGCTTCGACGCCTCTATCGCCGATATAGCCGCCGCCTCGCCCGATTCGCCCGCGCGTCACACGCTCGCGCCGGTGAGCGCTCCGTTCAGGAGCGAGCTCGTGACGAGTTGGTTCGTCTCCGACGTCGACGGCACGGCGGCTCTGTTTGTGAACCCGACCGGCCTCGCGGCAAGGCGCGCCTCGACGGCGCTCCTTCACGGCACCTACTGGAACGATCGCGTCGCGGAGCTCACGCTCGGTGCGGCGGCGCAGAATATCGGATTCGGCTTCATGCACACCAATAACGGGATGTTCACCTCCAGAAATTACACGCTCGGCCTCGGCACGAAGCTCTCGGAGGGCTTGAGCATCGGCTCGGCGTTCACGTGGCATCGGACGAGCTTTGCGCGCAAGAGATCGCCATTCACGATGGACTTCGGATTCATGATGAGACCGAGCCGCTCCCTTTCCGTCGCCGGCGTCTGGAAGAACGTGAACCGGCCCGAGTTCTCGGACGGGGCCGCGATCGATCCTTTCTCGGGGCCGATATCGAGGCTCGATGATTACTTCGTCGGAGGAGCCTCGATCAGACCCTTCGGCGAGAGAATAACGCTCTCGGGACAGGCCGAGATCGCCGACGGGCGCAAGCCCGGCTGGCTCTTCGGCGGCCGCGTGTCGCTCGCACGCGGTATCGAGATTTTCGGCTCCTACGCGAGGGACCTGGCTTGGGGAGGAACGGATCCGTATGAAGAGTATACCGGCGGCGTCAGCGTCTGGTTCGGCTCGACGCGCGCGCGCGCGCAGGGGCGGTCCCGCGCCGACGGCGACCTCGATTACGCGAGATACAGCCTTGGATTCGAGCAGACCGACGCCTTTGTAAAGCGCGCGGTCACCCACAAGCCGCGTTACGCGGAGATCACGGTCGGGGGCGGCTATCTCGACGAGGGAGGCGGTTTTTCGCTCATGGGCGGCTCGAAAAACCTCCATCCGCTGCTGCGGGAGCTCGAGAGCGTTCGCGGCGATGGCGACGTGAAGGGGCTTCTCCTCAAGGTCGAGCCGCTGAGCGGGGGCTTCATCGGGCCGGTGAGCGCGAATATCCACGAGATCCGGCAGGCGGTGCTCAGGGTGAAGGAGGCGGGCAAGCCGGTGGTCGCATACATGAGCGAGGGGGGCTCTTCCGCGGAGTTGTACCTCGCCTCAGCCGCGGACAGGATCGTCACGCCGCGAGTCGGCACGGTCGGAGTGCTCGGCGTCTCCCTCGAGCTCAACCGCATGAGGCGCCTCTTCGAGAAGCTCGGCATCGACTTCGACCATTACACGGCAGGCGACTATAAATCATCGTTCCATACGTTCTACACCGACACGACGACCGCCGTGCAGGCCGAGGAGATCCGCTCCCTCGTCGAGGAGAGCTATCGCCTCATCGTCGACGGTATCGCGACCGGACGCGGCATACCCGTGGAGCGGATGAAGGAGCTCGCCGATGGACGCATTTTCGCTTCCGAAGAGCTCGTGAAGGAGCGGCTCGTCGACGCGCTCGGTTGGGAAAAGGACGCGAAGGCCGAGCTGGGCGCCCTCGCCGGAGCCAAACGGCCGGACAAGCTCGCAACGGAACCGATAGGGAAGCGCACCTACTGGACGGAGCGCTGGTCGGCCCCGCCCGTTGTCGCGATCGTAGGAGCGTACGGCAGCATCATGTCGGGCAGGAGCGAGAAGAGCATCATGCAGGGCACCCGCACGATGGGCTCCGAAACGGTCGTGAAGCAGCTCAAGGCGGCCTCGCGCTGCCCTGGCGTTCGCGCGATCGTCTTCCGCGTCGACAGCGGAGGCGGCTCGGCGCTCGCGAGCGACGAAATCCTCGAAGAGATCCGCCGCATCCAGAGCGAGGTCAAGATTCCGGTCATCGTTTCGATGGGGAACATCGCGGGGTCGGGCGGCTACTGGATATCGATGTACGGCGACCGCGTGTTCGCCGATCCGTTCACGATCACGGGGAGCATCGGTGTCGTTTGGTTCAAGCCGGTGCTGCAGCGTCTGTACGAGAAGGTCGGCGTCACGAACGAGGTGTTCAAGGAAGGGGAGCACGTCGACGCCCTCTCGGGCAGCCGCCGCATGACCGACGACGAGATGAAGATGCTCGGGAGCTACATCGACGGAATGTACGATGTATTCGTCGACAAGGTCGCTGAGGGGAGAAAGCTCGATCCCGAACGCGTGCGCGAGATCGGCGGGGGTCGCGTCTACTTCGGAACCCAAGCGCTCGATGTCAAGCTCGTCGACGAGCTCGGCGGGCTGAACGACGCCGTCGCCTTCGCCGCCGCGAAGACGGGAATCGAGAAGGATTACCGCACGGTGTACTTCAGGGCTTTTCCGGGATTCTTCGGAAGCCTGCAGGTGGACGCAAGCCCGGTCGGCGTCGCAAGGGCGCTCGGGAGACTCATGAGGGGAAAAGCCCTCTCCGGCTTCGACGAGACGGTCACGATCTTCTAGCGCGTTCGCGCGGGTCCTGTCGCCCATTGCACCCCGCACGTTCTCGCTCGCATAGCTCGCTGCGCTGCGTGCGGGGGCCCCATGGGCGCCACCCGCTATTCAGAGTTTTTCGGTCGCGCCAGCCGCGCGGGCTCACCGCATCGTCTTCTCGACGAGCCGGAGAAGATTGCCGCCGAGAATTTTCCGGATGTCCTTGTCGCTGTAACCGCGCTTCGCAAGCTCTTCCGTGATGAGCGGGAGCTTCGACACGTCGTCGAGCCCGACGGGGGTGACGTTGATCCCATCGAAATCGGAGCCGAAGCCGACGTGATCGATCCCGGCGACCTCGACCGCGTGGTCGATATGATCGACGAGCCGCGAGAGAGGCACCGGCGCGATCTCCTTCATGCGTTTTTCGAACTCGGGCTCAAGCGCGTGCCACGCCTTCTCCGTGTCGCCATCGTACTGCGGGGCGAGCTCATTCGCCTTTTTCCGGTACTCGGCCCAGAACGCCGTCACCTTTTCGTTGAAATCCTTGTCGAGAAATCCGGCGAAGAAGTTGACACAGACGACTCCGCCGTTCTTTCCCACGGCGCGGAGCACGTCGTCGCTCACGTTTCGGGGGATATCGGTGAGGGCGCGCATGCACGAGTGCGATATGAGGACCGGACTCTTCGTCGTTTCAAGGACGTCGAAGAAGGTCTTCTCCGAAACGTGGGAGCAATCGACGATCATCCCGAGCCGGTCCATCTCCCGCACGACCGATCGTCCGAAATCGGTGAGTCCTCCCCACATCGTCGTGTCGTCCGATGAATCGGCCCATTTATTCGTATTCATCCAGGTGAGGGTCATGCATCTCGCGCCGCGCGCGTAATAATCGCGGAGCGCGTCGAGCTCCTCGCCGATGAGATGCCCGCCTTCGATGCCGATGATCGCCGCGAGCTTGCCCTCCTTGACGATGCGCTTGACGTCGCTCCCCTTGAGGGCGATCTCGAACCCGTCCGGATGCTTGCGCGCCTGCTCCCACAGGGCGTCGATCATCGCATGCGCGCGCTCCGTCGCGAGGCTCTCCGGCATCTGGGGGGACACCCAGACGGCAAAAACCTGCGCGTCGAGACCGCCGTCCTGAGCGCGCGGAAGATCGATATGCCCGCCCGCATGCCGGTCTCCGAGATCGATCCGGTCGTCGCCGACGAGCCTCATCGCAGTGTCGCAGTGCGCGTCAAAAACGAAAGCCTGACGATGGAGCTTCATGATGTCCTCCGAAGAATCCGCGCCCGCGGGCGCGTTCAGCGCGGGAAGGATGAGAGACGAGGAAACGAAGAGCACGATCAGCGGATGCATGCGCCGCTCCTTTACGTTGAATGCCGCGATTTCGCGTGATGGGACCGGCCGACGCCATGATACGCCAATGGGCGCTACCGCGAAAGAGCCGATTTTTTTCTGATTTTTTTCTGGGAATGCCGGGACATGTGATCGCGCGGGTGGCGGCGATGGGGCCCCCGCACGGAGCGCAGCGAGCTTTGCGAGCGAGCACGTGCGGGGTGCAATCGCCGACAGGACCCGCGCGTCTAATGCACGATCTTCGCGCCCGTCGCGGTGTCCCCGTATACGTAGAGCGCGTAGGGAAGAAGGCTTCTCTTACTTTTGATGGCGTAATCGAAAATCCCCGGCCCGTTGAAACGGATATCCGAGCTGTTGCTCGGGAAGAAGTTCCACCCGCCCCCGCCCCCGACCGTGCAGTAGTCGAATTCGTCGATGACCCTGCCGTTATAGAACTGGAGCCATATCGTATTCAGGGTAGGGGGGTACTTGCTTTCCATCGCGAAGTACGAGGTGAGCGCTATCTGAACGTTCTTTATGTTCTGCACGACGACCGCCACCTCGGCGGCCTTCTTCGATTTGTAGAAGTTCGAAATGACGATCGTGGCGAGCAGCCCGATGATCTCGATCACGATGAAAAGCTCGAGAAGCGTGAAGCCGGCAATACCGATGCGGCGGATCCACGGTTTCTTTCGCGCATCGCGCCTCCACGGCCCTGCTGAAATGCCACGGCTGCCTCGCATTGTGCATTCCTCCGCGTGCGAAGTATCGTCCCAGGTCGCTGCCGAACTATCCCGACAAAAGGGAGAGCAAGAAACGTGACAAAAACGAAGCAGCCCCCGCCGGGTGGCGGGGGCTGCGCACGACATTATTATTAAAGCGATTACGTTCGGCCTGTCGATTAAACGGCTTCGACCTTCTTGACCTCCGGCACCTTCTCCTTGAGAACCCTCTCGATTCCGAACGCCAGGGTCATCTGCGACATGGGGCAGCCCGCGCAGGCTCCCTTGAGTCTGAGCTTTACGATCCCGTCGACGACGTCGACGAGCTCGACGTCCCCCCCGTCAGCCTGGAGGCTCGGGCGAATCTGATTCAGGATCTCTTCCACTTTTTCTCTCATCGAATCTCACCTCCGCGAAATAACGGGGTCAAGATAGCAGGTTCGCCGGGGCAATCCAAGCTAAAACGGGACGGCAAATGGGACGGCAAACGGATCGGCAAAACAATTCCTGTTTTCGAACGACAACGGCGCTCGACTCGCTTAAAAGCTTGTACGCACGATTCTATCCGGAACTTTCCAGCCGCGATCCGAGTAAAATAATTTAACGGATCGCCGATGGCTTTGCATATTAGAAGCGAAAGAGAGGCTGAAAGAAATAGAGAAAAGGATAGTAGATAAACTGGATCAAGTTTCTCGCTGATCCTGATAGAGAGCCTAACCCACCTGATTCCCCAGGATTAGTGCCCCCCCAGCACCACACCACGCTTGCAGCTAATTTGATACGTTTTGGCGCGTTCAAATTAGCCGTGGGCGAAGTCTGCCCGAATCTAAAAGGGAGGTGATGAAAGATTCTGAGGGCGATTCAAATCGGATCGAATAGCGACCTGTCGTCAACTTTGGCTTTTCCAAGCATTGGGGGGAAAGAGCTATGAAAAAATGGTTGGCTTTTGCTCTCTGCGTATGTCTCGTCGCGTCGCTTGCCGGCGCCGTGTCCGCGCGCGAGATTGCGAAATCGAGAGTCAGAATGAACCGCGACGTGTCGGAGAATGAGTTTCCCGAGCTCAAGGATCCCGGCCTGCGCGGCTATTATGAAGCTTCAGAAGTCGATACGTATTATCTCGCCTGGTACACCTTCGAAACAAACAGCCGGCAGGGCTGGTCGCGCCTCGACCGGACCGCGTAGCGGGATACATTTTTCCATGTCGATGATTTCTTCGGACTGGGCGGCGGCACATACGGCAGGCTCGTGCCCATCAACGGAGCGAAGTCGATGTGGTGCAGCGTCCGGGCGAACCCGGCGGATCCGTATATGTGCGGATGGGAGGCCGCTCCCGGCTACGGCGAAAATTGGGTCCAGGACCTGCGGACCGACGCCTTCAGCTTCGCCGGCATGATAACGCTGTCGTATCACGGCATATTCGATTCCGAGGCCGGGTACGATTACACCTACGTCCAGTATGACGCCGGCGGCGGCAACTTCGGCACGCAGGTCGTGTTCTTCATCGGCTCGCCGAACCCGAGCTCGAGCTATCCCGGTCTCTACGACACACCGTTCTGCCAGGGTGCGGGCGGAACGTCGGCTCCGTGCCAGAATGATTACATCGTATCCCCTGTCATCGACATGACGAAGTACTCGACGGCGAAGAACAGCGTCCAGAACGGGACCATCCCGGCCGGCGATCTTTCGCTCCTCGGCGGAACGCTCCTCGAGTATACGGTGTATCGCGATCTCGCGGTGCCGAACCTCGTGTTCTACGAGGAGTACGTCCGGAACATCGTGGATGGCTGCCCCGGCCCCTGGCTGAACGACTCATGGGTGTGGTACGGGGAGAACCAGGATTACATCTACTCCGCGTACGACGTGAGCCATCTGGTGTTCGCCGACAAGATACAGGTTGCGCTCACGTGCCGCGACATGTGCGACATCTGGTATCTCCAGTACGGCAACTGCGCCGCGCACACGCCGTCGCCGTGGTTCGACCAAGTCCGCGTCGAACGCTACAAGACGTCCGGCCCGCAGTGGTCGTATCGCGACATTGAGCTCTTCCAGGACAACTTCCCCGAGAACGAGTTCAATATCGAGAGCTACGTCCGGGCCGATGCGGCCGTCGACGTCAACGACAACGACAATCCGATTATCCGTCCGGGCGATTCGATCGTCCTCCAGTGCACCTCGCCGCTCGCGGGCGGCCTCGCGTTGGACGGCGGGCATCCGGCGATCTATCTGCATGTAAAGGCCACGTACATCGGCAGCGACCATGCGAAGCCGGCGCAGCTCGCGGGACCCCAGCTCCAGGGCACGTACGGATACTACAAGAGCGACGACGGCACCTGGACGATCATTCAGGGAGACACTGCGATGGTCGGGGGCCAAACGATCAGCAACTGGTACATGTTCGATCTCAACGACTCTCTCTTCACGAGGGGTTACAAGATCGAGTACTACTTCATGGCGAAAGACGCGAACAACATCGAATCCAAGTGGCCCCGCCACAACTCGGCCGGAGGCGCGGCGAACAACCTCCAGCCGTATAACGAATTCACGTGCCTCCCGACGAAGAACAGCGACATCCTCTACGTCGACGAATTCGGCGAGCGCCCCGACTACTTCCTGATCGGCCAGGTCGAGGCGTACTGGCAGCCGGTATTCCAGGCTGTGCTACCGGTGAATAATCAGCCCGACGTCTACGACGTGCAGGGCGCCGCAAGCGCGGTCTCGAACGGACCCGGAAGCCGCGCAAAGACCAAGCATCTCACCGACCAGTACAACACGATCGTGTGGGACAGCGGCAACCTGTCGATCGCGACGATCACGGACGGCACGGTCAACAGCGACAAGTCGGACGATTGCTCGATGCTCGTCGACTGGATGAGCCTCAGCGAGCATCGGTGCGGCCTCTGGGTCTGCGGCGACGACGTCGCCTTCGATCTGGACGCCATGGGATCGACTCCCGCGCTGACCCTCATGAGCACCTGGTGCGGCGTTGATTTCGTAGCGAACAGCTTCTTCAACGAAACCGGCGGGCGCACGGGCGGCGGTATCGTGACGCCCCTCATCAAGGGGGACGTGGGCGGGATCTTCACCCATGCCGGCGTACCCGACCAGTTCTACGCGTTCGGCGGATGCTTCATCATCAACCAGTTCGACGTTCTCGACAAGACGGCGAACGGGAAGTATGCGCTGATGTATCCGACGTTCCAGAGCCAGAACCGGTCCGCGGGCATCCAGTCGGCGACCCCGAACCCCGCCGGATTCGAAGTGAGAACGATGTGTTTCGGCTTCAGCTACATGTACATGCGCAATGACGTGGCCGGCTCTCCGACAGACCGGTTCCACGTCGCGGGGCAGCTGGTCCGTACGCTCGTGAGCGATGTAAGGGATGCCAAGACGCACACGGTCAACTGGGATGGAACAAACGACCGGGGTAGCGCTGTGGCGAGCGGTATCTACTTCTACAAGATGGATACGAAGGACTTCAGCCAGACCAAGAAGATGGTCATGCTGAGGTGAGTGCCCAGGGAAGGGCACGTCTATCTAGTCGGCTGCAAGGTGCCGACCGGGGTAACTGTCTGTCAGCCCCGTAGCGAGGGGCCGGATGCATACCGGTAACGGATGCATCTAAACGGTCCGACAAAGTCTCTAAAAGGAGGCGACGCGAACCGGCAGGTTGTAACGCGAGTGAACCCAGACGTAGCCTCGTAAAGACCAAACTGAGGAGGGCGACCCGGTATCTCAGCGGGGAAGCCGGTATCTCGGGATGTAGGACAGGCGAACCGCCCGAGACTCCTCCGGGGTATCAGGGGCGACATGCCGGGAAAGAGGACGTGTCAACTGGGGAGGCCCTTCCAGGCCCCTGCTGAAGAAGCGGGGAAGAAGACTCCTGGTATAAGGCTGAGACCGAAGTCCGGGAGAGCTTGGGAGGGAGTCGGACGGAGCCATAGTACTGATGATCCCGGAGACAGCATAACTCCGGAGGAGGGAAGGGCTCCTGCTGCAGGTGTTTCCGAAGAAGATTGGGAGAGGCGCATTGCGAGAGCTAAGAAGCGCGGAGAGTAATCTTCAGAGTCTTCGGAGGAAGCTAGGGGAGAAGGCGAAGGCCGAGCCGAGGTTTCGATTCTATGCACTCTACGACAAGGTCTGTCGATGGGACACG
>Ga0265296_1005194_pt1 | contig 10856 bp, 10 predicted proteins | sample MunlanPumphouse1_FD_189073 | JGI IMG/M metagenome (GOLD analysis project Ga0265296, IMG submission 189073) | Groundwater microbial communities from a municipal landfill in Southern Ontario, Canada - Pumphouse #1 | ecosystem: Environmental > Aquatic > Deep subsurface > Groundwater | place...
TCCATTCTGGGCCGCCGACGGAGATGCCGAACCGACCCGTTAATGACGTTCAAGGTCGGATTCCGCGCCTGAACGCCCGCTGAACGATCGCGTCAGGTTTGCGCGCCCGCGTCGCGGCGGGCGTCTGTGCGATGCAGGTAGTCGTAAACGAAAGATTTCCGAGAGATTTCCGAAGCCTGAATCCCGCTAGAAGTATTCATTCCTGCTTTACTGAAAAGTCGGCACGACCCATTCGCCCGTTAACTTTAACTTCAAACCACGGGTATTTGATGGCGTCTCAGAGGCGGGCCCAGAATGGCGCCCGATCAGGAGATACGGTGATGACCGCGCAAGAATTGGCGCACGACCTGCAGGCCCCGCAAGACGGTCTGCCGCTGCCGACCCCGGACATGTCCGGCGACGACCTGTTCAAACTGGGCATGATGTATTCGGCCGGATCGGGCGGTTGCCCGATGGACCGGGTGTCGGCCCACATGATCTTCAACCTGGCGGCCATGAAGGGCTCGATCGAGGCGCGCGTCTATCGCCGCGAGATGAGCATGGAGATGGAGCGCGAGGAGATCGCCGAGGCCCAGAAGGCCGCGCGGCGCTATATCGACCAGGGCGTGGTTCAGCTGGTCGCCTGAAGCGACCCGTTTAGAACTGTGCGAAGCCGCTGCCGTTCGATCCGTTGATCGAATAGCTGAAGCCGATAGGCAGGGCGGCGCGCACCTGGGTGAAGAAGGCCGCCAGTTCGCCCAGGGTCGAACGCGGCACGAAGATGATGTCGCCCCGGCGCAGGGGAACGACCTCGCCGCGACGCGGACGCAGGTCAACGACGCGCATCATGCGCGACCCGCCCGGACCACGACGGATCAGGGCCACGCTGTCCTGGCGTGACGTGGGCGCGAAACCGCCGGCCTGGATGGCCGCCTGATAGGCGTCCAGATCGCCGATTATTTCGAAGACGCCAGGCGTGCGAACCTCGCCGTCGACCCAGACACGGATCGGGCCGGCCTGGCGCAAGGTCACCTCGACCGTCGGCCGCACCAGTTGCGGCGCATAGGCCGCCGAGACCACCTGCTGCAGCTGGGGCAGGGTGCGATCCGCCGCCATGACCGATCCGATCAGGGGCAGGGCGATCCGGCCGTCCGGGCCGATCCTGACCGTGCGGGTCAGTTCCGAGGCCGTGGGCGTGGCCACCTCGATCTCGTCGCCGGGATAGAGCAGATATTCCGGCTCCTGATCCGTCCAGTCGGCGAAGGGGATTCCAGGGAAGTCGCCGTTCATCGGGCGTTCGACGCGCTGCGGGCCGCTGGCGCACGCCGCCAAGGACGCGGCGAGGGAAGCTGAACCCAGGGTCAGCAGGAACAGGCGGCGATCTGACAGCATGAGAATCGGTCGGCCTCGACGAGGAGATTTGAGGCAACCTCGCCGGTTATGGGTAATCATCGGTTAACGCCGGTGGGCGAAGGGTGGCGAGAACAAGCCTTTCAAGGGATTCGGCCCGCTCGATGCGTTCCACGGCACACGTCACGGCAAGACCACGCTACGGCGTGCTGGACGTCATCGGCCTGCTGTTCCGCGAGCTGTTGCTGATGATCGTGGTCTTCGTCGTGATCCTGGCGCTGGGGTTCGCGGCGGCGATGACGCTGAAGAAGAGCTATACCGCCACCGGATCGGTCTTCGCCGGCGTGGGTCAGGAATACGTCTATCAGCCGCGCGTCGGCACAGCCGAGCGGGGTCAGGCGCCGCAGGGCGACGAGGTCGCCAACTCCGAAGCCGCGATCCTGGGATCGGGCGCGGTGCGTCAGAAGGTGGTCGAGGCCCTAGGCCCCGCCGCCATCCTGGGCGAGGCGCCCAAGGGCGGACCGCAGAAGGCCGAGGCGGCTGCGCGGCGCGTGATCGGAACCAGCCTGGAGATCGCCACCGCGCCGGGCAGCGCTGTGATCCGCCTCAGCTACAAGGCGGGCGATCCCGAGCAGGCGGCGCGGGTTCTGAACACCATCATCGAACAGTATCTGGTCTATCGACGCGAGGTGTTTCAGGACAAGACGCCGGCCATCGCCAGTCAGCGCGTCGCTTTCGAGGACGAGCTGGGCAATGCGGACCGGGCCTATGAAAACTTCCTGTCGTCCAACGCCATCGGCGATTTCGCTGCGGCCAAGGCGACGCTGGCGGCGACCTATCAGACGATCTTCACCGACCGGATGTCCACGCAGAGCCTGTTGAACCAGACCGCCCAAAGGCTGAACACCCTGGTCGCGCAGCAGGCGGGCACGCCGGCGGAAGTGGCCCTGCAGCAGGATCTGAACATTTCGGCCCAGGATCAGGTGCTGCAACTGCGCACCGAGCGCGAGCAACTGCTGTCGCGCTATCAGCCCGACGCCCAGCCGGTGAAGGACATCGAGGCGCGGATCAGCCAGCTTCAGGCCTATGTCGCGACCGGCACGGCCGTGGGCGCAAAGGAAGTCCGCACCGGGCCGAACCCGGTCTGGACCGAGCTGGAGACGACGCGGATCAATACGCGGGCCGAGCGGGATTCGCTGGCGGCGCGCTTGGCGGTCCTGGATCGGCAACTGAACGACATTCGGGCCCGCCAGACGCGGCTGACCGCGCTTGAATCCGAGAACTCGACCCTGGCCGGCAATCGCGAGGTGCTGAGCGCCTCGATCCGCGAGTTCCAGCAGCGCGAGACCCAGAGCCGTGCCGACAACGCCCTGGTCGCCGCCGGCGCCGACAATGTCACCGTTATCGAACGCGCCCAGCCGCCGTCGACGGGCAAGAGCCTGAAGATCCCGTTGCTGGCGGCGGTCTTCCTGTTCGCGGGCTTCACGGCCCTGTGCGTGGGCCTGCTGCGGGTGTTCACGCGGCGCGGCTTCACGACCCCGGCCTCGATGAGCCGGACGCTGGACATGCCGGTCCTAGCCGTCGCGCCCGCCAAGGCGGCGTAGCGAAAGCCGTGCTAGGCTGAGGGCTTAGGGAGCGCCTTGGCGATTCGATGGTCGATCTGACTTCAGAAATGGCGGGCCTTTGGGCGGCGCTGGGACCGGCGCCGGCGCATCGCGCGCGCGTGATCCAGTTCGCCTCGGCGGCGACCGGCGAGGGCGTCTCGACGGTGGCGCGCGAGTTCGCCCGTCTGGCGGCCGTGCGGGCGCGAAAACCCGTCTGGCTGATAGACGGCGACCTGGCCCAGCAGGGGCAGCTTGAGACCGTGTCGGCCGAGCCGGATCGGTTCGGGCAAGTCGGCAAGGCGGCGCAAGCCTCGCCCGACGGATCCAGCTTCTACGCCGTGACGCCGCGCGTAACGGGGCGCGACGGCAAGCCGGTGCCGGATTCGCGACTGCTGACGGCGCGGTCGTGCCTGGGCGGACGGCTGTGGGTCACGCATTTCCACATGGAGGCGCTGCGGTCCGGGCACCGGGTCGAGGCGGTCGGAGAGCCCCGCTACTGGGAGGCGCTGCGGCCCCATGCGGACACCATCGTCATCGACGCCCCGGCCGCCGACCGCAACGACATGGCGATCATTCTGGCGCCCTTCGTGGACATGACGGTGCTGGTGGTCGCGGCCGAGAGCACGGCGGCCAGCGCCCCGGTCATCCTGCGCGACGAGATCGAGGCCGTGGGGGGGCGGATCGCCGGGGTGGTCATGAACCGCTCGACCTACAAGCCGCCCAGTTTTTTGCAGCGGCTGACGGGCTGACGGTGTACGATTCCGCAAGTTCGCGTAGGAAATTAGTGGGTTGAGCTGAAAGCTGACCGATCTGCGGCGCCTTTGTGCGCGTCGTGCATTGTGGGGCCATGACCACGTCAATCGCCTTCGTAGGAGCCGGGCCGACAACCCTCTACGCTCTGCACGCCCTCCTCGCGCAGGGCGCCGGTTCGGCGCGTATCACCGTCTTCGAGGCGAGCAAGGTCGCCGGGTGCGGCAGCCCCTACAGTCCGGACTGGAATGATCGGGCGATGCTGTCGAACATCGCCAGTATCGAGATCCCCCCTCTGTACGACACATTGGCGGACTGGCTTGGCGCACGGACGAACACCGAGCTTGAGGCGCTGGATATCGACCGCACTTCGCTGGACGAGCGCACCTTCGTGCCCCGCATCGCCCTGGGCCAGTATTTCGAAAGCCAGTTCGCGATCATGGTGGAACAGGCTCGGGCCGCCGGGGTCATGATCGACGTCAAGACGGGCTGTCGCGTCGTCGACGCGGCGAACAGAAAGGCGGGCGTGGAGTTGTCGTTCATGTCCCCGCCCTCGCGGCGAACGACCAAGGCGGTGTTCGATCATGTCGTTCTGGCGACCGGTCATCAGTGGCCATCTCGCCAGCATGCCCAGCCCGGCTATTTTCTCAGCCCGTGGCCGGCCTCGGTCCTCGCGGAACTTCCAGCGACGACCGTCGGCATCCGTGGCTCGTCCCTGACAGCCATCGACACGGCGGTCGCGCTGGCCACGTCGCACGGCGAGTTCGTCCAATGCGACGGACGGCTGGTTTATCAGTCGATGCCGGGGACGGACGGCTTTCACATCACCATGATGTCGCGCAAGGGCCTTCTGCCGGAGGCCGATTTCTTCTTCCCCCTGCCGCATCCGCCGCTAGAGCATTGTACCCCCGAGGCGGTCGCGGCCGCTGTGAACAGGGGGCCGGTGGGGCTGCTTGATGCGGTCTTCGACCTGTTTCGAAGAGAATTGATCCAGATCGATCCCGGCTACGCCGCCGACACAGGACTGCACGAGGCCACGCTTGAGACCTTCGCCGATGCGTATTTCGCCCGGCGCGCAGCGGTCGCTCCCTTCGTTTGGGCCGCCGCCAACCTGAAGGAGGCGCGGGCGAACCACGCGGCGAAGGTGACCGTGCCGTGGCGCGACGCCATCCTTCGCATGCACGAGATCGTCGCCGTTATCGTCCCTCATCTGGACACAGGCCAGTTCGACCGTTTCAGCCGCGTGTTCAAGCCGATCTTCGTCGATATCTATGCTGGCGTGCCGCATGAATCGATCGAGCGAATGCTGGCCCTGCACGCGGCGCGCAAGCTTGAGGTTCTGGCGGTCGGCGACGACTATGCGGTCGATACGCGTTGCCCCGAGGGCGGTGCGCGCGTGACGATCAATGGGGCGACCCGGCACTTCCCCGTCTTTATCGAGGCGACCGGGCAGCCGGCGTTGAGCGGCATCCAGTTCCCGTTCCTGTCGCTGCTGGAACAAGGAATCGTCCGAGACGAGGTCGCGAATGACGCGCCCGATGTCGTGCGCGGGATCGCCGTCGATGATCTGTTCCGCCCGGTCAATGCGCCGCTGCCCATGGACCGACTGTTCTGTCTCAGCCTGCCCTTCCTGATGGGGCGCTATCCTTTCGCGCAAGGCATCACCAGTTCGCACGAGATGGGCGGGATCGTCGGTCGGCGACTGGCGTTGATCATGAATACCGCAAAGCCTGCGGTCGATCTCGCCGAGACGGCGGCCTGACGTGAGGATAAATGAGACTTTTTGCGATCTACATCGGCGGAGAGCATCCGGGCGCGAACATCGAGGTGCATGACATGCGTTTCATCGCCGCGCCGACAATCGAGGCGACGTATGAGACCTTGCTCGCCCAGTGGTGGGGGCGTGAGGGCACGCTGCACATCGACTGCTGGTCGGAGCTTTCGCAAGCGGACGGCTATGAGATCAGCCTCCTGCCCGAGCCCTACGAGGGCAGGGAAAAACTCTATTACGTGAACCTCGGCGGCTATGACGGCGTGAGTTTCGCCGAGCAGCACCGGAATGTCTTCGTCGTGGCCGACAGCCTGCCTGCGGCCAAGGCGCGCGCCATCAAACTGGCGACGGGATGGACCGACGCGCATCGTGACGAAATGTACGAGGCGGAGCAGGCCTTCGCACTGGACGATGCGGCTCAGGCCGAACGGCTACATATTCATCTGAAGCCGAGCCTGATGACCGGCGACCCGAACTTCACCTGCCATTACACCCCGATCCGCTGATTTCCGAGGTCAGGCTTCAGGGCGGCCGAGCATCGCTGAGCCATAGAGTTTCGGCTCGAAACCCTTGGTCCAGAAGACCTTGCCCAGGCCTCGGGCGCAGCGGTCGTAGGTGTGGGCGCGGTCGGGGCGGCGAAGAAGGGCGGACGCCAGCGACACGGCGCCCCAGACGCCGGTCTGGGCCAGGCCGACCAGCATCCATTTGACGACGCCGGGCCAGTCGCGGCGGGCGGCGGCCATCTGGGTCGGGCTCTGGCCATAGGCGAAGGCGCGGGTCAGGGCGTAGTTCAGGGTCGCGCGATGCGGCGGGGCGAACTCGTCCGCCCAGGCGTCAGCGGCCCAGCCGAACCGGCCGCCGCGCGCCGAAAGGGCCGTGAAGAGCCGGTCGTCCTCGCCCCCCGTCTCGTTCATGGCGACATCGAAGGGCGCATCGCCGGGCAGGGCGGTCGCGCGCACCATCAGACTGTTGCCGCAGCCGTGGATGGTGTCGGTCAGGCCGGTCTCGCGCGGGCCGTCGCGGCCGAAGAACCGCTCCAGATAGGTGGTGGTCCAGCCAGTGCTGTCCGGCACACGCCCGCGAATAGGGCCAAAGACGACATCGGCGCCGGTCTGGCTTTGAGCGTCCAGCAGGGCGGCGAGCCAGCCGGGCGAGGCGGCTTCATCATCGTCCAGGAAGGCGATTAGGGACGCGTCGGTCGCCGACAGGCCGATGTTGCGCGCGGTCGCCACGCCGGGCACGGGGGCGTGGACGTAGGTCAGGGGGACGGGCGCCTCGCCGCGCAGGCGCTCGATCAGGACGGCGGCGGAACCTTGCGGGTCATTGTCGGCGATGACGACGGCGGCGACGCGGTGCAGCGATCCGGTCTGGGCGAAGACGGAGCGCAGAGCGCGCTCCAGGCTGTCGGGGCGGTGCAGGGTGGGGATGATGACGGCGACATCGCGCATGGTCAGACGGCGTCCGCATAGACGGCGGCGCGGTAGAGCCTGAGCGCAAAAGCGCGGGCCTTGACCGGCAGGACCGTCGTCAGGGCGGCCTGTTTCATCAGGCGGCGCGCCAAGGGCAGGGCGGGCAGGCGTTTCAGGGCGCGCGCGGCCTTGTAGCTGGGATAGGTCTGGACGATGGCGGGGTGCAGGGCGACGACGCGGGCGAAGTTGCCGGCGCCCTGGTCGAACTTGCGCGCCAGGTCCTCGACCGTGTCCAGACCCATGTGGGTGGCGGGATTGTCGATGTGGACGACGGGAAACCGTCGCGAGACGCGCATGGCCCACTCCACATCCTCCCAGCCCCAGCCGCTGAAACCGGGATCGAAGGATTCGGCGGCGAAGACGTCGCGGCGCACCAGCAGGTTGGAGGTGTAGACGTATTTCTCGGGCGTCCGGGCGCGCTGGGACGCCGGCAGGCATTCCGAGGCGCCGGACAGGGCGCGGTGGACGGCGAACCGGGCGTCGGTCGGGGCCTGATCGAGCGAGAAGCCGCCGAAAGCCACGGCGGGCGCATCCTGGGCGAACAGGCTCAACCAGGCCTGAAGGAAGACCGGGGTGTCGGGCCGCATGTCGCTGTCGAGGAACAGATAGGCCTCGCCTCGGGCGGCGGTGGTCAGGCGGTTTCGTCCCCTAGCCCGGCCCTCGTTGGCGGCCAGGCTGATCAGGCGCACGGGCAGTTCCAGGGCGTCGAGGGTCGCCTGAAGCCGCGCCGTCAGATCGGCGTCGGCGGTGCCGTCGTCCAGCAGGATCAGCTCGACCGCGCCGGACAGGGCGGAGGCCTCGGTGTCCAGCACGCGCAGCAGGGCCTGGGGATCGTCGCGCAGGAAGGGGATCAGGACCGAGATCGTCGGCGTGGCCTGCGACCAGGCGGCGTTGTCGTGGATGTGGGCGCTCATGCTGTCACGCTGCGACGCGCCCGTATCAGGCGCATCAGCACGTCGCGGACCCCTGCGGCGTTGAGGGTCAGGGCGACGACGGCATAGACGAGACCGCCCACGCTTGCGTCCAGAATCAACTCCACGAACCCGCCGATGGGGGGCAGCAGCCAGACGGCCCCGGCCATGACGGCGGACGCGATGCCGCACCGGATCAGCGCCTCCCACGGCATGGGCAGGGCGATGGCGCGACAGCTGAGCAGCAGGCAGGCGATCAGGCCGATGGCGAAGCTGGCGGCGGTGGAGACGGCGGCGCCGAGGACGCCCAGCCGGGGGATCAGAATCAGGTTCAAAGCCACGTTGCACAGCGCCGGAATGGCCATGGTGACCAGCAGCAGGCCGGTCTTCTTGCCCAGGGTGAAGCCGAAGCCGAAATAATAGGCGATCATGCCGGACAGGAAGGACGAGGCCGCGATCCAGGGCGTGACCAGCGCAGCGGCGGCGCGCAGATCCTGGCCGATCATCAGCTCCGCCATCGGCCGCGCGACCATCGACAGGCCGACGGCGGCGGGCAGGCCGATCAAGATCAGGGTCGATCCCTGCTCCAGCGCCGTGCGACGCAGGGCCTCGCGCCCGCCGCGCTCCAGCGCCATGACCATGGCCGGCGCCCCGGCCGCCCCCAGCCAGATGAAGATGACGTCCAGGGTCCGGTTCGCCAGGCTATAGCTGGCGTGATAGGCGCCGACCGCCCCTGCATCCATGAAGGCGGCCAACAGGAACCGATCCGTCGAGGCCAGCACCACGGCCAGCGTCAGCGACGCCGCGATGGGATAGCCGTAGGCCGCATAGGCCTTGAGCCGCGCCCGATCGACTGTTCCGCCGGTCGCCCGGCGCAGCTCGCCGGGCAGGATGAAGGGCAGGGCGAACAGGGGGGCGATGGCCAGGCCCAGCAGGGGCGAGGCCGCGCCGGCCCCGGCGACGGCGAACCCTGCGCCGACCAGAAAGCCCAGAATGGAGACGCCGATGTCGACACGGGCGGCCTTGGACACCTCGCCTGCCGCCCGGAAACGCTCCTGCGCCAGCTTGGCCAGGTTGCGCACCGGCGCGCCGGCCAGGCCGAAGGCGACGGCGATCTTGAGCGCAGGCGGCAGGGGCGCCAGCCACACCACCAGGGCGGCGATGGGGGTGAAGACGGCGATGATGGCGAAGGAAGTGCGGTACAGGCTGGCGAAATGGGCGGCCAGGCCCTGGGGCGTGCGTTCGGCCGCCCAGAAGCGGGCCATCGACGCTTCCAGCCAGCTGAAGGTCACGGTGTGGGCCAGTGTTGTGACCGAAAACGCCAGGGCGTAGTGGCCGAAATCCTCGGGGCTGAGCAGGCGCGTGAAGACGAAGATGGTCAGGAACCCGACCACCCCCTGGACGATCTGGGCCGGCAGATAGCCCCAGACGCCGCGCCAAAACATGCGCTGTTCGCTCAACGCACGGCCGCCCGATCGCCCAGCAGGACGGGGATGGTGACGGCGATGACCCACAGGTCCAGCCAGAAGGACTGGCGTTCGATATATTCGATGTCCAGCTGAACGCGCTCGCGCACCTGGGCCTCGGTATCCACCGGCCCGCGCGAGCCCTTGATGGCGGCCCAGCCGGTCATGCCGGGCTTGATGCGGTGGCGGTGGGCGTATTCGGCGACCAGCAGGGCGGATTCGGTCTCGCCGGTCTTCATGCCGATGGCGTGGGGGCGGGGGCCGACCAGGGACATCTCGCCCGACAGGACGTTGAAGATCTGGGGCAGCTCATCCAGGCTGGTGGCCCGGATGAAACGGCCGACGCGGGTCACGCGGTCGTCGCCGGGGCAGACCTGGCGGCTGGCGGTGGCGTCGGCGGCCTCGTGGCGCATCGAGCGGAACTTCCACACCACGATGGTCTCGTGATTGAAGCCATGGCGACGCTGGCGGAAGAGGATCGGACCAGGGCTGTCCAGCCGCACCGCCAGGGCGACCAGGGCCATGACGGGGGCGGCGACCACCAGGGCGACCGCGCCGATCAGCAGATCCTGCATCCGCTTGTTGAAGGCCCGCCGATCGGGATCGGCCGGTCCGTCCAGCGACGCCAGCGGCGCATTGGCCAGCCGGTTCAGAACGCCGTCGCCGCCCAGCTCCGAATCGACCAGCACCGTCAGCGGATTGGGCAGGGCGTTCAGCCGCTGCGTCAGGTCGCGCACTCGCTGGCCCGCATTGGGATCGATGGCCAGGACAATCCGGTCCACATAGGGCGTCATGCGGTGGGTCAGCAGGGCGTTGGCGTCGCCCAGCACCGGCACGCCGGCGACGCTGTCGGGCGAACGGGCCAGCCGGTCATCGAACACGCCCAGCACGTTCATGTCGCGCCGCTCCAGCGCCCTCTCGATCAGGGTCTGGGCATTCCGGGTGGCGCCGACGATGACGATATTGGGCGACAGGGCGCCGAGACGCCGCCAGCGGGCGATCACCGCCAACCACAGCCCATGCAGCACGATCAAGGCCGCCGTCGTCGTCAAAGCCCAGGGCGCGACCACGTCCAGAGCCGGTCGATCAAGCAGCCACCCCAGGATCAAGGCGACGCCGGCCGAGACCACGCCGACCCCCACAACCCCGGCCAGATGCAGGGTCCAGGGCGTGTCGCGACCGAATCGATAAAGCTGTAGCGCCCGCATCGACACGAGGACCAACGCTGCGCCCCCGATGACGGGCGCGGCGTCGCCGACGGTGATGTCGGCCAGGCCCCTGGGCTGGATCGCCAGGATCGCGCCCAAAGCCAGGCCGACGACGACAAGCACATCGACGAGCCGGAAATAGTGGGCCGACAGCCGCACGGTCGACCGCTGACGCGCATTCAGCCACGCCTCGGGTCGGAACGGGCCACGCGCGGCGCGGCCCTTGGGCGGCGCGTCGGCGGCGAGACTGGCGGAGCGGTCGAGCAAAGGGCGATCCAGAGGCGAAGAACGGCCGCGATACTGGCGGTATCGCCTCTATGTCGCGTTAACGTGGACGCTTTCTCCAGA